>QFCO01000052.1_pt1 | contig 68536 bp, 75 predicted proteins | sample 5345991 | NCBI WGS metagenome assembly QFCO01 (sample SAMN09062262, study PRJNA434731) | Human gut metagenome, whole genome shotgun sequencing project. | isolation source: stool timepoint D shortread assembly | host: Homo sapiens | collected 2016
TTTTTCTCTATTCTCCTTGTATATTGCTAACAAAAGTTTAGCCTCATCTCCACCAATCTTAACCATATCCAAGTCTTTAGGAAATTTTCTAAGGACTATTTTTATTTTATCCCTATATACTCTTATTTCTTGCACAAATGCTTCTACCACTTTTCTTTTTGCTTGTTCATTTGCACTTTCTTTAAATTTTATAAGATATTTTCTTAATTCTTCTTCATTTATTTTTGTAATATTTTTTACAGAGTATATTTTTTCTCTTAAAACTTGAATCTTTTCTTTTAACTCATTATTTTTTATATTAAATATTTCATCTAGGATATTACCCTCTAAATTCTTTTCCAACAATTTTAATGTTAATTTTTGCAGCTTTTCAATTTCTTTTGTGTATTCTTTTATTTCCTCCTCTCTCATTAGTTTTTTACTTTCACTGAAACTAATAATATCCTTTATTATTTTTTCTATCTTTTCATCATTAAATATTTCTTTCTTAATTATATCAAAGATAAATGTTTCAAGCAATTCTTTTCTTATTGCTTTATTATTACATTTTGTTTCTTTTCTCTTTTTTTCTGACAATAATAACCATAACTAATTGAGCCATTTCTATTTACTGACCTATAACCTCCTAAAAAAGGACCTCCACATTCTTCACAAATACAATAACCTGTTAAAAAATAAAGTTGGCCATTTCTGTTTCATGGACCTTTTAAATTCTTTTTCATTTTAGATTGAACTTTATAAAAAATATCTTTATCTATAATTGCTTCATGAGAATTTTCTATTATTATTGGTTCTTTTTGTAATCTCCCATGGCCATCTTTTAACCCATAATAATAAGTACCTATATATTTTATATTTAAAAGAGTATCTCTTATTGATATTTTTTTAAATTCTTTTCCTCTTTTATTTTTGTAGCCTCTCTTATTAAGTATATCAGCAATACTTACATAACCAACCCCATCTAAAGCTAATTCAAATATTAATTTTACTGCTTCAGCTTCTTTTTTATTAATAACATATTTTTTATTCTCATCTAAATCGTACCCAAGTGGAGGTATTCCTCCATTATGTATAGCTTTCAAAGCATTTTCTTTTTTTCCTTTTTTTCCTTCACGAGAAAGATTTTTAGAATAGTATTCATTCATCCCTGCGAGAACTGATTTTAAAATAACTGATTCTGGACTATCATCAACTAATTGTTCTAAGACAGATATTAATTTAACATTATTATCATTCAGTATCTTTTCATACAAAGCATGATCATATCTATTACGAGCAAATCTATCGTATTTATGTACTATCACACAATCAAAAAGATTTTTCTTACAGTCAAGAATCATTTCTAAAAACATTTCTCTATCTTTTGTAGAAGTTCCTGATATTGCCTCATCTTTATATATTTTTAATAATTTTAATTTATTTTTGTCACAATATTCTTTAATTGCTCTTACCTGAGCATCTATACTCTCTTCTCTTTGATTAGATGAAGAAAATCTACAATATGCAACAGCTCTCTTCATAATTAACCTCTTCTTCTTTAAGAAAATCTTCTAGTAAAAAGAAAATAAAAGAAATATACAATTCTTTATTTGCTTCAACTTCTTCAATTTCTCCTAAGAATATTTCATTTTTTTTATTCATATTTTACTCCATTTTTTATTATTTTAAAATCTAATATTTTTAGAAAGAGAGGATAGTTTTCTCTCTTTCCATTCTTTTTCTATCTTAATAAAAATCTCTTTTAATTCTCTAATGACACTTTTTGTATCATCTAAATTATCTTGAAGTACTTCCATTCTTATTTCTAAATTTGTAATTTTTTCTCTTATTTTTTTTCTTTTTTCTATTAACAACTCTTCTGCTTTATCCATAAATATTCACTCCTTTTAAAAAGAATATCTTAGTCCTGCACCCACATAATATTGATTATTTGTCTTAACTATATCGGATTTTTTTATTTTTTTGTCATATATATCTATTCCACCAAATACTAAAAATGAAGTTTGTTCAGTTATTGCCATATCTAATGTTGCATTAACTCCACCTGCTATTGTATCTTTACCTTTATATGTTTTTTCTATTTTTGTATTATTTAGTACATCTTTTTCTTTTATACCAATATAATAATCCATATATTTTGAATTATAATAATTAAATGTTACAGCTGGTATAAATGTAACTCTATCATTAACTTTATAGGCTTTATTAAGTTTTACATTTACTTTTGTTCCATGATTTCCAAAAACTACTTCTGAGTGGCCATCAATATTTTTATCAATTTTAAAATCTAATGCAAATCCTCCCATGACTTGTGTATTCCTTGAATCTAGGTTTTTATAGCCATCTTTAAATTTAGATTTTCTTATTGCAAAATCTGAATACCCTCCAATAGGATCTATTATTGCGGAAAAATTAATATCAGATTCTTTATAAAGTGTGTTAGAACACTTGTGGTTTTAACCGTGAGATGAATAACACCAACATTGAAAATGTTGCTCTAAAATTTGTAATTTTACTAATTTTAGAGTACAATATATTCAAGAACTTTGGAAACTGAATATATAAGGTTGAGCTTAGAAAATGCAGTAAGCTCGTAAAATATTCACTGCTAATATTAAATGGTTTTGAACCGAGCCAACAGGACGCAAATATTCTCAACGGAGAGTTTGTCCATTAAAGTCTTAAGGAAATTAGCTAGTATTTGAATACTAGATATTCAAAAGAAACTAAATTGTACTTAAGAACCTTGCGACTTCAGTCGTGAGAGGTTCAGAAAGCTACCTTTTCTTTTTATAATTATTTCTTTTTCTCCATATCTTAAATATGCTTGTTTAAATAATCTTACTGTATAGTACCTAGTTTCAGGATCATATCTATGTCTTACAGAAGCACCTTCTCCAGTCTGTTCATCTTTTATGAATAAAATTGGCAGTTCTGTTGCTTTCACATTTTCACCCATTACAATAAATGTTTGTTCTCCATCATCAAAGATTTGTACAGGAGACCAAGTTTCTTTATTTTTTTTCCAAATATAGTCAAAATTAAGATTATTAACATTTACTTTTGTTTCCTGAGCTTTTAAATTTCTTTCTCTTTGTTTAGCAATTTCAATTTCCTTTGGATATTCAAAACTAATTACTGGAGCATAAGAATTTACTTTTGCTTCTAATACTAAGTTATACATTCTTTTTGTTGTTGATATTACAAGGTTTGTTTTCAACTCAGGGATAAAAGGTTTTATTGAAATTGCTGGAGACATCCCCCTTGAAGTACCTGTATAGTATGTTTGTATACTCCATCTAGTAGCATCCCCTATTTCTGCATGGATTATATCTTCATCAGGACTTAAAATAATTGTACTAATATATCCAGCTCTAGTTGGTATACGATAACTATCATTTTTCATTGTAAAAATATGTACTATTTATATTAGTTTTTGAATTTTTGTAACCTTTCTCTATTGTTGGTTCTTCTGTTGAATAGGGATCGTATTCAGAAGCATAATCTACTGCATATAGAGAGTTAGTTAGACCAATTAAAATTAATAGTGATAATAATTTTTTCTTCATTTCTCCTCCCTTTATTTTGATAAATCATTTGTTATGTGATAATCCTGAATAATAAGACCTAGAGGATTTATTTTTAAATCTTCAGGATTCATTTTATCTTGTTGTATAACAGAGAAATTTCCTGTTTTTTTATCAATAGACACAAGACCTCCATTCCTATATGTTTTCTCTGTCCAGTTCATTTGATATATATCCTCAGAATTTTTTAGCATAGAAGTTATAACTACATCTATTGATTCTTTATTTTTAAATTTATCCTCTAATTTTAAATTATTAATATCTGTGTTCATCTTATTTTTCATTTCTGATGATAAAAATGAGTATTCTCTTTTTATCTTTTTGTAAGTAAAGACTTTATCTAATGAAACAGAACGGGTATCTATAACAAAATCATTTAGCATTGTAAAAATAATTGTGTCATCTGCTGTGTAATTTATTTGATCCATTCTTCCAGTATAGTAGAAACTACCTTTTTCTTTATCTACTTCAACAATGTATGGAACTAATTTTGTCTTATTAGCTAAATAAAAATACTCAAGTAATGTCCCACTTTCAAATAAAGCCATTATTAAAAATGCAATTTGCCAATTACGACAACTTTTTGAGAGACTTAACATTCTGTCATAGAAAGGATTATCAATAAAAAAATCTTCTTTATTTCCTGAAAAAGGTTTTTAGGTTTCCAAGAAAATTTTTGATTTTTTTCTTTTGGCATTATTTTTCCCCCATTACATTAATAAAGCTCCACTATATCCTAAAAATTTTGGACCCCAAGTTGCAGCAGCAAATACGATAGTGCTTCCCGCTATCCAACCTATAGCTCTTTTACTTAAATTTTCAGTTAAACCAGTCATAATAGCAAACCCTAAAAGTGCAAGAGCAAGTATAGAAATAATTCTAGCTGTTGGACCAGTTAGAACTTTCATAAGTTTATCTAATCCACTTACCCAAGGTGCATCTGCTGTTGCAGCCATAGCATTAGAAGATAGAAGAAGAAATGGTACTATATACATTCTCTTTCCTTTTAAAAAATTTTTAACTTTTTCCATATTTTTCCCTCCTTAATTTTTTTACTTTCATTTTTCAATGAATTATGTTAAAATGGAAAAAAGCTACTACATATTATGCTATTATATGTAGTAGCTTTCTTAATTTTTCTTATTTTATTTTTAAATATAAAATTTACCAATTTCAAAATAATTTTTTATAATTTATTTTTCATAAATATCTCTTCTATGTCCAACTGTAAGAGCTAAAATAATAAGTTCTTTATCTTCTATTATACAAATTAATCTATAATCTCCTATTCTATACCTCCACTGTCCGCTGCGATTAGAAGTTAATCCTTTTCCTTGTATACGTGGATTTTCACAACCTTCAAGATTTTTATCAATCCAAGTGGCCAAGATTTTTTGAGTAAACTTATCTAATTTCTTAAATTCTTTATCAAATTGTGGTGTTGTATTTACTGTATAGGTCATAATCCTAATTCCTTTTTTAATTCAGAAAATGGACGACTTTTCTTTCCACTATCAATATATTTTTTAAAGGACTCTTCAGCAATAACAATATCATATTCTTCTTCTATTTTTTCAAATAATGCTTTTTTAAAAGCTTCTCCTAAAGATAAAGAGTTCAATTTTGCATAACTAGTTGCTAAATTTTTTTCTTCTTCTGTAAGTCTTATTGAAAATGCCATGAAATCATCTCCTTTCTATATAGTACAATGTACTATATAAATTCAAAAATGTCAATAGCTTATTCTTCCTCCCATTCCCCTATACAACTTATCCAAATTTTCAATTGCTTCTTCCAACTTTGGATGCTTAGAATCTTTAATTTTTTTCTTTATTTCCTCATACCAATTTCTTGCTCTTTGTCTATTTTCATAATGCCCTCTATCTATATTCAAAAAATCTAGTTGTATTTTACCTTCTAATGCTACCAAATAAAAAATATACTTTGTTTCTTCATTTTTGAAATATAAATCTTGATTATTCATAACTTGTCCTTTCATTTATACTTAAAAGTCTATGTCATCCCCTCAGACTATTAAAAAAAACTAGCCTTTTTTGTTTTATAATTCTAATATCTTCAAAAGAACTATAACTTCTTTCTACCCCCTCTTTATTAAAATCTTACAAAAGTCTTTTTGAAACTTCTTTATAATTTATTTCAACTGCCTCAACATTATCTTCGGCTAATTCAGCCTCTGATTTATCTGAGATAGTATAACCTAATTCTTCAGCTAACTGTTCTGCTGACATTCCGATATAAGGATTCCCCATTAAAATATCATTCTTATAAATTCTTTTTTCTACAATATTTCCATTTTCATCATATAAAATTCCTATTCCATTTAATTTTCCTCTTTTTATTGGAACTTCTTCCTTTATTTTACCACTACTATAATATGTTCTCCATACTTCATTTTCCATTTTTTAGCCTCCTACTTTTTAAATAATTTTCTCCATTTTCCTGATAAAATATAAAATCTTTCTCTTTTAAAGAATGTAAATTCTCCAAATAACTTATTAATACAGCTATGGAAAAGTTATCTGTTAATGTTATTTCAAATAATGCTCCTAATGAGATTAATTTATGATTTCTCCTCTTCTTCTCATCGGTATCTAAAAATATAACTTTTCTTTGATCATGTTTTTCTATAGAATTCTCAGTTAAAATTTTATTGCCATAATATTTTAGAGCTCCTATCTCATATATTTTTTTTTCTTTCAATTCAAGTAGATAGCCAATAATAAGTTCAGTTGAATAAATATCTGTTGATGTCATTTCAAAGAGAATTCCAAGTCTTAATAATTTTCTAGCTCTTTCTATCCTTTTCTTTTTACTTTCTGATTTTTTCTGAGCTTTTTTTCTACTTTTTAAAAGTGAAATATTATATTTTAATTTATGAATTTTATTATTAATTTTTTCTAAACTTCCCATCCATTTTCCTTATCTTTTTCTAAATGTATTCCAACTGTTGCTCTAACTTCTGTATTATCAAATATATTTTTTACATTTGATTTTAAACCTCTTGAACCTTCAATTATTACCCTTTTATTTCTATTTTTAGAAGGATTCTTTTTGTAAGTAGTAATTTGCTTTCCAGATTTTTCAATATTAAACTTCACTTTATAATTTATTTTATTATCCATTTTTGCTGTTACTAAAATACTTTGATAAGTTTTTAAGATACTATTATAATGGTTATTTACTTTATCAACCTCAGAAGAAAAACTTTTATCTTTTTTATAAGTATTTATAATGGTCTTTTCCTTCTTCTCTAAGTCTTCCAATTTCTTTTTCTTTAACTCAATATCTTTCTTCAAAACTCCTTTTCCAAAAGAAATAATTCCCATATTAGAAAGTATCCTTTCATCATTTTTTATTTCAGATGTTAATTTCTTCATCTCTTTATAATTTTTCCAGTATTTTCCTTTTGATAGATTTCCAATTGCTATTACTTCTATTCCAGATAAATTATATTTTTTACTATGAGCTGAAATAATAGTTTTAGTCTTATCTATGACATTTTCTGCCATTAAAATTCTCTTATCATTTTTAGCAATTTGTTCTTGAATAGCTTTTAAATTACTCTGAGCAATGTCATCTTTTATGTCAATAGACTTATATTCAGAATTTAATAAAGATTCCACTGATGCTAACTCAGAAGATATAGAAAATATTTTCTTTTTATTCTTCTCATCACTTGCAATTTCTTTACTATAAAGTTTCTCTAAATTGGAAAATTTATCTAAAAGTGCAACTTTATCTTTCATTAAATCTAATTCATTTCTTGATTGAGATTTTTCTTCAATAAGTCCTGTTAAAATAGCTTTTTCAATTTTAGTATTTTTTCCAATTTTTTCAGCTAAATCATTCAATTTCTTTTCATCAACATTATCAATTAATTTAATAATCTCATCTTGCTTATTTTCAATATTTTTTTCTTCTATACTCAATGCTAATTTAAAGTCCTTGGCTTGTCTTGGATTAAATAAAGCTGCTTCATTATATTTACTTTCAATATTTTTCTTATTTTCTTGTATTTCAAAAGCCTCAACAAACTTTAAATTATATTCATAATTTGTCAATACATTTATAGCTTTTTTAGTTGGATTTTCATTAGAGAGAGTTTCTAACTTTATCTTTAATTTGAGCATATCATAATCTTGATATTTTTCTTTAATCTTTTCTTCATTTTTTGTCAAGTACTTATCCTTAAATTTTTCAAAATATTCAGCTTTTAAAGACTCCAAAGTATTAACTCTTTTAATCTCTAAATTAGTAAAAATATTAATATATTTATTAGATTTTATTGACTTATCTTCTATATTTTTTATTATTTTACTTAATATCTCTTTTTCATTTTTTAAAAAAATATTCTCAGGATATTTCTTAGCTTTTTTACTAATAGCATAATATTGTTTTTTAGTCTTGAAATATTCCCCTTTTGAGCAAATATTAATAGCTTTCTCTTTAGAATTTTCCTTCTCTAATTTCTCAATTTCAGCCTTTAAATTTTTATGTTCAATCTTTTTATTTTCTCTTTCTTGATATATTCTATCTAATTCTTTTTTTCTATTAACAGTTTCAATATATTTATTATATTGTTGATTTTCTTCATCACTTAAATCTATTCCATGATCAACCTTATATAGAATTTTTCCAGCAACATTAATAGGTAATCTATTATATGTTTCAGCCTTATTAAACATACCACTTTCAAGCAAATCTTGCCTTATTTCTTTTAAAGTTCTGCAATCTACTCTAGCTTCAAAACCATTCTTTTCAAGTAAATTATTAGTCTCAATTTCCCAATTTTTTCTTAAATCTAATAATCTTGATTTTTCCTGCCATTCTCTATTTTTTTTAGCTCCTCCCTTTTCAGGATTTTTAGAATTTGCTCTCTTGAAAAATTGAGATAGTTCTCTATCAATTCCATCTAATTCTCTTTCAGAAAACATTAAATGACAATGTAAATTTTTTTCATCTTTTTCATTTTTAGCTTCATGAATAGCATAAGTATATGGATATTTTTCTCCTATCTCTTTTTTTATAAAATTATTGATAAGCTCTTTTGCTTGTTCATGATTAAATTCATTGGGAATAGTAAGTTCCAATTCTCTATAAGCAACAGAGTTAGTTCTCTCACAAGTATCTGCAAACTCCCAGAATTTTTTTGCACTTACAGTTTCACCATTAAAGTTCATATTTCCTGATTCAGTATAAACTAGATCTTCTTCTTTTGATTGATAGCCATCTTCTCTTTGGATATAAGCAGCATGGTTTTTACTATAACCAACTTTACCTTTTTTGTAGCATAATCTATAAGTAGCCAAACTGCTCACCTCCATTTCTTTTTAGCACGAAGTGCTACTTTATTTAACAGTGGCAAAGCCCTGTTAAATCACGCTGCTGTTTCTCAGAATGAGAAACGCGTAAGCGTGCATTTTATTTTCTTCAAAATAAAATGACTAATTTGTGTCATTGTTATGAGGACTTCTAAAAAAGAAAATATAAAATTTTAAATTTTTGATTATAAAAACTTGCAAAATTTTCTGAAACTGTGTATAATTCTAATAAATGATACTACATATAATAGCATAATATGTACTATCATTTCTTTTATTTCCAATACTTATTTTTAAACGAATTTTAAAAGCTATAAAAATACTACATATAATATAAGATTTTCTTAGAAAATATGTAGTATTTAATTTTGTGGAGGATAAAATGCAATTTAATAAAAAAGGACAGGAAGTCAAATACATAAAGACTGAAGATTTAAAAAAAATAAGAGAGTACCTAAAATATAAAAATAAAATTACTTTCTTGGCCTTTGTAAATATTGGTGTAAATGTTGGACTAAGAATTTCTGATTTATCCACACTGAGATTTGAAAATATTGATAGAAGAAATTGGAACTATACTTTAATTGAAAGAAAAACTAAAAAGAAAAGAATTATTAAGTTTAATGCTGTATGTAAAAAGTCTATAAAGGAATTAGAGAAATATTATGAAGAATTAGAGTACTCAACAAAAGAAGGGTATTTATTTAAAAGTTTGTCTCCATATCAAAAGAAATTAAGACTAGATGAACCTTTTACAATAAATGGTGTTTCTAAAGAATTTAAAAAAATTGAAGAGTACCTTAATATTCCTTATCCATTAGGTTCTCATTCTCTTAGGAAAACCTGGGGAAAAAATGTTTATGATGCTACTTTAAATATAGCATTGATAATGAAAGCTTTTAATCATTCTTCACCAGGAATAACTTTAAAATATATTGGGATTGAGGAAGAGGACATCAATAGGTTATATGAAGGGATTGAAATATAATAATTATTTATAGAGGTGTTATTGTGGGAAATTATGCTTATTTAATAAAATAAAATATATTGTTGAATATGTAAATTTATCTACCTCTTTATAAATTTACTATCTTTCCATGCCCACATCTTTTACTTTTTCCATTGTTTTTTCTTACTCTTTCTGCTTTATCGGCACAAATTTTTGTTCTAATTCTTTAGTAATTTTTAAATCTGATATATTATAGTAAATCATACTTCCAGTATAAAGTTTTTCTTCTTCTATAAAACCAGCACTTATCTGAGTTCCTTGTATATTAATATCTTTTTTTTCTATTCCATATCTTTCTACATCAATCTTTGCTATCCATCTATTCTCAAAATTTTTAAATTTTGCATATCCTATTGGATTTCCTGTAATACAATTATAGTTTTCTAAATCTGAAATATCTTTCTTTAATTCATCAGGGATTTCAGAAACATCTGTTACTCTATATATTGCTTTATATTTTTCTTTTTTTAGATTACAATCCCTACAAGCAATAATTAAAACATTTCCAATATAGTTACCTCTTTCATCAGGAATAGCTCTTAGTATGGAAGAAGGAGCATAATTATTTGTATTTTCCTCCTTTTCTGTTATTCCAAGAATGACTGATTCTTCTTTTCTTTGATTTTCTGTAATAAAAGAATCAATATATAGCCAATTTGTATTTCCTTTTTCTGGAGAGAAATTATAAAAAATAGAACTTTCTTGTAAAAGATTTTTTAATTTAGGAAATATCCTTAATTTAATATTTGTAAAATCATTAATATTTTTTTCAGATAAAGACAATCTATTTTCCTTCACTGCTCTATAAAAATCTAATGGACTCATATTATCTTTAGAATTATATTTTACACCTGTTAAATGTAAAAAATTTTGTTTCTTAAAGGTAATTAAAAATTTTTTTATTTCTCCTTTCTCTTCATAAATATATAAAAATTCCTTATTTAAAAAATTTTCATCATAAACTTCCTGAGCCAGCTTTAGCTTTTTAAAAATTTTACTACTATCCATTTCTCAACTCCAAAAAAAGAGTGCCTTAAACAGACACCCTTAAAATTATTTTATCTTCAGGTTTTTCCGTTGCCTGCCAACCGTCATAGCCTGTACATCTATGAATCTGTCTTCAGGTTTTTCCGTTGCCTGCCAACTGTCAGATCCTTTACATATCTGCTTTGTTAATTCATTATACCATACTTTCAAGATAATTCAATATTATTTTTTATATTTTCAAAACAATTTTTATATAATTCTAAAAAAGTTTTATTAATAAAGTTATCCCAACAAAAAGTATCATTGCTATAATAATTCTAATTATATTTTTAATAAACAATGAATTTGAGAAGCTTTTATTATGAGTATATTATACTACAATTTATATTTATATTTTATTTCAATTAATTTAATCTCCTATACCTTGACCTTTTAATTTTTCAATTTCTTGTGACTTTTCTTTCTCTTTCATTGGAACAAACTTTTGCTCTATTTCTTTTGTTATCTTTAAATCTAAAATATTATAGTAAGTTATTGGTATTTGATATAGTTTCTCCTCATCTGATAGATTTTTAGTTTCTTCATTTTCTTTATTTTTTATATATTCTTTTAATTCTTTTTCTGACATTTTTAAATATATATCAGCTGTTATTTCTTTTGTATTATCTTTCTTTTCTATTTTAAACCTTTCAACATCTTTTTTAGCTATCCATTTATTTTCTCCTGAAGAGTGCAATTCAATATTAATTCTATTTCCTGTAAGGCAATTATATTGTTTTTCTTTGCTATATTCAATAGCTTTTTCTTCTAATAATAGAAAAGATAAAGATCTATTTTTCAAAAAAGAATCTGTATTTACACTATTATAAACTTTAAGAGCTTGAGCTTGAATATTTTTATTGTTTATTACTTTCATTTCATATTTTAATAAATTTATATATTTATTCTTTTCATCTAAACTACTAAAAGTTCTAAAATTATCAATATTTTTATATTTAACTTCTATTATTTCACTTTTAGGAACTGGAAACATATAGTTTAAGTTTATAACCGATATTAACTTTTTATTGGTTTTATCAAAAATTTTTACAAAATCTATACTTTCTTTCATCTTTAAATGTCTTGGTTTCTTTGAAGAAATTTGTGTCACGTATACAAGCCCATCTTTTTCAAATAGAGGACTAAAAAAAGGTTTATATCCATTATTTCCATAGTCAATATTTGGAATACGGCTATCATAGTTTTTTAAAAAAGAAATATAATCTTTATTTATAGTACACCATATCATAAAAAGTTAGCTCCTTTCTTAAAAAAATAAAGGAAGATAGTTCTCCCTTTATTTAACTATTATAACGATTTTTTACAGGATTCGTAACCTCTATCCACAACGATTTTTTACAGGATTCGTAACCTCTATCCACAACGATTTTTTACAGGATTCGTAACCTCTATTACTTATTAATTTTTTACATAATGACTTTACAAGTCCTTTTCTTACATTTATTATAACACATTTTATATAAAATACAAAATTTTTAAAATTCACAAATATGTATATCTGTTTCATTTGTATTTTTTATTTCTTCAATTTTTGATTTTGGTATTTGTGCATTAACATAAATTTCTATTTTTTCTCTAATTGCTACACAAAGTCTATGTTGACCATCAGCCACATTAAATACTTTTCCATCGCTTGATGTTATAAAAGGTAAAGTATTATAAGGTTTAGGAAATTTTTCTAAATATTTTTTTAGTCCTAAACATGAATCATAAACTTCAACTGGTCCTTCTTTTTGTTCATAACCTTTCTTTTCTAATAAACATTTTCCAGTTGATTCCTTGTAACAATCTCTCCTTGAATAACAAGGATTATTTTTACTAGCAAAAGTAAAATTAAATTTATATAACCATGGTTTCATAAAAAATTCAATATTTACTAATTCCTCTTTTTCAATTTTATTATTACTATTTTCATTTTCTCTTTTAAATAATTTACTAAAAAATTTCATTACTATTCTCCTTTCTACTCCTCATAAACTAATTTTTCTAACTTTTCCAAAAGTTTAGCTGCTTGTTTTTGCTTTTTCTCAGGTAGTGAAGTTAAATCATCTTGAAAAGTACTTTGTAAAAAAGAATATATTCCTATATCTGTAATTTCTTTTCCTTTTTCCTCTTCTTTTTCTTTTTTATTCTCAATCTCCTTTACTTCTCCTTTAAAAAGTTTTTTAGCTTCTTCTAATGTTATACCAGGATAAAATTTATCTAATAGTTCTCTTTTTTTATCTAACTCTTCTATCTCTCTAACTGTTAAAAGAGACACAATTACTTTTGCATGTTCAGGTGCTTCAAAAAATAAAATATATCTTTTTCTTAGTCTTAATGCTGTTTTTGAATTGATTCCATTATATCTTAGAAAGTTTCCATATACTCCTTCTGAAGAACCTTTTTTACCTAATTCTTGTGATACTTCTTCAAGAATTTTTCCCATCTTAATTGCATCATTAACTTGAAGATTTATTAATTCTTTACTTTTATCTATTAAATAATTTTGTAAATCATTATCTACACTCAATTCATGAAATAGACTAAAATTTAATACAACCTCATATTTAGAACTTTTTATAATTTCATTTTGTGTTTCTTGCATATCTTTTCTTTCTTTTAATAAATTATCTAATCTATTAGTTGGATTCATTTATTCAACTCCTTATTTTATAAATTTTCTAAAAAATAACTCCAAGAATTTTTGTATTCATTAATGCTTTTCTTTTCCTTCTTATTTGTCATCACCAAAAATAACTTATTTAAAAAGTAATTTAATTCTAATTCTTGACCATTTATAACTTCTGTTACTATTTCTATTGGAGTTTTATCAGTTTTAAAATAGACTTTTAAATTCTCTTCTATTTCTTCTTGATTTTTAAAATTATTTTCTGTTAAATAGAAGTTTAAAAACATTCCAATAAACAATAACTTATCTTCATTAGTGCCTTTATTAAAATATTTTGATAATTCAAAAAACTCTTTCTTTAATTGCATAAAAAACTCCTTTTTAATTATTAAGAATTTATTTGTTTTTTATAATCTTAGCAATTACATCAGCAAAACTATTTTGAGCATCTATTAATAATTTAGAGCCTGATTCCCATATGGTTTTACCATTTTCAATTAAATTTTCAATCAATGACAATTCTTTAATAGGTTTAGGAAATACTATTCCTGTTCCCAATAATGATTTTTCAAATTCTGAGTAGTATTTCTTTTGAATTTTAGTATTTTTAAATAGATTTATAATTATTGAATGTATTTTATTAGCTCCTACCTCTTCAATAACATTTAGAGTACCTTCATAAGTTGAATAATCACAGAAAGTAGGTATTATAAGCTGGTCTGAATATTCCATAAATTTTTTATCTATATCCATTGTTGGAATGGAATCAATTAAAATATAATCATATTCTATTCTCTTTTTTCTTATAAAATTATCAAACTTCCTTTCAAAAGCATCAGAAAATACTGATGATTCTGTTGGAAGAAAATATAAATTTTCTCTTACTTTTATATATAAATCTCTATTATCTCCATAAAGAACAGCATGTCTTAAACCTTTTGACAAATCATATTTATCTATTTCTTTTTTACTTTTTGTGTAATGTAATATATTATTTTGACTATCTGAGGTAATAAGCAAAACTTTATAGCCTTGTAATGCTAATCCATGTCCTATTTGAACAGTAAAAAATGTCTTTCCAATTCCACCTTTATTAACCTTTACTGTGAAGATATTATTCATTTTACCTCCTTGATTATATTCAGATATTTCTTCCTTAAAAATCATTTCTTCAGGTTCTTCAACTATATAATTTCTATAATCTTTATACTTTAAAGGTATTATTATAATCTTATCTCTCTCAGTTCTTATATCAACATTTGGATCTTTATCTAATTCCATTGCTTTTACTATTGCACCAGGAATAGTTAATTTATAGTTGAAATATCCCTTCTCTTTATTTGAATGAGACACATTCAAATTAATATTTTTTGATAGTTCTTTTAAATTACCATCCTTATCCATAATAATTTTTTCTATTCTCTTATTATCTCTTTTTTTTAAGGTAATTTCATTGTTTAAATAACTTAAATATATCCCTGTTTCGTTTTCTGAAAGATTAAGACTTTTTAAAATTTTTTTATCAATAGTTAATATTGCTTGATTAAAATTGCCATTTTTTTTATAAGTTAAAACTATTTTTCTTTCCATATTTTTATTAAAGACTTAATATAAATTTTTTATACTCAATTTCAGAATAAAAAATTTCATTAAATGTCTTACCTCCCATGTTTAATTTCATTGTTATACTACCATCTTCTAAATAATGTAATACCATATAAAATGCCTCCTTTTTATTTTTATTTGAAAAATAAGGCTATAAATGATATACTCTTAATTGCTAGTTAGGGGTGATCATTTATTTGGTTGCCTCTTTTTCTATTTATATTTTTATAACTAAGTGACACATGTGTCACTTACTTTTATTTTCTAATCTCCTATTTCTTGTCCTTTTGACTTTGATATTTCTTGTGCCTTTTCTTTTTCTTTAATTGGTACAAACTTTTGTTCTATCTCTTTTGTTATTTTTAAATCTGAAATATTATAGAAAGACACAGGTTTTTGATATAATTTATTATTTTCTATATAAGTAATTTGACCTATTGTTTCTTTTGCTCCTTCTTCCACTTTAATGCCATATTTTTTAGTTTCTTTTTTACTTATCCATTTATTTTCAGCTGAAGAATGAGCTTCTATATTTATTTGATTTCCTGTAAGGCAATTATAGTTTTTATTTACAGTTCTTAAAAATTTAGTTACTTCTTGAAAATTTTTATCATTTTCATTTAATTTTTCTTTTATTTTCTTATAACTTCCAATTAATTTTTTCTTTTCTTCAATAGTTAATTCTCTATCAAATTCTTTTTGTATTATTTCTCCTGGATTAATATTTGGTGTTTCTTTTAATGAATATAAAGATTTTCCCTCTCTTGTAAAGATTTCAATATTATCAAATTCTTTTTCTAAGTATATCTTTGATAAATTTTCTGCAAAGTTTATAACTACATTATCATGTGCTTCTTTTGGTGTAGCTCTTGCTATAAATCCATTTTCTTTCATTTTTTGATATCTCTCTAAAGTCCCTAGATAAGAAAATTCTGGCTTTACACAAACTATACTAAGGTTTGTATTGTATCCTTTATCATGAAGTAACCTAGATGTTTTTAAAGGTACTTCTGAAGTTCTAAGAGTACCTTCTACAATCAAATTATATTTTTCATTTCCTAAATCTTCAATTAATTTTTCTGTTATAGCATTTGAAAATTTTTGAGTATAAAGGACCGAATCATCTCCATAAGCTTTAACTAAATTTTTATATTTAGGATGGTAGCTTCTAAAATCATCTCCATTTATGGCTATAATATTATTTTTCATTTTTTCTTCAATTCTTGAAGTCAAAGTTGATTTTCCAGCACCAGGTTGTCCACCTAAAACATAAACTATTTGCTCATTACACACTTCTTTATCTATAATTAATTTAGATTTAATAAAATTATAAATTTCTTCAAATTCTTTCTCAGTAAAATTATCCATATAAAACTCCTATTTTCTTTCAGTTAACTTATTTATTATTTTATGTAATAATTTTAATTGATTTTCATTTTTTTCAGCTTCTTTTATTGTTTTAGGATGAAAAGCACCATTATATAAAATTACTAATTCATTCTCCAACTCATCTAGTACTAAATTATCTCCATCTTTTAAATTATTATCTTCTTTATATCTTCTGTATTTTGCTAATATTTGTGCTGCTCCCTCTCTGTTAACTTCATTAATTTGAGATACTTCATATAGACTATTCATTTTTTACCTCCCTCTAATTTTAGAACTAAGTGACACATGTGTCACTTAGTTTAGTTTTTTATTTATACAGTGTTAAATCTATGTCATCTGGTTTTGCCCAAAATATAATCTTGTCATAAAAATGTTTTAAAAGATAAATTCCCATAAATATTACTGAGCATCCAAGTGCTGCACCTAATACATTTAATTTAACATCTTTATCAAAAATATAAAATACAACAGCTACAATTATCAAAAATCCTAAAATTCCTGCAAGAAAATTAAAAATAGTAAAAAATAACCCTCTAAAAGCCATTAAAAAATGATAAACAATTGTTTTAAAAATTTTCATCTCTCTCAACTCCTTATAAAAATATTTTATTTTTTTGTTTCTTTAAAAACTTCAAAAGTTTCTTTAAGTTGTTTTACTATTTCTTCATCTTGATGTTCAGGAGCTTCTATATATGCTTTTAACTCTTCAAATGAAGACACACCTAAATCTTTCATTAATTCTTTTAAACCTTCCATATTATCACCTCTTAAAAAATGTGTCATCTGAATTATTTTATTCTTTTATTTCTAATCGTTTATATGAATTAAGCAGCTATATTTTTTTATTGTTAGAATCTAGTAAATCACATAATGATTTTTATTATTTAATATTATTTCTTTTATTTTATATTTCTCAATATAATTATAATATATATAAGGTATGAAGTCAATACTAAAATTTTATTTTTATTTTTGCTATATTTAAAATTTGATTTCTTTTTATAAGTCCAAAATACCTACTATCATAAGATTTATAATGAGATGAAAGTAATAAAAATTCATCAGAATTTTTTGGCTTCAAATCTTCAAGTGATACAAAAGTTATATCTCTACCTTTTGAATCTTTTAAAAAAATAGGTCCGTAATTTTTTTCTCCTACATAAAGTAAATTTAATTTTAAATTTGTGTCATAAACAAGTTTTATTTCATCTCTATTACTATAGTCAGCTGCAACTTCCTTAACTAAAGTATCTGCTATTTCAGGTAAATAACCTCTATTTTTTATAAATTTCGCTGTGTCTTCATCAGGTTTAAATTGAACAATATCTCCAATTTTTATCGTATCTTTTATAGAGTATAATTTATATATTCCTAGTGGTAAGCTTTCTGTTATTACAATTGTATAGTTCATTGCTATTATTTTAAAAACTAGCATAAAAATAAAGAAAAATAAGTAAATCTTTAAGATTTTTGAATTGTATTTTATTTTCATTGTGTCTCCTAAAACTAAGTGACACATGTGTCACTTAGTTATATATTTTAATAGTCTCCTTGCATCCAGTCAGGTAATTTTCCAGCTTCTCCACCATTTACTTTTATACCACTTTTCTCTGAATTACTTCCAGTATCTGAAGAAGTTGTTGAACTAGTATTAATTGATGAATTTGTACTATTAGAGTTATCTACATTATTTCCAGAATCTGATGAGGTACTATTTGAGACATTAGTTGCTGTACTTGTATCAGTATTGGTTGTACTACTTTGTGCTGTACCAGTTGCTTGAGTACTATCCATATTACTGTTATCAGCTGTTGTTGCATTATTATTTGAACTAGGTTGTGCAGTTGTATCTCCACTTGAATTAGAAGCATTAACTTGTGTTTGAGCACTAGTATTTGCACTACCTGTTGTTCCTTGAATATTACTAGATGAAGCTTGTCCACTTCCTGATGGTGTTCCTCCATTATTTCCAGAACTATTTGAAGTTGTACTTTGTTGATTAGAAGTACTTCCTAAACTTCCTCCATTATTACTAGCACTTCCACCTTGTGATGTATTTCCAACATTAGAGTTACCTGAAGATGAATTACTAGAAGTAGAGTTTCTGGAATTATTACTTTCATCATCTGATTTCTTTTTCCCTTTTTCTTTAAAAGCTGCATATCTGGCTCCAGCATAAGAACCTCCAAGTACAGCACCTCCAACAGCCCCAAATGCTCCTCCTACAACCTTTCCTGCAACAGTTCCAACAGGTCCACCTAAACTACCAATAAATGCTCCTCCTGTTGCTCCTGCTTTTCCTCCAGTTTTCATTCCTTTCCAAGCTCCTTCAAGAGCTTCTTTAGTTCCTCTATATGTATTTGCAACACCTGCTGTTGCTCCTGCCATAGCTGCTCCAGCATTCATTGTAGGACTTCCTGTTAAAAGGCCTGTTGTTATTGAAGGCATACTTAACATAATAGCTACTAGAACATATACAGTTCCACATACTACTAATGCAGCATCTAAATCATATTTCTTTTCTACAGTCATTATACTTTTCATCAGCTTATCACATATAAGTAGCCACATATTAAAAACACCTAATTTTATTGAACAACTCATTATTGTTTTAAAAACATTTTTATAAAATTCTGTTCCTAAATCTAATACTCCACATGGAAGAAAAACAATAGAAAATCCAGTTAAAAAGTAATATTCTACCCAACATATTATTATTCGCATTGCTAACAAAAAGAATCCAATATATGTTAATAACCCTAATAAAATAAATATATAGGTAGCTGGTCTCCAACTAAGTTGATCTATTATAAGACCTCCTATTTCTCTTCCCTTATCCCATATTGCTGAAGGGTCGTTGAAATAATTATTAGTATTTAAACTTAAACCTAATCCCTTTGTTCCTATTGATAAAAAGAAATCTTTAACCATATTTAAAAGCCATTCATAGCTTCTTATCGCCAAAATTATAAATCCTACATTTAAAATTTTCATCTTTGCCCATTTTATGTAGTTAAAATCTGGGTTATCAATATTTTTATATACAGTCAAAGCTATGTCTATAGTACTTAAAAAATATAGTAGTGTCATACACATACCTTTTAAGTTCCCTGGGACATTTTCCAAAATTTTAATAAAGTTATCTAGTATTTCGGTAAAAACCATATCACCACTTTCTTCCATTTAGTAAATCAGGTTTCTTATATTTTTTTGGAGGAGCTATGTAAAGTTTTACTACTTCATCCCATTCATAGAATTCTTCATATGCTGTTTTGTCTCCTTTTTTTTCTTCAATTTCTAATTTATACATTAAATCTTCAATTTCTTTTAACTTTTCTTGATTTTCATTATCTCTTGCTTCCTTATACATTAGTTTTTTTTCATCTCTAGTATATATTGGATAATCTGGTTCTTTCTTTCCACAAGACACAACTAATAAAAGAATTGTAAACATTAAAATTATTTTTTTCATTTTACTACCTCCTCTAATTACCATTTTCTTCCATTTAATAAATCAGGTTTCTTATATTCTTTACTAGGTCTATATGTCATTACATCTTTTTCATGTTCTAACTCAGCTTTTTCATTTTGTATTCTTCTCATTTCCTCAGCATTTTGTGTCTTTAAAGATGAAGCTAATAGTGTCCTTAATTCTAATAATGCTTTTGTTTGTTCAGCGGCCATATTAACTCCTGCTTGTAAAACTGCTTTTTGACCTTCAGCTGTATTAGCTGCTTTCATTAACTCTGATATTCTTTGAGTATCATTAGCAAGTCTATCTGGATCTCCTAGTCCTGCTATTGCAAAACTACTTTTTGTTATATCTTTTGTTGCGCTTAATAAATCATCAGCTTTCCTCATATATTCTTCAGGACTTAATCCTTCCAAATTTTTAAAATCTGCATAAGTATTCTTAAAAGATTGTTCAAAATTTTTAAATGATGATATTGTGTCTTTAAATTGATTTTGAATATTCATCAATTCTTGGTAATCTTGTTGTATCTTCATCAATTGCCCTGTTGTAAGTTCTTGACCTAAATCCATCATATTGGTCATTTCCATTTCTATTTGCTTTAACTGATTTTGGGTTTGTTGAATAGCTTCATTTAATTCTTTACCTAAATCTGTTGCCATTAAGGCTTGTTTTGCCTGCATAGCAACTAGAATAGTTATTATCTTCTTTAAACCTGCACTGCTTCCTCTTCCTTTAAAAATTCCAGCTGTAGAATTTACAGAAATTCCAATCAATAGTAATGCCATAATCAATATTTTTATTTTTTTCATGTTCCCTCCTTAAAAGTATGTGACACATGTGTCACTTAGTTTGTATAATTTTATCAATCTCCTATTCCTTGACCTTTTGATTTATCTATTTCTTGTGTCTTTTCTTTCTCTTTCATTGGAACAAATTTTTGATCTATCTCTTTTGTTATTTTTAATTCTGAAATATTGTAGTAAGACACAGACTTTTGATATAATTTGTTATTCTCTATATAAGTAATTTTACCAATGGTTTCCTTTGCTCCTTCTATTTTTTCTATTCCATATCTTTCAACATCTTTTTTACCTATCCATCTGTTTTCACCTGAAGAATGATTTTGGATATTTATTGGTTCTCCAGTAAGACAATTATATGTTTTATGTGTCTCCAAAAATTCCTTAGCCTTTTTTACTTCTTCCATAAACATAAGGTAATTTTCTGAATATTTATAAACTCCTTCCTTTCCAACTATTATATGATCTAGCACTTCTTTATTAAAAAAAGTTGCTCTTTTACTTAAATTTTCAGTTAAATCATTATCTGCTCTTGAAGGATTTGCCACTCCACTTGGATGATTATGGCATAAAATTATTCCTTTTAATTTTTCATCAAGTAAATGTGGATAGATATGTTTTGGATCAACTTTTGCATAATCTACTCCACCTTGGCTAATAGTAACTACCTCAGATATGTTATAACCTTTATCATATTTTAAAATTTTGAAATTCTCATAACTTAATTCCTGGTTTCCAATTTTTAAAAGTTGTTTTATTTTATTCTCATCTTTTATTACATTCAATCCTACTAATTCTTTTTCTGTTATATATTTTGTAAACTCATCAAATCCTTCCATTTTTACCAAATCATTTGTATTTTCCAGTTCATAATTTATAATTTTTACTTTTCTAGGTTTTAAAAAAGGAGATTTTTTATTTATTTCTTTATTACAAGTTATTTCATTCATATAACTTTCAATAACTATATTTTTAGAATTTTTACTATCACAGGTATAAAAATTTTCAAGGCAATTATACCCCAATGAATCTAGTTTATATCTAATATTTCCTTTCTCATATTCAACTTCATCATTAGATAATACAATATAATTCTTTGCTTTAGGTAAGTAAAATTCTTTAAATACTTCTGTAAATTGAGTATCTTTATGAATCTGGATATCTTTTAGTAATCTAAGTTGTGTATCTAGAACTAAAATACTTATATAATTTTTATCAGGAAAATTATTATTTTTAAAATACTCTATAGTTTTATCATTATTTTGTAATTTAATTTTATTTTCTGAAATATCTTTTTCTTTAATAGCATATTTAAAATAATTTAAAAGTTCTTTCACTGAAGGATCTCTATTTTTAACTAATTGGTATAATTCTTCTTTTGAAGAGCAATTAAAATATTCATATAGATTTTTTGTTTTTTTTTCATTATTTTCTATATTTTTATTCTCTGATGATATTGGAATATCGGTTTTTTCCAATTCTAAACCATTTACTTTAAAAACAAGTTCTTCAAAATTTGTATTTAGTTTAGCATCTGTTTCTCTAATATTTTTAAGGTACTCTTCCTTTTTACTTTCCATTAAATCTTTAAAAGATTTATTTTCTCTAAAAAAAATATTATAAGTACTTACATATCTTTCTTTGGTACTATTGAAATCAATATCTTTTGTTTTTTTGAAAAATATTTCTCCATTATTATTAACTCCAAACATAGTAATATTTTTACTTATATTATTTTTATACAGCTCTTGTGAACTCTCATATATTTCAGCAAGACCTATATCGTTGAATGGTGCTTCTTTTATTAATTGTTTGTTCTCTAAATCATAAGAATAAAGTTTATCTACTTCCATTGTTATCACCTTATTTATTTCAAGTTCATTTAAAGCCTTTGCGAAATTATCCCTATCAGCAACTAAAAATTCATTTGGATCTTTATATTTACCTAAAACCTTTGTATTTTCAACATTTAAGTTTAAATCTTTCATTCTATTGTAAAGTTCTTCTTGAGCTTTTATCCCTTGTCCATCATTATCAAGCATTAAATAAAATTTATTTCCTGGTAAATCATTTTTTAATTTATTTATAAAAAGATTTATATTATTTACACTTCCCAAAGCTATCGCTTTTTTACCTACCTCAGCAATTGATAATGCATCTATTTCACCTTCAACTATATAGAAATTTTCTTTTTTATTTTGTTCTAATTCCCAATAATTAAATACTTCAGATTTTCCAACCTTTCTCAATCTATCCTCAGAGTTTACATTAGTATTTCTTGCTGTAAATGAATAATGAGTAGTTGGAATTATTATTGCTTTCCAGGTACTATTTTTAAAATTTGGATCATATCCTATGTTATATTTATCCTGCACTTCCTTTGATATTCCTCTTCTTTGTAAATAGTCAGTTTCACTTATTCTCTTTTTACATTCAAGATAATAATAATCAAGTTCAGGGTATTTTCTTTCTTTTGTTTCTTTCTGTTGAGGAGCTGAGTCCAATTCAACTTTAATATTCTTTTTAGAATAGATTGTTGCATTAACATCTTGTATAAGTTCTCTATTTTTATACAACTCAATTACTTTTTCTTTTTGTTCCTTAAATCCTTTTAAGTTATATTCCATCCCAACTAAACTAAAAATGTTGTATTTTTCACCACAAGCAAAGCAATTACATATATTTCCTTTCTTATAAAAAGACATGCTGGGGTGTTTATCCTCATGAGTAGGAGAGAAACATCTAAAAACAGAAGAAGTGTTTATTCCTTTAAGTTCTAGGTATTCTCCAAGAAAATTTTTTAATTCTTCTATTGTAGGCTCTTTTACCATATAAACCTCCCATTTTAATTTACAAAACTATCTAAAGAAAGATTTACATATTTATCACTAACTTCTAATTTAAAGTTGGCCTTATATTTTTTACCAGCTTTATTAGTAAGCCCAGTTATTAATATTTTCCCTTTATTAAGTAAAGTCTTAGCATCCTGTTTTGTTATTGTTACTTCTTTTTGATTGAATACTTTTATTTTCTTCCATAATTTAAAATCACATCCTGATTTATACCCACTGCAATAAAAATTCTTTTCTCCTTCATAAATAGGACTTCCACATTTTGGGCATATTCCTATTAATTCCTTTTCTTGTTTCTGTCTTGAAAATTCAGATGAAATAGTTTTATGTTCAGAGTTTATAATTGCTCTAACATCTTCAAGAACAGATAAAGTAAGATCTTCTATTTTAGCTTCACCTCTAGCTATTTTCTCTTGAATACTCCACCATAAAGCGGTTACATCAGGTGTTTTTAAAGATTCAGGAAGTATTTTTAAATACTCTTTGGCCAGTTCTGTTGAAACTATTTTTTCTTCTTTTCTTGCCAAAAAACCTTTTTCAATAAGTCCTTCAAGTATTCCAGGTATTGTTGCTACTGTCCCTATACTTCCATTTACATCTTTTCTATCTTTATCCTTACTTTTTAATAATTCTCTTATTTCAGGATCTTTTACATATTTGGCTATATTATTTAAGTCTTTAATCAATGTTGCTTCTGTATAAGGCTTTTTAGCTGTTGTTTCTTTTTCTTCTATAAAAAAATTAGCTTGGCCAACTTCTATTTGATATTCTCCAGTTGGAATTTTAGATAAATTATTTTCTATTTTTGCTTCAATTTCTCCTTCATTCTCATCATCTTCATCATCTAAAACTTTAAAATATTTTGTATATCCTGGTTCTAAAATTCTTATTGAAGATTTTTTAAATATAATTTCTTCTATTTCAGTTTTTGCCTCAGTCTTTTCAACTTTTACTTTTTCTAAGAATTGGATAAAATATCTTTCTGCAATTAGTTTATAGATATTTTTTTCTTCTTCAGAGAAATCTTCAAAATTTCCAGCTCCTGTTGGAATAATCCCATGGTGAGCTGTCACATATTTATCATTAAAACATCTTGATTTTTCCGTAAAATTAAAAGTTGCTATAAAATTTAATTTTTGAGCTACTATTGAAACTAAATTAGGTGCTTCTTTAAAATGTTCCTCAGATAGATATCTACAATCAGATCTATTATATGTAATAGCTTTATGTTTATCTCTTAGGTTTTGAGTTATATCCATTGTTTTTTTAGCACTGTACTTAAATAGAGTTGCTGCATCTGATTCTAAGTCACTTAAATTATATGGCAATGGAGTTGCTCTATAATTTTCTTTTTTAGTTACAACCAAATTAGAAGTTTTGTTTCCAATTTTATTAATTAATTCTTCATAAATAGATTTATCTGTTATTCTTTCTTTAATATAGTATTTTAAATCTATATCAATATTATTTATGTTTGTTTTTAAATATAAATTATAGTATTTTTCTTTAATATGATTTTTTATTTCATTATCTCTATTTACTACAAGTGCCATTGTTGGAGTTTGAACTCTTCCAACACTTAATTTAGCATTATTTAAAATAGAATAAAACCTACTTAAAGAAAAACCAACTATCATGTCTGCTATTGCTCTTGCTTCAGCAGATTTTCCAAGAGAAATATATTTAGAGTTATCTTCTATTTTTGAAAATGCTTTTTTTACTCCACCAAGGGTATTGTCATTAATCATAAGTCTTTTTACTGGTTTTTTATTTGAACAATATTCAAGAACTTCATCAACAAGATACTGCCCTTCACTATCAGCATCCCCAGCATGGATAATCTCTGTCACTTGATTTGAGCATATTAATTCTTTCACTGTATTAAAAAGCTCTATTTTATTTGATAGTGGTTTTTTATCCCATTTAGGAAAATATATAGGTAAACTTTCTAATGTCCATTTCTTTAATGAAGGATCTACTTCTTCTGGTTCTTTATGAGTTAAAATATGGCCATATATCCAACAAGTTATATAATCTCCAACAGTAATAGAATTTCCATTATATTTCTTATCCCCTGGTATGGCTGCAACTATTGCTTCAGCAAGCTCCTTCTTTTCAGCTATAATTAATTTCAATTTTATCCCTCCCATCTATTAAAAGTATGTGACACATGTGTCACTTAGTTTATAAATCCTTTTAAATTTATTGAAGTTTATTTTATTTTTTCTGAATTTATATACAATTCTTTATTTTTCATAGAAATATTTTCTTTATCAGCTCCATTTTCTCTTTTTATATCTATACTTGATATTATTTTTTCTGTACTATAATTTACTTTACAGTACACACACTCAAAATATAGAATGCTCTCTTTTGTTTTAGATTTTGTTTTAACTTTAATTAACATTTAAATCACTCCTTAAACTTAATTTATATATATTTCTTTATATTCCTAATAAGTTATAAATTTCTCTTAATTTATCTTTATCAGCTATACAAGTCAAATATTCCTTGAATGGAATTATCAGGAGAATAGTAAATGATTCCTCCATAGAATACTGAAAATTTATTTTCTTTTTCAGCATTTAATATTTCATCCACATCTTCTGTTTTATATGTTAATTTATCTGAATTTAATGCATCTACCTCATAGACCGAAATGAAATTAAATTTATCTTTAATTTTAACTAAAGCAAATTGCATTTTTCTCTCTGAATTACAATATTCGCATCCACATTTTTCTTTATGAGCAAAAGCCTTATCCATTTTTATACCTTTCTTTCTTTTAAATTATTAACATTGGCAATATAAGAATTAATATAAAATATACTAGAACAATTGAGTGGATTATAGAATTAGTTATAAACAAAGCCATAAGAAAAATTAATATACTTAAAAATGTTATAATTAGTATAAATTTAATATCTTCTTTAAAATCTTCCATTTTTATCTATACCACCTTTTATATAACCAATTTTCACTACTCTAATATTTTCAGAATTTTTTTCTTTTATTTTAAATAATCTTTTTAAAAAAAATTTAATTTTCCAAATAGGAGTATAAAATATATAAAAATAAGTAATAACAAGAAATAAAAGACTTATTCCTATTCTAATAATTCTTTCTTTTATTAAATAAATTGGCATATATAATCCAAAATTATATTCTTCACTTACAAAAGCAAAAGTTCCAAGCCATTTAAAATAATTTAGCATTTTTTCATTAGCTAAATTATAAAAAATAGTTGCTGCTAAAAAAAAATTTACAAATATACAGATTTGCCAAAGTAAAAAGTTGACTATAACAGATAAAATTCTTTTCATTATTTTAGTTTTATTATCTAATAATTGTTCTAAAATACTAAAAAAAAGATAAATTGTAGTCAATAATATATTTCCAAATAATATAAAAAATAAGATAGTCAATCCTATTAATAAAATAAAATGACTATAAAATAAGATTTCTCCTACCATTTTATCACTTCCTTTGTTTCTTCTGTTTTATATATTAATTTATATTTTTTCTTTAATTATGGAAATTAAACCATCAAAGAATCTCTCTTATATTTTCTTCAATTCGTTGAACTCTTTTTAATTCATATTCTGCAATTTTTTCTGTTTTTATTTTCAAAACTTTTTCTAATACTTCATTCAGTTCTTTATATTTTGTTTTATTTTCTTTTAAAAAAATTTTTAATTTTTTTTCTTCTTCTTTAGTTAAATTTTTAATAATTTCAAAATAATTGTATAGTTCTCTTATTTTTCTATTTCTTCTAATTTCTCTATTAAATAATTTTATTAAATCTATTTTGTTAAAATTTTCATCTGTAATTATTACTGAATTATCTTTTTTATCTTTTTTATTTCTCAAATATAATATAATTATTAAAAAACTTAGCATAATTAAAAATATTTCCAAATCTTCCATTTTATCAATCTCCTTTATAAGAGTTTCATATATATTTTCAAATTCTTCTTTTAATTCCAATGAGTTCATGATCATAAATATTTTTATTCCCCAGAACATTTCTATAAATAACCAATTTTGTTTTAAGTTTTAATATTTTTTCTTCAAACAAAACATCTGTATTGTTCATTTTTATACCTCACTTTCCTTTTGATTCCAATAGTGGCCATAAAATTTATTTTCTGTATAAATAATAATATCTATACTTCAGTCCCGATTCTCATTTACTATGTCCACACATTTTTTCTCTTCAGCTGCTTCATCTAATTTATGTGCTATTTCTCTTAGATTATTTGCTATATTTTTTAACCCTTTTTTCATTTTTCTATTTGTTTTTACTTCATTTATTGCAATTAATAGATTTACATCTGCCCATTTTTCTAAAATAGTTTTATTAAAGTCCCAAATTTTTGTTATTAATAAACTTTCACTATTTAATTCATTATAAAAAGAACTATTTTTTCTATTTTGTATATATTCATCAAAAAATTTATCATCTTGCTTTTTCTTCATTTTTTATTCACCTTCCCAAACTCTATTTTCTCTATAAGTTTTAAATAGTTTTAACTGCCTAATATCAATTTTCTTTTTATCAGCTGTAATAACTTTTGTTTTATTTACAAAGAATTTTAAAAAATCTCTATTAGCTTGAATCTGAAGACTTAATCTTAACTCTTCAACTCGTTCTCTTGTGAAACAGGCTGATTTTGAAAGTCTCACTTCCAATTCATTTTCTTTATCTTTAATATAAGGAACTCCTATTATTCTTAATGTTAAAGATTTTTCAAAATATAAATATAATACAGCTGACACTATATAAAAATTTTTAAGTATTTTTTTTATTACTTTTATCTGATTTAAAAATAACTCAATTACTTTTTCTTCAGATAAATTTTTGTAATTCTTCTCGTTAATTTTTATAAGAATACCAGTTGCTAATGCTTGTTTTTTACTTTCATTAATTTTACAAAAATAACTCTTTATTTCTTTTTTAGGGTTATTTTTATTATATTTTTCAACAGCTTTTTGAAATAATTTCTTATAAGCTACTTGAACAGACTTCAAGATATCTTTATTTCCAATTAAAATTTTATGATTACATTCAAAATTACCAGGAGAAAGTTTAAGAACATCATCTTCAGTACTTAAAGAATATTTATTTGTTCCAATATAAAGTGAATATTTCATAGTGTTTCACCTACTTTTAAATTATTCTTTTTGGTAACCTCTAAAATTTTGAAATGTATCATTTTTAAGTAAACTCTATATGTATTTTTCTTTATTATTTTTAGCATCTCAATATTTATTTCACTGTTTTCTTTCAAATAATTTTGCTCAGCTAAATCAACTATATTTTTTTGTATATTTTTGTCTAATTTTAAAAATTCATCTATATATTTATCTAATTTTTCATTATTTTCTTTAATTCTTTCTTCATCCTTTGTTATTTTTTTTTCTTTTTGAACTTTCTTTAATTCATTCTGATTTTCATTTTTTATTTTATTTACTAATGAATAATCTATATCTTTTAATTTTTTACTAAAAAGAGCAGGTAAATTTTTTATATTAGTTAATTTTTTTAGTTGATTATAAATACTTATTAAATATTTTTCTAAGAGAATTTTATTCCCTTTAAATTTATCTAGTATTAATAAACAACTGGACTCATTAGTATCTGTAAAATTTATTCCAAGTTCATGAAATAAATTCTCTATTTTTTTATCTTTTTTATTTTTCTCATGTACATGACATGTATTTTGTTCTTGGTTATTCTTGTCTTGGTTTGTGATGGATTTCTCGCTCACTGTGAGCGATATATCGCTCACACCATCTTCCAACTTCCCATTTTTTGTCAGTGAACGATTTTTCTGCTCACTAGTGAACGATATATCGTTCACTGTGGAAAAATGGCTTTTTGTAATTAAATTTGGATTTTTAATTTCTATAATTTTTTTTATTAAATTATCTTTTTTATCATTTCCTGAGTATTTAATTTTATTTTCTTTACAATAAAATCTAAGCTCATTAAAAGTAAATTTTTTTAAATTTTCTATGTCATCTAAATTATTTATTTCAAGCTCTATTTTTTCAGAATCAAATCTACTTTTATATGCTAATTCCATATTTGATTTTTCAGTTCCTATCATTTCTAATATTTTGTCAAAATTTAGATAATAATATGACTTTGTTCTACTATCTTCTAGAGATATTTTAAATAATTCTTTTTCTACTCCTAATTTTTTTACTCTTGCTATTTGTGAATTATTAAAGGTTGTGTATAATGCTATATCCATATTACTAGTATAAAAACTTCCATCTTCTCTTAATTTTCCTTCTCTTTCAAAGTATTTATACTGATCAATTAAATAGGAAAGAAAGAAAGCTTCTTCAAGTTTTAATGTTAATAATATTTTTTTGTTTATTTGAATGTTTGCATCTGTTCCTAATAAATTTAATACTAAGTTTTTTGAATCTAATTTCATAAAAAAATCCCCCTTTAAATTTTAACTTGATTTTTTAGGAAGGTTAATGTAAAATATAGATGTAAATAGTGTGTCTATATTTTTAATTAACCTCTCCCAAGGTATTTTGAAAATATAGATTTTTTATTTTATAATAAAAAACCTCTTTTTAGAGGCTTTACTAGATATATAAAAAATTCTTGTTATATAAAAGACTTCTTCCTATGGTTATAATTTTTATTTCTTCATCTCCACCAAAATATCAATATCCAAGTCTTTGAAATTTTTAATTCAAGGATTTTTTTTATTTCTTTATATTTACTTTTCTTTAAATTTCATATAAAATATGATTATAGAAGTAAATAAAGTAATAGAGGGTGAGCACTATGAAAAAAATTTTTATTTTACTTATAGTTTTATTAGGCTTGTTAATAGTAAGTTGTGGAAAGAAATGGGATTATGAAATTACAAAAAAAGAATCTATTCAAATTGGGAATGATATAACATTCTATCTTTTAACCTTAAAAGAAAAGGAAAGTGGCAATGAATTAGATGCCTTACAAATAACTGATGAAGGATTTAATAAATATAATGTTGGAGATAAATTAACAAAAGAAGAATTAGATAATATAAAAATTTCAGAAGATACCTTAGTTAATAGTGATTTAACTTTAAAGGGAAATTATTGTATTATTCAAAATGATAGCTCAACAGATTTAAGGTTTATCCCAGAGAATACAGAATTTTCAATTTTAGCCATAGGTAAACAAGAAGATGTTACTCCAACTATTCCAACTATGATACTTATTGATAAAGAACATAAACTATTTTACGTAATAATTCTTAAAAATCAATGGGATGCTGAAGAGTTTGAATATACTATCAATAAAGATGATTTAAAGAATATTGAAGCTAGACATATGGCTACTGGCAATTATGATGAAAATTATTTATCTAGTATAGAAAATTTAAAAAATGATATACATTTTGTTGAGGAAGAAAAATAATATTAATATTTACTGCACCTGTAATTTTAAGGTGCAGTTTTTTTAAAATAAAAGTTGATATAGTTTTTTAGGTCTTCCTCTACTTATTTTTATTAAATTTGAAATAGCTAAGTTATTTTCTTCAAGTTTTAATAACAATCTATTTGCTGTTCTTTCTGATATATCCAAATAAGTAGCCAAACTTGCACAACTTACTTTTTCACTGGATTTAAAAAGTTCTATAAGTTTTTCTGAATTTTGTTTTGTTATATTTAATTTCTTTAATTTATCTATTATTTCAAGATTTTTCTTCTTTTTATCATCTATTTCTGACAATATAAGCTCTGAATTTGAAGATATTAAATATACAATTTCCGAATTAGTTTCTTTATTTTTTTGATATGCTTTTTCTGCATTATGTCTTGCTTCATTAATATTATTGCCTTTTCCCCAACCAGAATAAAAATTTTCTTTTAATCTCTTTTTTAGATTTAAGGCTATATTTGAATTAAAAAAATCTTCATATATCATTAGAACCTCTAAATTTTTATCTAAAACTTTTACTATACAATTTTTAGAAATTGAATGAATTTCTTCCTCTATATTTTTTATAACTTTATTTAATAATATTTTTCCAAAAATTATTTGTTTTTTCTCGGATTTTAAAATTTTTATATCTTTTATAACCTCTAAAACTGTATTCTTTATATTTTCTTCAGAAGGAAATAAAAAATCAAATGAAATATTTTCATTTTTTAAAAATTCAACCATATTACTTATTCTTGTAAGTACAATATCAATTTTATTCTCACTTTTCAAATTAATATAATTATTTTTTAATGTCTCGTATAAATTTTTATTAGAAAAATCTATTTTATAGAAAATAGGCTCTTCCTCTTTTTTAAAAATATTTTGAAACCAATATTCTTTTTTTTCAGGGGAAATAAAATCAATATAAACCCTAGAAAAATTTATTTGAGGATTTTCTTTTAAAATATTAAAAAGGTATTTATATAAATCACCTTTTGAGATATCAAAATGATATAAGGGTGTAAATAACTCTATACTATTTTTAATTATTTCATAGCCAATAGGTCCACTTGTAATAATTCCATCATATTCCTGAGCATTCTTTAAGTATAAATCTTCTAAGTCATAAAGATTATTATAAAATATATATTTTATTTCACACTCAATTCCTTTTAAAGATTTTTTAATATTTTCATAAGAATTTTTTGGAGTTAAAATTGCTAACTTTATCATATAATTTTCCTTTCAAATGATTATATTTTTATTATATCATATATTTATTTAAAGAAAATTTCAAATATTTTTAGACATATTTATTGACAATTAAAATATATAAAGATATAATACAGTAAATATATATTGTCGTTAAAAATGTCGTTTAATTTTATTGAAATTTTTTAAATTATGGAGGTAATTATGGATTTTAAAGAAGTAGAAAACATAATTGATAAATATATTGATGAAATTATTCAATTTAGAAGAGATATACATTCACATCCTGAATTAAGTGGTAATGAAAAAAAAACTTCTGAAAAAGTTATTGAAAAACTAAATAAACTTCCTGTTGAAATAATAACAAATGTAAATGGATATGGAGTTATTGCAAATCTAAAAGGAAATACTAACAAAAAAACTATCCTATTAAGAGGGGATATGGATGCTCTCCCTATAAATGAAACAAATAATTTATCTTTTATTTCAAAAAATAAAAATATTATGCATGCTTGTGGACATGATATGCACACTTCTATATTACTAGGAGCTTCTTATGTATTGTCATATTTCAAAGATAAATTAAATGGAAATGTAAAATTTATGTTCCAACCTAGTGAAGAAGCCTCTCCTGTTGGTGGTTCTAAAGGAATGATAGCCGAAGGTTTACTTGAAAATCCAAAAGTTGATGAAGCTTATGCTTTACATGTTTTTGGAATTCCAACAGGAAGTGTGGCTATAAAATCAGGGGTTGCAACTTCAAGATCAGATAGAATTGATATTGAAATTTTTGGTAAAAGTAGCCATGCTTCATTACCAGCCGAAGGAAGAGATGCAATAGTTGCTGCTGGAAACATTATTACAAGTATACAAAGTATAATAAGTAGAAATATGCCTCCTAATCAAACAGCTGTTATTACAATTGGAAAAATGCAAGGTGGTAACAGATATAATGTATTAGCAGATTATGTAAAACTTGAAGGAACAGTTCGTACATTCTCTACTGAAAATGCTAATATGATAAGAGAAAGACTTCAAAAAATGGTTGAAGATATAGCCAGTGCTTATGGTTGTACTGCTAAACTTAATTATCAAAATGGTTATGATTTTGTATATAATGACCCTGATTTATCTAAATCAGCTATAAAATCTTTAACTGAAATTTTAGGTAAAGAAAATGTGATTGTACAATCCAATCCATTGCCAGCTGGTGAAGATTTCTCTTTCGTTACTAAAAAAGTTCCATCTGTCTTTATGTGGTTAGGAACTGAAAGTGATTTCAATAAAGGAAAGTGTACTTTACATAGTCCTGAGTTTATAGCAGATGAAACTTCATTAAAAATAGGAATAAAAGCTCTTTGCAAATTAGTTTTTGATAGATTGAATTAATTTTAAATTAAAAATAAAATATTTTAATTAAGGAGTGATATATATGACTAGTAAAATTTTTATGGACTTATTAAATTCTTTAGGATTATTAGGACTATTCCTAATTTTAGGAACATTTTTAAGAGCTAAAATAAAATTTTTTCAAACTACCTTTATTCCTGCTTCGGTTATAGGAGGTTTTTTACTTCTAATATTAGGACCTATCTGTTTTAATATAATAAAAATCCCTGAAGAATGGTTAAAAATATTTTCTTTAATTCCAGGAATTTTAATTGTTCCAATAGTTGCTTCTGTTCCTCTTGGATTAAAAAGTTCATCTGAAAAGAAATCTATGAAAAATATTTTACCTTTGGCTTTTATTGGAATTGCTATTTCTATGCTACAATTTGCGGTTGGTTTTTCTGCACAATATATTTTTTCAAATTATGATTTCTATGAAACTTTTGGTTGGGAATTAGGAATTGGCTTTGTTGGTGGACATGGAACAGCTGGTTTATTAGGAAATATGCTACAAAGTGCTAACTTAGACTTTTGGGAAATAGCACAAGGTGTAGCAACCACCACAGCAACTTTTGGTTTGGTAGGAGGAATTTTAATTGGAATGCTTTTAATAAATATTGCTTCAAGAAAAAATTTTACTTCTATTCTTAAAAAACCAGGGGATATTCCTGAAAGTTTTAAAATAGGTTTTGTCAAAGATATTGAAAATCAACCTAAACTTGGAAGAGAAACTACTTTAACATCATCAGTTGATACTTTGGCATTTCATGCTGCAATTATTTTTGGAGTTTGTTTAATTTCATCACAATTACAAAATTTAATAAAAACATATAAAATACCAATATTAGATAAAATTTCTATATGGGCTTATGCAATGATTATAATGTTTTTAGTGTGGAAACTATTTAATACATTAAAAATAGATTTCTTAATTGACAGTAATACAAAATCAAGAATATCTGGAAGTCTTACAGAATTTGCAGTTACAGCTGCCATTGCTAGTTTACCTATAAAAGCTGTATTCACTTACTTAATTCCGATTTTATTTATAGTTATTGTTGGTTTTATTGTTACAACTTTATTTTTATTTTATATGTGTAAATTTTTTATAAAAGATTATTGGTTTGAACATATGATTTCTACTTTTGGTATGGCTACTGGTGTATTTTTGACTGGAATACTTTTACTAAGAATATGTGATCCCGATTTTAAGAGTCCTGTTTTAGCAAATTACTCTCTTTCATATACTATCACAAGTGTAGTTTATTTTGTATTTTTAAATATAATTTTAACACTTATATTAACCAATGGACTTTTCTTTGGAATGAGTTTTACATTTATTGTAGGAATCCTGTTTACACTTGCTGCTATAATTTCTAGCAAAATTTTATTAAAAGATAAATAAAATTAAAAATATCAGACTAAATGATGTTGATAGAAAAATTTTTATTGACATCATTTTTTCTTATTTTTCTAAAATAAATATAGTCCTCTATGATATTATATTTTTCATAGAAGACTATATTTTTAACAATTTACAAATTTTTTCTACACAGTCCAATAAGATGGTTTTATACTGACCAAAAGAGTTCCCACAATTGAAATAATAGACTAAATTTTATTTTTCTATTTTTAAAGCATGGTTTTGAGCAATAATATCTAAAAATACAAGTGGTTCATCTTTTTCATTACGAAGTCCATGAGATTGATTTGGTCTTGCAATAGTTACATCTCCAGCTTTAACTATTGTTTCTTTTCCAGAACCATCTGTAAAGACACCTTCTCCAGAAACAATAATGTAAGTATCTTCATTATTTTTATGAGGGTGTACACCAATAGATTCCCCTTTATTTAATGTCATCCATCCTATTTCTTTGATAGCTTCATCTTCAGTAGCCATATCTCTAGTAAAGGCAAATTTTCCATGTAAAGTTCCATTTCCTCCTGCTACTTTTTGTTTATCCAATGTTATTAATTCTTCTTTTTTGTATACTTGTTTTAAAAGAATTGGATTTTTTTCTTTTGCATTTGCTACTCCAGTCATACAAATTCCTATAAGCAATATAGAAAATAGTGTTTTTTTCATAAAATCCCTCCTTAAATAGTTTTTATTTTTTCTATAAAAATTTCAATTGTGAGAAATTCTTGATTGAATATTATAGCATTTTTTAAACTTTTCTATCTTTTTTTCAGAATTCTATTTTCTTAATATTAATATTATAAAAATATATTAATTTTTTGTCAACAAAATCAGTTTCTATTTCTTTTTGAAATTATATTCTCTCTTATATGAAAAAAGAAAAAGGATTTAAAATTTTTTAATAAACTTTAAATCCTTAATATATTTTTATTTTTTACATAGCTTTCTCATCACTAACCATTAAACTTGCTATACCATTTAAGTCTAAACCTGCAAAACATTCTTCTTTATTTTTAGAATTTTTTAACTTATAATATGCTGCCTCTGCTATCATAGCTGCATTATCTGTACATAATTTCATACTTGGATATATAACTTTTATTCCTTTTTCAGCTGCTTTTTCTGTTAATTGACTTCTTAAAAGTGAATTAGCCGCAACACCACCTGCAAGCATAATAGTTTTTACATTTTTTTCAACTGCTGCATCTAATGTTTTATCACACAAAATATCCACAACAGTTCCTAAAAAAGAAGCTGCTAAATCCTCTTTCTTATATTCTTGATTTTTCATTTTCATATTGTTATCAAAATTTATAATAGCTGTTTTTATTCCTGAGAAACTAAAATCAAACCTTGAAACTTTCGGTTTAGTAATTTTTAAGAAATTTCTATCTCCCTTATAATACATCTTATCAATTACAGGACCACCAGGATATCCAAGCCCTAAAACTCTTGCAACCTTATCACAGCTTTCCCCAACTGCATCATCTAAAGTTTCTCCAATATTGATGAAATTATGATTTTTATCTATATATATAATATTAGTATGTCCACCAGACACAACAAGAGAAATACAAGGTAACTCTACATCATGTTCTAAAAAATTTGCATACATATGTCCCTTAATATGATGAACTGGTATAATAGGAATATTTTTTGCATAAGATAAACCTTTTGCAAATGAAATTCCCACAAGTAAAGCCCCTATTAATCCTGGGGCATAAGTTACTGCTATATAATCCACATCATTCAAGGTAATTTTTGCTTGTTCTAAACTTTCTTCAAGTACAGTGGCTATATTTTTAATATGTTGCCTTGAAGCAATTTCTGGAACAACTCCACCATATTCTTTATGAATTTCAATTTGAGAAGAAATATTATTTGATAAAATTTCTTTCCCATCTTTTAAAACTGCAATAGAAGTTTCATCACATGAACTTTCTATACCTAAAATAATCATTCTTCTTCCTCCTCCAAAGAAGATATTGCTTTTTTAATATCTCCATACAAGAAGCCTTTCCTTAATATACTTTCAACTTTTTTCTTATATTCTTTATTACCTAATTTTATCCAAAGTTGTTTTATCTTTTCAATCTGATTATCCTTTTCATCTTCAAGAATTTCAGATACTATTTCTCTATCTACTCCCATTTGATAAAAAATAAATGAAAGTTTTTTTGCTCCATAATTAGAGTGTTGTTTTGCATAAGATTTTGCCTTATCATAGTCATCTAAATAGCCTTTTTCTTCAAAATCTTCTACAACATCTTCAACTATATCTGTAAAACCAATTTTTTCTATTAATTTATTCTTCAATTCTTTTTTAAAATAATCTCTTTTAGCCAACATATTGTAAGCTGATAGTTTAATTCTAAAATAAATTAAAGAATAAAAAGTTTCATTATCAAGTTCAGTTTTATCCTTTAAATCAAATTTAGAAAACATTTCTTTGGTTAAATAAATAATTTTATCATTATCAAGAATAAGTTTATTTCCCTTAATCATTATTTTCAACTGCATCATCATCTATTTCAGTATTTTCATCAGTATCAGTGTCATCAGAAGCAACTTCTTTTTTAGATTTTTTCTTTTTCTTTTCAATAGGACCTTTTGCAATAGCTTCTTTTAAATCTTTTTCAACTTGTGCTAATAACTCTGGATTTGTTTCCAATTCTGCTCTTACTTTTTCTTTTCCTTGTCCTATACTTTGATCTCTAAAACTAAACCAAGAACCAGCTTTAACTATTACATCTCTTGCAACAGCTGCATCTATAATTTCACCTATTCTTGAAATTCCTTTTCCGTATAGTATTTCAAATGCTGCTTCTTTAAATGGAGGTGCAACCTTATTCTTAGTTACTTTTACTATAACTTCACTTCCTATTGGATCATCTCCTTGTTTTACTGTACCCATCTTTTTAACTTCTAATCTAACTGATGAATAAAATTTAAGTGCTTTCCCACCAGTAGTCGTAGTTGTAGGTCCATAAGTTACACCAATTTTTTCTCTGATTTGGTTAATAAAAATCATTGTAGTTTTATATTTATTAAGATTACCTGTCAATTTTCTTAAACCTTTTGACATAAGTCTAGCTTGCAATCCCATTTGTTGATCAGACATTTCTCCATCTATTTCTGCCTTTGGAACAAGAGCTGCAACTGAATCTATAACTATTAAATCAATAGCTCCTGATCTAACAAGAGTGTCTGCAATTTCAAGTGCTTGTTCTCCATAGTCTGGTTGAGAAATTAAAAGTTCATCTATATCAACTCCCAATGCTTTTGCATAAACTGGATCAAGTGCATGTTCAGCATCAATAAATGCAACTGTTCCTCCTTGCTTTTGTGCCTCAGCTATAATATGTAGAGCAAGAGTTGTTTTACCTGAACTTTCTGCTCCATAAACTTCAATAATTCTTCCTTTAGGTACTCCACCTATTCCCAAAGCTATATCTAAATTTATACTTCCTGTTGGGATAGATTCTACATTCATAGAACTTTTTTCTCCCAACTTCATAATAAGTCCAGCTCCAAAACCTTTTGTAATTGCTGCCATTGCATCTTTGACTGCTTTTTCTTTTCCTTCTTTATCTGTAATTTTTGCATCTGGGGCATTTTTTTCTTTTTTTGCTGCCATTCTTTTACCACTCCTTATTTTCTATTATTTTAAAAACTTTTTCATAACTTAAATCTTTCATACATTTAAAATGTTTCTTTGGACAAATCTTATCTCCATGTAAACTGCAAGGAGAACAGTCAATATTATTATAGACTAACACATCATTTTCTCCAAAATCAAACATTTCTGGACTTGTTGGTCCAAATATCACAAATGTTTTACATCCAACTCCTCTTGCAATATGAAAAGGACCTGAATCATTTGTAAGTAAAAATCTTGCTTGTGAAAGTAAAGCTCCTGTTTCTTTTAAACTTAACTTTCCTGCTAAATTTATAACAGAATCTTCACTTATCTTTCCTATTGTATCACATCTTTCACTATCTTCTTTACCACCAACTAAAATTATTTTTTTCTTATAAGTTTCAAATAGCTTTTTAGCTAAGCTACCAAAGCCTTCAACAGTCCATTTTTTAGTTTCTTTTGAAGCTCCAACTGCGAAAACGATATAGTCTTTATACTCTTTAAATTTTTCTTTTAACTCAGGTTCAAATGAAAAATTTAATTTTTCTCCTTGATATTCTAAATCAAAATCCTTAAATGCTGAAAAATAATTTTTAACTATGGTATTATCAACTTTATATTTTATTAATTTTAAATTTACAAGTATAGACTTCCAGAAAGCTCTTTTCTTATATGTATAAGCCTTTACCCCATAAAATTTACTTAAAACAAAGGTAATTATCTTTGAACGAAATTTAGAATGTAAATCAAATACATAATCATAATTATTTTTTGAAAGCTCTTTACCAAATTTTATTAAATTAAAAAGACCATCATTTTTCTTTTTATCATAAATCAATAAATTATCTACATAAGGAGATAAACTTATAGCATCTTTAAATTTATCTATTACTAAAAAATTTATTATATAGTTTGGATATTTTTTTTTAAATGCTCTAAGTACAGCTGTTGTAAGTATTATATCTCCTATTGAACTTAATCTTATAACTAATATTCTTTTATGATTTTCCAATTTATTTTCCTCTAATTATATTTTTTAATTTTGAAAAAAAAGTTAAATATTTTCTAAGTAACATTGCTCCCTTATAGTAAAAACTTTTTTTATCATAATCAATTTCTATTCCCACACTATCTTCCAAATACATCATTTCAAAAATTTGTCCAAATTTTCCATATTTATTTTTTTGGAATTTTGAGTCTATTATATATATCTCCTTATTAGGCGTTATTAAAAAATTATCTATATGTGAATCTCCATGTAAATATCCCATAGAATGAATTTTTTGAAGCTCTTTCACCACTAAATCAATGTCATCTATTGTTGGTTTATTTCCTTCAATATATTCATAGATAAGATAATCTTTATCATAGAAAATTGGCTTAGCTGTTTTAAGTCCTAAAGAGTTTATTTTTTTCATTTGATAATATTCTCTTTTACTTTCAGAGCCTCTAAAAAAATTTAAAAATTTTTGCCATTTTCTTGTATTTTTTTCTCTTGGTTCTTTATATACATATTCTTTATTATCTCCATCTACTTTAAAAACACAGACATAACTTCTATAATCATCTTTTAAAACTTTTATAATTTTTGAAATGTTAGCTTTATTCATCAGCTTTCACCTTATCAATATAATTATAAATCTCATTTTCTATTAAATTAGGAGTAATTTCTCTCATACATCTAAAATGTTTTTCAGGACAAGAGTTTCCACCATGTATCGCACAAGGACGACAGTATAAACCATTTATCTCAAAAACTTTGCTATTTTCAGACCAAGGAAAAAAACCAAACTCCTTAACTGTTGGACCAAAAATTCCAACTATTCTTGTATTAGGAAAAGCAGATGTTATATGTATAGGTGCTGAGTCATTTGATACAACTAAAATAGCCCTTTTTATGAGTTCTGCTAGCTCCAATAAGCTAATCTCTCCTCTTAAATCTAAAACTTTTGAATCAAGATTTAACTCTATTTCTTTTTCTTCTTTTCCCCCTGTTATAACTATCAATAGATCAATTCTTTTAACTAAGTTTTGAATTAAAGTTTTAAAATATTTCTCTGGCCACCTTTTAGTAAACCATTTGCTTCCAGGTGCTATAAGTATTATTTTTTTATTTTGAGAAAGATTTTTTAATATAGTATCAATTTTAATTTTATCTTTTTCACTTGGGTACATTTCAAGCTCAAACCTTTTGGGACTGTCATCTACAAAAGACAATAATTTTTCAACTTCATGCTTTGTTTTATCATATTTAATTTTTTTATTATATACAAAAGATAAACTAGCAATATCATATCCTACTCTAATACTAGCTCCACTCAGAAGGGATAAAATACTACTTCTTAGATATCTATGTGGTGTTAAACAGACATCTATCCTCAATTTTCTAATCTTTCTCACAAAAGAAATAAATGCTCCAAAACCTTTATCTTTTCCTCTTTTATCATAGACAATAATTTCTTTAATTTTAGGATTATTTTTTAATATTTCTTTTCCTAAAGGTGTTGTTAAATAATAAATGTCTGAATCAGAATATTTTTCTTTTACCTTTGATACCAAAGCAGTAGATAAGACAATATCTCCAATAAAGGCTGTATGTATTATTAAAATATTCATTTTAATGCCTCTAATATTGCTTTAACAACTTTATCTTCCATTTCTTCTGTAAAATTATCAAAGTACGGATTTTTATAATCTTCATTTGGATTATTTTCATCAGGAATTATATATTTAACATTACTATTTCCTAAAATCCCCCATCTAGTAGGACTTTGGGTTTTTTTATGAGGATAAATGGCTACAATCTTTTTCCCTAATGCTCCTGCAATATGAGTTGGTCCTGTTGAAGCTCCAAAATATGCATCTGCCCTGTCTATGATTGAGGCAGTATTTAAAATACTTGCTCCATTAGAAAAAGTAAAAATCTTATCTTTTCCAATATCTTTACTAAGCTTTTCTGTTCTTTCTTCATCTGTTATATAACTTGTAATAATGATATTTAAGTCTGGCATTTTATCTTTTACTTTTTTTAATATATTTACATATTGTTTATCAGTTATATTTTTAGCAGAACCTCCTATAAAAGGATTTACTACAAGACATTTCCCTTGAATAGAATTTTCTTTAAAATATACATCAGCCACTTTTTTATTTTCATCAGTAAGTATTAATCTAGTATTTAATTCGTATACCTCTTCAAATCTCTTTTTATCAAGTTTTGCAACTAAATCTAAATTATACTGTCCTTCATTTTTTATTGATAAAGACCTTTTTTGTAGAACCCCTTTATTGTATGTAAAAAATGAATTTAATTTAGATATAGGACCTATTCTTATTTTAGCTTTGCTTGCTCTTGCAAGTGAGGCAACATATTTATCATTATATAATGCTATAAATACATCTGCTTTAAAATAAGCAATTTTTTCTAAAAGCTCTGCTTTATTATATTCGTCAATTATAACAAATCTATCAATATATGCTAAATTTTTTACTATATCCATATTATATTTCCTAACAATAGCCACAAGCTCTGCATTAGGAAACATTTTTTTTAACATAAAAAAACTTGGTATTGATAGAATTAAATCTCCAATTTTATCTGTTCTTGAAACCAAAATTCTTTTAATTTCCATTTTTTTCTTCCCCTTCAATATAGGAACCATTCTTATATATTTCTCTTAATTTATAATATTTTACCATAGTATAAAGTGAGCTTGTTGTGGCTAACAAAAAACCTTCAAGTCCATCTAAAAAACCAAGCCTTACTATATACATTCTTAAAAATTTATATATTGGACTTAATACTATTGAAATAAGACTAGCTTTTTTCCCTTTTTTATAATATTCAATAGCCCCTAATGTTGTATATTTATTAAATTTTTCAAAATAGTCAGCTAAGTCTGAATAACTATGATGATAAATATAACTATGAATTTTTGCTATTTCTTGGCTTGTTACAAATTCTTCATGAACACTATTTTCATTATAGCTTCCAGAATTCTTTCTAAAAAGTCTTATTCTATATGTATTACTCCAACCTCCATACTTTATTTTTTTATTAAAACATACAGACATAAAATTTATTTTATAGACTTTATAACGGCTATTTTCTTTAATTGCTTTTATTTTATTTGCAAGTTCTGGTGAAATTTCTTCATCAGCATCAATATTTAATATCCAATCAGAAGTTGATAATTCAATAGCTTTATTTCTTTGTGGACCATAACCAAGCCATTGTTGATATACAAATTTTGCTCCAAATTTTTTTGCTATTTCTTCTGTCTTATCAGTTGAACCACTATCTACAATTACTATTTCATCTGCAAAATCTTGCACAGATTTTAGGGTTCTTTCTAAGTTCTTTTCTTCATTTAATGTTATCATTGCAACAGTTAAAGTCATATCCACCTCCAATTTAATTATGATATCCAACCATAAATTTTACCTAAAATTAAATTCCTAGCAACTAATAAATTAATTTTAAATTTTTCAGTACTATATTTTCTAAGTTCAATTCTTCTTATCATATCCCAATTTGGTCTCATAGAGTTAGTTCCTTTTTTAGTTGAAATAAAACCAACAACTCCTAATTCTTTTAAAATTTTAATAGTTTCTTTGCTTCTGTGTCCCCAAGGCCAACAGAAAAATTTAACTTGATTTCCTAAATTTTTTTCTATTAATCTTTTATTTCCTAAATAATCTTCTTCTATTCTTTTTTTATATTCAGCTTCACTTTCATCAGAAAAATATTCGTTATTTTTATCAATGAATTCTTGACATTTTTTTAAAATTTCATTTTTATCTGTAATTTTATTTTCAATATTTTCTTCATAAAAGTTCTTAAAAATATTAAAAAACTTCTTTTTTACTATCTTAGCTTTCCCTGAATATTCTCCTCTTTTTGCAAAGACAGGAAAATTATCTTCAAGTTCTCCATATAGATATAGTTCAGGTGCCTCCATTCTATCTTTTTTTGTAAGTCCTTCTATTTTAGTATTTGTAAATATTGCCATATGTTTATGAGAATGTGCTTGAAAATCAACTAGACCACTGTCACACATTTCTTTTATTTCTTCCCAAGACATATATTGATTAATAGTTGCTTTACCATTTTCAATATATTTTTTTATTGCTTCTAAATTTACAGTATTATTGTCTTTTATTTTAGGCTCACTTTCCCTTTTATCCATAATATACAAAGTATTTAAAAAAATAGTTGCTTTCATATTATATTTTTTTAACAATGGAAATACATATTTAAAATTATCATAATATCCATCATCAAAAGTTAAAAGCATAGAATTTTTATTTATATTTTTATTGTAATATTCTGAAATTGTTATAGTTTCCATATTATATTTTTTTATAATCTTTAAATGTTCCTCAAATAATTCAGGACTTACATTTGAAGAAATAGGATTTACTTGATGATATAGAAAAACTGGTACTGCTCTTTTATTAAAAAGAATAAGTAATATAGTTAATATAAATATTATTAGAATAAATATCATCATTTTATTTTTTCCTTTCAACAATGTTATGGTTAATTATATCATATTTCATTATAATTGTGAATTAGACTTATCTTTCAACTTATATCTTATTATTTTGTAAATATAGCAAAAATAAGCGAAATTGTATTCTAAATTTTAGATAAAAAATTAAATAGAATGAGCCGAGCAAATCTCGCTGTGTTTGAGTGAAACGAGTTTAACGAATTTGCAGCGAATTCTTAATTTTTTATCGTTAAGAAATTTAGCTAACAATGAGCTATTTTTATCTATATTTCAATTTGCAAACTTGTTTTTTAAATTGAAAAAGTGTATATTGTTAGTAGAAATAAAAATTGAAAAGGAGATTGTATTATGGTTTTTAAAAATTCTATTGATTTATACAAAAAAGCTGTTGAATTAATTCCTGGTGGAGTTAATAGTCCAGTAAGAGCATTTAAATCTGTAAATAGAGAAGCTCCTATTTTTGTAAAAAAAGGACAAGGTGCAAAAATTTGGGATGAGGACGATAATGAATATATTGATTATATCTGTTCATGGGGACCATTAATATTAGGACATAATCACCCAAAAGTTATAGAAGAAGTTAAAAAAATTATTGAAAATGGAAGTTCTTATGGATTGCCAACAAAATATGAAGTTGATTTAGCAGAATTAATTGTTAAGATAGTTCCATCAGTTGAAAAAGTTAGATTAACTACTTCTGGAACAGAAGCAACTATGTCGGCAGTAAGACTTGCAAGAGCTTATACTCAAAGAAATAAAATTTTAAAATTTGAAGGCTGTTATCATGGACATTCAGATGCTTTACTTGTCAAATCAGGTTCTGGTTTATTGACAGAAGGTTATCAAGATAGCAATGGAATAACAGATGGTGTTTTAAAAGATACTTTGACTTTACCTTTTGGAGATATTGAAAAAGTAAAAGAAGTTTTAAAAAATAAAGATGTGGCTTGTGTAATTGTTGAGCCTATTCCGGCTAATATGGGAGTTATTGAAACTCATAAAAAATTTTTACAAGAATTGAGAAAAATTACAGAAGAAACTGGGACTATTTTAATTTTTGATGAGGTTATATCTGGATTTAGATTAGCACTTGGTGGAGCTCAAGAATTTTTTGGAATAACACCAGATTTAACAACTCTTGGCAAAATAATTGGTGGAGGTTATCCTGTTGGAGCTTTTGGAGGAAAAAAAGAAATAATGGATTTAGTTGCTCCTGTTGGTAGAGTCTACCATGCTGGGACATTATCAGGAAATCCAGTAGCATCAAAAGCGGGTTTTGCAACCATATCTTATTTAAAAGAAAATCCAAATATTTATAAAGAATTGGAAGAAAAAACTAATTACTTAATTGATAATATTGAAATCTTAGCTAAAAAATATTCTGTTAATGTTTGTGTAAATTCTATGGGCTCTCTTTTTACAATTTTCTTTGTTGATATAGATAAAGTTGAAAATCTTGAAGATTCTTTAAAATCTAACACTGAAAATTTTTCTATTTATTTTAATACTATGTTGGAAAATGGTATAATCGTTCCTCCATCACAATTTGAAGCTCATTTCTTATCAATGGCTCATACTAAAAAAGAGCTTGATAGAACTCTTGAAGTTATAGAAATGGCATTTAAAAAGATAGGTGAAAAAAGTGGCAAATAAATTCTTTCCTGTTTCAATAGATTTGAATAATAAAAATATTTTAGTTATTGGAGCAGGAAAAATAGCTCTAAGAAAAGTTGAAACATTAATGAGTTATAATTGTAACATTCTTGTTATAACAAAAGATATTTTAGAAGAAAAATTTTTAGAATTAGAAAAGAGTAATAAAATAAAAATTTTTAAAAATCAGGAATTTGAAGAAAAATTTTTAGAAAATATTTTTTTAGTTATAGCTGCAACTGATAATGAAGTACTGAATAAAAATATTTCTCAACTATGTATAAATAAAAATATTTTAGTTAATAATATTACTTCAAAAGATGATATGAATGTAAGATTTGCTAGTATCTATGAAAAAGATGATATACAAATTGCAATCTCCGCCAATGGTAATCCTAAAAAGACAATAGTGATTAAAAACAAGATTAAAAATATTTTTGAAAAATGAGAAAAACTAGGCTGTTGCAGGCTTAATAAATAAAGTAAAAAATAGTTCATTACTAGCCAGATTTCTTGACGAGTAAAAATGAGAGTGTAATTTTACTTATTTTTTACTTACATTTCAATAAGCTAATTTACAACAGCTTTTTCATTACTTATAAAGATATTTTAAACCTTTTCTTTTAATATTTTTTGAAATATTTTACTGTTTTTCCCCATAATATAATTTTCTTCTTTTTTTACTTTTCCTTTTATATCATAAAACAGCCATTTCCCATCTTCTTTTCCATCTTTATAATTCCCATCTACAATTTTTATCCCTTTTTCATCATATATTGTTACAGGTCCATTTAATTGTCCGTCTAAATATGAGAATGTTGTTGATATCTTTCCATTTTTAAAATAAACTATCCATACATCTGTTTCCTTATTATTTTTGAACTCTGATTCAAGTTTTTTATTACCATCCTCATAGTATTCAATTTCTCTTCCATCTTTCATTCCATTTAGAAAATTCATTCTCTTTTTTTCTTTACCACTTGGATAATAGTATATCCATTCTCCTTCTGCTTGACCATTTTTAAATTTTGATATTACTTGTTTTTGATTATTTTCATAATAAACTATGTAATTTCCTTCTTCTTTACCATTTAGATATGTTGCTTCTATTCTTAGTTTATTTCCTTCATAAAATTCTTTATAGCTTCCGTCAAGTTTCCCATTCTTAAATGTCTGTTCCACAGCTACATCACCATTTTCATAATATATATTCACTTTTCCCTCATATCTATTATGTATAAATGTTCCTTTTTCTCTTTCTTTTCCATTTTCATAGTAGGATACTGCTTCACCCTCTTTTGAATTCCTTATAAAATTTACTTTTGAAGCTAACTGTCCATTATTATAATAAAGTTTTACTTCACCATCAAGAAGTCCATTTTTATACTGTCCTTCTTCACTAATTACACCATTTTCATAGTATTTCTTATAAGTTCCTATGGGCTTATCATTTTCGTAGGTAAATTCTTGTTGTACTTTTCCATTTGGATATAAATATATCCACCTTCCTGTTTTCTTTCCATCTTGTGTATAATGTAAATCTGCAATCTTTTCTCCATTTTTAGATACTACTGATACATCACCAACAAGTTTGTCATCTTTATATTTTCCTGTTTCTTTAACTTTTCCATTATCATAATTGATTTTATATGTTCCTTCTCTTTTTCCATTTACATAACTTACTTCTGTTTCAAGATTTCCATTAGGATAATATGCTTTATATACTCCAATAAGTTTTCCATCTTTATATGTAACCTTCTGCTCTTATTTTTCCATTTTCAAAATATACCTTGTATGGTCCCTCTTCAAGACCATTTAAATATATTTTTTCTATTAATGTTTTATCTCCTTCATCATATACAAGCCATTGTCCCTCTCTCTTATCATTTAAAAAGTTTCCTTTTCCAACTATTTCCCCATCTCTATTAAAATATAAATATTCCCCTTCTTTTAAACCATTAATATAAGGTATCTTCTCTTTTACTTGTCCATTATCATAATAATATAATGTTTCTCCATCTCTTTTACCATCAACAAATTTTTCTATCTTACTTATATTTCCATTTGTAAAAGTTTCTGTATATGTTCCTGTAAAAGCTTTTTTATCCTTTGTTGATATTGCTGTTTTATCTTCTATTTCAATACTTCCATCTTCACTATACCATTTATATGTTCCATCTATCTTCTCATCTTTTATATTATATTTTTCTCTTAATTTTCCTGATTCATAGTATGTTTCAACTTCACCTTCAATTTTTCCATCTTTTGCTGTTTCTATCATTACTACTTTATCATTTTCATCTTTTATTATTATTTTTCCACTATATGGCTTTTCTTCTCCATATTCATATATTTTTCCATCTATTTCTTGAAGATTATCTATTTCTATTCCTTTATCCTGTTCTGAAGTTCCACAGCCTACTAGAAATATTAATGAAAACAAAAATATTATTATTTTTTTCATATCTTCCCCTTTTAAAATGTTACTGATACTGTTGCAAATCCTCTATGAGAATCTGTTTTCATTAAACCTCTACCACTGTCTATTTTTGATATTCCTGTGTCTAATGTTATTTTTTCTCCATAATATCTGATTCCTATTGAGTAACTTGACATTGTTGTTATCTTTCCTCTTTTTTCTCCTTTTTCATTATAATTATTTCTTACTTTTCCTAAATCAGCTTCTATATATGGTCTTACTCTATACAAAAATTTCCCAATTTTACCTTCATTATTTGATAATATATAGCTTAATTCTACTTTTGTACTATATCCTATATCTCCTGATACAGTTGAAGGAAAACCTTTTACAGTAGAAAAATCTCCTATGCTATATTTTTCTATTGAAAATAATGAATCATTTGTATATTGAGCATTAAACATTGTTCTAAATATTACCCCTTGATTTTTAAAATAAAATGGTTTATAGTAACTTAAATTCAAATTTACTTTTCCAAATTCAAATCTATTATCAGCTGCTTCTATTGATGGTGTAGGCATTGTTCCTGCATTAAATGGATTATCTTCTTTTGATCTAAAACCTTTAATACCCTTAGAATAAGATAAATTATATGACATTATCCCTTTAAATGGTTTAAATAGTCCATTCACTCCTATACTTGCTACTGTTATATTTCTATCCTGTGTTTCTAACCTTTGAGATGCCACATAAGTTTTTTCCCTTTTAACATCAAGTCCCATTGTAAGATTAACTTTTGTATCTGCATCTCTATATAAGAGCTTTGTTGTATTTATCCCATATTGATTACTTTTTGTTAATAATGTATAGTTTGTTCTACTTCCTAAAATTAAGCTTTTTTCTCTACTTTTATTAAATGAAAATCCAAGAGTCCAGCTTTTAACTGGAAATGAGTATCCAGCTAAATAGGATTCAGTATAATCATCTTTATGAGCTTTTGTTAATTTTCTTACATCTCCTCTGTAAGAGAAATATATATTGTCATTTATCCCTAAAAGATTATCATATTCTAATGTTGTTTTATATTTTTGTTTATCTTTTTGTGTATCTTCATAATTTAATACTAATCTTATTGGTTTTTCCTTTTCAGATTCTACTATTACTTTTGAATATCCTTGTTTCGTTCCTGGAACAATATTTATTTTTGAATTATTTGATTCAACTCTATTAAGATTATCTATTCCATTATCTATATGAGAAATATTAAGAATTTTATCTTTTTCATTTGTAAATGCAAAAAATACTCTTCTTTTATCTTTTGCTGTATCTTTATCTAAGATAATTTCTTCTATTTTTCCTTCTAATGCCACAAGCCTTATTTCACCACTCTGTAGATTTTGATCAGGTTCAAGATATACTCTTGTTGTTATATATCCTTCATTAGCATATTCTTCATTTAATTTTTTAACTAATGCTCTTAAATCTAATATATTTATTTCTTTATTTTTATATTCAGCTAATATCTTATCTATTTTTTTAGGATTTACTAAGGGTTTTATAGTTATTGTTGGAGTCTTTAATGTTATTGTCTTTACAAAAAATTTAGGTAGTTCACTTGTGTCAATATTTGTTTCAGATTCTTTTATTTCAGACTGTAAATCTATTAAACTACCTCCTTCAAAAAACTCTCTTTCATTCTTAGGAAGCTCATTTTTTAATATTTTTCCTTCTGAAAATGATAAATTATTTATTGTTAACATTAAACTAAATATTAATAGTGTTTTCTTTACTTTTAACATTTTTTATATCTCCCCTTTAAAATGTAAATTGATATCCTAAATTTACTGTAAATCTTCTAAAATCCGCACTTCCACTATCCTTAGCTCCATCATATCTTATGCCTTTTATTTTTGCAGTGTTTACTTGATAAGCAACTTCTACCACAAAACCTTTATATGTAACTCCTGTTCCTACTGAATAATACATCCCATTTTTAACTTTTAAGTCTTTTAAAGTTCCACTATCTAATACAGCTCCCGTTGTCTTACTATATGTTTTATATTCTGTTTTATTATCTCCATTCACATTAAATGAATAACCTAAGTCAGCTTTTACATAAGGTGTTATTTCAGAATCATTTCTAAAATTGTATTTAACAGTTGCATATAAAGGTACTGAATCATAAAGTTTAAAAGGTTCTACCTCTACTTTTAAATTTTTATCTTCCACATCAGTAAATCCTTTTAATTTCCCATGACTTTGATATGCAATCCCAGCCCCTAATTCAGTATTTTCAGTAATTAAATATCTATATTCAGCTCCAATTTCATAAGAAAATTTTGCTTTTTTTGATGGAGTTACATCATATCTAGGAGCAGGAGATAAACCTGTCTTAAATTCTACGATATTATCTTTTGCAAATACAGATGTCCCCAATGTTAAAAGTCCTAAAATCATAAACAAATTTTTTTTCATTTTATTATTCTCCTTTATTTTAATTTTTTACTATTTACACCCTTTTGTAAAACCATTTTCTTTTATTATTTTTTGTGCTATTTCTTCTAATCCTTTTATATTTTTATTATATATTGACTTAATTTTAATTTTCCATATTATATATCATTATATCTAAATAATAACATGAACTTAATATTAATGCTATCATTAATAATTAAATTATTTTTTCTTTCTTACCAAATTATTATTTACAAGTATCTTTAAATCCATTTATTCTCATTATTTCTTTTGCTATTCTACTTATATTAACATTGTATTTACTGTTATAGAAAAGGCTATATTCTATACCATTTACCTTTTTTGATATACAATGTAAACTCAATGTAAATGTTATAGCTATTCCATAGCCTGTTTTTTCATCTACTATATTCCCATGTTTTAGATTTAGTCTTGTATTTTCTGGAATTAATAAGGTAGTTCCTTCAAATTCTACCTTTTTATTTATTGGTCTTTTCATTATATCTTGTGTTGCTCTTTCAACACCCTCTTTATATTCATCTACTACAATTGCACCTGGAGCATCTTTTTTACTTAATTCTTTTCTCTCTCTTTCTCTCTCTATTCTAGCTATATTATCTTGTATTGCTATCTTTCCATAATATATAAAATCACATGAACTAAATATTAATCCTAACATTATTAACGTTACTACTCTTTTTAACATCATAGACCAACTCCTTCTCTTAATTCATTTAAGCACTCATCTATTCCTAATGTTGTTGGACTTATATTATTTTTTAATCTCTTAACAAGTAGCCTAAGAAATTTCCTTAGGCTACCTATAAAAAATTAATTACTACTTACAAGTATTTGTAAAACCATTTGCTTTTATTATTTTTTGGGCTATCACATCTAAATCTTTATCCATATTATTATAATATAACAAAATATACTTATCATCTCTTACTTTTTTTCTATAAAATACTTCAGTACAATATTCTTTTACCTTAAACATTATAGCTATCCCATAGCCTGTTTTTTCATCTACTATATTTCCATGTTTTGGATTTATTCTTGTATTTTCTGGGATTATAAAAGTTGCTCCTTCAAATTGCACCTTTTTATTTACTGCTCTTTTCATTATATTTTGTAGAACTTCTTTTACTTCTTCCTTATATTCATCTACTACAATTGCACCTGGAGCATCTTTTTTACTTAATTCTTTTCTCTCTCTTTCTCTCTCTATTCTAGCTATATTATCTTGTATTGCTATCTTTCCATAATATATAAAATCACATGAACTAAATATTAATCCTAACATTATCACTATTATTACTCTTTTTAGCATTATTGACCAACTCCTTTTCTTAAATTATTTAGATATTCATTTATATCTGCTGTTGTTGGAGTTTTTTTTCTTTTATAAGGTTGTGGACTTATATTCATTTCTTTATTCTCAGGTAGTCCTTTATCTTGATAATTTCCATAGCTATATTTTTTTCTAAATTCTTCTTTATTGTATTCATTCACTTCATCTAATAAGAATGGGCTATCATTTAATATTGGTGGTCCATATATCATTAGGTTTATTTTATTTACTTGGTCTTGAATATATAAGTCTTTTATTTCTTTTTCTAACTCTTCTTTTCTATTTGGACTTGCAACTTTATATTCTTCTAATTTTTTACCTATACTTTCTGCTATTGCAGCACTTTCATATGTATAGGTTCCATGAGAATTACTTATTAAGCTTTTTATTCCTTTATCTGAAAGCATTTCATTTGGATTAAGAACTTTTGAATAATTTTCTTGTATCTGGTCTTTTGTTTCCTTTGTAACTACTATAGAATACTTATAATCATCTTTCTCTTTATTTTCATCACTTAACTGAGGTAGAAATAAGCCTGCTCCTGTTTCCTTAGTAAATACTTTTAATAATGGTACATAACTTAGTAAATTTTGTATTTTATTATTCTTTACTTTATCTATATTTGCTAAATTTACTAATTTTGTTTCTCCAAATACTCCTAATGACTTCTTTGAATGGGCTACAAAATCTGTCATATTCGCTGCTGAGCCTATTACTTTTATTCCTAATGGTCCTTCAAATGCTACCATAGTACTTTTTTTGGTAGGGCTTCCATACATTCTTAGTAAGAAACTATCAACTTCATTTCCTAATTTTATTCCTTTATTTTCTATTAGATTAAAGGCTCCTTTTGCTACTATATTACCTTGACTATATGTTCCAGTATCATAGTTTACATTCTTATCTCTTGAAGCAAATGCTATTGCTGCTCCTCTTGATACTCCTGTTGCTCCATAAAAACTTGATAAACTTCCATCAAATACTTTTCCTACTACACATTCTAGTCCATCTGCTACTAACTCTCTTGTTTTAAAGTTTTTTAATCCCTTAACAAGTAGCCTAAGAAAACTCTTAGGCTACCTATAAAAAATTAATTACTACTTACAAGTATTTGTAAAACCATTTGTCTCTATTATTTTTTTAGAGATTATATTTAATTCAGAATTAATTCCATTATAATAAATTTTACAGTATAACCCTTCTTTTATTTTTTTTCTATAGTATACTGAACTGCATCGTTCAGTTATTTCAAATGTTATAGCTATTCCATAGCCTGTTTTTTCATCCACTATATTTCCATGTTTTGGATTTAATCTTGTATTTTCTGGAATTAGTAAAGTTGTCCCTTCAAATTGTACCTTCTTATTTACTGGTCTTTTTGATATATCCTGTATTACTCTTTCTACATCCTCCTTATACTCATCTACAACAATTGCTCCTGGTCCATCTTTTTTTCTTAATTCTTTTCTCTCTCTCTCTTTCTCTATTCTAGCTATATTATCTTGTATTGCTATCTTTCCATAATATATAAAATCACATGAACTAAATATTAATCCTAACATTATCACTATTATTACTCTTTTTAGCATTATTGACCAACTCCTTTTCTTAAATTATTTAGATATTCATTTATATCTGCTGTTGTTGGAGTTTCTTTTCTTTTATAAGGTTGTGGACTTAAATTCATTTCCTTATTTTTAGGTAGTCCTTTATCTTGATAATTTCCATAACCATATTCTTTTTTTAATTCTTCTTTTTTATAATCTTCTACTGCTTTTAGTAAAAATGGACTATCTGTAAATATTGGTGGTCCATACATTGCTAAATTTATTTTACTTTGTTGGTCTTCTTTGTATAATAATTCTATTTCATTTTTATACTTTTCTCTTTCTTCTGGAGTAGTAGCTTTTCTGTAATCTTTCAATAGATTATTTATTTTTTCCGCTCTCTCTGGATTTTCAAATGTGTATGTTCCATGCGGATCACTTATTAATATTTCTATTCCTCTATCTAAAAGTATTTCATTTGGATTAAGGATTTTTGAATAATTTTGTTGTATTAATTTTTTTTCTTTACCTCCAATTACTATAGAATACCTGTATTCATCCTTATTTTTATCCTTATTATTTGATATTTCAGGTAAATATAGTCCTCCCATTGTTTGTCTTCTAAAAATTGCTTTTGTTCCAAAGAAATTTCCCAACTTATCTGTCCATAAATGTTCTTTTACTCTATTTATATTTTCTGGATTTATTAATGTTGTTTCTCCAAATAATCCAAACCATTTATCATCATTTCCTACAAGATCTGGGAAATTTATTGCTGAACCTCTAAATGTAAAGTTTAAAGGATCTCCAAATCCTGCTATTAAATCTCTCATTATTGGGCTTCCAAACATTCCTACTAAAAACTTATTTTTATCTTTATAGCCTAGTTTTATTCCCTTATCTTGTAGCCAATTAAATGCTCCAAGACCAACTTCATTTCCTTGACTATACATATTATCAATATAAGTTGTATTTCTATCCCTTGTGACCAATATTTCTGCCGTTTGTTTTGATACATTTGTAGTTATTTTTAAACTTGACCAGCTTCCATCAAATAGCTTTCCTGCCACACATTCTAGTCCATCTGCTACAAATCCTCTTGTTTTAAAGTTTTTTAATCTCTTAACAAGTAGCCTAAGAAAATCTCTTAGACTACCTATAAAAAATTAATTACTACTTAATTATAACTTCTTAACAAAATATCCTATAAATTTCTCTCAAACTTTTATTTTTTATTGATATATACTTACCCTATTTATTACTTCATTTTCTTGAATTTTTACTGATGGATTAGATTTTGGTATTTTTCGTTTTTCTCCTGTTGGACTAATATAATAATAGTCATTTGTCATACAAGCATTTAAAAAAAATATCCCAAAAATTATTAATAATGTTTTTTTCATTGATATATACCTTCCTTCTTTATTTTTTCCTATGGTTCTTTACTTTTATTTTAATTCTCTAATAAATAGTTTAATATATGAAATTTACTCACTCTTCTTTCCAACCATTTTTCTTATATTCTTCAACTGTATTATAGTATTGATTAAATTTGCCATTTGGGTTTACAGTATTAAGAATACTTCCTTTTGTTATATATATCTTTTTTTTAAAGTTTAATGGTGGAATATCTTTAACTTCTCCTGTATCTAATTGTATTTTACCTATATAAACTACAAATTCATCATCTGTTATATTTACATCATTTTTTAATATATTAATATATAAATATTCATCATCATCACTTTTTGATTTTGAATATGGAATAACATACTCTTTACTATCTTTTATTATTTTTATTTTATTGCTTGCTAATTTTATCTTATGTTTTATGTTATTTTTATTTCTTCTATCACTTATCTCAAAATAATCAAGGGCTGAGTATTCATTGTTTTCATCTATTAATTGTCCAACTATATTTATAGTCTTATCTTTTTTATCAGTTTGATAACTATATTGTTTAGTTGTCATACCTACACAAGTATTAAAAACTAATGTACCAAAAATTATTACTAATATTTTTTTTGTCATTGATACACACCTACCTTATTTATTACCTCATTTTCTTTTATTATTGGTAATGGTCCTGTTTCATTGAGCTTCAATCTATATTTTTTTAATTTATTATCCCATCTAAAATAGTAAGGATTGTATCCTATAACTCCATGTCCTGTTCCTGTTGTATTAGCTCTTAAATTTAATGTAATAATAGATACATAGTCATAATTATTTCTTCTCTTTTCTGCTTTTGTTCCCAATGCATTCATCCTATTTATTGTATCATCTAATATCCAGGGAACTACTGCTATTCCTAAAAAATAATTTTCTTTCATTTTTGATATTTTTAATTTACCTTCTTCTGTTTCCAAATCATCTCTTAATTTTGAAGCATATATAATCGTACCTTGACTATGTGCTATCATTCCATTATTAAATATTCCTTTATATTCTTTTTCTATTTGATGTAATTGTTTTCCATTCCAATTTCCACCAAATATTAGTCCTGCTTGTCCTATTATTGCTTCTGCTACATCTGCTATTAAACCGTTTGTTGGATTAAATATTCCTATCTTTCTTATAGTTTTCCCAGCTTTTATTGCTTGATGTTCTTCTGGTGTTAGTGTTCCTGCAAATCTTCCATCTGCAAAATCTGACACATCATTTCCTACCCCATTTATTGCTGGAATTTCATCAGGGGTTTTATCTTTTATTTCTTTATATTTTTCTTGTGTCAAATCTTCAACAACAGTTTTAATTTTAAAATTATTATCATCATCTCCTGTTCCTGAATATGTTAAAATAACTGGAATTAAATTTCTGTTAAGTAATGATGATGGACTTTGTAATTCTCCAACTAATCCTCCTCTTGTATTTTTAGTTGGAATTATTCCAATAAATTTATTATATAGTTTATAATCAACAAAATTTTCTATTTTTCTATATGTATTATAAATTCCTTGACCTAATCTATTTTCTAAGTTATATTTATTACCAGTAGCAGCATCTAAATCTTTTCCAAGAGATAGACCATATTCTCGCATTATATCTGATATATCGCTCCATCTTCTTCTATTATCCTTATATTCAACACTAATTCCATCAACATTTACATTTTTTGTTATTTCTTGGGCTATACTTTCATCTCTATTGATATTTGGATTAACTACCTTTCCTCCCACTATTATTGTTCCTGATCCTATTGTTGCTCTATTTATTTGTTCTTTATCTCTTGCTCCAAAATTTGCTCCAATAGTTTTTGATATATTCCATTTATCTTCATTTTTACTAACTGTTACTTTTGAATTTAATCCTATATCATAACCTTTGTCCTTGTCATAGATATCTGAATACTCTAACTTTCCTGTTCTTAATGTTGTATTTTTTCCTCCTATTATAGAGCCTATTAATTTTGTTGTTCCTCCTACACTAACTTTTGCATTTTCTGTTCCTATTATTCCACTTTGTTCTTTTACCCATAGTTTCTTTTTTTCTCCATAAGATAATCCTAGATTTCCATTATTTCTATTATCTGGATTTCCATCTTTATCTTTTCCATATTTTAGACTATATCCTAGATTTGCTCCTATTTGTTTCATTTTTTCACTATCTTGTAGGCTTTCTATTAAAAGATTTTCTTTTACATCAACATCTACATATTTTCCTTCTAATCTTCCTCCTCTTATTGTCATATTATCTGCTTTCACTATTAGCTTATTTCCTGCTTGTATTTGGGCATTATTATATAGAGTACCTTTTGAATTCATTTGACCATAATTTAACCCTGCTGACACTCCATTAGAGCCTATTAATGTTATTCCAAAATTTGCTCCCATATTTTTAGAATTTGTCACATATCTATCTGCTGAGGCTTGTATCAATATCTTACTTGCATCTATACTTAAATTATTTTCTGCCCTTATAAAGCTTCCTTCTGTTTCAAATTCTTTACTCTTAATTGATTGTTATATTTAATCCTTTAACAAGTAGCCTAGGAAAATTTCTTAGGCTACCTATAAAAAATTAAATTATTAATATATTTTCTTTAATGTACTTGGATCTTTTGGATAGTCTTCTGCCCAACCATTATAGTAAATATCTTCACTTCCTCCATAACTTTTTATTAAAACTCTATAATAAGTTTTTTTAAATAAAAGAGGAGGTATTTTTTCTTTTGCTTTTATTATTTTTCCATTTCTATCTAATATTTCTATTTCTCCTATTTCTAGTATATAGCTATCATCATTTGTTTTTGTTATATCTACTGGTGCTGGATAACTATACTCTATCCAAATATCCCCTTGATCTCTTTCTTTTCTTACTATTTTTTCTTTCGGTATAATATATTCTTTTCCATTTAATATAAATTTTAAATCATTATAAAACTTTATATTATAAAATGTTCGTGAATCTTCATTAGCATATATTCTATTTCCTGAATTAAACTTTATTCTATATTTATTTGATATAATATTATTCACTCTATCAATATTATCTCTTGAAACTCCCATTCTATTAACTTTTCCATTTTCTATTATTCCATATATATCATCATTATATACATATGTTGTAAAATAAGGTTTAAATTCAAATAATCCCGAACAAGATGTTAATGTAAATACTATTGTAAATAAAACTGTAAATAAAACTAAATATTTTATCCTATTTTTCATTTTTATCACTTTTCCTTTCACCTTCTTTAATTTCTTTTCTATTAAAGAAATCTTTATATGTATCAATATTAAATAGTCTTAATATATTATCATAAGCATTTCTTATTTTTTGCCATTTTCTATAACTTGGTGTTGTTGTTTCTTGTCCTGCAATTATAAAACTATGTGCTGTAAATGGATTCCATTTTGCTTTATTGATATAGAATATTCTTCCTTCTTGTTGAGCTCTAATTTTGTCTATATCAAAAATTTCTTCTAACTGTCTATCTCTTATTACATTTCCAGCATTTCCTCCTACAACATTTGCAACTCCATCCATTTTATCATTTTTACTATTTACTGTTGCTTTTATTCTCCTAGATTGTAAGAAATTTATAAAGTCATCTCTTTTTAATGGTGAGCCATAAGAATTATATTTTTTTGTTCCTATTATATCTTCTAATATTCCTTCCCCATATTTATCTTCTAAATAATTTAAGGCTGCATAGTATTGAATATTTCCTTGACTAAATAATGTTACTGTTGGAAAATTACCTTTATTTCTAAATAACATTTCTCCTAATTGTTGAGCTGCTTTACTATATATATGGTTATTTCCTTTTACTCCAAATTTATCAAAGCCACATTCTATAACATCTCCTATAAAGCCTCTTGTGTCATTATGAAACAATAGGTATTTTCTTGTTTCTCCTACTTTCATACCTTCCAAATTGTTGTCATTATAAAATTTTTTTATATTATGTTTAAGAAGTTCAGTTTTAGCATCATCATAATTAGTAGCCATTCCAGTTACATAGGCATCTATTGATCTGTTTAATTTAAAATTCCTATTTAATTTAAATAAATTTGGCATTGGTATATCATCTTCTGATTTTTTCTCTACTATTGCTAGATATAGATTATTTACAGATTCAAATACTTTATATTTCTCATCTAATTTTAATTTGTTAATTAATCCATACATTGGAGTCACTGTTAAATTCTTAAATTGTTCTCCCAATGTTTCTTCCACTGAATCCATTGACCATTTCTTTGTATTATCTGCATATTGTAGAGAAATTTTATTTACATTTATGTCTTTTGTTATTTCTTGTGCTTTGCTTTCATCTCTATTGATATTAGAATTAATTTTATTTCCTCCAACTATAATAACTCCATTGCCTATTGTAGCTCTATTAATTTGCTCTCTATCTGTTGCTCCTACACTTTTATATTTAATCCCTTAACAAGTAGCCTAAGAAAATCTCTTAGGCTACCTATAAAAAATTAAATTATTTATTTTTTCTTACTTTCTCTAATACTTTTTTGTCTTTCTTCAATAGTATTATACATCTTTTTTAAAGTACTTGGATCTTTTGGATAATCTTCTGCCCAACCTCTGTAATATACATCATAATTATACCCATTTATATCATTTATAAATCTTCTAAAAATGGTTTTTTTAAATAATATTGGTGGTATTTTAGTTCTTGGTCTTATTATTTTTCCATCTGTATCAATAATTTCTATTTCTCCTATATCTAATATATATTCATTATAATTTGTATGTGCTATTTTTATTGGTAATTCTAAATCATAATCATATGCTGAATATCTTATTTTTTCTTTAGACATTATATATTCTTTTCCATTTACTATCATTTTAAAGTCATTATAAAACTTTACTCTATAATTTTCACCAGAACCTTTAAGGGCAAATATTCGATTATCATCTATAAATTGAATTCCATATTTATCATTTATTATACTATCCATTTTATCTATATCTTTTTTAGGTATTCCCATTCTATTTATTTTTCCATTTTCTATTATTGCATAAGAGTGAATATAAGTTCCTGTTAAAAAATGTGGTTTAAAACCTAAAAAACTGCTACATGCATTAGTAATAAAAACTAAAATAATTAAAACTGTAAATTTAAAACTATTTTTTATCATTTTCATCAGCTCCTTTATTTATTGTTGGATTATATTTTTCTTTATCAAAATATTCTTTTGGATTAAATAATCTCAATATTTTATCTATTCCTATTAGTGGCAACTGCCATCCTCTGTATTTAATTTTTGATGTTGGCTTTGTTCCAGCTGTATAAGCACTATGTGGATCCCATATGCCATATTTTATTTTTTTATCTATTTTATCTTGTAGCTCTTCATCTCTACTAACTATTGACATTCCATTAAATCCAACCGCATTTGCTACTATATCTAAATTATCATTTTTTATCTCTACATTTGTATAATCAGGATTTTTTATCATTTCTTTATTTCTTAAAAATGTTATTAAATCTTTTGCATTATATGGAGAACCTATTGAATGATATCTCTTTGTTGTTATTTCTTTTAATACTCCTTCTCCATATTTTTCCTCCATATATTCTAATCCTGCTCTCCATTGTATATTTCCTTGACTAAACATTGTAAAATCATCTATTCTGTCTCTATTTAAATATATTGTTTCTCCAACTTCTTTTGCAGCATTACTATATATTTTTCTTCTTCCTTTTATTCCAAATTTATCATAAGCACATTCAACTAAATCACTCCAATTCCCATGTGTTTCATTTTGAAATATTATAAACTCTCTTTTTTCGCCATTCTTTAATACACTTAATTTTGAATCATCTAAACTTTTCATTAAATGTTGTCTTTTTACTTCTTTAAGTGCATAACTTAAATCTGTATCCATTCCATTTATACGTGCTATACTTCCTTTATCAAAAATTGCATCATCTGCTAATCTTACTGGATCATGTCCTATTATATTGCCATTTAAGTCTTTTTCAACAACATATTTATATCTTGGTGTATTTGATTTAAAGAAATCATATTTTTCATACAGCTTTAATTTTTGATTGAGTCCTTCTATTGGTTCTACTATAGTATTTTTAAAATATTCTCCTAAAATATCTTGTACACTACCTAAACTCCAATCTCTCCTATTGTCTGTATATTGTAATGAAATATTTCTTACATTTACATCTTTTGTTACTTCTTGTGCTATATTTTCATCCCTATTGATATTTGGACTAACTATTTTCCCTCCAACTATGATAGTTCCTACTCCTATTGTAGCTCTATTAATTTGCTCTCTATCTGTTGCTCCATAACTTAATTCTCCATTTTTTGTTATTAAAAGTTTTTCATATGTTGTTTGAGTTGTACTATCTCTCATTCTCTTTATTCTAAATGAAACATTTGTATTTAAACCTATATCATATCCTTTATCTTTATCATAGATATCTGAATATTCTAGCTTTCCTGTTCTTAATATAGTATTAGCTCCACCTATTACAGAAGCAACTAATTTTGTTTTACCTGCTACATTAATATCTGCACTATTCTTTCCAATTATTGAACTTTGTTCATTTACCCATGCTTTATCACGATTACCATATTCCATACCTAAGCCAGCTGAATATTCTTTTCCAATTCCTAAAGATGATTTTCCACCAGATGTATTAAAACCTTTATGAGTTGATTTTAATTTATCTTGTAAGCTTTCAAGATGTAAATTTGCTACATTTATATTTACAACATTACCTATAATATTAGCTCCTTTAATAGTTAAATCTTTTCCATTAATATTAATATTTTCACCAATAATTTTACTATTACTATAATTTTCTGCTTTTAATTCATCTTTTGTTACTCCTGCTCCTATACTAAACTGATCTGTCAACAAGTTATAGCTTCCACTTAATGATTTTGTACTTTCCCTACTTTCTACTGTTGACTTTCCAGCATATATATTTATATTTTTTCCTGCATTTATAAATATATTTTTTGAGATAATATTTACCATTGTTAAATTAATATCATCTCCACTCTTTAATGTAATATTATTTTTGGCAATTAGATTACTTCCAATACTATTAATTATTTTTGTATTTTGTTTTGTTTTTGTTAAACTTCCACTTAGATACAGTCCTGTTTCAGCATTTCCACTTTTAGGTCCATTAGCAATTAAGTTTGCCTCTTCTATTGCTCCTTCATTTCCTGCTAAAGCTTCATTTAAATCTTTTCCTTTTAAAAGTTTTTTAGCTATTTTTGGCATTTTTAAAAGTTCTTTTGAATTTTTTACTACATTAAATGATGATTTTAATGTGTCTTTAAGTCCACTTAAACTAGTTCCAAGTGTCAAAGCAACTCTTGCATTTATACTTTTACTATCTGTTAATACTTCACTCTTTGAGTCTTTTATATATATCTTTCCTTTTTCTGCAAATACTCCTATATCTTCTTTTGCTCCAAAATCTCCTTGTAAAAATATATTTCCTGATGATGAGTTTATATACAGATTCTTATTTGTTACAAAAATATTTTTTTCAGGTGTTACCATTGTTTTTCCATCATCTGTTTTATCATATCTTCCTTCTATTCCTATTCCTGCACTTAGATTTTTTAAACTCCATGATGTAAACATTCCTACTCTTGCTTTTTCATTTTCTTCTTTTATTTTCGCAAAGTTTTCTCCATCTTTTAATATTACTCCATTTTCTCCTATTATATTTATATCTCCTGCTGCTCCTATTTTACTTCCTATTGATACTACCTTATCTCCTTCTATTGTTACCATACTTCCCTTAGAGTTTATTATACTTCCTATACTCTTTATAATATCAATTTCTTTTGTATTTTTATTTTGTTCTATTTTTAATACTTTATCACTACCTATTTTAAAATTCTTTGATGTATGTTCTTCATATCTACTACTTACTTCATTTCCTGATAATATTTCTACTCCTTTTACTCCTTTTAGGTAAACTGGACCTATTGTTTGTATATCTATTCCTTCTACTCTTAATCTTCCTTGTGAATCCAAAGTTACTCCTGCTTCTCCATATAGCTGACTATGTTTATATTTTTCTCTATTGTCACTTACATAATCGCTTGTTCTTTTATATTTTATTCCAATGAAACTTTTTGTTGTATGAGAATCATAAGTACTATTCAATTTATCCTTTATACCTTGTATATAGATATTTCCATCTGATTTTGCTATTATTCCTTTTTTTGCATTAAAGTTTACTCCTTGGGCAAATATTCCTTTATTATCTGCTGGCTTTCCTTTTTCTCTATAATTTATTAATATATATCCTCCACTTGTTAATTCCAATGGATTGGCATAAGATTATTTTTTAATCCCTTAACAAGTAGCCTAAGAAAATCTCTTAGGCTACCTATAAAAAATTAATTATTTCTTTTGCTTCTTATAATCTTCCACTGTTCCACTAAATATTTCTTTTCTTGGAACACCTTTACTAAAAGCATCATCTAATCCACTATATTTCTCTATAAGAACATGTTTTTTAAATTTTAATGGAGGTATATCTATTATTTTACCATTATCTAATTGTATCTTTCCTATATAAGCTGTAAAATCTCCTGTTATTATTACTCCTTGTTTATATATATATATATGATCAGAATTAGGTTCTGTTCGAATTGTATATTCTTTACCATTACTATTTATTTTTACTGTTGAAGATAAAATTTTTACATTATAATATGGTTCTTTTTCACGATTTCTAAAATGGTTTCTCAAATCATATATCCATATGTAACTAAGAGGCGAGTTTTCATTATCAAATTCTTCCAGACTCGCTGATATTGATATGTTGTTACTCTTATAATTTTCTGGTGAATATGTATATTCTATATTTGTACATGCTGTTAGAAATAATAAAATTATTAATATTAAAAGTTTTTTCATTTATTTACCTCCATTCTTTTTTCTTGAGCTCTTTTATCTTCTCTTCTTTCTATTATACTTCTTTGATCTTTTCCATCCATTTCTCTCATTTGATAATTATATATTGGTCCTTTTTTTTCATACATTCCTGTATTTGGATTTAATTCAAATCTATTGGTATTATATCTAATATTATCATGTCCAAATCCATTTGTGTTAGCTGGCATCCACCATGCTGCAAAAAATGATACTGGCTCTTTTTGATTTCTCATATAGAATAAATCTATCTTTGGATTTAGTCCATGTAATAAATTATCTAATTTTGTATAGCCTATTTTTGTTATTGCCATTCCTTTTAAACCTAATCTTTTTACATTATTGGCTAATAATGCTCTTCCTTCTGGATCTTTTCCCATATGTAAAAATGCTGCCGTTCCATTTATACTTGATTGACTATGCCAATTATTGTTTGCTAGCAATTCTGGATGTGCTCTGTATATATTTTCCATGCTTCTTGCTCCCCAGTTTTGATTGCCTAATAAACCCTACTTTTTATTTTTCTATCTTTTTATTCACATTTATTAAAATTTTAATTCCTTAATAAGTAGCCTAAGAAATCTCCTTAGACTACCTATAAAAAATTAATTAATACTTACTTCTTTTGTTTCTTATATTCTTTATATTCTTCTACTGTTCCATTAAATAAACTCTTCGTTCTTCTTCCAGCATTTATTGTATCTGTAACTGGGTTATAACTTTCTTCATAGACATTTTTTCTAAATGAAAGTGGGGGTATATCTATTATTGTTCCATCATCTAATTGTACTTTTCCTATATAAGCTTTAAAATCATCTGTAATTATTACTCCTTGCTTATATATATATATATGTTCATTATAAAAATCATTTTTTATTATATATTCTTTATTTTTTTCATCAACTATTTTTATTGTTGGAGATAGTATTTTAGCATAATGAGAATTTCCAACATAACCTCTTTTATCAGATACCCATATATAATCAACTGGAGAATTTTCATCTTCTGCATTTACTAATCCTGCTGATATAGAAATTTTATCACTTCTATAACTACTAACAGGATAATAACTGTATCTAGTTGATACACAAGCTGTTAAAATAATTAAAGATATCAAACTTACAAATATTTTTTTCATTTATTTACCTCCATACCACTTTTCTTGGGCTCTTTTATCTGCTATTCTTTCAAAAATGCTTCTCATATATTTTCCATCCATTTCGCCTATCTTATATTCATAATTTGGGACTGCTATTTCTTCTTCTTTTCCATCTCTTATGATTGTTATTTTTTTTCTTTCATATATACCTGAGTCTATGTTTAATTTATAATGTTCATCATTATATCCTATATTATCATGTCCATAACCATCAGTATTCCTTTTCATTCCTTGGGCTGCTATAAGTGATACCCAGTCTCCTATATTTCTCATATAGTATAATTGTGCTTTTGTTCCTAAAGCCTTTATTCTTCTATCTAATTTTCCATAACCTAGGGCTGTTATCGCTATTCCTTTTATACCTACTGTTCCTAGATTTTTTCTTGCTATTGCTTTTCCTTCTTCTGTATCTAAGAAATGTATCATTGCTGCTGCTCCATATATTGAACCTTGGCTATGCCAATTCATCTTTTCCATTATCCATGGATTATCTTTAAACATTCCTTCTAACTTCTTTGCTCCCCAGTTTCGATTCCCTAGTAAACCTCCTAACTTTGTTACTATTGTTTCTGTTGCATCTACTACAAGACCTCCACTTTCATTATGAATCACTACTGATTTTATTGTCTTTCCAGCTAATAATGCTTTATTTTCATCTGCTGTAATTGTTGAAGCTAATCCTCCTGCTATAGCCTCCATTTTATTATTAAATACTCCATTTAATGTTACTACTTTTCTTACATCTTTTCCTACTGTTTCGCCAGGTTTTAATTCTCTTGTTTTTGTACTTAATAATGGAACTCCATCCTTATCAAACATTGTATGACCTTTTTCATCTTTCATTATCTTTGTCTCTGTTATATATAATTTTTGTGTTCCATCAAAATAACGAGTTTTAAATTCTTGAAATTGTCCTATTATACCTCCTCTATATTCCTTTGTTGGTATTAGTCCTATATATTTATTTCCTAAATGATGATCTAATACTTTTTCTATCTCAAACATAAAGTTTGATATACCATTAGATAGTTTATTTTCTAAGTTATACTTTCCTCCACTCATCTTATCCAAGTCACTACCTAAACTCTTTCCATATTCTCCCATTATATCTGATATATCACTCCATCTTCTTCTATTGTCCTTATATTCAACACTAATTCCATCAACATTTACATTTTTTGTTATTTCTTGGGCTATACTTTCATCTCTATTGATATTTGGATTAACTACCTTTCCTCCCACTATTATTGTTCCTGATCCTATTGTTGCTCTATTTATTTGTTCTTTATCTCTTGCTCCAAAATTTGCTCCAATAGTTTTTGATATATTCCATTTATCTTCATTTTTACTAACTGTTACTTTTGAATTTAATCCTATATCATAACCTTTGTCCTTGTCATAGATATCTGAATACTCTAACTTTCCTGTTCTTAATGTTGTATTTTTTCCTCCTATTATAGAGCCTATTAATTTTGTTATTCCTCCTACACTAACTTTTGTATTTTCTGTTCCTATTATTCCACTTTGTTCTTTTACCCATTTTTTATCTTTTCCTCCAAAAGATAATCCTAGGCTTCCATCACCTTTTTTACTTACTGTTCCATCTTGAGCTTTTTCTTTCTTAAAACTATATCCTAGATTTGCTCCTACCTGTTTCATTTCTTCACTATCTTGTAAGCTTTCTATTAAAAGATTTTCTTTTACATCTACATCTACATATTTTCCTTCTAATCTTCCTCCTCTTATTGTCATATTATCTGCTTTCACTATTAGCTTATTTCCTGCTTGTATTTGGGCATTATTATATAGAGTACCTTTTGAATTCATTTGACCATAATTTAACCCTGCTGACACTCCATTAGAGCCTATTAATGTTATTCCAAAATTTGCTCCCATATTTTTAGAATTTGTCACATATCTATCTGCTGAGGCTTGTATCAATATCTTACTTGCATCTATACTTAAATTATTTTCTGCCCTTATAAAGCTTCCTTCTGTTTCAAACTCTTTACTCTTAAATACTATATCTTTTCCTGCTCTTATATTGGTTGTTATATTTTGTAAATATTTACTTGTACTCTTTGTAACATTTACACTTCCTGTTAAATCAAATCCTGCTGATACTGTTCCAGTCTTTGGACCATTATACATTGTGCTTATTGCATTTATTGTATCTTCTTTTCCATCAAGACTTTCTAGCAGACTTTTTCCTTTTGCCATATCTTTTGTAAGACTTATAAGTCTACCCATATTTCCTACTTCTTTTATTGCTTTCAATTGACTTTTATATGATTTTAATGTATCTTTAATTCCACCTAAGCTAACTCCAAGTGCTAAGGCTACTCTCGTATTTATACTTCTACTATCTGTTAATATTTCACTCTTAGAATCTTTTATATATATCTTTCCTTTTTCTGCAAATACTCCTATATCTTCTTTTGCTCCAAAATCTCCTTGTAAAAATATATTTCCTGATGATGAGTTTATATACAGATTCTTATTTGTTACAAAAATATTTTTTTCAGGTGTTACCATTGTTTTTCCATCATCTGTTTTATCATATCTTCCTTCTATTCCTATTCCTGCACTTAGATTTTTTAAACTCCATGATGTAAACATTCCTACTCTTGCTTTTTCATTTTCTTCTTTTATTTTCGCAAAGTTTTCTCCATCTTTTAATATTACTCCATTTTCTCCTATTATATTTATATCTCCTGCTGCTCCTATTTTACTTCCTATTGATACTACCTTATCTCCTTCTATTGTTACCATACTTCCCTTAGAGTTTATTATACTTCCTATACTCTTTATAATATCAATTTCTTTTGTATTTTTATTTTGTTCTATTTTTAATACTTTATCACTACCTATTTTAAAATTCTTTGATGTATGTTCTTCATATCTACTACTTACTTCATTTCCTGATAATATTTCTACTCCTTTTACTCCTTTTAGGTAAACTGGACCTATTGTTTGTATATCTATTCCTTCTACTCTTAATCTTCCTTGTGAATCCAAAGTTACTCCTGCTTCTCCATATAGCTGACTATGTTTATATTTTTCTCTATTGTCACTTACATAATCGCTTGTTCTTTTATATTTTATTCCAATGAAACTTTTTGTTGTATGAGAATCATAAGTACTATTCAATTTATCCTTTATACCTTGTATATAGATATTTCCATCTGATTTTGCT
>QFCO01000123.1_pt1 | contig 28851 bp, 13 predicted proteins | sample 5345991 | NCBI WGS metagenome assembly QFCO01 (sample SAMN09062262, study PRJNA434731) | Human gut metagenome, whole genome shotgun sequencing project. | isolation source: stool timepoint D shortread assembly | host: Homo sapiens | collected 2016
GTTCATTACTAGCTAAATTTCTTAACGTTTAAAAATTGACATTCGCTGCAAATTCAGCAAACTTGCTGACAAGTCAGCTTCAAACAAGCTGAGATTTGCTCGGCTCATTTGCTTCAATTTTTAAACTAAAATTTAGAATGTAATTTCACTTATTTTTTACTTACATTCTGTTGCTGTAGCCCCTTTACAAATATATATTAGATTTTAAACTTATTAATGAAATGAGAGAGGTTTATATATGGAAAATAATGAAAATATCAAAGCGAGTTTTAAAGGATTAGTACCATTTATAGTATTTATTTTGCTTTACTTAGGAACAGGTATTCTTTTAAACATCAAGGGAGTAGAATTAGCCTTTTATCAACTACCTGGTCCTGTGGCAGCTTTTGCTGGAATAATTGTTGCATTTATAATATTTAAAGGAACTATACAAGAAAAATTTAATACTTTTCTTGAAGGTTGTGGACATCCAGATATAATCACAATGTGTATTATTTATCTTTTGGCAGGAGCTTTTGCAGTAGTTTCAAAAGCTATGGGTGGAGTTGATTCAACAGTTAATCTTGGAATAACTTATATTCCTCCACATTATATAGCAGTTGGATTATTTATAATAGGAGCTTTTATATCAACAGCAACTGGGACATCAGTTGGTTCAATAGTTGCACTTGGGCCAATAGCAGTTGGACTTGGAGAAAAAAGTGGAGTTCCTATGGCTTTGATTTTAGCAGCTGTAATGGGTGGAGCAATGTTTGGAGATAACCTATCAGTAATTTCTGACACTACAATAGCAGCAACTAAAACACAAGGTGTTGAAATGAAAGATAAATTTAGAATAAACTTATATATAGCTCTACCAGCAGCTATACTTACAATAATTTTGTTATTCTTCTTTGCTAGACCTGATGTTGTTCCAGAAGCTATGAATTATGATTACAATTTAGTAAAAGTTTTTCCTTACATTTTTGTACTTGTAATGGCACTTGCTGGTGTAAATGTTTTTGTTGTTTTAACATCAGGAATTTTACTTTCAGGAATAATTGGATTTATCTATGGAGATTTCACTTTATTAGGTTATGGAAAAGAAATCTATAATGGTTTTACAAATATGACAGAAATTTTTATACTTTCACTTTTAACTGGTGGAATGGCTCAAATAGTAACAAGACAAGGTGGAATACAATGGGTTATAGATACTGTACAAAAATTTATAGTTGGTAAAAAAAGTGCAAAAGTTGGTGTGGGACTTTTAGTCTCATTAGCTGATATAGCTGTTGCAAATAATACTGTTGCCATTATAATAACTGGTGGAATTTCTAAAAAGATTTCTGAAAAGAATAATGTAGATTTAAGAGAAAGTGCAGCTATTCTTGATATTTTCTCTTGTATATTTCAAGGATTAATACCTTATGGTGCTCAAATGTTAATACTTTTAGGATTTGCAGGAGATAAAGTTGCCCCTACACAATTAATACCTTTGTTATGGTATCAATTATTGTTAGGAGTTTTCACATTAATTTACATATTTGTTCCTCAAATAAGTAAAAAAGCATTAAGTATATTAGATAAAAATGTAGAAAAAAAATAAAATTTGTATTATAATACAATTATAAAAAAGAAATTAAAACTATATATGTAGAATTGAGGAGGATTACAAAATGAAAAAAGTTATGCAAACAATGGACGGAAACCAAGCTGCAGCTTATGCTTCTTATGCTTTTACAGAAGTTGCAGGTATTTATCCAATTACACCGTCTTCTCCTATGGCTGAATATGTTGATGAATGGGCTGCTAAGGGAATGAAAAATATTTTTGATGTTCCTGTTAAATTAGTTGAAATGCAATCAGAAGGTGGAGCTGCTGGAACTGTTCACGGTTCATTGGAAGCTGGTGCTCTAACTACTACTTATACAGCTTCTCAAGGATTACTTTTAAAAGTTCCTAATATGTATAAAATTGCTGGTGAATTACTTCCTGGTGTTATTCATGTGTCTGCTCGTTCTTTATCAGTTCAAGCTCTTTCAATTTTTGGTGATCACCAAGATGTGTATGCAACTAGACAAACTGGTTTCACAATGATGGCTAGTGGTTCTGTTCAAGAAGTTATGGATATGGGAACTATTGCTCATTTAACTGCAATTAAATCAAGAGTGCCTGTTCTTCATTTCTTTGATGGATTTAGAACTTCACATGAAATTCAAAAAATTGAGCTTATGGACTATGATGTTTGTAAAAAATTAGTTGACTATGATGAAATTCAAAAATTTAGAGATAGAGCATTAAATCCTGAACATCCTGTTACAAGAGGAACTGCTCAAAATGATGATATATACTTCCAAACAAGAGAAGTTCAAAACAAATTTTATGATGCTGTGCCAGATATAGCTGCTCACTATATGGAAGAAATTTCAAAAGAAACTGGTAGAGAGTATAAACCTTTTAAATATAGAGGTGCTGCTGATGCTGATAGAGTTATAGTTGCTATGGCATCTGTTTGCCAAACCGCAGAAGAAACTGTTGATTATTTAGTTGCAAAAGGTGAAAAAGTTGGGCTTATAACTGTTCATTTATATAGACCTTTCTCTGAAAAATACTTCTTTAATGTCTTACCAAAAACTGTTAAGAAGATAGCTGTTTTAGAAAGATCTAAGGAACAAGGAGCACCAGGAGAACCTTTACTTTTAGATGTTAAATCAATATTCTATGATAAAGAAAATGCTCCAATAATAGTTGGAGGTAGATACGGTTTATCTTCTAAGGATACAACTCCTGCTCAAATAAAAGCAGTATTTGATAACTTAGCTCAAGATAAACCTAAAACAAACTTTACAATAGGTATTATAGATGATGTTACTTTTACATCTCTTGAAATAGGAGAAAGACTAAATGTGGCTGACCCATCTACTAAGGCTTGTCTATTCTTTGGACTTGGAGCAGATGGAACAGTTGGAGCAAATAAGAACTCAATAAAAATAATTGGAGATAAAACTGATTTGTATGCCCAAGGTTATTTTGCTTATGACTCTAAAAAATCTGGTGGAGTTACAAGATCACATTTAAGATTTGGTAAAAAACCTATCAGATCCACTTATTTAGTATCAAGTCCAAGTTTTGTAGCTTGCTCTGTTCCAGCTTATTTAAAACAATATGATATGACATCAGGACTTAAAAAAGGTGGAAAATTTTTACTAAACTGTGTTTGGGATAAAGACGAGGTTTTAGAACATATCCCAGATAATATTAAATATGATTTAGCAAAATCAGAAGCTAAATTCTATATTATTAATGCAACTAAACTTGCTCAAGAAATTGGTTTAGGACAAAGAACAAATACAATAATGCAATCAGCATTCTTTAAATTAGCTGAAATCATACCTTATGATGAAGCACAAAAATATATGAAAGAATATGCTTTGAAATCTTATGGTAGAAAAGGTGATGATGTAGTTCAACTTAACTATAAAGCAATAGATGTTGGTGCTTCTGACTTAATTGAAATTCCAGTTGATCCTAATTGGATAAATTTAAAAGTTGAAACTATGCAAAAGATTGATAAAAATAATGATACTTCTAATTGTAAAACTGAATTATTAACTTCATTTGTTAAAAATATAGTTGAACCTATCAATGCTATAAAAGGAAATGATTTACCTGTTTCAGCATTCTTAGGTAGAGAAGATGGAACATTTGAAAATGGTACTGCTGCCTTTGAAAAAAGAGGAGTTGCAGTTAATGTACCTATATGGAATTTAGATAAATGTATAGAATGTAATCAATGTTCTTATGTTTGTCCACATGCAGCTATTAGAGCATTTTTAATAACAGAAGAAGAAAAAACTGCTTCTCCTGTTGAATTTACTACAAAAAAAGCTAATGGAAAAGGCTTAGAAGGTTTAACTTACAGAATACAAGTTACACCTCTTGATTGTACAGGTTGTGGTTCTTGTGCAAATGTTTGTCCTGCTAAGGCTCTTGATATGGAACCTATTGCTGTGGCATTAGAAAATCATGAAGATGAAAAGGCTTCATATATTTATAGTAAGGTAACATATAAAACTGATAAAATGCCTACTAATACAGTTAAAGGTTCTCAATTCTCTCAACCATTATTTGAATTTAATGGGGCTTGTCCAGGTTGTGGAGAAACACCTTATTTAAAAGTTATCTCTCAAATGTTTGGAGATAGAATGATGGTTGCAAATGCAAGTGGATGCTCATCAGTTTATAGTGGTTCTGCACCATCAACACCTTATACTAAAAACTGTTGTGGAGAAGGTCCTGCTTGGGCATCATCTCTATTTGAAGATAATGCTGAATATGGTTTTGGTATGCATGTTGGAGTAGAAGCTCTTCGTGATAGAATACAACATATTATGGAAGTTTCTATGGATAAGGTTACTCCTGCATTACAAGGATTATTCCGTGAATGGATAGAAAATAGAAACTATGCTGCTAAAACAAGAGAAATAAGTCCTAAAATTTTAACTGCATTAGAAGGAAATAACGAAACTTATGCTAAGGATATTATAGGCTTGAAACAATATTTAATTAAAAAATCTCAATGGATAGTTGGTGGAGATGGTTGGGCTTATGATATAGGATATGGTGGACTTGACCATGTACTTGCTTCAAAAGAAGATATAAATGTTATAGTTATGGATACAGAAGTTTATTCAAATACTGGTGGACAATCTTCTAAAGCTACACCTACTGCTGCTGTTGCAAAATTTGCTGCTGCTGGTAAACCTTTAAAGAAAAAGGATTTAGCTGCTATCTGTATGAGCTATGGTCATATCTATGTTGCACAAGTTTCTATGGGAGCTAATCAACAACAATTTTTAAAAGCTATACAAGAAGCTGAAAGTTATAATGGACCATCAATAGTTATTGCTTATTCTCCTTGTATCAACCACGGAATTAAAAAAGGTATGTCAAAATCACAAACTGAAATGAAACTTGCAACTGAATGCGGTTATTGGCCTATATTTAGATATAATCCATTACTTGAAAAAGAAGGAAAAAACCCACTACAATTAGATTCAAAAGAACCTAAATGGGAATTATATCAAGATTACTTAATGGGTGAAACTAGATATATGACATTGAAGAAAACAAATCCTAATGAAGCAAATGACTTATTTGAAAAAAATATGTTTGATGCTCAAAGAAGATGGAGACAATACAAGAGACTTGCAAGTTTAGATTATTCTGATGAAAAAAGATAACTTATAACTTCCTAACATAAAAATGGAGGAAAGACAAAGTTTTAATAACTGAGTCTTTCCTCTACTTTTATACAGAAAAATAAGTGAATTACATTCCAGATTTTAGGATAAAAATTAAATAGAATGAGCCGAGCAAATTTCACTGTGTTTGAACGAAGTGAGTTTAGTGAATTTGCAGCGAATTCTTAATTTTTATCCGTTAAGAAATCTGGCTAGTAATGAACTATTTTTCTTATATTATATTATTTATTTAAAGATTCAACTAATGCATCAACAAGTGTGTCCATTTCATCAAGATTTACATTATTAGTTGATGAAGTTAACCCCACTCTTTCATTTAATACAGTTATATCTTTTATTTGAGTTTCAAAGAATTCTTGTAATAAATCTCCAGATTTTCTTGCCCAAGAACCATTTTCAACTATTGCAACTGTTCTATTTTGTAAATTTAGAGCTTTCATATCCATTACAAAGTTATGAATAACAGGATAAATTCCTAAATTATATGTAGGTGATGCAATAACTAAATGGCTATATTTGAATAAATCTGAAATCAAATAAGATACATGTGTACTAGATACATCATACATCTTTATATTTGTAATTCCTTTTTCAGCCAATTTTTTTGCTAAGATTTCAATAGCATTTTCTGTATTACCATACATTGAAGCATAGGCAATTAATACTCCTTTTTCTTCTGGCTCATATCTACTCCATTTATCATACTTATCAATTAAATATCCAAAATCATTTCTCCAAACTACACCATGTAATGGACAAATAAATTTAATTTTATCTAAAACTGGAGCTGCTTTTTTCAATAAATATTGAATATGTGGACCATATTTTCCAACAATATTTGTTAAATAACGACGACCTTCATCTAACCAATCTCTATCCCAGTTTACTTCATCATTGAATAATCTTCCATCAAGAGATTTAAAAGAACCAAAGGCATCAGCTGAGAATAAAGCTCCATTTGTTGTATCAAGACTTACTAACACTTCTGGCCAGTGAACCATAGGTGCTTCTAAAAATACTATTTCATGTTTACCAAATTTAAACTTATCTCCTTCTTTTGCTTCTATCAATTGATGTCCATTTATGCTTTTGTATCCAAACTGTCTCATGAACATAAATCCTTTTTCAGAAGAAATTATTTTCATTTTTGGATAACGAAAAGCTAATTCTTCTATTGAAGCACAGTGATCTGGTTCCATATGATGTACTACTAAATAATCAAGTTCTCTACCATTTAATAAGTATTCTATATTTTCTATATATTGTCTTGTTACAGACCAATCAACAGTATCAAAAACTACTGTTTCTTTATCCAATAACATATATGAATTATACGAAACTCCTTCTGGAATAGGGTGTATATTTTCAAAAAGTGCAAGACGACGGTCATTTGCTCCAATCCAATAAAGATCCTCAGTTATATTTCTAACATTATGCATATTTTATCCTCCTCAATTATATTTTTTATTTTTTTGCATCTATATATCCAGATTTTGGATCTCCACAATCAGGACAAGTCCAATCTTCTGGTAAATCTTTAAATCTAGTTCCTGGTTTGATGTCAGAATCTTCATCTCCTAAATCAGGATTGTATTCATGTCCACAACCACTACATACATATACATGAGGACTATACACTACTCTAGGTATAACTCTCTTCATTTTCTTCATAGGTGGCGCATCTTTTTTAGCTTCTCCATTATCTAATTCCTTAGTTAATAGAGGTAAAATTTCTACTAAATCTCCAACTATTCCATAGTCTGCATTTTTAAATATTGGAGCATTTGCATTTGTATTTATAGCAACTATTGTTGTTGCATCTTTAATTCCTTTTAAATGTTGTAAAGCTCCTGAAATTCCACAAGCTATATAAAGGTTTCCAACAAATTTTTGTCCTGACATTCCTACATAACGGTCAAGAGGTACATATTGCAATGTTTCTGCCACTGGACGAGAAGAACCAATAGAAGCTCCAGCTTGTTTTGCTAAGTTTTCAATTAGCTTCATATTCTTTTTATCTCCAATTCCTTTACCAGCACTTACAACTCTTTCAGATTTTCCTATTGGTGTATCAAGAGGGATACCAACAGTAAAATCATATCCATCTGATTTTAATGCAGCAACTAATGCAGCAACTTTTTCTTTTGCAGATCCATCTTTAAATATTATATTTTTTCTAGGTCCTGTAACTGGTCCTTTTTTCTTTTTAACTAATCCAGGAACATCAGTTTTAGGTGGTTTACCTATTAAATGAGCAGCTATAACAACTCTTTGAATTTCATTTGTTCCTTCATAAATAGTTGTAATTTTTGCATCTCTGTATGCTCTTTCAACTTCCATTCCCTTTAAGTATCCAGCCCCTCCAAATATTTGTAAAGCATCATTTACTACTTCAAGAGCTATGTCGGAAGCATATTGTTTTGCCATTGCAGATTCCATTCCATAAGGTTCATGATGTTCTTTTAATTCAGCAGCACTGTAAATTAAAAATCTAGCTGTTCTTATTTTTGTTACCATATCTGCAAGTTTAAATGAAATTGCTTGTTGGAAAGCTATTGGTTTTCCAAATTGTTCTCTTTCTTTTGCATATTCAAGTGCATGTTCAAAAGCTCCTTGTGCAATTCCTAATGCTTGAGCAGCTATACCTATACGACCTCCATCAAGAGTAGACATAGCTATTTTAAATCCATCCCCTTCTTTTCCTAAAAGATTTTCCTTAGGAACTTTTACATTATTGAATAATAGCTGACAAGTTGAAGATGAACGGATACCTAATTTGTCATAGTGGTCTCCAAAAGTAAACCCTTCCCAACCTTTTTCAACTATAAAAGCACTTATACCTTTTGTTCCTATATCAGGAGTAGTTACAGCAAACACTACATAAGTTTCAGCAACATCTGCATTTGTTATAAAGATTTTTTCTCCATTTAATATGTAATAATCTCCTTCTTTAACAGCAGTTGTTTCTGTTCCCCCAGCATCTGAACCAGCATTAGGTTCTGTCAATCCAAATGCCCCTAATTTTTCTCCCTTAGCCAAAGGTACAAGATATTTTTTCTTTTGTTCTTCTGTTCCAAAAGCATAGATAGGATATGACCCCAATGAAACATGTGCAGATAGAATAACCCCAGTCCCTCCATCAACTCTTGATAATTCTTCAACGGCTATTGCGTAGCTTAAGATATCTTTTCCAGCCCCACCATATTCTTTTGGATAAGGTAGACCCATAAATCCCATTTGCCCAAATTTTTTAATTGCTTCATGTGGGAATTTATTTTCTTTATCTAATATAGCTGCTATTGGTTTAACCTCAGTCTCAACAAATTCTCTCACTTGCATACGAAGAGCTTCATGTTCTTCAGTAGTTTTAAAAAGCATACAAATTCCTCCTTAATTAAGTTTATTTATAAAAATATACATAGTGTATTACTTTTGAAAAATTTTATAAAAATAAAACTGCATTTAAAATTTACCGATAAGGTATAATATCACTTTTAATTTTAAAAGTCAACTTAATTAATTTAGTATTTTATATATTAATTTATAAATAGAAATATTAGAAAAATAATAGTATCGATGGTGTTTTTTAGAGTATTTTTTGTATTTAGTATATAATATTTATATAGTTAAATATATATTATATATTCAGTTTAGTAAATTACTTCAATTTAATTATATACAAATTATTGTTGAAAAGTTAAAGTATTTTGGAAAATATATATACATTTTCCTTCATAAACGAGTGTAAATTCTCACCACATATATTTATTAAGTTTTCTAAATAGTTTTATTTGTTAGAAGTTCAGAAAAATTTCTTTATAAAATGCAAAAAGAAGGTCGTTTCTACCTTCTTTCTGGGAAATAATAATCTATATACACTAGGGTTAGTGATAAAATTTATAAAAATATGTTCAATAATTAACTCAACTTTTATATTATAAACCATATTTTAGTATTTTGTCAATAAAATTTATTCATTGTTTTATAAAAAATCACAGTTACTTAATATTATTAATGAATTTAACAAAAAAGAGGAGAAAAAATCTCCTCTAATTTTAATATTTTTATTTCACATTTAGAATCTATATTGTAGTCCAGCTGAAAATACTGAATCTGCCCATTTCTTATCTTCTACTCTGAAATCTACATTTCCATATACTCCAAATACTGGTGTTATTTCTCTAAATGCTCCAAATCCTATCCATGTTGTATTCTTTGCTTGTTTTACTCCATAGAATTTTTGTTTTACACTACTTCCTGTAAATCTTCCTTCATATGATAAATCTCTCTTATCTGTATTTATTGCTTGTGTTACATAGGCTTGTAATTTATATTTATTACCTACATATTCTGCTCTTGCTCCTACTAAGAAATTACTTGTTCTATAATTCTTCTTATCTGCTTTTATTCCCCAAGACGCTTCTGATTCATCAAAACTTCCTCTTCTTAAATAATCTTGTGAGTAACCTATAAATGGTGTAAACCAACCAAATTTCTTTCCTAATTCTACATAAGCTGATAACATTTTATCATGGTGATTTATCTTTCCTGTTACTGTATCTCCTGTTGATGTCAATAATTCTCTTTCAACTTTTGATGAAATATGAGATAATCCTAATCTACCTGCTGTATAGAAACCATATGGTAAATCTTGTTTTCCATATAATGAAAGTCCTACCATATCACTCTTTGATTCTCCTGCATATCTATTAAAATCTGCTTTTGCATAAGAGTAATTTAATGCTACCCCAAGAGTTGTTGTTGGACTAAATTTAGTGTCTGCTCCAAATTGTCCACCTGTTACTCTTGTATCTGCTGAGGCATATCCATCTCTTCTTAATTTTCCTGCACTGCCTAATACTGAGAACCATACTTCTGAATCTTTATTAGAATTTTTGAAATTATCAAGTCCAGATAATCTATTAGATAAATCTCTATTTACATTTTGTGCTTGTGAGAAAGTCAATGCTTGTGCTGAAGCATATATTTCTCCTGACATCATTTCAGTTGCTGATGTAAAGCCCATTGTTGACATACTTTGTACGGTTGCTCCCATTAACACTTCTTCTTTTGTTGCTGTACCAGACATCACTTTTTGATCTAAATCTTCAAATACCTTTTCTACATTTTCTGCTACATTTTTAGATGAGGCTTCTGCATTTTCTCCTAAGTATTCACTTGGATTTTGTCTTGACAATGTTGCAACCACTTTTCCATCTTTTACTTCTACATTTGCTGTTCTCATTCCATTTGTTTCAACATTAGCAATATTTCCTTCAAATGATTTTCCTTCCATTATAGTATTAGATGAACCTTGTGTTGTAACATAGTTATCTGATAATACCTTAACAGTTCCATCTTCTACTTTTATATTTCCTAAAACATTAAATTTAGCTCCACTATTAAATGTTGTTACTGAACCTTTATATGCAATGTAATCTCCACCTATAATGGCAGTAGTCCCATTTACTTCAACTGTTCCTTTATTTTTTAAATTAGTATCAGTTGTTATATTTTGAGGATTAACTGTGTCTATAATACTACTAGAAAATGTATTATAACCTATTAATGCCTTAGGATGTAAAACTAATTTTCCTGCTGTATTTACAGTTACTTCTGAAGAATGGATTTTATGAATTTCAAGAGTTCCTCTATTTACAACACTTCCACCAGCATAAGAATTATCATTAGTCAAGTGTAAAGTTCCTTCTCCTGATTTAACTAATCCTCCTGAACCAAAAATTTTATTTTCAAAATATGAAACTTTTCCACTTGGAATGTCTGCATTAAATATCCTTGTATTTCCATATTTAGTAACATCCATAAATGCTCCAGGACCTTTTAGAGCTCTTTCTTGATTTAACATTCCCCAACCATATTTACGATCTGGATATGTTTCTACTCTTCTTCTCTTTTCTGCGTTAGCATCTCCTGCAAGACTAGCATCTAATTCTGTGTCATCTGTTGTAGTAAATAGAGTTTGACGAACTTGGTCTGCTGTCATCCAATCAAATTTTTCTGCAACTAATGCTGCTGCTCTTGAAACTCTTGGAGCCGCATAAGAAGAACCTATCCCATACCCAGTTGATTTTGGAATAGATCTATCATCAGCAGAAATAGACCAATATTTAGCGTTATCACCAGCATAAGCTAAATGATCTTCCTCATGTATATTTAATTTTCCACCTGCTTTTTCTCTAACTAGCTTTTTATGAGTAACAGGGTCTGTACCATACACTTCCATTTCTTTTGGTTGTATCCCAATAGCTGCTATCCAACCTTTTTCTAAATCATGTGCAAGGTATGGAAGTCCAGCTTCTTCTCCAACAGAATCCATATCTTGTCCTGGACTACGTCCCTTTCTATTTCCAGCACTCCAAACAAAAAGTCCACCATCATTATTTACTTTATTTTCAAAGTAAGGGACAAAAGGTTCTGTATCTCCTTCAAAAACGACATTCCTTATATTACGGTAGCTTGAATCTTCTATAGTAGTATCCCCACCAAAAGACTGATTAATAACTTTTACTTTTTGATTAGAATCAAAACTACTAAACACTCTTTTATAAGTTTCTAAATTAGGTTTCACTTCCATATTTTTATCAGGATCAGCTCCACCACTTCCTATGCTTGCAGCAATAGGTCTAAATTTTGCTTTTCCATTAGTACGACCTACATCAGTATCCATTAAAACTTCTAATACCTCTTGTCCATGTTCACTTGTACTACTATCTTTTACTCTAGGAACAAACTCTATTCCTGGATACCTTGTTGTTAATTGACTTTGAAGATGAGATTCTGTAAAATCAGTATCTATTATCCCAACTTTTACTGAATTATCATTATACGCTCCAGTATTCACAGGAATAGTTGCTGTACTACTTTCTCTATTGGTATTTAATCTTGCTTTTAATGCTGACATATTACCTTTTTGGCTATCCAAAGGATTTGTTACAGTTGGAAAATTATCTTCTGGGTTACTAGGTGTACTTGGTGTACTAGGTTTTGGCACACTTGGTGTTCCTGGATTTATTGGCAAGTTACTAGAACCACCACCGCCACCTCCTCCGCCTCCACCACAACTTACAAATAGTATGGAAGCTAATGCAATCATCATCATTTTACTTTTCAAAATTTCTTTCCTCATTTAATTTGCCCTCCCTGTATTAAAAATTAATTTTTAATTTATGTATATAATAAATTTTGTAAACTCCTTCATTTTTTAATTGTAACACATAAATATGAGTTTTTCAATCATATTTGTGCTTATTTTTTTATCCTAAATGTTTGAAAATTTTAACATCCTTTTACTAAATTCTTAAAAATGATATAATTAAAAAAAGGAGTTGATTTTATGAAAATTTTTGTTTGTGATGCTTTTAGTTCTCAAATTTTTAAAGGGAATCAAGCTGGTGTTGTTATATTGGATGAAAAAGAAAATTATCCTGATGAAATTCTTATGAAAAATATTGCAGCTGAATTAAAACATTCTGAAACTGCTTTTGTAAAGAAAATTGATAATGAAAAATTTAAAATTAGATATTTTACTCCCACAGAAGAAGTAGAATTATGTGGACATGCAACTATTTCAGTTTTTTCTGCTTTAAGGGAATTAAATTTAATATCTATTGGTAAATACATTGCTGAAACATTAGCTGGAAATTTAGAGATAATAGTTGATAAAGATTTTATATGGATGGATATGTCTAGTCCAACAATAGAATATATATTTAATTTAGAAGAGATTAAAGAAATTTACTCTGCATTTAATTTAGATATATCACAAGCTCCAAAAAATTTAATTCCAAAAATTGTAAATACAGGTTTAAGTGATATTATCATTCCTATTGAAAATAAAGATATTTTAGATAGTTTTGTTATGAATAAAGAAAAAGTGATAGAGCTTTCAAAAAAATATAAAGTTGTAGGAGCTCATTTATTTACACTTGATAAAGATAAAAAAGTTACTGCATTTTGTAGAAATATTGCTCCTTTAGTTGGTATAGATGAAGAATGTGCAACTGGAACTTCAAATGGTGCTTTAACTCATTATTTAAAAGACTACAATATTATTTCAATACAGGATATAAATACTTTTATTCAAGGTGAAACTATGAGAAGAGCTTCAACTATTTTAAGTAGATATAAAGAAGATGGAAAAACTATACAAATTGGAGGAAATGCAGTAATTTCCTTTGAATGTAAAATTTATAAATAACAAAATAGAATAAGGAGTTTTTGCAGACTCAATTTACAAAAACTCCTTTGATTACTTTCTATTTATAACTGATTTTAATTTTCTTTCCACAAAATGCTATTCCTATATAAGTTATTTCTTTTATCCCATTTTGCTTCAATGATACATCATATCTCTTAGCTTCTATCTGTTCTAATGCTTCTTTTGATACTTCTTTTAATTTTTCTACACTATCTGTTGACTTAAATTCCATTATAAAGGCTCTCTTGTTTTTATTCTTTGGCTCTACTGAAAAATCATATCTTCCTAAACCACTTTCTATATTAGATTTTGTTATATATTCTCCTTCTAAATATAGTCCCATTCCCATTATTAATCCATGGTAGAATGCTTCATTACCCTTCTTAGTATCATTATAACTAACTGATGTTAATAATATCTCTTGTAGATTTCCTTCATATTCATCTATCCTATTTTCTGTTAAGGCTTCCATTAAGTCTGATAACTTATTTCCTCTTCCAAAATATCTTTCTAAAAAACTATCTTTAAAGAGTTCTTTTACTTCTTTATTAGGTAACCTTAATATATAATTCTTCTGATCTATTTTTTCTTCTATTGTTAAATATCCACTAAATAATAATAGTTCCCATAATTCATTCTCATCTAATAATTTTGATAAATCTGATGTACCTGATATATTTTGTCTTAATCCTTCTCCATTAAACAATCTTTCTAAGGCTCTTACTGTATCCTTTGTTATTTTCTTTAATACATCATTTATTAAATCATTTCCTGATGTATCCACCCAATAAGCTCTTAATTCTTTATCTTGTAAAAAATTTAATATACTCCAAGGGTTATATACTTCACTATTTCCAAATTTATATCCATCATACCAATCTTTTACCTTTGATATTTCATATTCAAGCCCATAATCTTTCAAACTTTTCTCCACTTCTTCTTCTGTTAATCCATAACTATCTGTATAGACATCACTTAATATTGTATAAGTTCTTAAATTATTTAAATCTGAGAATATTCCTGCTTTTATTACTCTTATTATTCCAGTTAAAATTCCCATTTGTAAATAGTTATTATCTTTTAAAACTATACTATAAAAAGTCTTAAAGAAATCTTTTGCTTTTTTATAATATCCATTTATATAAGCTGATACCAATGGACTATCATATTCATCTATCAATACCACTACTTTTTTATTATATTTTTCATATAAAATTTTTGTTAAAAATTTTAGTGTTGTTGTTAATTCATCTATATCTGCTTTTCTATAAATAATATTTTTTAAATTTTCAAAACTAATTCCAGTTAATTCATTTAATAAATACTCATATTCAGAAAAAAAATCAGAAAGTATAATAATTATTTTTCTTTCCATTTCTTCCCAAGTTGTTGCTTTTAAATCTTTCAATGATAAAAACACCACTGGATATTGCCCTTGTTCTTTAAAAGTTTCTGTTTTTTCTATATATAAATTTTTAAATAGTTTTCTATTTTCTTCTGCTTTTTTTATATCAAAAAAATATTTTAACATAGACATATTTAATGTTTTTCCAAATCTTCTAGGTCTTGTAAATAACTTTACCTGTGCTCCATCTTTAATTATTTCATCTATGAATTTGGTTTTATCATAATAATAAAAATCTTCTTCTATTAGATGTTTAAAATCACTTAGTCCTATTCCTATTCTTTTCATAACAGCCCTCCTTATGTGAAAATATCTTTTATTTATATTATAACATATTTTTCTATTTTAATTCTTTATAAAAAAAATAAAAAAATACTTGACAGTTGAGTATATATTCAATTATAATATAGGCACAGTTGAATAAGTAATCAATTATTATAAAAATTTGATTGATAATAAAGAGGTGAATTATGAAATCAACAAAAATTGTAAACTCCTGTGATTGTGATAGTGTAAATCAAGAGTTGGTTGATAAGGTAAAAAAGAAATTCCCAGAAGATGAAATTCTTGGAGATTTATCTGATTTTTTTAAGGTTATAGGAGATGGAACAAGAATTAGGATACTTTGGGCATTAGATGTAAGTGAGATGTGTGTATGTGACATAGCAAATGTTTTAAATATGACAAAATCAGCAGTGTCTCACCAATTAAGAGCTTTAAGAAATGCTGATTTAGTAAAATTTAGGAGAGCTGGAAAAGAAGTTCTCTATTCTTTGTCAGATAATCACGTAAAAGAAATTTTTGAACAAGGTTTAATACATATACAAGAAGATAAAGGAGATGAATAGTTATGAAAAAAGTATTTAGGTTAGAAGGATTAAATTGTGCTCATTGTGCAGCTAAAATTGAAGAAAAGGTTGGAAAGTTAGAAGGTGTAAAATCAGTTGTAATAAATTTTATGACAACTAAGATGACACTTGAAAGTATTGATGAAAATTTTGAAGAAATTATAGCAAATGTTAAAAAATTAGTAAATGAAATTGAACCCGATGTAAATATGGTAAAGGCATAAATAACCCCAAAATTTTTCAAGAAAAATTTGAATTATTGTTAAGTGTAAAAGGATGAATGGCTGGTGTAAAATGAAGAAGAAAAAAGAAGTCATAATTGTTATTTCTGCAATATTATTTGTAATAGCATTATTAGTTAAGGTGAATCTAACCTTACAACTTATTTTAATGCTAATAGCCTATATTTTAGTTGGGAAAGATACTGTTTTAGGAGCTATTAAAAATGTTGAAAAAGGAGATTTTCTTGATGAAAAGTTTTTAATGACAATTGCAACATTAGGAGCTATTTTAATAGGTGAATATCCAGAAGCTGTTGCAGTTATGCTTTTCTATGAAATTGGAGAACTGTTTCAAGGTTATGCAATTAATAAATCAAGAAAATCTATTGCTGATATGATGGACATAAAACCTGAGTATGCAAATGTCATTAGGAATAATAAATCTCAAAAGGTTGATCCTGATGAAGTACAAATAGGAGAAACAATAGAAATAAAACCAGGAGAAAGAGTCCCACTTGACGCCACTGTTGTAAAAGGAGAGTCCACTCTTGATACTTCTGCACTGACTGGGGAATCTGTTCCAGTTGAAGTAAGAGAAGGAGCAAATATATTAAGTGGTTGTATAAATATAAATGGTTTAATTATAGCAGAGGTTACAAAAGAATATTTTGATTCAACAGTTAATAAAGTTTTAGATTTAGTAGAAAATGCCTCGGCTAAGAAGTCAAAATCTGAAAGATTAATAACAAGATTTTCTAAAATATATACTCCAATAGTTATAGGTTTAGCAGTATTACTTGCTATTCTTCCTCCAATTATAAGTGGAGAATACAATTTTAGAGTTTGGATATTTAGAGCCTTATCATTTTTAGTTGTATCTTGCCCTTGTGCTTTTGTAATCTCTGTTCCTTTGAGCTTTTTCAGTGGGATAGGTGCAGCTTCAAGAGCAGGAGTTCTAATAAAAGGTGGAAACTATTTAGAAGCACTATCAAAGGTTGATACAGTAGTTTTTGATAAAACAGGAACATTGACTAAAGGAGTGTTTAATGTCCAAAAAGTTGTAGTTCTTGATAAAAATATAGATGAGGATAAGTTTATTTCTCTTGTTGCTGCTGCTGAATCAGGTTCTAACCATCCTATATCAAAATCTATACAAAAATACTATAATAAAGAAATTGATACAAATTCTATTAACAGTATAAAAGAAATTTCTGGTAAAGGTATAGAAGCTATTATTGACAATAGAAAAATACTTGTAGGAAATGAAAAATTAATAAACATTCCAAAAGATATTTCTATTGATGATATAGGAACTATACTTTATGTTGAAATTGATAATAAATTTGCTGGATATATAGTTATCTCAGATGAATTAAAGAAAGATTCTAAAAAAACTATAAAAGATTTAAAAGATATAGGCATAAAAAAAACTATTATGCTTACTGGTGATTTAGAAAAAGTTAGTAAAAAAGTTGGAAAAGATTTGGGGTTAGATGAGGTTTACACTAATCTTTTACCTCAGGATAAAGTAAGTAAATTTGAGGAAATAATAGAAAATAAAAAATCCAAAGGAAATGTAGTTTTTGTTGGTGATGGAATAAACGATGCTCCTGTACTTGCAAGAGCAGATGTTGGAATTGCTATGGGAGCTATGGGATCTGATGCTGCCATAGAAGCTGCTGATGTTGTTATTATGACTGATGAACCTAGTAAAATTGTAACTGCTATTAAAAGTTCTAAAAGAACTATGAAAATTGCTATGCAAAATATTTCTTTGGCTTTTGGTATAAAAGCTATTGTACTTATTTTAAGTGCTCTTGGAATAGCTGATATGTGGATGGCAGTTTTTGCTGATACAGGTGTAACCATACTAGCTGTTTTAAATTCATTTAGAGCTTTAAAAATAGAAAATAATTAAAAAAAGCCCTTACAATTCTCTTAGAGGCGTAAGGGTTTTTTATATCTAAATTTTATATTTATCTAAAAAACACTGACATTACATATAGGATAATAATTACTAATACTGCTATAATTACTAAAAGTGGCATAACAAATTTTAACCATTTATTATAAGGTATTCCCACTATTTGTAATACAACAAATATTAAACCTGTTGGTGTAATAAATAATATTATTCCTTGTCCCCAAGTGAAAGCATCAACTACTACTGCTCTTGATAGTCCTACTGTGTCTGCAAGTGGAGCAAGTATTGGCATAGATAACACTGCTAAACCTGATGTTGATGGAATAAATATTCCCAAAAATGCAAAAACGAGTAACATCACTATTGCAAAAAAACCTTTACCCATTTCTGCAACTACATTTGATGAATAGAAGAGTAAAGTATCTGAAATCATACCATTTTCCATTATAATATTAATTGCTCTTGCTAGACCTATAATTAAAGCTACTCCAACAACTTCTGAAGCTCCTGAAATAAAGCCATTAACTCCTTCTTTTTCACTAAGACCTGATAAAAGCATAATAATTATTGCAACTCCAAAGAACATTGCAGCCACTTCTTGAAACCACCAACCTAATGAAGAAACTCCCCAAATCATAACTATAAATTGAAAAAGAAACAAAAATAATATTATTTTTTTTCTCCAATTAAATTTAACATCATTTTCTTGACTATAATCCTTTAAAAATTTTTCTTTAATTTCTTTTTGTTCTTCTATAACAAGGGATTTTTCAGGATTTGCTTTTATTTTTTTGATATATCTGTATATATAAACCAATGATATTATTGAGAATACTATTAAAGCTACAAACCTGAATCTCAATCCTTCATTAAAAGATATTCCTGCTGCATTTGAAGCAATTATAGTTGAAAAAGGATTCACTGTTGAAAACATACAACCTACTGCTGAACCTAAAAATATAGTTGCCATTGGAACCAACGGATCAAAATTATTTATTAAAAACAATGGCATTAATATTGAATAGAAAGGTATTGTTTCCTCCCAAAATCCAAATATTGTCCCTCCTGCTGCAAAGAAGATGAAACTTATTATAACAAGAGAAAATTCCTTTCCCTTTGTCTTTTGTGATATAGCTTTCATTGCTATACTAAATGTTCCTGTCTTATTAACTATACCAACTATACCCCCTAATACAAGAACAAATATTATTATATCTATTGATTCAGCTATTCCTGAAATTGGTGCTTCTATTAACTCTTCTAAACCTTGTGATTTTCCATCTAACTTAACATAAGTATTAGGAATAGCCATAGGTTTTTTTATTGTGCCATCTATGAATTTATTTACATCTATTTTAATATCTAATTTATCTAAATTTTCTTGTGTTGCTTCTAAAGTTATATTTCCATTTCCATATGTCTCTACCACAAACTCATTCGTGTTCTCTTGATAGAACAATCTACTATACTTTCCTGCTGGTATAATATGTGTTAACACTGTTACCAAAATTAAAATTAAAAATAATACTGTATATGCTGTTGGAAATTCAAAATTTTTCCTTTTCACTTATCACTCCTCCCTTTCACTTTAAATACAGGAAATTTTATAATATTGAAAGACTTTTGTCAATTATTTTTTTAAAATATGATATAATTAAATAGAAATGAAAGGAGGCTTTTATGAAAAAAATTCCTATTGGTGTTGATGATTTTAAAAAATTAATTGAAAATAATGCTTATTATATTGATAAAACTAAATTTATAGCTGATATTCTAGATGATGCTGCTGAGGTTAAACTTTTTACTCGTCCTAGAAGATTTGGTAAAACTCTTAATATGTCTACTCTTAAATATTTTTTTGATATTCAAAATGCCAATGAAAATAGAAAACTATTTAATGGTTTAGATATTGAAAAATCAGAATATTTCTCTGAACAAGGTAAATACCCTGTTATCTTTATTTCTATGAAAGGTATTAAAGCTACAACTTGGGAAGAAACTAAAAAAGATATAGCTTTATTAGTTCTAGATTTATTTTCTAATTTTAGATACCTCTTAGATGATTTAAATGATTTTGACTTGCCAAGATTTAAAAAATATCTGCTATCTGATATTGATATATCAGAATTAAAAAATTCTTTAACTTTCTTAACAAAAATTCTATATCAAAAGTATGAAAAAGAAGTCATACTTTTAATTGATGAGTATGATAATCCTTTAATTACTGCTCATAGATATGATTTTTATGATGAGGCTCTTTCATTCTTTAAAGTTTTCTATGGAGAAGCATTAAAAACTAATCCTTATCTTAAAATGGGAATTATGACTGGTATTATTAGAGTTATTAAAGCTGGTATCTTCTCTGATTTGAATAATTTAAAAGTTTATTCTATTTTAAATGAACAATATTCTGATTTCTTTGGTTTTACCCAAAGTGAAGTTGAAAAAGCATTGAAAGATTTTAATATTGAATATGAACTTCCTGATGTTAGATCTTGGTATGATGGTTATAAATTTGGTAATTCTGATGTATATAACCCTTGGAGTATTTTAAATTTTCTGACTGATAAAAAATTAATTCCTTATTGGATAGATACTTCTGATAATTATTTAATTAATAAAACTTTAAAAAATGCTAGTTCTGATACTATGGAAGCTCTTCAAAAACTTTTTTCTGGTGAAAGTGTTGAAGAAAATATTAATGGTAATTCTGATTTATCTATTCTATTTGATGAAGAAGAAATTTGGGAACTTTTTTTATTCAGTGGTTATTTAACTATTGATGAAAAGATAGGTGAAGATTATGAAAATGTCTATGCATTAAGATTACCTAATAGAGAAGTTAAAGAATTTTTCAAACAAAAATTTATTGATATGAATTTTGGTGAAAGTTTATTTAGAAATACTATGGAAGCATTAAAAAAGAATAATATAGATAATTTTGAAAAATATTTACAAAATATTATACTAAAATCTGCAAGTTATTATGATGGTAAAAATGAAGATTTTTACCATGGATTAATATTAGGTATGACACTTTATTTAGATAGAGATTATTATGTAAATTCTAATAGAGAAAGTGGTCTAGGTAGATATGATGTGATAATTGAGCCTAAGAATAAAAATAATAGAGGATATATTTTAGAATTTAAAGTGGTAAAAGATGAAAAGGATTTAGAAAATACTACAAAAGAAGCAATAGAACAGATTATAGATAAAAAATATGATACTTCTTTAAAAGAAAGAGGTATAAAAGATATTACTCTTATTGGTATTGCTTTCTTTGGTAAATTAGTTAAGATTAGTTGTAAAATATAAATTTATTTGAAAGGAGGCTTTTATGAAAAAAATTCCTATTGGTGTTGAAAATTTTAAAGAAATTATTAGTAATGATTTTTACTATATTGATAAAACTAAATCTATTGAAGATATTTTAAATGATGGTTCCAAAGTAAAACTTTTTACTCGTCCTAGAAGATTTGGTAAAACTCTTAATATGTCTACTCTTAAATATTTTTTTGATATTCAAAATGCCAATGAAAATAGAAAACTATTTAATGGTTTAGATATTGAAAAATCAGAATATTTCTCTGAACAAGGTAAACTCCCTGTTATCTTTATTTCTATGAAAGGTATTAAGGCTATAACTTGGAAAGATTATTTGTATGATTTAAAAATATTAATAGGTGATTTATACAATGAATTTGAATTTATTAGAGATGTTTTAAATGAAAGTGAATTAAATAGTTTTAATAAAATTTGGTTAAAGGAAGATGTTGCTGAATATAAAAATGCTCTTAAAAATCTTACTGCTTTTTTATATAAATATTACAAAAAGGAAGTTATCTTATTAATTGATGAATATGACAATCCTTTAATTACTGCTCATAGATATGATTTTTATGATGAGGCTCTTTCATTCTTTAAAGTTTTCTATGGAGAAGCATTAAAAACTAATCCTTATCTTAAAATGGGAATTATGACTGGTATTATTAGAGTTATTAAAGCTGGTATCTTCTCTGATTTGAATAATTTAAAAGTTTATTCTATTTTAAATGAACAATATTCTGATTTCTTTGGTTTTACCCAAAGTGAAGTTGAAAAAGCATTGAAAGATTTTAATATTGAATATGAACTTCCTGATGTTAGATCTTGGTATGATGGTTATAAATTTGGTAATTCTGATGTATATAACCCTTGGAGTATTTTAAATTTTCTGACTGATAAAAAATTAATTCCTTATTGGATAGATACTTCTGATAATTATTTAATTAATAAAACTTTAAAAAATGCTAGTTCTGATACTATGGAAGCTCTTCAAAAACTTTTTTCTGGTGAAAGTGTTGAAGAAAATATTAATGGTAATTCTGATTTATCTATTCTATTTGATGAAGAAGAAATTTGGGAACTTTTTTTATTCAGTGGTTATTTAACTATTGATGAAAAGATAGGTGAAGATTATGAAAATGTCTATGCATTAAGATTACCTAATAGAGAAGTTAAAGAATTTTTCAAACAAAAATTTATTGATATGAATTTTGGTGAAAGTTTATTTAGAAATACTATGGAAGCATTAAAAAAGAATAATATAGATAATTTTGAAAAATATTTACAAAATATTATACTAAAATCTGCAAGTTATTATGATGGTAAAAATGAAGATTTTTACCATGGATTAATATTAGGTATGACACTTTATTTAGATAGAGATTATTATGTAAATTCTAATAGAGAAAGTGGTCTAGGTAGATATGATGTGATAATTGAGCCTAAGAATAAAAATAATAGAGGATATATTTTAGAATTTAAAGTGGTAAAAGATGAAAAGGATTTAGAAAATACTACAAAAGAAGCAATAGAACAGATTATAGATAAAAAATATGATACTTCTTTAAAAGAAAGAGGTATAAAAGATATTACTCTTATTGGTATTGCTTTCTTTGGTAAAATAATAAAAGTAAATTATCAATAAAAAAATCTCCCTTGATATTTCTATCAAGAGAGATTTTTTCATTTTTGAGATATTAGAATATAACTCTTAATCCTAATCCTCCTCTTACATTTTCTCCTTTTGTATCATAGCCTACATTTGCAGTTACTCCATATCTTTGGTTATCTAGTCCTAGATTTAAATCAAATTTTACATTTCCTCTTCTATCTTCTTTTTCTCCTCTTAGATTATACCAATCTGCATTTGTATGAGCTACTTTTGCTTTATTCTTAGCATTTGCTACTCTGCCTAATTCATTTTCATAAGCTACTGATAATCCAGTCTTTAATGTCTTAGTTCCAAAGTAATGTCTAAATGCTAATTCTGTTCCTACTTCTGGCTTTACTGAAATATAATCATTAGCTTTTACTTCTAATTTCATTTCTCCAGATTTTTCTCTTATCTTAGTTGTTCTTCCATATTCTAGGTTCAATGCTGCATAAGGTCTTAGTGAGAACCCTTCACTTAATCTAAATTCTTTTCCTATTTCATTTTTGATTCCTATTCCATAGTTATAGTATTTACCTTTTGCATTAAATATTTCATCCACTACTAAGAATTTTCTATTCATTCTATTATATCCAACAGAGATATTTCCTGATACTGTCCAATTTAAACTATTGTTTTCATCAAAAGGAATTGATTTAAACAATCCAACTTTACCTTGTAATTGTTCTTCTTTTGAATTTCCTAAATCTTTAAATTTAAGTCTATTATGAACTATACCTGTATACCAACCAATACCTTTTCCTAATCTGATATCTTCATTTTCATGAACATAAGCTACACCATAAGCATTATATTTATAATCTATTACACCAGCTGTATCAGTCTTATATTCTCCTCTAGTTCCAAATGTTTTAATCTTATTAGAATCTTTTGTAGGATTACTCCATTCACTTCTTAAATAATCAAATTCTTTATCTAAGATTATTCCTGTTGCTTGCACTCTTTGTTGGATATTTGAATATTGATGTCCTTTCATTTCATCAACTGCTTGTGCAAATAAGACAGGTTCTCCTTTTCCAATAGCATTCAACTTATTAAACAATTCTTTTTCTCTTGTACCTACTCCTTCTACTCCATATCTTTGTTCCAAGCCATCCATAAAGTTGTATGTATCTTTATCTTTGGCAAATGAAGTATAAGGGATTTTTGATAAATATACTGCATTAAAAGTATCATCAGAATTTTGTGTTCCTGTTGCTATCCAAGTTAAGCTAGCTGAATTTATTGTAAATTTCTTACCTCCACCAGCACTAAGAGTTGAAATAACTTTATTATATGGTGATAAGATATTTTGTCCAATTTTTATATCTTTACTACTAGTATATCTTGATGCTTCTGTTCCAAATATCAAATTTACTTTCTTTAAATTTGTTAATTTTTCTAGACCTTTAATAGGATTAGTATAATTTACTCCTGATGTATCTACATACATTCCTATTTCTGATACTCTTGTCATAGATGGAATATTGTTCAAGCCTGCTGCTCTTAAATCTAGCTCTGTTGCTCCAGATCTTACTTTTGGTGCATTAGGTGAGCTTGTAACTGTATCTACATAAGTAGGAGTAATAACTCTTCCATTTCTCTTAATTGTTGCTGTTCCATCACCAGGGGCGACAATGTCTATTCCAGATACTTTCTTACCTGTTGGTAATTGTTTCTTTTCTTCTAATCCTTTTGAACCATCTAAATCTTGAGGAACAGTTCCTTCATTTTTACCTTTTGATAAAAAGATTCCTGTATTACCATTACCTTTTATTTCTATTGTTCCATAGTTTTTAATTATAGCACCATTCATTGCAACTACTCCAATAATACCATCTTTTGTTATATTAGGAGCTGTTTTTATTGTTCCGTAGTTTTCTCCAATAGCATTATTGTCTAAGTACATTCCTGTTGTACCTTTTCCACTTAGTTCTATATCACCACGATTTATCGCTTTTGAACCACTTCCAGTAGCATACATTCCTATTCCATTATCTTTTTCTACTTTAATAGTTCCGTAGTTTGTAATAGTTCCAGTTTGACGAGTTACTCCATTATCATCTGTATAACCTGCTGCCATTCCTATTCCATACAATTTATTTACTGTATCACTTTTACTTACTCTTATTGTTGGTCTAATTGTAGAAGTTCCATTTGTTGCATTTCCTCCAGCTATACTATATATTCCAACATTTCCTACTCCTGTTCCAAAATTTATATCTGCTAAATTCTTTACAACTCCAGCTGCATATAAACCATAATTCTTACTTCCTGTTGCTGTTAATGTTGTTTTATTTTCAATATTTCCTGTTGTATCTGCTGAATATGCAAACACTGCATCATTTCCTAATGTAACTCCATTTGTATTGTTAGTAAATAATTTAGTTCCCTTTCCTCTTATTACAAATCCATAAGAGCTATCTCCTATTTTCATATCTCCATCTGATTTTATAACTTGATTTTCTCCAGTAGTAAATACCCCTACTGATTCATTTTTACCAACTTCTATTTTTGAATTTGCAACTAAATTTATAGTCGGTGTTGAACCAGCTGTATGTTTACCATTAGAGAATATTCCTACTGAATTATCTCCAACTTTTATATTTCCTGATGAACCAAGATTTACAGTTTTTCCATAGATACCATAAGTATTATTTCCACCTACTATATTTTTGTTATTATGAATTACAGTATTTTTATCTTCTGTAAACATTCCTATATTAGGTTTATCTGCTGATGTTGAATCTACTAAATTAATTGTTCCATTATTTGTCATTTCAGAAGAATCCTTAGCAAACATTCCTGTACTTTCTTGTCCTTTAATATTTATTATACCTGAATTTGTTAAAGTTGCTTTTTCTCCTGACATACCAACAGATTTATTTCCAGATAGTGTTATATTTCCTGCTGTATCATTTGTTGCAGTTGCATTTGTAGCATTTGCCCCTGCTTTGTTATTTTTAGCAAATATTCCAGTTGCTCCCTCACCATTTAAAGTTACTTTTCCTTTATTTAGAATAGTTACTTTTCCTTCTCCTGGTTTTCCACCAAATTCATTTACCTTTGGATTTCCTGAAGTATCTGTTCTATATGCCATACCTAAGATTCCTATTCCATTCTTTCCAGCAACATCTATTGTTCCTTCATTTGTAACTTCTGAACCATTTGCTGAATATATTCCAACACCATCACTATTAGCAGTAGAGTCTTTTTCAACAGAGATAGTTCCTTTATTATTAACTAATCCATAATTAACAAATACTCCTACTCCACCTTTATCTGTTCCATCTGTTCTTGCAACATCTATTGTTTTTCCTGCTGCAACATTAACTTGAGTTTCTGTATTATTGCTAGCATTTTTACTTGAGTTAGCTTCTATTCCAACTACTTGACCTTTATATAAGTCATTAGCTTGTGCTGTTGTCAATCTAGCAGTTACATTTGAATTAACATTTGTTTTTAAACGTTGTCCTAAAAATCTTTGGAAATAATATCCACTAACAGTTGTTGGACCATCTGCTTTGTTTATATCAGTATCAATATTTACTGTTCCTCCATCTAAGGCTGCAAGTTTGTATTTATTAAATGTTTGTCCTCCTTCAGTTCCAGGAGCAACATTAATTCCTGATCCAACAATATTACTTATATCTCCTGCTAGATTACTTACATTTATAGGAGCTGTTGCATTTAATATATTAAATACTATAACATCATTTGACATAACGGTAATTTTAGTATTTGAAATGTTTATTGGATTAGTTCCAGAAGCATTTAATTCCATAGCAGTAGATTTACCACGCAAAATAAGATTACCATTAGTGAATTTTATCTTTCCTCCATCTTTTGCATAAAGAGCATAACCTTCTCCATTATAATCAAGTTTTCCTCCATCAAAATCTACATTGGAATTTACTCCTCCATTTGAACCAATAGAAGATATTCCTGTACTTCCATTTTCTATTTTCATATAATGTTTTTGAGCATTGATTATTCCACCATTATTTGCAAACAATCCCATTCCTTTATTAGATGTACTCTTAATATTTATATTTGGTGCACTTGGAAGAGCTGTATTATTCATATCAATTTTACCCTTATTATTAGCATAAGCAGCCACCGAATTTTCTGATAAATATGATGTAAATTTTTCTGGTTTAGTAAGTTTTACTTCAGAATTATTTCCTGTTGCATATAAAGTAACTGAATTTTTTATAAAATTAGAAGCACTTCCAGCAGTAACAGCTCCCTTAAGATTAACTTTTCCTCCTGCTTCTGCTAAGGCTAGTTTTTGATCTTCTCCTCCACTAATTTTTGCTTCTCCATCAAAGTTTACTGTGGCATTAGCTGTTGCAACCATCCCAATATTATCTTTTCCACCTTGTAAGTCTATTTTACTAGAACTAATACCTGAATTAGCAGCTGGTGCTGTAATATTTAATTCACCTTGTCTTGCATAGACTCCCATACTTCCCTTAGTATGTTCTCCTATTTCAATAACAGCTGCTGTATTTGTCTTTTTAGCATGATCTTGTAAAATTCCTATTGCTTTTTCAGTTTTAGTTGCCTCTGTTAAACTATTTCCTATGGCAGCAATTTGGACTTCTTTACCTATATTAAATTGAACTAAATTTTTAGTATCTCCATCTATACCTGTATTTTGTGATACCCAACCAATAGACTCATCTCCTAATAAATCTATTGCCTTTGTTAAATATACTGAACTTCCAGGTTTCATTACTGAGTTTCCGCTATCAGATGCCATGAAAATTCCTATTGCTTTTTTACCTCTTACTTGTATAGTTCCTTCATTTACAAATGCTGCTCTTCCATGTTCCAAAAATGTATATGCCCACCCCATTACCATAGAGCCTTCTCCATCAGCATACATTTTACCATTTTTGCTGTTTGAATAAATCCAACCTCTTCCTTCTGATGTATCTGGTGTATGTTTTATGATAACAGAATTTTTACCCTTTGCATTTATAGTTCCCTCATTATCAATATAGTTTGTACGATTACTTCCATAAGTGTGAGTTGTAGTAAATAAATAAATTGCATCTTTACTCAATAAATTAACTGTTCCTTTATTAATGAATAAAAGTTCTGTTATCCCATTATCAGCCCCTGTTATTCCAGAATAAGATTGATATTTTTTTAATGTTGTTTTTTTCTCTTGAGTAATATAAGTAGGTGCATAATTATCAAGTTTTCCATTAACAACTCCTTCTGTTTCTAAGTTAATAACAGCCCCTTCATCTCCACCAGCACCTTTATTAAAATTATAATTGATTACAACATCTTTTCCAAATTCAGAGTAAGGAACATTTAATAAGGTATTAAAGAATCTTGCATTTAGATTATAGGTTCCATTAGCTGGCTTACTTCCACTAGGAACTATTCCTGTATATGCAGTAGCATCATAATTTTTTACATTAACAGTCATATTCCCATTAGAATAATCTACTACACTTCCACTGATATCAAAAGTTCCTTTAGTTAAACTAACTTGTGAAATAGCTCCATAGTTATTTTGAGCTCCACTATTTCCAACTACTCCAAACCAACGATATATATCTCTGACAGGATTTGCTCCTCCCCCTAACAAAGTTGGTGGTATTATATTAGGTGGTGCAACTGTTATAGCACCTGGAGCCTTTGGAGGTTGTATTATCTTAGGTTCAAATGGTGGTAAAGCCCCTGCTGGTGCTGCTGGTACAAAACTAGGTGCTTGTTTATTTACATCCTTAGGTCTTATTCCTGCACTTACTTCAATTTCAACTGGTGGTTCACTAACTAGAGCTAAATCTGTTGTTCCATAAGAACTATTACTTGCTGAACTTGCAGTAAATCTTGCTAAAGGATCTTCTGAAGCATCTCTTGCTAATAATTGATTTTTCTTTTTATCTCCATGTCCCTTATATGCAGCTCCCCAATGATTATACATATAATTCATTCCAAATTGCCATGATGCCCAAGGTGATTTTACTACTTGGTCTCCTTGTTCCATT
>QFCO01000147.1_pt1 | contig 22687 bp, 24 predicted proteins | sample 5345991 | NCBI WGS metagenome assembly QFCO01 (sample SAMN09062262, study PRJNA434731) | Human gut metagenome, whole genome shotgun sequencing project. | isolation source: stool timepoint D shortread assembly | host: Homo sapiens | collected 2016
GACCGCAGTATGGCTTAAGCCCAGTGATGATGAGCTCCCTTGCCATCTCGTCGTCCTCGGCTACTAAGATAGATACTTTCTTTAAAATTTCTAGTGCCTCTTGCATCTTTTAACCCTTTAAATTCTTCTCAAAGCTTAGCTCAAAAATAGTTGGCTTTAGGTTGTGAATAAGCGTAATATCGCCATTTAGCTTTTCACGTGCGAGCTTTTTAGCAAAGTAAAGTCCTATGCCATTTCCTTGCTTTTTAGTTGTGTTTAGCCAGGTAAAAATTTTCTTGCTCATCTCGTAGCTTACGCCGCCGCCACTATCGTAAACGCCGATGTAGCACTTATCTTCAAAGCTTCTAAATTTTAGCTCTATCACGCGCTTTAGCGGCTCATCCTTGTAGCTCTCAACGAGTGAGTCCTTTGCGTTGTGGATTAGGATTAGTAAAATTTGCTGGATGATGTTTTCTATCTGGCAGACCTTCATCTCTTCAAATCCGCTAAATTTCACGCTCACATTTGCACGGCTAAGCTCTGTGTGCATAAGTGTTATTAAATTTCTAACACTTGTTTGGATGTCAAATTCGCTCACATTTTCAGCGCTTTTGTAAAAATTTCTAAAAATTTCGATTGTTTTTGAAAGTAGCTCGATCGAGCTTTGCCCTTTTTTTAATAAATTTAAAAGCTCCTCATCACTTAGCTTGCCCTCTTTTTTTAGCATTATCGCCGAGCTTAGCATAAGTTTTAGCGAATTTACTGGCTGGATAAACTGATGACTTATGCCGCTTATCAGCTCCCCAGCCTCGCTCATCTTGGCTCTGTGTGCTAGCAAGGTCTCATACTCATCTTGCACTTTTTTTATCTTGTTATACATGAAGTTGTGCAGGCTGTTTGCCAAAAATGCAAGTGCAACGAAGGCAAAGAGTAAATTTAGGGCGTTTTTTAGCGCCTCTCTTGTCATGGCTAAAATTTCTTCTTCGTTGTTTGTGCCAGCTCCGATAAACCAGTTCATCGTCGGTATCTGGGCTATTTGGATCAAATTTTGCCCTATCTTTAGGCTGGTGATGTCCTCATCTTTTAAAAATATCTCTTTAAATTTCTCCTCGATCTCTCTTTTGAGCGTCGCATCAGCCATCGATGTGAGGATCTCACCGCTGTGAGTTACCAAAAATGAGTAAGAATTTGGCGCAAGACTAAAGTTTTTGATGCTATCAAAGATAGTGCCTATTCGCACGACGCCACAAAGTGCTGCTTCAAATTTCCCGTCTTTTTCAACTGGCACGCATAAATTTAAAGTAGAGTCCTTTAAAATTTTGTGATTTTGCATGAAATTTACGCTTGGGGCATTTGTATTTTTTGTCTCGACATACCAGATAAGCCCCGCTCGCTCACGCTTTGACATCACCTCTTCTGAGATCTTTTGCCCATCTACAAAGATCTCGCCATCCTCTCTTAAAAGCTGCATGAGATCAAATTCTTTTGCATTTTCTTTAAAGAGCTTTATGAAATTTGCCACCCTAGTATCGTCATCTATGATGCTAGAGTTTTGGATAAATTTTGACGCACGGATGAGTGAATTTAAGCGCTCATCAAGCCAAATTTGAAAGTTGCTAACGATGTTTTTACTAACTGCGATGTTGTTTTTATCAGATAGCTCGATGATCTTTTCTTTTGCTTTGTTGTAGCTATTTAGCCCAAGAAGCACGACAAAGAGGCTTGCTAGCAAGATGATCGCATAAATTTTAATATTTTGTGATTTTAAATTAATACCCATGCGTGCAGTATATCCTAAGTTAGCCCAAAAATAGGGCTAACTAAAATTTATTTCATAAAAGATAAGAGCTTTGAAATAAGCATAAGTGCAAGCACAACAAAGCAAATGCCAAAGCCAAGCAGTGTGCAATCCGCCATCGACATAAATTTAGAAGACGGCACAAGATACCAGCCATCTGCGTAAAGATCCACTATGCTCTTTTGCAAATCGCTTAACACCGCGCCATCAGGCACCATAGGGCTGTCATAGCCGCAGTCGCCCGTCGGCATAAACCAGTCAGGCGCCCACTTCTCAAGTGGCAAGCCAAATGGATAGTGTGGCTCGGTCGAGCAGCCCTGCACGCCAAATGGATCATCGCCATGCACCGCATCGTGGATTTTGGCTAGCTTTACGCTATACATTATGCCCTGCACCGCTCCCCAAAATGCAAAGACGTAGCCAACTAGAGCAAAGAGTAAATTTTTAGGGTTTATGATAGCGATCACGCCGCCAAGTGCCATACACAAAAAGGCAAAACGTATATAGACGCACTGCTCGCAAGGTGGCATATAAGCGTAGTTTTGAAAGAGCGAGTGCGCGATAACGACAAGCGCGACGCTCACAAAGACTAAGATCGCCCAAGAGATGCGTGAGTCTTGAAATTTAGCCATTTTTTTAAAAAAGCTCATGTGGCGCCTTATTTTTTAAGAAGCTCTTCGATGAGTGCTGCCATGCCGTCAAGCGAGCTGATTGATTTTGTCATGATGAGATATTTGCCATTTACGACAAATGCTGGCACACCTTGAATTTTAGCCACGTCGTAGCTCTCATCCCACTTTTTAAGTAGCTCAGTCACTTTTGGATTAGCCAGTTCTTTTTCATAGTCTGCTTTGCTAACGCCAGCTGCCTCAAGTCCAGTTTTCAAAAAGCTCTCAGCGTCTTTGCCATCGCTCCAGCGCTCCTTTTTATCGTGATAAGCCTTGTAGTAGGCAAATTTAGCCTTTTTAAATAGCGAATTTTCATCAAACAAGCTCACTCCCTTTGCCTCGTCCATAACGATAAGCACGGCAAAGACCTTGCTCGCAACCTCGCCGTAATCGCCCTTTGTCTTTAGGTGAAATGGCTCGTATTTTAGTCCAGGGATTTTCTCAACTACCTTTGGAGTGACGCTCTTGTCGTATTTGTAGCAAAATGGGCAAGCGTAGCTAAAAATTTTAACTAGCGTATTTTGTCCCACACTTAGTGGCTTTTCAAGCTTGACGTAGTCCTCGCCCTCGCTAAATGCACTAGCACTGATCGCACCAGCAACTGCAACGGCAAAGATAGCCTTACTAAATTTAGATAGAAAACTCATGATGATCTCCTTTGGATGATTTATTTTGAGTTATTCTACAACCAAGCTCAACCGCACTTTTAACGCTAGAATAAATTTTGGCTGAAATTTATTTATTTTAAATTTGTTATGATGGATTTGGTTTTTTGTTAAATTTATTGAAAAAGTTCGCTATGACTTCCTATTTCAACGCATGTAAGAAGTAAAATTTCGTTTTGTTTTTTATATATCAAGAGCAAGTCTGGCTTAACATGACACTCTCTAAAGCCTTTATAGCTTCCAATAAGAGCGTGATCTTTATATTTTGACGCTAATTCCTCGTTATTTGCTAATTTCCAGATGATATCTTTAGTTAATTTCCTTTCGCTTTCATTTAGCTTTTTAAAAGCTTTCTTAAAACTCTTTGAATACTCTATCTCAAGCATCAAGGCTCTTTTCAAATTCTTCAAATGTTTTAAATCTCTCTACTTCGCCATTTTCGATCTCTTTGATAGCTCTGTCAAGCCTTGAGACCTTATCTCTTTGCTCAAATTCTACATTTGCCTGCCTAGCCATCTCTTTTATAAGCTCGATAAATCCATAGTCAGCATTTTTAAAATCAATCGTTGTAGTCATCTTATGCCTTTAAATTTTTGTCTTATTATAACTTCAAATTTATAAAAATAATATACGTTATCAATAAAAATTATTATTTACATATTTTGATTATTTGGTTATAATCCGCTCAAATTTTATCAAAATAGGAGTCAAAATGAGACAGTACGAAACATACAAATGCGAAAAATGCGGCAACGAGATCGAAGTTCAAAAAGTTGGCGGTGGCACACTAACCTGTTGCGGCGAAGAGATGAAATGTGTGACTGAAAATTTAACAGCGGTAAATTTGATGAAGGCATTTGCTGGCGAGTCACAAGCTAGAAACAAGTATGAGCTTTATGGCGACCTAGCTAAAGAAGCAGGCTATCACGCGATAGCTAGACACTTTTACGAAGCAGCTGAAAACGAGAAATGGCACGCAAGGGCTGAATTTAAGAAGTATCACGAGATGATGAACGATCCGATCGACAAGATGGATAAAAATTTACTTGATGCTGCAGCTGGCGAAAACTACGAGCATACGACGATGTATCCAGACTTTGCAAAGATCGCAAAAGAAGAAGAGCTAAGAGATGTTGAGAGGCTATTTAACGCGATCGGCAAGGTTGAAGTAGAGCATGAAAGAGAGTATTTAGAGCTTAAAAAGATGCTTGATGAAGAGGGCTTTTTCGAGAGCGACGAAGAAGATATTTGGGTTTGCGAGGTGTGCGGACACGTTCACAGAGGCAAAAAAGCTCCAGGTGCTTGCCCACTTTGCAAAGCTCCAAAAGAGTATTTTAAACGCGAATTTCTAGGCTAAAAATAGCCAAGGCGCTTGTCTTGGCTAAATTTAATAAATTTAAATCTATTTAAAATAAAAAAGTTATATAATCTCCTTAAATTTTCACAAGGAGAAAGAGATGAAAAAATCACTTTTAGTTTTAGCTACTCTTGGCTTTGCACTAAGCCTAAACGCTGCAGATCTTACAGATACTTGCAAGTCTTACTTCTCAGACATCGATAAGATGGTCGAAGCTTACAAACAAGCTGGTCAAGAGCAACAAGTAAAAATGTATGAAGATCAAAAGAAACAATCAATGGATCAACTAGCTTCTTTACCAAAAGAGCAACAAGACGCTACTTGCAAACAAGCTAAAGAGATGTTTGCTCAAGTAATGGACCAAATGAAAAAACAAGGTCTTTTAAAATAAACCTTCACGTGGCTAGGCTCTCTAGCCACTCTTCGAATTTAACTCTCTTTTTTACATAAATTTTGCGTGATCTTTGCAACAGACGGCGAAACTAGCAAAAGCACAGGATACGCCACCACAAAGGCTTTTACATAAGCAGTTAGCCAAATTTTCACAAAACCATCAACAAAGCCAAGGTTTAGATATGTGAGCACAAATGACATAAAAAACGCCATAAAAGCTGACATGATAAACGCAAAAACATATCTATAAAATTTCGCTGGTATCATGAAATCTTGCCTATCAACTCGCCTAGTCTTCTTGCATGATCAAGTGCCTTTTTGCTTCATCAAAGCAAGCTTTGCCTCATCGTGCCTACTCTGATATGATAGCCCTCCGCTATAAACATAGCCTGCAAACTCCATGCCACACATATTTGCTAACGCCTTAAGTGGCGGCAAAAACTCCTCTATCTCGTAGCGCTGAAGCGCCTCTTTTTTATAAAGCTCCTCAGGCGCTCCAGAGGTAAATGAAAGCACCAGCTTCTTGCCACGTAGCTTATCTCCCTTGCTGCCATGAGAGAAGCCATGAACTAGCACATCTTCAAACCACTTTTGTAAAAGTGACGGCACGCCGTACCAGAAAAATGGATAAACAAGCACGATCACATCAGCCTTTACTAGCTTTTCTTGCTCGGCTTTTACATCGATAGCGTAGTTTTTATAAAGCTCACTTAGTATGTCAAATTTAGCCTCTGGCAAGTGCTTTTTTAGCTCACCCAAGATGATCTTATTTTGCAAAGGAATTTTCAAGGTCAGTGTGACCTGATACGACTAAAATTTCACTCATTTTCGCCACTTAAATTTACTTGCAAACAAAGCTACTTGCCTTGCTCGCGTCACCACTCTCGTTCCACACCGCATCTATCATCTCGTTATGTAAGATTTTCACATCTTTTAAACTCTCGCACTCTGCCTTATCAAGGGCAAAAGCCGTGCTGCCAAAAAGCGCTAAGGCGCAAAAAGTGAAATTTTCTTCATAAATCTCCTAAAATTTTACCTTGCTAAATGAGGTCTCGTTCTTGAGAGCAAAGCTGTCAAATTCATCTATGAGCCCTGCTCGCTCTTTAGCGTAAGCCTTGTAGTTTTCGCTGTGGCGGTAGCTCTCAAAGCTAGCTTCGTCTTTGTAAATTTCAACCAAGATCCATTTGCTAGGTGCGTCCTTTTGACTAAAGGCAAACTGCGCGTAAGCTCCCTCATCTACGCTTTTTTGCATATATTTTTTCACTAGCTTTTCAAATTTCGCATCGCTTTTTGCCAAAAGGTTTAAATTTGTGATGTGAAAGTAGGCATCTTTTAGCCTCTCTGGCGTTAAATTTTTAGAAAATGCAGCCCGTTTTTTCAAGCTTATAGCCTTTTTGCTAGCTAAAATTTCAGCGCTCGCACTTGCAAATTTCTTATAGTGCGCCGAGCTTAGATGCTTTTTATAAGCCGCCTCGTCCTTGTAAAACTCGATCAGATAAAATAGCTCTGGCTTGCTCTTTGCGCTCATAAAAAATATAGCCTGCGTGTCTGGCTCGCTCTTTGAGCTTAGTATATTTTCCCTGCCAAGCTGCTTTAGCAAGCTCTTGTTATTTGGCGTTGAAAGCAGCTCCTGCAAGCTCACTTTCGCCTCCGCCCCAAAGGCAAATGCCGCCAAAACCGCTAGTAAAAATAACTTTTTAAACATCAAATTCCCCTTATCACTTCGCCTTTTTCATATCAGCCTTAGCTTTGATCTCTTCTGCGCCTTTTAGATCGATCTGTGCTTTTTCAAAGGCTTTACGTGCTTTTTCTAAGCGGTTAGAATTTTTCGTGCTTGGGTTATCAGCATAGGCTTTTTCTGCCTCTTCTAGCTTAAATTTCTTGTCGCCATAGTTCTTTTGTGCTTTTTCAAGGTTATTTGTAGCTTTATTGCCACCTAGTAGCTCAGCCTTTGATGTGACCTTACCAGTGACTGGGTTTCTACCGATAGTCATATCTAGTTCTCGTTTAGCTCTAGCAGCGGTTCCACGATTAACAAAACACTAATATACCTGCAATCATATCAGGTCTATTTTTAGGGTCACTACAATCAACCTCTTCTTTTGCATAGCCAAATGTAGCTCCCAGAGCCGCTACTACCAATAAATTTATAAATTTCATTTTACTCTCCTTGAAAATTTTTAAATTTTTCATATTTTCTCCTTTAAATTTATCTCTCAACCACTCTTTTTATCCAAGCAAAAAGCTCGTCTAAGTCGTAGTCGCCGCCGTGTCCTTGCCCCCAGACCGCTTCAAAATCAACCTCTTTGCCAGCATTTTTAAGTGAGAGTGCGAGCATAGCAGGCACGGCAAGGGCTAGGTCGGTGTCGTTTGTGCCCTGCCTTATGCGGTAAAATTTCGCCGCCTCTTTGTTTGCGGTGTAGTTCATCGCATTCATCATCTTTATGACGCTAGCCTCCGCCATCTCGCCGCCACTTCGCTCTTTTGCAAATTTAGTAAAGTGCTTTGCAGGCGTTTTGCTATCGCCAAAAAGATCGTTTTCAGCATTTTCAAGAGCTAGGCCGTCAAAGGCAACTGGTGCTTTGGCACGTTTTAGCGAGGCGATAAAGTCTTCAAATTTAAACGTATATCCAAGCTCGCATCCCTGCGTGTCAAGAGTTATAAATTTAGGCGTAAGCGTATTTTTGTCGCTGTTTTTTGTAGCGGTAAATGCCTTTGAGATGAGGGCGTTTATATACTCTTTGAAGCTATCCTCGCCATTTTCATCAAGGCTTAGTGCATGGCCTTTGGCGTCTTTTAAATTTAGCGAGTTTAGATAGGCTGGGAATTTACTCTTTAGCTCACGTGAGAGCTCTTTTTGTGTGGCATTTAGCTCGCCTACTATCATCTTTGGCTTTTTGCTCCTGTCGTTAAAGCTAGCCGCGTCAAGACTTGAAAAGTCTATCCTTTCAAATTTATCCAAATCCCCAAACATCCACTCATACGCCTCGTCCTCATGCTCTAAATTTGTAACAGGACAATAGGCTGAGACGGCATAAATTTGATCGTCCGCCTGCGCAGTGCCTAGCTCGTCAAGATATGGCTCGTACTCTTTTGCGTTTGCGCTAGTGCCTAGAAGTGCTGACATCGCTCCGCCTGCACTCGTGCCGTTTGAGATGATCTTATTTGCGTCGCCTGGCATAAATTTATCGTTAAATTTAAGGTATCTAACGGCCGCTTTTAGATCGACTATCGCAGCTGGGGCTTTGCCGATGAATCGCTCGCCATCTTTTAGCGTCCTGCCCCTAGCGCCAACGCTTGCCACGACGTAACCTCTAAGAAGCGCTTCAAGGGTGGCATTTGGCTTTTCGTTTTGGATTTCTGGCTTTTGGGGTTTGGCTGGCATGTAGCCGCCTATGCCATTTGGCATAAAAATAGCCGTAGTTTTATCGTCAAATTTACCCTCTGGCACGTAGAAATTTAGCACCTCATAGTCGCTAGCTGGCTTTGCCACATAGACTATGCCCTCATAAGCTCTAAATTTAAGCGTCCTATCGCCAACTTGCACGCTTTTTAGCTCAAATTTACTCTCATCAAATTTAAGTTCATTTCCAAAGCAAGCACCTACTAAACAAACCCCTAAAATAGCAACTCTAACGCCTTTCATGATCTGCCTTTTTATTTTGTCCTACTTTTGCTTTAACGCCTAGTTATCTTTTGGCTCGTATTTGACCGCATAGTCAAATTTTGGCTTACTTAGACTAAACTCAAAGCTATCTCTATCCACCGCGCCAACGCAGTAATGGCTATCATAAAGGCGAAGCAAAAACTCCGCCATCTCTTCACTCGTGTGGTACTTTTTAAACGCCTTGTCGTAGTCGTAGCTCTCTTTGCTAGTTGCCACCATGCCAAATTCTGTCTTTGTGGCAGCTGGGGCCAGCACTTTTGCTTGCATCTTTGCCTGCTTGTCCTGTGCTAGCTCGTGGTAAAGTCCCTCGCTAAAGGCACTTACGAAAAATTTGCTAGCGCAGTACGTGACGGCGTTTGGCACGATTTTGTAGCCGCCTATTGAGGAGATGTTTATAAGCTGCGTATCTTTGTCTTTATATTTTTTAGTAAAGAGCGTTGAGAGCGTGACAAGTGAGATGATGTTTAAATTTATCATCTGCGTGATTTTTTCTAAATTTTGCTCGCCGACCTTGTTATAGTCGCCAAAGCCAGCGTTGTTTATAAGCGCTTTTAGCTCAAATTTTTCTAATTTTTGCCAAAGCAAGAGGGTATTTTCTTGCTTTGAGAGGTCGCAAAGCTCTATAACCACATCGACATTTGCAAATTTAGCTATCTCGCCTTTTAGCTCTTCTAAAAGCTCGCCCCGCCTTGCGATAAGGATCAAATTCTCCCCACGCCTTGCAAAAGCTTTTGCTGCGGCCGCTCCTATGCCTGAGCTTGCTCCAGTGATGGCGATGTATCTTTTCACTTCGCATACTCCATAGGACTATAAATTTTCACACCCTCGCTGTGGTCATCTTGCGCTACTTGAACGATCACTTTAGCGATATCAGCTGCCCTCATCGGACGATACTCGTCAAAAAAGCCTTTTGGGATAAATTTAAACGCCTTTATCGCTAGATACTCGCCAAGCCTAAAGTCCTTTCTCTCAGCCTCGATAAGTGGCAGTCTGGCGATGTGAAATGAGCTATATCCAAGCTCTTTTATCTTTGCTTCTGCTTGACCTTTTGCCTTTAGGTAAAACAAGCCTGACTTTCTGTTTGCACCTGCAGCCGAGAGCAATACAAAGCGTTTTGCGCCGCACTCCAAGCCAAATTTGGCAAAATTTATCGGATAGGTCACATCGACTTTGTAAAACTGCTCTTTGTGCTTTGCCGCTTTCATCGTCGTGCCAAGCGCGCAAAAAACGTCATCAGCGATAAATGGCACCTCATCTTTAAAATCATCAAAATTTACTATCTTTACTTCAAGCTTTTCATGGGTAAATTCTAGCTCATGCCTAACAAGGGCTACCACCTTGTTGTAGTGCTCACTTTGGCATAAATCTTTTAAAATTTCACTTCCTACAGCGCCGCTGGCTCCTGCTATAAGGGCGACTTTTTTCATGTTTATCCTTTGTAAATTTTGGATAAATTCTATCTCGCTAAGGCAAAAATTTCGCTTATGGCCTCTTTTGTATAAATTTGCTCCAAGCCCCTGCCCTTGGCGTAGTCATAAACTAGCGCCATGATCTCGTCTAAATTTGACTCATCAACGCCGATTTCGATGAGGCTTGTTGGCGTGCCGATCTTGCTAAACCACTCTTTTAGCTTTTTAATAGCCTCGTCTGCGTCATCCACGCCAAAAATTTCTTTGCCAAAGCGCTTAAATGCCTTTAAGTTTTTATTTTTATACCACTTCATCCAAGCTGGCATAACGACACTTAGCCCAGCCCCATGCGCGCAATCAACCACCGCGCCTATAGAGTGCTCGATCATGTGGTTTGGATATGAGTAACCAGCCGTGCCAACGTAAGTTAGTCCATTTAGTGCCATCGTAGCAGCCCAAGCAAACTCGCCTCTAGCGCCATAGTTTTCTGGCTCTTTTAGTAAAATTTCAGTCGTTTTCATGACGGTTTTGATGTTTGCTTCGATGTATAAATTTATGATCTCAGGCTGAACGCTCGCCGTAAAGTAGCCCTCGATGCTGTGAGCGATGATATCAGAAGCTGAATAGACCAAGTACTCCTTGCTAACTCTTACTTGAAACAGCGCGGCGACCACCGAGACTTTTGGATAAAGACAAGCGCCGTGCATGGCAAATTTCTCTTTTGTGGCTTCATTTGTGACCACTGCGCCGCCGTTCATCTCTGAGCCAGTTGCAGCAAGCGTTATGATGTCAAAGATCATAAGCGCCTCTTTTGGGCATTTTCCAGTAAAAAAGTCCCAAACATCGCCGTTATATTTAACTCCAGCAGCCACGGCTTTGGCACTATCAAGCACCGAGCCGCCGCCTATGGCTAGCACGCTATCGACGCCTTGTTTTTTAGCCAAATTTATAGCCTCATTTACCTTGCTTAGCACTGGGTTTGACTTCACGCCGCCTATCTTGCAAAACTCGATGCCATTTGCGCTTAGGCTCTTTGTGGCAACGTCAAAAAGTCCGTTTTGTATGATCCTGTCGCTGCCATAGATGATGAGCGTCTTTTTTGCGCCAAATTCTTTCATATATTTGCCGATGTTTTGCTCTTTGTCTTTGCCAAATTCTATTTTAGTAGGGTTTAAAAAGCTGAAATTTTGCATAGTTTTCTCCTTGTTTGCTTTTGTGATTTGAGGTAAATTTTAGTTAAATTTTCTTATTTTTAGCTATTTTTATCTGCGCTAAATTTAGAAATTTCTTAGTCTGATAGGTAGTTTTGATGTGATCTTGTCTGGATCGAAGCTGTTTTTTGGATCGCCTAAGCCTCCAAAATTTTCGCCAGTGTTAAAGAATTTTTGTAAAAAATAATCCCCTCTATACCCAAGTTCAAAAAGTAGCTCAGACATCTCAGAGATATCCTTTTCGCTTAGCAAGTCCGCATGCACGGTCGTTCTAACTTCAAATTTAAAATTTATCTCAAGCAGGTATCTAAGCGTGGCGGCAAATTTCTCATATAAATTTGAGCCAGTGATGCCTATAAATTTCTCTTTTGGGGCTTTAAAATCAAGCGCGATGTAATCAATCAGCCCCTCGTCTATCGCCTCTTTCAAGACGTCACGATACGAGCCGTTAGTATCTACTTTTAAGCTAAAGCCGCGCGCTTTGACCTCGCGTGCTAGCCTTATAAAGAGAGGATTTGCTGTGCATTCGCCGCCGCTAAAAACTATGCCATTTAGCTTGCCGACCCTGCGGTCTAAAAAGTCGCAAACTTCGCTTAGGCTTATAGAGCCATTTGACCTTACGACCTCGACGTTATAGCAGTATCCACAGCGCATATTACACCCTGCAAACCAAATGACAGCAGCCACTTTATCAGGATAGTCAAGCGTAGTAAATGGCGTGATACTAAAGACTTTTTGCAAATTTAAGGCCCTCTTTAAATTTTAAGACACAAGAAGAGTGCCTTTTTAAAAAATGTATTTTATACTATTTTTTTAAGATTTTGACTATCTTTTGCAGCAACTTGCGTATTCGTCAAATTTAACACGCTCTTTGTGCTCGCCTTTTTTTCTTATTTTAAAGCTCTCAACTGGTCTGTGATAACCCATAACACGAGTATAAACCACGCATCTTGTGCGTTTATCTTGCACTTTTTCTAAAATTTCTTTTTCTGTCATCTTCTCTCCTTATTTGGATTTTTTCTTCTCATTTTCTATCAGCTCTGCATCACAAAGTGGGCAAAACTCATGCTCGCCAGCTATGTAGCCATGCTTTGCGCAGACGCTAAATACCGGCGTTATCGTGATGTATGGGAGTTTGTAGTTTGAGATTATACTCTTTACAAGCTCTTTGCAAGCTTTAGCCGAGCTTATGCGCTCTTTCATATATAGGTGAAAGACGGTGCCGCCTGTGTATGCGCTTTGTAGCTCATCTTGCAGATCAAGTGCTTCGTAAGCGTCGTCTGTGAAATTTGCAGGTAGCTGGGTTGAGTTTGTGTAGTAGATATTATCCCCCTCGCCTGCTTGGATGATGTCTGGATAGCGCTTCTTATCCTCTTTGGCAAAGCGGTAGGTCGTGCCCTCAGCTGGAGTTGCCTCAAGGTTATATAAATTTCCGCTCTCTTCTTGAAATGTCCTTATCTTATCACGTAAAAAGCCAACCATCTCAAGGGCAAATTCTCGTCCAAATTTGGTAGAAATGTTCTCTTTGTCGCCAGTGAAATTTCTAAGTAGCTCATTCATGCCATTTATACCGATCGTGCTAAAGTGGTTGTTAAAGTGCTTTAGATATCTAGCTGTGTAAGGATAAAGCCCTCTGTCATACATCTCTTGGATAAATTTACGCTTTTTCTCTAGGGTTGATTTAGCTAGTTCTAAAAGGTAGCTTAGTCTGTTATAAAGTGCGACCTTATCGCCTTTGAAGTTATAGCCTAGGCGGGCTAAATTTATAGTGACGACGCCTATCGAGCCAGTCATCTCAGCACTTCCAAAAAGACCGCCACCTCGCTTTAAAAGCTCTCTTAGATCAAGCTGCAAGCGGCAGCACATAGAGCGCACGTGGCCTGGTTTGTAGGCGTTTTCGTTTTCTATCTTGTTGCCATTTTCGTCATAAGTGTATTGTGAGCCTATGAAATTTTGAAAGTAGCTTGAGCCCATTTTTGCGGTATTTTCAAAGAGAACGTCTGCTACTTCGCTATCCCAGTTAAAATCCTCTGTGATATTTACCGTTGGTATAGGGAATGTAAAAGGCTGCGAGCACTTGTCGCCAGCTGTCAAGACCTCGTAAAATGCCTTGTCTATGCGTGCCATCTCAGGCTCAAAGTCCTTGTAGGTCATATCGATCAAATTTTTCCTGCCACGCTCGTTTGCTTTTTTCAAAATTTTCTCATCTTTTACATTTGTAAAAAGGTGTATATCATCGCTCGTTGGGATCTGATCTCTTAGGTCGCTTGGGCAGGTGATGTCTATGGTTACGTTTGTAAATGGACTTTGTCCCCAGCGCGCAGGCACGTTTAGGTTAAAGATAAAGCTAGTTATCGCCTTTTTGATCTCAGCGTCACTTAGATCATCTTTGAAAACGTAAGGCGCAAGGTAGGTGTCAAAGCTAGAAAACGCCTGAGCGCCCGCCCATTCGCTTTGCAAAATGCCTAAGAAATTTGCCATCTGATAAAGCGCCTCTCTAAAGTGCTTTGGCGCCTTGCTCTCAACCCTACCACGAACGCCATTAAAGCCCTCATTTAGTAAAGCTCGCAAACTCCAGCCAGCGCAGTATCCTGTGAGGCAGTCAAGGTCGTGGATATGGTAGTCGCCGTTTCTGTGTGCTAGACCTTCTTCTTTGCTATAAACAGCGTCTAGCCAGTAGTTTGCTATGACTTTGCCAGCGGTGTTGTTTATAAGCCCTGCGTTTGAGTAGCTCGTGTTTGAATTTGCAGAAATTCTCCAGTCGGTGCCGTTTATGTACTCATTTATCGTTTGGGTTGAGTTTATATAGGTCGTATCTTCGTTTAGCCCTAAAATTTGCTCGCGCTGGAGCTTGTGAGTGTGGCGGTAGAGCATGAAGCTCTTTAAAACTTCAAAATGTCCGCCGTCAAATAGCTCTTTTTCTATCGCATCTTGGATGTCTTCGACTGTTATCGCACTTGATTTTTGAAAGATATCTTGGACTACATTTGTAAAAACTTGCTCGTCGTAAGCTTTATTTTCGCTGGCAAATGCCTTTTTTATAGCATCTACTATCTTGTATGCTACAAATTCTTGCCTTGTGCCATCTCGTTTTAAAATTTCACGCATCACTTGCTCTTTTCTGATTGTTTTTTGATATGGAGTTTAAAAGTATAGGACAAGAAAGCTTAAAATATAGAAAACTTATTTTATTTTGTTTAATAATATTTATCAAAAAATATAAAATTTTAGAGAGTTTTCTTAAGTATATTTCTACGTATTTTTAGCATTTTTAACTAAAATTTGATTATTTTTACTTAAATAATTATTTTAGTTTTAGTTTTTAAAATAGTAGATTTGAAATTTTACAAGTCAATCAAGCTTATTTAGGAAAAGTCTTAAAAATTTAAAAACTTCATAAAATAACCATAAACAATAACAGCCTACTACTTTTAAAAATAAATCGTTATCGAAATCGTAAATGAGGCAAACTACGACGCGGTATTTGATGCGATAAAATCAAGCAAATGTTGAGGCTACTGGTGTATGTGATTTTAGAGACCTTTTTTTAGGTCTCTAAAATTTAGATGTTATCTTGAAGAAATTTATTAATCGTCTCAAAGATTTCTTTTTCTCTCTTTATAATATCATCCTTTCCCCACTCATCTTGCGGTAGTTCTGACAACCCTACAGCTTCTTGAAATTTTGAGTCTTTATATTTTTCCTTTTTAGATTTAAAATAATGATTACTAGCTTTTATATTTAAAGATTTTTCTAACCACATTTTATTACCGATACTTTCGATATATCTGCCAGCTTCGTCTTTATTTAAATTTTGATAGCAAGTATCTTGCCAGTTTCTAGGTAAGATATGCTCTACCTCGCCATAGATAATTTCTTGTGTTTCATATTTCAAATAAAGATTTAAAAGTGTTAGGGTTTTTATTAATCCTGAGCTTCTAAAAAAATCTTCTTTAAATCTATCTTTATCATTTAAGATATCTTGAGTTCTAATTTTAAAATCTAAATTTCCGTTTTCGTAAAGGTTTACATAAGCGTTAAAAACAGGATCTTTTATTGCATTTACAGTAGAATTATTTATATAAATCGTAAGTAAATTAGCTATCATTTTGGATAAAAATGGCAATAAATTTTTATCATCAAAAAAATCCAAATTTTTGTCTTTACAATAAAAATAAAATGCAGAAATCAATGACTTTGGATATTGATTAGGAAAGAGATTAATCACATCAAAAAATTGTGAAGCACGCAATTTAATCTTATCATCAAAATCTCCACACCAGAAATCTGACAACTCTTGAATTTCGGAAAATAGTTTTTCATCTTTCAAGCGCTCTTTGCTATAAAATTTCCTAGCAGCAATTTCCTTGCTTTTATCTTTACTTCTAGCCCTAATTGCATGAGAATAATACGTAAAAATAGTATCTATATTAAGGTTATTTTCTTTTAATTTTTCTTCCAGTTCACGCCATTCTTTAGCAAATTTATTTTTGCTTTCTTTGTCTTTTTGATAGCCGTAGATTACACCTTTAAAAATATCGGCATCGCTTAGTGGCAACCCGCGATTATTTAAGGTATTAAAAATTCTTAAAGCATTTTCTTGCTCATCGCATTTTATAAACAAAATTTTTAAACGCCCTTTATCATCTATTAGCATTTTACACAAAGGGTCAAATAGATCGAGTGGCATACCGCCAATCTTATCTAAAAAGAAGTTAAAATTTTCTGCGTATTTGCTTCTTGATTTTGTATCATTAAAGCATTCTTGATCTAAAATTTTATCCAAAATCTCATTATCTACTTGTGTTGACACCTCACTTTTTAGTTTTCTTTTTGAGAAGTCAAATTCTTCACTACCTTCATCAAATGCCCAAATGCATTTGCCGAAATTTTTAGCCCAGCCTTTTGATCTGTCCTTGGTTTTCTCATATAAAGCCCTATAAAAAAGCGTTAGCGTGGTTAATCGTTGCTGACCATCTATGACTTCAAACTCTCTGTTTTCATTTTGAAAAACTACTATTGAGCCCAAAAAATATTCATCAAATCCAAAATTTACTTCTCCACTATTTTTATCTCTATAAGTTTCTATGAAGTCGATTAAATCGCTCCAAAGCTGTTCACACTGCATTTTTGATTCCCACATATATGGTCTTTGATATGTCGGAATAACAAATTTTATATTACCTTGTAAAAGTTCTAAAACGCTTTTTACGTTTGCATCTATTTCTCTAGCCATTTTGTATCCTTTGTTATAAAATTTTTTATTTGCAAATTTTACTGACAACCCTCACACTCGATCGAGCGGTCAGCCACGTCGTTTAGCTTTTCGCTGTCTGGTGACTCAGAGCGTAGATAATAAGTTGATTTTAGTCCAAGCTCCCATGCAAGCGTGTAAATTTCACTTAGATATCCGCCACTTGCTTTATCCAAGCTCATAAATATATTTAAACTTTGACCTTGATCGATCCATTTTTGGCGGATCGCGCCTGCTTTTATAAGAATTCTTTGATCAAGCTCATAAGCTGGCGTGTAAAACTGCCAAGTATCAGGGCTTAAATTTGGCACGACATTTGGGATCATACCGCTTAGGTTGTGCTCGAACCACTTGCGCTTATAGACTGGCTCGATGGTCTGAGTGGTGCCAACAAGGATCGAGATCGAGCTAGTTGGAGCGATCGCCATTAGGTAGCCGTTTCTCATGCCGTCACGTTTGACTTTCTCTCTTAGCTTGTCCCAGTCGCAGACATTTTCGTCAAATAGCCCGCCTTTGTCGTTTAAAAGCGCCTTTGCGTTCTCGTTTGCAGTGTCTATCGGCATGATGCCTTTGCTCCATTTTGAGCCTTCAAATTTTGGATAGATGCCCTTTTCTACGGCTAAATTTGAGCTAGCGTAGATCGCATTGTAGCTTATGTTTTCCATTATGCTATCTGCCCCATTTTACGTTTTTCTCAGCTAGCATTTGCGCCTCGCCCATGACGCCAAGGCCGATCGAGCGAGAAGCAAGGTTTGTGTGTTTTACCTTTTTGTGTGGGTAGAAATTTAGGTCTATAACGTTATCAAGCATCCTGATAGCTATCGGCACGACACGCTCGATGTCCTCTTTGCTGTTTATCTTGCTTAAATTTATACTTGCAAGGTTGCAAACTGCCGTTTTGCCCTCGATGCTCTCTTTTTCTACGATGAAAATTTGCTTGCCTTTTAGGCTATCAAGCGCGCTAAGCTTTTTGGCTTTTTTAGTTATGCCGCTATCGACCGTGACGTCTTCTTCTTCGTCAAATAGCTCCTCGCCGCCATCTTCATAAGTGATCTTGATCTTATAGTAGTTTGGTGCTGTGTTTTGGAAAATTTCGGTGCATAAATTTGAGCTTCTGATGATGCCCTCGTGGTCGTTTGGATTTGCTTTGTTGGCATTGTCTTTAAAGCATAAAAATGGCATGCCCGTTTCAAAATAGCTAGTTAAAATTTTCTTCCAAAGCTCTTTTGCGAGAATGGTGTTTTTCTGGATATTTTCGTCGTTTTCATACTCTAAATATCTCTTCTCAAACTCCTCGCCGTAAAGGTCGCAAAGGTCGCTTACTTGAGCTGGGTCAAAGAGGCTCCAGCGGCCATTTTCTTTGACACGCTTCATAAATAGGTCGTTTATCCAAAGCGCAGGGAAAAGCTCGTGCGCGCGGCGTCTCTCTTCGCCTGAGTTTTTACGAAGATCGAGAAAATCGCTCACATCCATGTGCCAAGGCTCGATATAAACAGCGATCGCGCCCTTTCTGGTGCCTAGCTGATCGACCGCTACTGCGATGTCGTTTGTCACTTTTAAAAATGGGATGATACCGCCAGCTGCGTTTTTGTGTCCGTCGATACTGCCGCCCATCGCACGCACCTTGCTCCAGTCCCAGCCGATACCGCCGCCAAATTTTGAAAGTAGCGCCATCTCTTTGTAGCTATCAAAAATGCCCTCGATATTATCAGGCGTACTGCCTACGTAACAGCTGCTTAACTGGTGGCGTGTAGTCCTTGCGTTTGAGAGCGTTGGGGTGGCTAGCATCACTTCAAATTTAGAGATGAGATCGTAAAATTTCTTAGCCCAGCCTTGACTATCTAGCTCGTTTTGCGCAAGAAACATCGCAATCGCCATAAACATGTGCTGTGGCAACTCGATCGGCATACCGCTCTTGTCTTTGATGAGATAGCGATCATAAAGCGTCTTGATACCAAGGTATGCAAACTGAAGGTCACGCTCTGGTTTGATGTAAGCGTTTAGATCCTCAAGGTCGTACTTCTCTTTTAGCCCAGGGATGATGCGGCCTACCTTTTCACCCTTTGCTAGATAGTCTTTTAGGTGGTTGTAGCCGTTAAAGCCAGTCACTTTGTGATAAAGGTCGAACAAAAATAGCCTTGCAGCGACAAATGTCCAGTTTGGGCGGTCGATGTCGATCTTATCAACTGCTGTTTTTATAAGAGTTTGCTGAATTTCCTCAGTCGTTATCATATCTCTAAACTGAATTTTCGCATCTACCTCAAGCTCGCTAAGACTTACGTTGCTAAGACCTAGGACGGCTTCGCTTGTGTATTTTTTGATCTTGCTGATATCAAGCTCTTCTGTTCTGCCATTACGTTTTATAACTTTCAAAAATATCTCTCCGTGTTAAATTTTAATTTGAGATTTTATCCAAAAAGATATAAAAACTCTCTTTGCCAAAAAACTACTCAAAAAATATAAATTTTACAGCCAAAATGAGAAAGATAAAGGCTATCAAAAGTCTTTTGCAAGCAGCAAAAAATACTAAACGTGATAAGCTTTTGTGTTGCTTTAACGACTAAAAGTTAAATGCGCCAACATTGCCGATAAATTTTGCTAGCACTTGTAAAAAGCTACTTGAAAAGTGCCGCCCTTAGCTGATAAATTTTGCGAGCTAAATTTAAAATGGATTTTGTGTTAGGGTAGTTGCAAGGGGCTAAATTTACCCCTTGCGTTTAAATTTATTTGCCAAAAACTCTGGCGAAAATTTTATCTACATTTTTGGTGTAGTAGTTGTAGTCAAAGCACTCTTTGATCTCATCTTTGCTAAGGCTCTTAGTTAGGTCCTCGTCGTTTAGCAAATTTTGCAAAAATAGGCTGTGACCTTGCTCGTCGATCGCTTTTTTGCCCTCTTGCAAGTCTGCCCAGACCTTCATGGCGTTGCGCTGAACGATCTTGTAGGCGTCCTCCCTAGAAATTCCACGCTGTGGCAGCTGTAAAAGTACGCGCTGTGAAAAGACTAATCCGCCTGTTAAATTTAAATTTTTCATCATATTTTCTGGATAGACGACTAAATTTGCTATCAAATTTTTGATGCGAACCAGCATAAAATCAGCCGTGATAAACATATCTGGCAGGATAAATCTCTCAACCGAGCTGTGGCTGATGTCGCGCTCGTGCCAAAGGGCGACATTTTCAAGAGAAGGCGTGACGTATGAGCGTAGCACCCTGCAAAGGCCAGTGATATTTTCGCTAAGGACTGGGTTGCGCTTGTGTGGCATCGCGCTTGAACCCTTTTGCCCTGGGCTAAAGTACTCCTCCGCCTCATAAACCTCAGTCCTTTGGTAGTGTCTAACGGCGACTGCGATCTTCTCACAAGTAGAGGCTAGGATAGCCATGGCGCTCACCACGTGGGCGTAGCGGTCGCGCTGGATCACTTGATTTGACGCTGGAGCGGCCTTAAGACCTAGCTCCTCGCAAGTTAGCTCTTCAAATTCCATCGGAGCGTGGACTAAATTTCCCATAGCGCCTGAGAGTTTGCCGTAGCTGATCGTATCTTTTGCGTCTTTGATGAGTTTTAGCGCCCTTGCGATCTCGTCATACCAGATGGCAAGCACAAGGCCAAAAGTTATCGGCTCGCCGTGGATGCCGTGGCTTCTACCGACCATGAGCGTGTGCTTGTGCTCGTTTGCTCTGTTTTTAACCGCCTGCATAAACTCCTCAACGTCGCTGATGATGAGCTCTAGGCTCTCTTTCATCTGAAGTGCGACGGCTGTGTCGATGCAGTCGCTTGAGGTCATGCCATAATGCACGAATCTGCTCTCATCGCCAAGGCTCTCGCTGACGCTTGTCAAAAATGCGATGACGTCGTGCTTTGTCGTCTTTTCTATCTCGTCGATGCGAGCTACTTCAAATTTAGCATTTTTGCAAATTTTCTCGCAGTCGCTATCGCTTATGAAGCCAAGCTTATTCCAAGCTTTAACAGCAGCTTTTTCTACCTTGAGCCAAGCGTCGTATTTTGCTTGTATGCTCCACTTTTCAGCCATCTCTTTGCGTGAGTATCTTTCGACCATTGTTGAACCTTTTGTATTAGTTTGCTTTTGTCCTGAAAGTATAAATTTGGCTTTTTGGGCCGGAAATCACGTCGTGCAATTTCTCTAAATTTAAGTTATGATTATATAAAATCCGGGCTGAAATGTCGGTTATACGCTTATAAATTTGGGCTTAAGATAGCTCGCTCGTTTTTTAAAGGATCATTTTTGCCCTATGTAAATAAATTTATCATTACTGCAGATCACCAAAAAGCTTACGAAATTTTACTGCAAAATGGCTTTAACATGAGCCAAACCCAGCGCCTCATCGATAAAGGCAGACTGATCTGTGGCAGCAGTGTCGTGAGCGAGAAAAATGCCGTTTTGTATGGCGATATCTTTTTGATCGACTATGAGGCAGAGCCAAAGGGACTAAAGCCGATCTTTGAGTGCGAGAGCTTTGCGGTATTTGACAAGCCAAGTGGTGTGCTTAGCCACCCAAATGGCAGGCACTGCAAGTACTCGCTGAACGATGAAATTTACACACTTTTTGGGCGAGAAGCGAGCGTGGCACATAGGCTGGACTTTGAGACGAGTGGTGTGATAGTCGTGGGAAAAGATATAAATTCTACGATCTTTGAAAATAGAGAGGTTTCTAAAAGCTACGTCGCGATGGTGCAAGGCAAGATCGAGCGAGAATTTACGATCGATGCTAAGATGGATCTAGCAAACAACTACGACGATGTAAAAATGCGAATGCAAATTTGCGAAAACGGCAAGAGCGCTGTGACTAAAATTTTGCCGATCAGATATTTTGACGACATCAATAAGACTTTGGTTCGGGCTATCCCACTCACTGGCAGGCAGCATCAAATTCGCTTGCATTTGTTTCATGTGAAACACAAGATCATTGGCGAACCACTTTATGGTTTGTCACGTCCGCAGATCGAAAAAATTTTAGACAAAGAGATGAGCGAGTGTGAACGGATAAATTTAACTGGAGCAAAAAGGCTCTTACTTCACTCGGACGAAATTTCATTTAAATTTGATAAAATTTTTTACACCATAAAAAGCAAATTTGACGCCGAAAGTGAGTTTTATAAATTTGCAAAAGAAGCAAATAATCAAACTATTTAAATTTCAAAAAGTCTTTCTAGTAAAAATAACCTATAAAAATTTTTCATAATTTTGCTTTTAAATTTGAAATAGAGTTTTTATTGAAAAATAGAATTAATTTTTTTAGTATCGGCGGCGTTCTTACTTAAAAATTTGGCAATCATTTTTTAGGTTTTGTTTTTCGCTAACAAAATTTCATGCCAAATTTTTAGAATTTATTTTGAAGTTTTATTTTCATCTTTTAAAACTTTTATGATAAGTCCAAGCCCAACACCAGCAACCAACACTATAAAAATTATCTCGGCGATATCAAGAGCTGTCATTTTTTACTCACGTTAGTTTTATCGTTAGTTGGTTCTTCTTCTGCTTTAGCTGTACTATTATCACTAACGTTAGCTTTAAATTTTGGGTTTTCATTTCGCTGTTTTAATTGTCCACAAGCAGCACTTATATCAAGGCCTTTGCTCTGTCTGATCGTGCAAGTGACACCATGATCCCTTAGATATTCTTGAAATTTTAGCATGCTACTAAGCTCAGGTCGTCCAAATTCACTGCCTTCATGCGGGTTAAAATAGATCAAATTTACCTTTGCCTTGATACCATGCAACAGTTTAACCAGCTTTTTCGCATCACTAACGCTGTCATTTAGGTCTTTGATAACAAGGTATTCAAACATCACACGCTTTCGCATATCGATAGGAAATCCCCTAACAGCATCCATAACAGCCTCGATATTATACGCCTTATTTATCGGCATCAAGCGACTTCTTAGCTCGTTAGTAACAGCGTGCAGTGATATTGCCAGTAAGACACCAAGGTCCATCTCGCCAAGCTTTTTTATCTGACTACCAAGGCCGCTAGTTGAAACGGTTTGACGACGTGGCGATATGGCTAGACCCTCATTTAGAGCTAAAATTTTGATCGCTTTACTAACGTTAGCAAGGTTATCAAGTGGTTCGCCCATACCCATATAGACAACGTTTATGCGCCTCTCGTATGGTATGTTATTCTCTCTTTTTATCCATAAAATTTGCCCTACGATCTCGCCAGCAGTCAAATTTCTAACAAGTCCACCCTTTGCTGTTAGGCAAAAAGCACAGCCCATTTTGCAACCAACCTGCGAACTAACACAAACAGTATAACGAGCATGACGACTG
>QFCO01000163.1_pt1 | contig 19093 bp, 17 predicted proteins | sample 5345991 | NCBI WGS metagenome assembly QFCO01 (sample SAMN09062262, study PRJNA434731) | Human gut metagenome, whole genome shotgun sequencing project. | isolation source: stool timepoint D shortread assembly | host: Homo sapiens | collected 2016
TTAAGTGTTATTAAGTATAATGTTTCCTGCAAAAATAACTGTTTTTTTTTTTTTTGTATGTTTAAGTACTTTTCTTTATGATGTTAAGTGTTTTTAATTGTTGTGTAAGCGTGATTGGCTGCTGTGGTAAGTGTTGTAGCTGTTGTGTGGTTGTCTTTTTAAGTATTTATAAGTTTAAAATACTTGTTTTTTGCTTTGGAGGTTGGTTTATAGGTATGTATTTTTGCGGTCGAAATTCAAGGGGTGTAAAAGCCTGGGTTTGGATTGTCATATTAACAAATGATTAAATGACGAAAAGATGTTTTTTTTATATTAAATGTGTATTGTTCGTGCTCGTGTTGAGTATAAGCGGAGAAATATCCGCTCAGGAGAAGCGTGATTCGGTAAGGATCTATTTTCATCAAGGAAAGGTAAATATAGATACATGTTTACTTGACAATGGGAACGAGATGGAGCGGTTTGCTAAAATCTGTTCCGCATTGAACGACTCCGTCCGTCTTATCAGGAAAATTCAAATAATAGGAGGAGCTTCCCCGGAAGGAGGGGGGCTATTGAATGGAAGGCTGTCTGAAAAACGAGCAGAGGTTTTGTGGCGGTATATATCACCTTATATAAAGATTCCGGTATTGGAGAGGGATTTTCATTTTTCGGGAAGTGACTGGAACGGACTTATAACGATGGTGAGAGCGGATGTGAATGTTCCGGAGAGGGAGGATGTCCTTCGTTTGTTGGAGAAGATCGTCCGTTTGGAAAACCAGGACAGCCCTTATTGGGGGGGAGAACTGAAAAGACTGAAAGGGGGGAGGCCATACTCATATTTGTATAAATTCCATTTTCCGAAACTTCGTTCGTCGATGGTGAAAATATGCTATGATAGTGATCCGATAAATCCCGTCAGAGATACGGTATATATACATACACGTGATACGTTGTGCATCCGTGATACCGTTACCGTCATAGCTCCGGTAAAGAAACGGCCGTTTTGCATGGCGGTGAAAACAAACTTGCTTTATGACGCTGTTTTGATACCTGACATCGGGGTTGAGTTCTGTTTGGGGAAGAACTGGTCTGTGGCCGGGAATTGGATGTATGCCTGGTGGAAAAGTGATCGGAAGCATAATTATTGGCGTATCTATGGGGGAGATGTGGAGTTGCGCCGCTGGTTCGGTCGGAGAGCGGTGGAAAAACCGTTTTCCGGGCATCATGTCGGATTGTACGGGCAGATCGTCACCTATGATTTCGAATTGGGTGGGAAAGGTTACTTGGGGGATAAATGGAGTTACGGGGGAGGCGTGGCTTACGGCTACTCGTTACCTGTGGGACATCGGTTCAATGTGGATTTCACGTTGGGAATCGGCTACCTTGGAGGATCGTACAAGGAGTACATCCCTTTGGACGGTCACTATGTATGGCAGACCACTAAAAACCGCCGCTGGTTCGGCCCGACCAAGGCGGGTATCTCTTTGGTGTGGTTGATCGGGCGGGGGAATTATAGCCGGAAGAAAGGAGGCAGGCAGTGATACGGATACGCTTTAGTCTGGTGTTCATATTTTTATGGATAGGACTGACGGCTTGTGAGCATAAGGATTTATGTTACGATCATCCGCACTTTGCCACGGTGCGGGTAATATTCGACTGGACCAAGATTTCCAATCATGACAAGCCTGAAGGCATGAGGGTCGTATTTTATCCGACCGACGATGAAAGCAACACGTGGATATTTGATTTCCCCGGAGGAGAGGATGGGGAAGTGGAGCTCCCCGAGAATGATTACCGGGTAATTTGCTTCAACTACGATACCGACGGGATGGTTTGGAAAGAAAACGGCAGTTACACGCTTTTTACTGCCGATACGCGTGATGTTCGGTCGCCGGATAACCGGACAATGGCTGTCACCCCACCCTGGCTGTGTGGCGACCATATAGACAGAGTTATCCTCAAGGACATTCCGGGAGGAAGCGCGGAGATAGTACGGCTAACTCCCGTAAACATGGTATGTCACTACACGTATGAGGTGAACGGTCTTCGGGGACTGGATAGGGTGGCGGATTTGCGGGCTGCTCTTTCCGGCATGTCCGGCTCGCTTAACATGTCCGGCGACAGTTTGCCCGCCGGTCTTTCGGAGAGCCTGCTCTTTGATGGAATGGTTTCACGGAATCAGATTATAGGCGGATTCTATACGTTTGGACATTCCGCACTTGAAGGAGAGCCCAATGTTTTCCGGCTGTATCTCAAGAACCGTTCCGGCAGCATGTCTGTATTGGAACAGGACGTGAGCGACCAAGTGCATGATGTCCCGGTAGCGGGGCATGTCGGTGATGTGCATCTGGTGTTGAATTTTGATTATGAGGTACCATCCGAGCCGGGAAGTGACGGTGCGGGATTTGATGTGGACGTTGATGATTGGGATGATGTGAATATGGATATAGTGTTGTAATACGAGTTTGTTAATTATATGTATCAATTTAAATTGTTTTTATTTATGAAAAAAAGTACAGTAATGCTTTGGGCAATCTTTGGAGCTCTACTCATGGGTTGCTCAGACGAGGAGATTGCGAATGTGGAAACCTCCTCACGGAATGCGATTGGTTTTAACGTGTTAAGTAATGCGGCGGAAACGAGGGCTACCCCTACTACCAACACCAACTTGAAGAACACCGATTTCGACGTGTTCGCTTTTACGGCGGATGGTACTGCCTTCATGGGAAAGGTCGACACGGATTTTGAACATGACGGAGTGAAGATCGTGTACAAAGATGGTAAGTGGGATTATGACGATGCGAACGACCTTCGTTATTGGCCTACCGAGGCTTTGGACTTTTACGCGTTCAATCCCGGAACGGTTAGTGAAGACATGATGGTGTTTTATAGTTGGGAAGCCACCAAGGATGTCCAAAAGATAAGTTATACCTGCATGGATGAGTATGGAAGCGGTACTACTCATGCAAACTACGACGTGATGTATGCCATGGCCAAAGGCCAGACAAAAGACATGAACAACGGAATAGTGAAATTTAATTTCAAACATATTCTGTCACAGGTCGTATTCAAAGCAAAGACCCAATACGATAACATGCAGGTGGACATCGACGTGATCAAGATTCATAATTTCAAATTTGCCGGCGCCTTCACATTGCCTGCGGCAGCCGATGGAACGGGAAGTTGGAGTTCGTCTGATTTAGCATTTCCACACGCATTTACCGTAGTGAAAAACGCAAACATCACGGTCAATAGCAATACCGAAGCTACCGATATTACCACAAATACTCCTATGCTGAATATACCACAGGAGCTGACTGCTTGGAAAGTTTCCGAAACAGCCACCAAAAGCAAGTTGGAGGCCGATAATGCGAAGCAATGTTATCTGGAGATCGCCTGCAAAATCCGGCAGTCCGGAGCTTATCTGTTGGGTTCAGCAAGCGAATACAAAACAATTTATGTTCCGTTCGGAGATACATGGGAACAGGGCAAGCGCTATATCTACACGTTGATTTTCGGTGGTGGTTATGATGAGCAGGGAGAGGCTGTGTTGAATCCGATCCAGTTTAATGCAGAGACAACAGAATGGGTTGATGCAAATAGCAACGTAAACGTTAAACCTTAAACAAAAAGTTTATCAATATCGTACCCGTTGGCAGGTTAAACATACGCAAGATTAATCCCGCCAACGGGTTCTTTATAGGGAATCGCATTTTCAATATACTTTTTGATGTGTAGGGGTGCTTTTTGCGTACCTTTTTCCTGGAGAATTTCTTTTGTGGAGTGTTTGCCCTGTATATTCCCGATACGCTGTTATAGCAGGGAACTGTTTTTATCCAAGTAGTCAGATATAGCCTCTTGCAATACCGATTTTAGCGAATCGCCTTTGCGGATCGCGATCAGCTTTAAGTTCTGGTGATAGGTTTCGTCCATGACAAAATTACAATGCACGGTTTTCGCTTTCTTCGGCTTTTGAGCCTCTTTTTGCCCGGCCGTGGATTGGATCAGGCTGTCTAATCCCCCGGTCAGTCCGGCCGACATACTGTTTTTTAAATCGTTCTTCTTTGCCATATGGTTACTTTATTTCTGTTAGCAGTTCGTTACATACCTTTTCGTAGTCCTCTGCCCCGGCAGATTTGGGGGCATAGTGAAAAATATCCAGTCCTTGTGTCGGGGCTTCGGCCAGCGCAATGGCGTTGCGTATATGGGTGCTGAACACTTTGCCCTGGAATGTTTCCTGTACCAGTTCCGAAACGCTCTTGTTCAGGTTCTTTCTTCCGTCGTACTGGGTTATCAGGACCCCGGCGATCGAAAGATCCGAGTTCAAACGTTGCTGCACCTTGTGGACTACCTGCATAAGTTTAGCCATTCCACGCATTGCCAGGAATTGAGCCTGAACCGGGATAATCAACCGATCCGAGGCCGTCAGTGCGTTAAGCGTGAGCAGCGACAGCGAGGGGGGACAGTCGATCAGGATATAATCGAATTTCTCCTTTTGGCCCTTGATAAGGTGGGCTAAGATAAGCTCCCGTCCGGCCTCGTTGATTAACTCCGTTTCAACGGCCGAGAGATCCAGGCAGGAGGGAACGACGCAAAGGCCGTCCTTATGCTCGTAGATCGGCAGGTCGTATTCGCCTTTCATCGCACCGTAGATCGTTTGGGGAAGCTCCGCAGAGAAGCCCAGCGATTCGGTCAGGTTGGCCTGCCCGTCAAGGTCGATCAAAAGAACCTTGTACCCTTTTTGACGTAACGCGCCGCCCAGGTTGATCGTGGTTGTGGTCTTTCCTACTCCCCCCTTGTGATTCAATACGGAGATTACTTTTGCTTTGCTCATAAATTCAGTTTTTTAAATGGTTGTCATGTCCGCAAATATAGTTAAAATACTAATATACTAAAATACTAAAAGTAGTATTTTTCGTTTTTTGCGTGTTTTTTGTGCCGATCGGGGAAGCGTACCGAAATAAATCCGGTTTCCGTCTTTCGGTACGTTTTGTTTCTGTACCGGAATTAATCAAAGATTAGAATAACCATAAATGTTTTTATACGTTAATCATACGTATGTATATATGTATATATTTGTTTTTGAGTATCTTTGTGTGCTATAAATAAAAAATAAAAGACATGAGCACTTATTCGTATAAAAATCCGAAGTTTATAAATTCCCCTAAAGGGATGGTTGAAGTTGTAGAAGTGATTTATGACGGCAAAGATGATCCGGCCTATTCACTGGCTATTATTAAATGGGAAAATACCTATAAATTAGGTATTCGTTGGAACATCGCTTATAGTGAATGGGACGATTACCGCAAACAGAACGGGCAAGATGAATGTATAGGTAATCCACAGTCGAGAGGTATTCCCACCTGGTTTGTTTTGCCCGATGATATGATGTTTAGTGAGAAGTTCAGCGGTGCGATGCAGAGGCTTGATGAATTAAGAAAAGGTAAATAAGTAATGGAACAGGGAGAAATCATATTATACCAGCCGGATGAAGCGGTCAAGTTGGAAGTGAGGCTGGAAGATGAAACCGTTTGGCTGACACAGGCGCAAATTGTGGATCTTTTTCAATCCAGCAAAGCAAATATAAGCGAGCATATAAAAAACATATATGATCAGAAAGAATTAGAGGAAAGTTCAACTGTTCGGGATTTCCGAACAGTTCGACAGGAAGGCAAACGGCAAGTGATGCGCAATCTGACTTATTACAATTTGGATGCGATCATATCCATTGGGTTTCGTGTCAATAGTAAAAGAGGTATTTTATTTAGGCAATGGGCGAATAAGGTTTTAAAGGACTATCTTTTAAAAGGGTATTCCATTAATAAACGTTTGTCAGAACTTGAAAGGACTGTCGCTCAACATACCGAGAAGATAGATTTTTTTGTGCGTACTGCCTTGCCCCCGGTCGAAGGCATTTTTTATAACGGCCAGATTTTCGATGCGTACAAGTTCGCTACCGATCTGGTAAAGTCGGCCAGGCGTTCGATCGTGCTTATCGACAACTATGTGGACGAAACGGTCTTGCTCATGTTGAGTAAACGCAGCGTCGGTGTCTCGGCCACCATTTACACCCAGCGTATCACGCAGCAACTCCAACTTGATCTTGACAGGCATAACAGCCAGTACACACCTATCGACATCAGGACGTACCGGGACAGTCACGACCGTTTCCTGATCGTTGATGAAACGGACGTGTACCATATCGGAGCCTCGTTAAAGGATCTGGGGAAAAAGATGTTCGCTTTCTCAAAGCTGGATATTCCGGCGGCTGTGATTACTGACCTGTTATAATATCCTTTGTCTTATGAATGGGCTGTCGCAAAAGAAAAACCCGTTCTTGATGAACGGGTATATCCTTGACTTGGTTACGTGTTTTGATAACAGAGGCTTTACCAAGCATTACAATGCAAAGATAGTAATTATAGGTTAATTAGCGAATTTCTTTTTTGGATAGATCCGGAAATAATGCCTCCTTGAAAGAGGTGGATAAGGTGATTAAAACAATAGATAAGGAAGAACAAAAGCAAAAGGGATGAATGTGGTTATTTATTCACGTGTAAGCTCGCAGTCGGCCAGGCAATCGACCGAACGGCAGGTTGTCGATCTGGAGAGGTTCGCAGCCGGACGGGGGTACGAGGTGACGGCGGTCTTTGAGGAAAAGATAAGCGGACGAAAGGCCAATATCGAACGCCCGATTTTAAGCCGTTGCCTGGAATACTGCACAGATCCGCAGAACCGGGTGGATATGTTGTTGCTGACCGAGATCTCACGCCTGGGGCGTTCAACCCTGGAGATCCTAAAGGCACTCGATACGCTGCACACGCATAAAATATACGTGTATATTCAAAACCTGAACCTGGAAACATTACGGCCGGACAAGACGGTAAACCCCTTGTCCTCTCTGATTACTACCCTATTGGGGGAACTGGCCGCAATCGAACGCCAGGGGATCATTGACCGCCTTAATAGCGGACGGGAGTTGTACATCCAGAAAGGGGGCAGGCTGGGACGGAAGCCGGGAAGTCGGAAAACGGCCGAACAGAGGAAAGAGGAATACCGGGAGGCGATCGCCTTGTTAAAGAAAGGCTACTCGATCCGGAACGTGGCGAAGCTCACGGGAAAGGCCGTTTCAACGATACAACAAGTAAAAAAAGACTTCATTAGTAGCTGATTATCGGAACAAATATTGTATTTTTGCAACAAATACGAGTAAATGCACATAATTAAAAACGAGTATTTACACGTGTCTAAAAACGAGTATTTGCACGAAAATAATCAGAATCTAAATAAAAACGGTTATGGCAACAATGGCGGAGAAAATGGCGGCTTCACTGGAGGAATTAAGAAAGCTCCAGGAGAAAGACCGCTGTGTCGTCCTGCAAGGGACGGCCGAGATAGGGAGGACGCATTTAACCCGGCTGTTGGATAACGGCTGGTTGCAGGAAGTAATGAAAGGCTGGTATATTGCGGCCAGGCCGGGAACAGAGGGGGACACGACGGTCTGGTACACCTCATTCTGGTATTTTATCGCGAAATACGCGGCCGTCCGGCTGGGGGAACAATGGTGCTTGACGGCCGACCAGTCGCTGGATCTGTATTCGGGGAAAACGACCGTGCCCGTGCAGGTGATTATCAAGTCGCCGAAAGGCCATAACAACACGCAAAAGCTGATGTATGATACCTCGCTTTTGGTGTTTCAAAGCGAGATCCCGGATCAGGTATATAAAGAGCCGGAATACGGCCTTAATCTCTATCCGCTTGCCGAAGCCCTGGTATATACCACGCCGAGATATTTCCAGGTGGAGAAGATCGCAGCCCGCACCTGCCTGGCCATGATACGGGACGCTGCCGATATATTAAAGGTACTGACGAAAAACGGGGCTTCGCTTCGTGCCGGAAGAATAGCCGGGGCGTTCCGGAACATCGGGAACAGCGAAATCGCCGACAGCATCGTTTCCACGATGCGGGGGTTCGGGTATGACGTGAGAGAAGAAGATCCGTTCGAGGATCAGCCACGAACGCCCCTTGTTTATGAGGTGTCGCCTTACGTCACACGCTTGCGCCTGATGTGGGAGAACATGAGGGATAAGGTTGTAGAACTGTTTCCCGAAGCCCCTGGAAAGATTGATGACGTGGAGGGGTATTTGAGATCCGTCGATGAAAAGTATTCGGAGGACGCTTATCATTCTCTCTCGATCGAGGGATATAGGGTTTCCCCGGAACTGATCGAGAAAGTGCGTGTCGGGAACTGGAAGCCGGAGAAAGAAGATAAGGAGCATAAAAACGCACTGGTGGCACGTGGGTATTACCAGGCGTTCCAGGCTGTCAGGGGGACGATCTCCGATATACTGAAAGGAAAGAACGCAGGGGAAGCGGTAAGGGCGGATCATCTGGTCTGGTATATGCAGATGTGGATGCCGTTCGTTACGGTGGGGATCTTGCAAAGGGAGGATATTGTGGGTTATCGTACCGGGCAGGTCTATATACGGGGATCGCAACATATCCCGTTGAACCCGAAAGCGGTCAGGGACGCTATGCCCGTCCTTTTCGATCTCTTGAAGAATGAGCCGCACCCGGCGGTAAGGGCTGTCCTGGGACACTTCTTTTTCGTGTATATTCACCCCTATATGGACGGGAACGGGAGAATGGGACGGTTCGTCTTGAACGCCATGCTTGCGTCTGGAGGCTATAACTGGACGGTTGTTCCGGTGGAGCGTAGAAAAGAATATATGAAAGCGTTGGAAAAGGCCAGCGTGGAGGGGGATATTTCGGAGTTTACGAAAGTAATCGCATCATTGGTCAAGTAATGATATTTATAATAATGACAATATGAAATCAACGGAATATATCGAATGGGATAAACTGGAGCAGATCCCGTTCTGCCTTTGCCGGATCGCGGAGGATGAAGAAAACCAGGAAATAGATGTTTATTATCTGGATAAACGGGTTTGCCATGATTACGATCATGTGGGGCATTATTTTCGTACTGCGATAATCATGTTTAGAAGGATCAGGAACATAACGGCCGATTGGGTGAACCTCAAAAACCTTTGGTTGCTAAGGGACTGTATCAGGGAGAATTTTAATCATGGCCTGGAGGTGGACGATCTGATCTTCGGGGAAACATTCGACGGTGAGGATCCGGAAACTATAAAGCCGCTAACCAAAGAACGGCTGTTCAAGATTAAAAAGGTGATTCAGGAAAAAGATCCATACGCTACCGTATAGGGGGGGAGTATATAAAAACAAAACCCTGGAGTTTGTCTTGCGACAGGGACAACAGGGGATTACTACGCGAATATAGGGAGTATATCTCGTTTAATTTGTATCTTCACCATGTCATATCAGAGTTTTGCTTGTTTTTTTGCAACACTAGGATAAGTAAAAATTCTGACATGGCAAAATCATGGGCAACTTTTTGTTGCTCAGGTACTTTAAAAGTTTAATTTGTAATAGTGTTGCGGAATTAAGGGTATTTACTACTTTTAGTATTTTAGTGTATTAGTACGCTTTTCTTTTGGAGGATTTGGGCGTTCCCGTAAACGGTCGGGCTTTCCGCCTCCAAGTCCTCGCCTGAAGGCTGTGGGCTTTCCACTGCAATCCCTAACGCATAAATACACCCCCCCCACCCACCCGGCTAAGGTAGGCTATTTCCGGATAGATTCGTTCGGTGAAGCCAGCCGGATAAAAGCGCCTGACTTTTCACTGATCGGCACAATCCGGAAAGGAGTACCCGGAATGATCCTTGCCCGGCTGATGAGCGCAGGCACTCGTCGGCGGGGCAAGGAACATTCCTTGTCGGGAACTCCGGTAGCCGATTGTCGAACCCGGTTTTAACCCCCCTTTCAGGGGAGAGAGGTATTTTAGTTTTTCCGGCGTGGCCGCCTTGCGTTTACCTTGACCGGGGGGGTTGTCTGCAAAGGTCAAACGGCTTTTTCCATATCCCAAGTTGAGCCGCAAGCGGCTTTTAGAAAAAATCTCCAGCCTGGCTAAAGCCAGGTAGTATTTTTCCTAAAAAACTTGTGCTATGGAAAAAAACGTTTGGGGTGTTCTCATACAAAAACCTCTCGGAACTCAAGGTAAACGCAAGACGACCACACCGACAGCCCCGAAAAACCAAAATGAGGTTGTCTTGATACAAAAACATCGGAATCTTAGGCATCCGCAAGGTTTGGTGGGGGAGGGTGCGAGGTGGGGAGTTTACTATCGGAAAAAATCAGGTAGTAAATACTAAATTTAGTATATACTAAAATACTACTTTTGCATATAATTATCTTATAAATAGTTAGTTAAACGTTGTTTAAATACTTGCATCTCTCAAATAAAAGTGCTATCTTAGAGGTATAGAAAAAGAGATAACAACCTTTAGAACTGGCTCACCCACCAGGATAAAGAACGGGGGACGTAGTTATGAAAACTGATTATTTCGACAAGGCAGCGCAACAGTTTGCAAATTTGATGTCAGACATAAATGATCGAGAAGATCCAGCAGGTAGAGGACAACTGGCAAAAGCCCTGGATCACCATTGCGGCGAATACACGCAATTTCTTTCCGCAGAACCTCACAGGACGCAGGTACGCCGGAGGCAACGCCTTTTTACTCCTTTTCCTTTGCGAGAAATTCCAGTACCAGACACCCGTATTTATGACGTTCAACCAGGCGAATGAGGCCGGGATCTCCGTGCTGAAAGGATCGAAATCGTTTCCGGTCTATTACTTCCTTTTCTACGTGTACCACAAGGAAACACGCAAGAAAATAACCTTTGAGGAATACAAGGCGTTAAGCCGGGAGCAGCAACAGGAATACAACGTTATACCGACCTATAAATATTACTCGGTCTTTAACTTGGATCAGACCAATTTTTCGGACGTGAGGCCGGAAGAATGGGAAGCGTTAAGGGAGAAGTTCAGAGGGGGACAGGCAGAGCAGCCCGACGGGACAACCGGAGAGGCGCACCCCGAAATAGACGCCATGCTGGAGGCGAAAAGCTGGTTTTGCCCGATACGGGAGCAGCAAGGCGACAGGGCTTTCTATTCTCCTTTAGCCGATTATATCGTAGTGCCGCTTCGCTCGCAGTTCGTCGATATGCAGAGCTTTTACGAAACGCTTCTGCATGAAATGGGACATTCCACGGGACACCCCACCCGATTGAACCGGGATCTTGCGCACCCGTTCGGATCAGAGGAATACGGCAAGGAGGAATTAACGGCCGAGTTCGCCGCAGCCCTGGCAGGAATGTTTTTCGGGATAGCCGAACATATACGCACTGAAAACGCAGCTTATCTGAAAAGCTGGATATACGTCGGCTGTTCGCAAAACCACCCGTACTGTGGAGAATGGCTGCCAAACCAAGTTTTCCGAAAGCGGGGCCTGCGGCCTATACGTGGTGCGGGGCACTCAAACAGTCTATTCCAACGTGAAACTGACAGCCGAGAGGGATGCCGACACGGGCGGTCTCGTATGGAAAACTGAAAGTCCGACACCGCTCGCAGGCGGGCTGTTGGACGAACACTATTATTTCTACTATCCCTATCAGGCACGAGCCTCAATACTGGGGCAGGGCGGCTGTTCGCCTTCATCATTACGGTGAACGAGTTAACCGTGCCCGGCTTGTCGGTGCGGAGCGAAACATACACCATCTCCGACAATAAGACCTGCCATATCCTGGAGTCTGTCTGCCCGTGATGTTATCCTCTCATCGAATTCCTGTACTCACTCGGGCTCATTCCATAGTACTTCCTGAACACCTCCCTGAAATATCTGACATCGGAGAACCCCGAGTCATCCGAGATTTCCGTTATCGAACAGTCTTTTTCCCTGAGCAGTTGTGCCGCATATTGCAGCCGCATGGAGCGGATATAGTCAGCCGGGGCATGGCCGGTGAGCGCCTTCAACTTGTTGAAAAATCCGGTGCGGCTCATGTTCTGCATGCCACAGAGCATGTCCACACAGAAACCGGGGTTGTCGATATTCTTCATGACGCATTCCCTTACGGAGGCCATGAATTTCCAGTCCCGGGTATTGTGGCAGTCCGGCGGAACCTGTCCGACTCCGTCCTCAAGACCGGCGTATGCCCGTCTGAGCAGTGCCCGGTTTGCCAGTATGTTCCTGATATTCGCCCTGAGCACGTTTATGCTAAACGGTTTGGTGATATAGGCGTCAGCTCCGTTTTCCAGCCCCTCCAGCATGTCCTTCTCATCTCCCAAGGCGGTCAGCAGCATGACCGGGATATGGGATGTCTCAATATCGGATTTGACGGACGCGCAAAGTTCGTCCCCTCCCATTTCAGGCATCATAACGTCCGAAAGTATCAGGTCCGGATTGTATTCTCTCGCCACAAGCAGCGCGTCCCGTCCGTTGGAACAGGTTTGGACCAGGTATTCCTCTTTCAGCAGCCCCTCAAGGTAGGTCCGCAAATCGTCATTGTCCTCCACAATAAGAATACGCTGCCGGTCCCCGCCGGTCATTGTTGGAAGGATCTCACGCATGGGGCCGCAATCCGGTCCCATGCGGGTTTCCCCGGTATCCTGTTTCCTGGGCGAAGCAACGGGGCATGCCTTGTCAAGGCGTCTGCTCCTCAGGGGAAAAATAACACATACCATGGTCCCCTTCCCCTCGGTACTGGTAACGCGGACCCTGCCTCCGTGCAGCCTTACCAGCCTATGTACCATCATCAGTCCGACACCGTTTCCCGCCACTTGCAGATTGACGGCATTACTGCCCCTGAAATGGTTCCTGAACAGTTTCTTCCGTTCCTCAGGTGGAATGCCAATCCCCGTGTCTTCCACTTCCACACCCCATACATGCCGGTCCGCGAAGGCACGGACCTGGATACTCCCGCCCCGTGGAGTGTACTTCAGTGCGTTGGACAGTATATTCTTCAATATAGAGTCCATTTTGTCCTTGTCAAACCGGACATTCAGGTAAGGGAAGCCGCTCTCACGGGTGATATCGATGTCCCTGATGGAGGCATATGTGCGGAATGCCTCACAGGTCGTCTCCAGATAACTGTTGAGCTCATATTCCGAGACATGAAGTCTCAAGGTGTAGTTGTCCGTACTCTCGAAATCTATCAGGCTGGTGACCAATCCCAGAAGTCCGTCCACGCTTTTCAGGGCCATCCGTACATTGTCCATCCCCTCCGCCTTCACCATGTCTTTCTCCACCACCTCTTCCAGCGGAGCCTTGATCAGCGTAAGCGGAGTACGGACATCATGGGCAGTATGTATGAAGAAGCACGTCTTTTCGTCTGATATCCTTTTCTGCCTGCGCAACATGGCAACGCGAAAAGACACCACCCCAGCCAACACACACAATGACGCATATCCGGCAATGGCCCATGTACCCGCCCACAGCGGCCGGGCGACACTCAGACCGAGGCTTCTTTCCTCATACACCTTGTATTTCTCCTCATTGGAGACGGCACGGATACGCAGGGTGTAGTTGCCTGGGGGCAGGCTCGTGAACTGTATCCGCCCGCTCTGGACCGGATGGCTCCAGCCCTCGTAGAGCCCCTCCAATTTCCATGAATATAGGATGTTCGAGGGATAGTCGTAGTTGATGGAGACAGCTTCCAGGGAGAAGGTATTCTGGTCATATGCAAGTTCCAGCCTGACGGTATTGTCAATATCCTCCCTCAAGGGGGATCCCTTGTCCCCGGGATAGACGGGGCGGTAGGAGATCATGAAATCCCGCAGGAGCATCCGAGAAAAATGCGGGGCGGGTATCCTCATGTCGGAGGGGAACATGACGGCTCCGGTGTTACTCCCGAACACGAAGCTTTCCCCGTGCCGGAAAGTGGATACCCCGGCATTGAGGCATACGCTTGCCAGCCCTTGTTCTGCCGTCCAGTTTCTGAAAGTGCCGCTCTCACGCCGGAACAGGGCCACGCTGTTTTCGGTCCCCAGTAGCAGGGTGCCGTCCGCACGGGGGACAATGGTATGGATGTTATTGGATATCAGGGCGCAGTTCTCGGTCTGGTATTGGCGGACGAACCTGTCCTCCACGCTGTCATAGACGAGAAGTCCCGCCCCGCCGGTGCCGATATACAGGAGCCCGTCCGGTGCCTGGTACAGTGCATAGACATGAACCGCCTCGACTGGAAAGGCGATATGTCTGCAGGTCCCCCCGTGCCCGTCAAGCAGGTACAACCCCATGCCGGTACCGATCCACATCCATTCCGGAGCCTTCTCCAGTATGGCGGTGATGGGGCCCGGGACCGGGTACAGGCGTACTGTGCCGTCATGGGGATCGAAACGTTTGAGATTGTGGCAGCCCCCTGTCCATATACATCCTCCGGAATCTTTTCCGATGTCATTGATATACTGGTCTGGACACCCCTCTGCTGCAAAGGAGGGGGGAAAGTATTCCACCCTCCCGGTTTTCTTTTCGATCCTGTACAGGCCCGAAGCGTACCCGCCGGCGCAGATGACACCCGGCGAGACCTCGCAGAGCGTCAGGAAGATATGGTTCCCGCCATCCTGTATCCCATCGGACCGGCTGAGAAAGGAGCGCCACCGTCCTACCGCAGGCTGCAGCAGGCTGATCCCGTTGCTGGTGGCGAACCACAAGTCGCCTTCGCTGTCTTCGATGACATCATGCACCTGATCGTTAACCAGCGACCGGCTGTTACCCGGTGAGTGCCGGAACCATTCATAGCTCTGGTAGCGGTTATTCCGGATTGTGACTCCGGCGGGGTAGTTGGCAAGCCAGATACGGTCCCCGCCATCCACATAAATGTCATTGATATTGTCTCCGTTCATGCCGTTGTGGCTGGCGTAGTCGGCGGTTATATAGGGTTTGGGCACTAGCGAGTCCACATCCATCCTGTATCCCCCCCTTCCGCCCGTGGCTATCAGCAGCTCCCGGTCATTGAGAGGGGTGATCCGGTTGACGGCCACATTCCGCAGCGTACTGCCTGCGGACACTCCGTATACAAGTATACCCTTCCTGAAGGTTCCCACGAACAGTTTCTTCGAACCGGGGTGGTAGTAGAGTTCGCTGACCGGCGTCCGGATGCTGTCCGTGTCCGCAAGCGCCTCAAGGACACCGTCCCTTTCCCGTACCGGAAAAAGTCCGTTCACGGTACCGATGAAAAGGTTTGTACCGTCCGTCTCGCCGATAGCGGTTATATCACCTCTTAAACGGGAGACCAGCCGCTGCGCAATGCCTGTGCGGGTGTCATAGCGGATGATATGGTCACCCTGACAGAGCCATATGCGGTCCCCACGGTCCATATAGGCGTAACAGAGCATGCCCGTGGCGAAATCATCCTGAAGACCGGGTATCCTGTATACCATCCGGAAACGGTCATGGAGGGTGTCGTAATGGAAAATACGGCCTTTCCTTCCCACAACCCACAGCGTGTTCTCCGTGTCGGTGTAGAGCCAGTTCAGATTGACTTGCGGGGCCACCTTCAGATTGCCGTCAAGAACAGTGTAATGCCTGATCCGCTTGCCGTCATAACGGTCCATCCCCTCCTGGGTGAGGAACCACATGTATCCCCTCCCGTCTTTTTGGATACGGTAAATCCTCCGGTTACTCAATCCGTCCTCTATTCCCAAGTATTTATATATCTGGGCTCCGCACATGGAGGAAATTCCCAGCATGAGGAATGCGGACAGTATTCTTCCCATATTCCGAACACGTGTCATTCTGATGTAAATTAGACAACAACTGTTGCAAATATATAAAAATATAAATTAATATACAAATTTAAACATAACCTCGGATGTCGGCATCAGGCGGTATGTCCTCAATGTCATGTACCCCGGAAAATAGCTGCATACGGGACCGGCCCATGATATGAACATATTCCGAGAGGCGGTTGTTCAATTGACCCGACGGAATTATGGCTTGCCGGGCTCGGGACTGTCCGCAAGGGTACGTTGGTCCGGTGTGCGGAATACCATCCATACCTCCGGTCCGAATTTATATCCGCGGGTGGTACAGGTGCCGGTCGAGGTTTGGCAGCCCCCAATAAAGCGGGCCGAATTGTTTGTAAGCACTCTTACCCTCATGCCCGATTTATAGATAATCTTCCAACAGTAAGAAGTTATAATTCGCATTTAAGAACAATGGCGGGCATTTCTTGTTAATATTATAATCATATAAAAGAGGCGCATCCGTTAGTGCCAGATTTGTTCACCACTTTCATCGTTGCGTATCGTATTGCGAGTTGTCCGTATCAGATGTTTATCCCCTCTTTCTTAAGACTTCCTGAGAACTGCCTGGGAAAGGACGGCTTTCCGCATTGCGACTTCATCCACAGCCCTTGGCGGTATAGCCATGCCTTTCACGGGGACTACGGTTGATTCATGCGACACAGCAGATTCCGGTGCTATAACAGGGTTGCCTACATACTTGTGCCTCTTTTCAGCTTGCTGTCCAGATCCGAGTTGCGCACTTTACCCGCAGGTTGGACGGTTGTACATAACAATATTGATCTTTTTGGGGGCTAAAAGTCGAATATCCCCTTAAAAACAAGGAGCTGACGCATGTGTACAGCCCCTTATTTTTTTGTATAGCCCGGCCTCCTCTGGCATATTGCCGTTGCTTCCATCTGTAACAAGCAAAATCAGAATCTATATGCGAAACTTTTTGTTCCCGTAGCTGAGAAATTCCTTCGTGGCGTATTTCACACTGAATGGTCCGTAGTCACCGAGAGCCGAATGCGCAATTTGCTTGTCCGGTTCTGTCACATGCTCGACAGGTTCTCCCGTAGTATCAGTATCCTTGTATGACATAGGCTGCATGTTGGCGATGGCTGACCCGGTAGCCGCCGCACGCAATTTCCTGAACGCATAGGAGAGGATTCCGTCCATCATTGACCAGTACAAGGCGAAGAACGAGGTGCAGGAAAAGGAGGTCCCACAGTTGTAGGAGATAGCCGGGAAGGTATGGAAGAAGGAGGACGAACTGAAACAGTTGAAGTCCGAACTTGCAGCACTCGACCGAAAGATACAGTTGGAGCTTGAGCCGCCTACGCCCGAAGTCGCCGAAAAGGAGAATGACGGACAGGAGGTCAAACCGGATGCGGAAGGTGTACGAAACGTATCTCCACAACACACCGAAGATGTGCCGCAGATACGCAGCCCGGTGAATGAACGCAGTCCGTCTGGCAATTTTATTGCCGACCATATCATCATCGGGCGGCCGGGATTCAACGTCCGTGACGAGTGCAAACCGAAAGGTATAAAAATGTGAACGAGTGTGCGGATATATATGGCAGGATTGGGAACATACCATTCCTTTTCCTGCCTTTTTCCATCAATATGACATAATGGCAAGGATACCATACAACAAGCCCTCGATTATATCAAAATAGGGTGTTGAAAGTAAATCGTCATGGCAAATCCGCCATATATTCAGTATTTTCGCTAATTTTGCATTCAAAATAGTTAGGCATAATAAAATGGAACCATCTATATACAGTTATTCACTTTGTATTGCGCTACCGTTGATGTTGTTCTTCGGCTTTTATTTTTTGTTGGCTCCAACCCCGGAAAAAGCCATTTTCAATAATTATCTGCGTTCCCGGCGAATTATGGGGGTAGCCATACTGTTACTTGCCGCCAACTATTCGGTACATTTCTTTTTTGGAATCAGGTTCAAGAATACCGATGCCGCCATCCTGATGAACCTGTCCACCTATTTTTTGTGCTACTGGTTGTTCAGTTCGGCCCTCACCACTCTGCTTGACCGCTTTTATATCACCAAATGTCGGTTACGGACGCATATCTGTCTATGGATACTGTTTTCCATCCTTTCCGGCATCGTTCTGCTGTTGTTACCAAAAGGTGGTTTACAGACAACGGTGATGTTTGCCTTGGCCGCATGGTTGGTTATCTATGGGCTGTTCCTGACCCGTAGGCTTCTCCGGGCCTATCACAGGGTCATCCGCATTTTCGATGACACCCGTGCGGACGACATCGGTGCCTATATCAAATGGCTTTCCATTTTCACCTACTGGGCTGTCACATTCGGGGTGGGATGCGGACTGCTGACATTCCTGCCTGATGAATACGTCTATATCTGGATTCTGTCATCGGTACCGTTTTACATTTATCTCTTCCTTTGCTATCTGAACTATCTGCTGTTTTACGAACAGGTGGAAAACGCGATGGAAGATGGCATGACTTCTGAAGAGGAAGACCTGTGTGACACCACAAACCGGGAACAGGCACAGAGGCAGGATACTCCTTTTTTCCATGCCGAAATAGCGAAAAAAATCAAAGGTTGGATCGATGCGGACGGTTATATCCGGCCCGGCCTTACCATAAAGGAGCTTTCAGATGTGCTTCATACCAACCGTACCTACCTGTCCGGGTACATCAAAACTACGTATGACATGTCGTTCCGCGATTGGATTATCGGACTTCGTATAGAATATGCGAAACGTCTCCTTGCGCGATATCCGAGGTTGACGATAGCCGACATCTCCGAGAAATCCGGTTTTTTGTCACCAAGCCATTTTATAAGGCTGTTCAAGGAAAATGCAGGCTGTACCCCTGTCAAATGGAGGAAAACAGAGGCGGAATAATACGGTGTGTGTGGATGGGGAAAATAGACCAAACGACAAAAAAATAGTCTGAACGACAAAACCAAAATGTTCTAAATCACAAAGATGTGCGATTCTGACAATTGAGACATTTTTTATAGGCAAGAATCGGGCTGAATTTAAATCTTTTCGCTTATTTTGTATGTTAAGTCTGGATTGGAAATTTAAAAAGCATATAAAAAATGAGCAAAAGAATCCTATTCTTCATTTTGTTTTCGTGGCTGGCATCGGCAGCTTTTCCGGCTTTTGCGCAGCAGAAAGCAGACACGACCTACACCTTCCGGTTCGTTCCGCAGAAGGACATGTTCTACGTGCCTTGGAATGGCAATGACACGGAACTTGCCCGTCTGTTGGAATGTATCGAAAACAACAAAACCACAATTCTTGACGGCAAGCTGCCGCTATTGGTTGACGGATATTGTAATTCACTGGGCAGTGAAGCCGAGAACCTTGCAACGGCGAAGATCCGTGCCAATCGAGTAAAATCAGAACTGATTATACGCGCGAAAATCAAGGAAGAAAACTTCATTACCCACAATCATGCGACAGGGGGT
>QFCO01000166.1_pt1 | contig 18099 bp, 19 predicted proteins | sample 5345991 | NCBI WGS metagenome assembly QFCO01 (sample SAMN09062262, study PRJNA434731) | Human gut metagenome, whole genome shotgun sequencing project. | isolation source: stool timepoint D shortread assembly | host: Homo sapiens | collected 2016
GAATCACTACGTCGGTTCTCCGACGTAGAAAAAAGAACGAAGCTTGACTTCGTTCTTTTCCTCTCTTAGGTGAGCGTATGCGAACTCAACCAATCTATTGGTGTTCTTCTGAAAGAAGAAAAGCTTGTTAATCATATTCTACGTGCTTTTTCACTTCATGTAAGCAGCTACTTAAAATTATCAAGTAGTTTATTAATACTTCAAATTTCTCGACATAAATTTCAGGAATAGAGACACAATACCTGTTAAAATTAACGCAGCGAATTTTTTCAAAATTTAAGTTAAAAGGTGTTCCATAGAAAATAGTAATTAACTTTTTTAAAGACAATAAATCATTAATAAAAATTGGGACAGCTTCTTTAGAAATACCATATGTTCCATCATGATAAATAGTGATTTCTACATCTCCTAAAATACATAAGTTTTCATTATCTAGCGTTAATCGAAAAGATCTCACGATTGTTTTTGCAAGTGTAACAGGTTGCCACCAAATGACATGCCATCGTCTTTTGCTTATGGGAATAAGCCCTGTTTCATCATCCAGACATCCTAATTTTTTTAACTCTCTTTCGTAACTGGCTAGCTTCTTGTTGAATTCTTTCTCTATTCTTCTCATGAAACTCACTCCCAATTAATGAATTTATCTTTTTCTAGTAATCGTTTCAATTCACTTTCAAATTCTTCAGCTGAAAAAACATGCAATCGATCAAACACTTCTTTGTACTCGTCCCCTTCTTTGTCAATAAAATATTCTTTAAACATATCAAGTTCTTCTTTAATGATTGAACTAGGTGTTACATAAATTAAGCGTGCATCTTCATAATTTTTTAAATGTTTAATGTATTTTGGAAACACACCCTGACTATAACGTCGTTTTGTCTTTAGTGTTAATTCTATTTCAAATTGCCACTCTACTTCTCGTCCAATACTATCCAAAAACATAAAAATGAAGTCAGGAACAAAGTATTTTACGCCTTTTTGATTTTTCTTCTCGTCTTTTACTTCATATACTTTACGGCGTTCTGATACTACCGCTTTAAGGTGCGGGTGGTTATTACAAAGTTCCAACATTTTTATCAGATAATCATTAATTTGTAAGTGGTGTTGTAAATTGTATTCAGGAACTTTTGGCAAGGTGTAGTACCCACCAATGTAATTATGGCCTTCTTTTGTTAGGTAATAAAATTTTGTTAATCCGATTTGGGAACATTCCACTAGATTTTTTTCCTTCAGTTTTTTTAGATTACCGTATACACTACTTTTTTTTGCCATATTATCAAATTGACAAAAGTCAATAAGTTGTTTTACCGATACAACTCTCAATTCATGTAGTAAACACAAAAGAATCAAGTGTATCTTATCTTCTTTTGAATAATCAATAAAGTAATTGTAAAGTAATGGTTTCAAAGTATCACCGCATTTCTATAAAATGTACAAATAGGCAAAGCCTATTTGTTTCATTGAAAAAGAGTTTCGGAACAACGTGTAGAAATACTTTTTCAGCTTTTAAGTCCTCCAAGTTTTGGTGGAGGATTTAGGAGGTTGTTGCTTTGGGCGATAGTCCCTTCAAGGTTTGGTGAAGGGGCGTCTATCGCAAGGGGTAGTTGTTAATCTTTTGAACTTTATCTTTTGAACTTTTTTCTTTAATTTTTATTACTTCTATCACCTTACTCATTCTATTTTTTTACTCTATTCTGTTTGTCCTCGGCGCTTGGTATTTTTTTCGTAGTTGCAAAATTCCTGACCATTTTCGCTTAATGGGGGTTTTAACCCACGTTGAGCGAAAATGGTCAGGAATTTTGCAGGCGGAGAAAGCCTTTTATACCAAGCGCCGAGGACACGCCACTACAATTTATAATTCCACACAATTTCCAGTGGTTTTCCTAAGTATTTCCATGATGTTTCCAAAATTTGACACACTATATTAATCTATTTTGAATTACTTTTTTGTAACCATTCGAGTGCGTTTCGCACATAAACTTTTTGTGGTGGGAGGTTTACATTTTCTGCTGTACGATAAATAATAAACTCCCCTGTACGCAATTCTTTTATCTTGTTTGGACTAATTTTGAAGCGATCTACATTACGTTTGGTTCCTCTATCTCCTGACCAATCAGATTTTCCAACATCTGAATAACCATCTTCTTGTTCCGTAACTGAAGTTACATCAATGTCTTGATACGTTCCCATTGTTTCACTCCAATACTCGGCTTCACCTTTTTCGTTGGTCTTTCCAATGAACAAAGTATTCACATTTCCGACAAGTTGTTCCATTAATTTATCGCCTAATTTTGCAATATCTGCCATCGTTTGAGGGGTGAAAATACCGTAAACACCTGCACCTCTACCTTTATTTACCATATCAATAAACGTTTCATTTAGATAAGAAGCAGGTTCATCAAAAATCACAAGGACTTCACGTTTAACATTTTTTCGATACATTTCAGAAGCAAAATAATTTACGTCTCCGACTAACATTTGCGCTAAAGTGCGGATATATTCTTTGTAAATCAATCCATTGAACGATACGTAAACTAACTTTCGTTGATTGACAATTTCTTGCACATCGAGAACATTTTTTGCGTTTTTAGTATCAAATAATTTTCCTAACTCACTGTCTAATAACATGTTAATGTTTGTCTGTAATGCTTCTGATGTGGCATACAAATAAAACGGTGAATCTTTATGTTCATAACGAATAAATAATCGTTCGAACAATTTTTGTTTGATATTTTCTCCTGTTTCTTTGTCTGTTGGCAAATATCTTAGGTTTCGTTTGAGTAATAAATAGTACGAGTCTAAATCTAATGTTTCTGGATTAAGGACAATCGTTTCCGTTTCTTTTTGTGCTATTCCTAGTTGGGAAATGTTTCTAAATTTACTGTTCTTAATTTGTGAATCTTCCTCTTTTTCTTCTTTATCAAGGTCTGAATCAGGCAGTATCTCGCTTCCTTCTTTCACTGATTTTTTCTTAGGTTTTTGTATTTTCTTTTCTACTTCAATCTCAAATAGTTTGGGATTGTTTGGTAAAATTGCATCCGCAAATAAGTGTAAAACATTTCTCGGAAGTAAAAATCGTTGAACAAATGGTAGACTTCGTTCAACGGTTTCTGTCGTACGAGTGTCTCCAGATAAAGTAACCTTGGCTCCTTTAAACTCGTCTAACAATTGAATTGTTACTTGCAAAAGAGCTTTCGCTGCGCCTGAATAAAAGACACTTTCTGTTTCGGCTAAAGACACTAACTTATCCCGAATAGATATGTCATTTCCATGCTCTACTGGGTTGTATCTCATATCGCCATCATCCGTAAAAGCATGCACTTCTTTGTCATAAAATTTGGCAATTTCTCGCATACTTTCTAATGTATCTCGAGCGCCTTTTCCATCAATCAATATCACCGGAAAATTAAATTTGACTGCGTGTTGGACGAGTAATTGAAGTAACGTTGTTTTCCCTGAACCTGTCGTTGCGGGAACAAGAACATGCTGATTGAACTCTGAAAAGTTCATAATATATGACAACCCGAACTCACTCATACCAAGTAATAATTGGTTGGATAGTTCTTTATACTTGTCAATATCAACACTTTCTACTGCTTCTTGGTATTCTTTTTCTTGTTCATCAGTAAAGCGTTGTGACTCTTCAAACTTATTTTTTTGCCTATTTTTGTATTCTTTAGATTCCGTCACTTTCTTCCGTTCGTCTTCCTTTGAAATAACTTTTCGTTTTGCCACAAATGAAGAAAATGCCAAAAAAATGGCCCCCATTCCACTTGATCCAATAAGCAAAGCGACTATTGTCTCCCAATTAAAACGAAGTGCTGTATGAAGAAGATTTAAGGGGAAAAGAAGATACGCAGACAGATACCCTCTGGGAATCCAGAGGATAAATGCAAAGACATTTATTACAAATAACACAGCTGAAAAACTAAGAAAGACAATACTATTTCGTTTCAAAAAACTCTCATAATCCATATCAAATACATTTGCAGCCTTGTCTCTTTTATCAACCGCTAGACCAATTAGTAATGGAATACTGCCTAAAATCGCAAAAGGATATAAAAGAACTCCGACTAATCCAAAGACTAGTCGGAGTTGGTGGTAGCGAGTCATTTTTTGTTGTTCTTGCCCTATTGGCGGTTTCTTTGGTTGTAGCAACCCATTGTTAAACAAATTATTTCCTTGCACGAGGTTGTCTCACTCCTTTAGGTTTGTTTGTTATCTTCTGTGTACCAGGTTTCTTGCGTTCTCTGCGAACAACTGGTGGTTGTTTAGTTTTCTTTTCTTTCTTAATGATTGGCGTATTATGTCTATTCATACGTGTGATTGGCTCATTTACCTTGGATTGTACACGTTGTGGTGTAGAATGCGTTTGAGGTACATCAACTTGCGTTACTTGCTTCACTTGATCCATTTTTTTTCGTACTTCTGGACGTCGATAGGCAGGATTACTTCCCAACGTTCCACCACTCCGTTTGACCGTTTGGGCCGCTACTTTTGGTTGGATATTTTGACGAGTCGTTGGTTGTCCTGTTCGTCTTGGACTACGAGCAACCACTTGCTTTTTCATATCTTTTGGTTTATTTGTTGGTTGAAGTACTTTTTCTCCTTGTCGTTTCATAAGTGTTTGATGACCTGTTTCGCGTTTTTTACTTCGCTGTCCAGTACGCCGATTTTGATTTCTTAAAGCTGTTAAATTGGTTGATTCGTCGCTTTGACCATTAATTTTTTTAAGTGATTCCTGTTTTTTCAATCGATCTTTTTCATATTCTTTTTGGCGAGCTGATTCATGTTGCTGCCGTTTGAGTTGTTCTTCAGATTTCTGTTCTTGCATACGTCCTTTTTCGTGCGCTTGTCTTAATCCTTCTTGTGCTTTTTCGATAGCATTTGGCGCTTTATGTTGAGGTCTTGGCTTCAATTCACGGCGTAGTGCACTACGTTTTTCTTGTTCTTTATTTAATGGCCGTTGTTTTAAGCCAGTTTCTGCTTTACCATGTTTCCTTGCTTCTTCTTGACGTTTTTTAATAGCTGCTTTACGTTCTTCTTGTGCCTGTTTCCTGCGCTCCTTATTCTCTTGCTTTTGTTCTTTTGCCGCTCTACGCATATTAGCTTCTGTGCCAAAAGGATTTCCGATAAACCCGACACCATCAGAAAGTGAAACACGTCCCGTGACAAGATTAGCAAAGAATTTCCGGAAGACATACAAGCCAAGCGGTGTAAGAAGATAAATAAGTATCGTTAATATCTTCTGCCACACGTTTTCTGTCTGATTGCTTAATTGAAACCCTAGTGATAAGAAACTTGCAAAGAAAATAGTCGCAAAACCAACCATTCCCTTCATAAAAATAGTCATGCCAAAGGTTTTAAAGTAATTCGCAAAGACGTTCGTTTCAGTTAAAAAGAGTCCTGCGAACAACAATAACGGTAACAACGGCAATAGGAACAATTGAATGACCGCAATAATTAATCGTAAGAAACTTAACAGGAAATACACCACTGTTTGAATGAAGTTAACTACCAGATAAAACAAGCCATAAAAAGTATTGGTCCAGTTGTTATAATACATAATTGAACGGTTTTTTAAGTCTTTACTTTCGTAATTTACAACTTCTTCCATTAACTTATTATTTTCTTCGCTATTCATATCGTTGTCTAACAATAAGTTGATTCGATCATATTCTTTATCTTTATACTTTACTGTTTTCTTACGGATTTTATTAACATCACTTGTTCCATAGTTCATGAGCAAGTAAGGTTCATACACATTGGTGTAAAAAACACGTGAAGCAATTAAATTTCCTGCACTTTTTGCTCGTTGATCTGCAGATAATTTTTGCTCTACTTCATTTCCGTTCTTATCTTTCCCTTTCTCTGTCATTGGTACACTAACATCACCTAAGACCGGATTAATATTTACAAATGCGGTCTCAACTTCTTTATCTACACTAAACATCATATCAAACAAAGAATTGGACGTGTTGGCATCTTTTAGGACGGAAAGACCCGTAAAAATAAGAATCGTCATTAAAAAAATACCAAAAAACCGTTTGTATCGTTGTTGTCCAATAAATTTTACACCTAAAATAACAAAGACAAAGGCAATACCAATCGTTCCCGCAATTCCTAACATATTAGTTGCTATGCTAGACGTTAGGTTCATAATCGGTTGCTTAATAGCAGTTATAATATCCATACTAAATAGTGTTTTTACCATAACTGCATTAAACTCTCCGAGTCCTTTTACCCCAGCCCATACAAATGTTTTGACTGCTGCAGAAGCGTTAGTAATTGCTTCTTTAACCCCAAAAGCAGAATCCTTTTCTTTTTCTTTAGTCATTAACTCAAAAGCATTGTCTTTGTAAGTATCATATATTGTATCTACATTAGTAGTTGGCTCCGTAACAATAACCTTATTTTCATCAGGTTTAGGTGCGGCATTGACCGATGTAGTTTGTGTAAACACAAAAAAACAGCCGACTAAAAGTAGTAAGGCTGCTTTTATCAGTGACTTTTTATCCAAAGTATCACCTCTTTATTCTGTTTTTTGTTTTATAAGTGTTCTTTGTTTTTCGCCAATTTCCCCTGTAATCTTGTTATCTTTGTATTCTACTTTTTCCATAATGAAAGAGTTTCTGCTAGTAATGTCAAAGGTTATTTTTTTATTTTTTTCATCATAAGTGTATGTCCCACTAACACTATCCTCTGAGTCATTAGCTGAAAATTTACCGTCATCAAAAAAAGTGTAAGTTGCACGTGTTTCTTCCACTTTCCATTTACCACCATCGGCAGTCAATATCTTTTTCATATCTGTTCCACAACCTGACAACAATAACAAGCCGACTAAGGCAATAAAAGGTAGTACTTTTTTCATGCTCACTTCTCCTTTTTTATGATCCTTGTTCCATTGCCAACGCCATTTGAGTAGCTTCATCCTCTTTATTAGTAGACGAAACGGCCATTAACCAACTATCGAATAAAACATCAATTGCAATAGGCTGGCTACGCCCTCGATGGTCTTGGAATAAACAAGTCCCTGATTTTAGTTCATTAATTAACTGAATATTTGCTGGGTTCGTATCCATACCAAAAAATTCTAAAACTTTTTTCTGTGCTTCTTTTTGGTTTGGCCGGAACGCAAATTTATAAGACAATAGTTCTTTTTTATCTTCTTTATCATAATCCATAAACGCTTGTGTGACAAGGTATATATCGGTCATGTTCGCACGTCCTTGGCGTAAACTTCCTTCAATTAGAAAACGTCCTTGGGCCGTGTCTTCAAATCCTTTCGCTTCATCGAAAATAATCGCAGCATCTTCAGTTTTATCTGTAGAGAAGATCGTTGTCATTTTCATAATAACTTCCATAATAGACATGCCTGCGATTTGTTCATTGTTTAATCGTCCGCTGTCTATTTCCGCTTGTGTAGGGATTTTAAGCCCCTGGGTACCTAAGACATTGATTTGATTTTCAAAGCGAATAGGTTCGCTGTAATCGTTCCCTAAAAGAATTTTGCCTAACCCAACATTGTGGCCAGAGATTAAATTTGCTAATTTAGGGTCTTTTTCGCGAATAACCTCGATTACTTTCGTTAGGTGTTTTTTCCCTTTACCTTTCATCACCGCATTGACAGAATCTAAAATCAGCGTCTTCTTATCACTTGCAGTGTGACTGTCTGTCGTAACTTCACCAAAATTTTCTAACACGTTTCGTGCGGTTTGAATAGCTTCTTCTCTTGGCAGAAATAGCAATGGATCTAACATTCCTCGATACCTTTCTTCACTTGATAGCGAAACAAAGTTAATGCGTTGATACAAAGCTTTAAATTCTGGAATATGTCCGAACTTATCTAATGCTCGTTTGAAAAAAAGGACGGTTTCATTTTTAGGATCAATATAAAGTATTTTTTGTCCTAAAAACGTTAACCACAAGAAAATGTACTTAACAAGTACTGACTTTCCTTGCCCAGGCGGGCCAATGATTAGCGTATTCCCATTTGTATATTGTGCGCCTTCTATGGCTTTTTTAGTCAAGTTTGGGAAAAACCATACGATTTTGCTTGATAAAGAAAGTGCCTGTTGTACGGACTTGAATTTTTTAGCAGTTATGACACGACCTAGAGGCATGCCATAGCGGTTACCAATTTCTTTTTCTAAATCCATTCCAAGGTCCTCTACATAACCTGTTGAAACAACATGCTCATAGCTTTTAAATTGACTCTTAGCGCCAATTAAACACTGATTAAACAATGTTAATTGGTCGACTAGCGGACGATACAACTTGTAGTCTGTACCGTCCAAAACAAATTCGAGTTCTTTTATTTTCTCTTCTAATGCTTGTTTACTATCGGCTGAAAGTACAAACGTTGTCGTCATACGACACAATCGTCGTTCTTTACTACGTATCTTTTTACTTAGTTCGTGCAATCGCTCTTCCCCAAATAAAATCACTTCGTCTTCGTCTAAAATACCGTCAACTTGTGTTTGCTCTTTGTCCTGTTCATAGATTCTTTTACGACGTTTGTGTACATCGCGTTTATCTTTATCTGGGTGGCGAAATGTAACCTTGACATGGGTTTCAATCGTGGTACTCAAACTATCCTGCAAGTTTTGTATAATCGCACTTCCAAACATACTCGTTGGCAAACTGATCAACGGTAAAAAAGCAAGGTAATGTGTTTTATCCAATTGTTCAATAGTCATATATCCCGTGTTATTTTCAATAATCCCCTCCGTCATTTCTTCCGGAAGTAACGTTCGTTCAGGTAAACGGGTATTTGCACGGTGAAAGAAATAATAAAACAATCGACCTATGGTTCTTGGATCCATGCGTTCCACATTTTTAAAATTTGATAAGTCTTTGTAAATCTTGTTTTCTAATCCTTGATATGCGCGATAAAGTTGGCTAACTGGTACATGAACCCCTGTTAAAGCATTGATTGCCTTACGTCCAACTTCCTTGAACAATTCTATATACTCCATAGGATTAGCAACTTGTATAGGTGCGGTAAAACGAATGAACAAATACGTACTATATTTATTCATTTGGACTTCGTCTTTTAGAATATCACCCGCTTGTCGGAAATAGGTTTCTCCTAAATCCGCAAAGCTTCCCTTTACCAGGTTATCGATTGTCGCTTCAATCTGTTCGTCGAGATCAAAGTATTCTGGAATATTCATAAAATGGTAGTCGAACGTGTCTTGCTCGAATACGCCTTTTCCGTCCTCTATGTATTCCTTGAAAAAGTCTAAATTATTCAAAGGAAATACTTGGTGTGCAAGTTTATAACCTACCCACACGTCGTTAGAGGTTGTAAAAAGAAAATTATTCGTAATGGCTTCAATTGGAAAGTCTAAGCGCGGCTCTTTACTTTTTAATGGCACCTTATCAACTCCTTTCTTTGCAATCACTATTTTTTTACACTTGTACAAAAAAAAGACGAGTGATCTGTTCACTCGTCTTTTGTTGTTTATTCACTTATAAATCATTAAAACGGCAGGTCATTATCAGAAATATCCACTATGCTATTTTCTGGCGAAAATGGATCCAGAGGATCAGGTTTATCCATTGACTGTTTATCAAACGTAGCTTTACCTGTAGCCTGTTCTTTTCGTTGCTCGTTTACTTCTCTTGATTCTAATAGTTGGAAGCTTTCTGTGACAACCTCAGTTACATAAATACGCTGGCCTTGTTGATTCTCATAGTTTCTTGTTTGAATGCGACCAGTTAAACCGATCAGAGTCCCTTTTGTTGCATAATTTGCTAATGACTCTGCAGCTTTCCGCCAAATAACACAGTTGATAAAATCTGCTTCCCTTTCATTGTTAGCATTGGTAAAGTTGCGATTAATGGCCAACGTAAATTGACCTACGGCTGTTCCACTTTGCGTATACCTTAAATCTGGGTCTTTGGTTAATCGTCCAACTAATGTAACGTTATTAATCAAGATATTTACCTCCTACTCATGTAGTTGTATTTTTTGTTACTACTTTTGTAAATAAGGCTTCTTTATGGTTTCTAACCATTATAGCATGTTTTTCTTAGTCCATCCGTTCACTTATCCTATCTAAATAAACACGCCCATCATCACCAATTATTTCGGTTACTTTATCCTTTAAATATTTGCAATTACAACTTCTGTATTCTTTAATTAACTGCCCCAGTTTCCTTAAATTTTTTGCTTTAGCTTTGACGGATAAAGTAGCCTTATGACCTACTTTATTTAATTCATTAATGGTTATATAAAATGACGTGTTAACAAACAATTCTTTTAGCTTTTGTAAATCTTCTTCGCTCTCACAATCAAAAGATAAATCCTCGTTTGTAACAACATAAGTCCCGTTTGACCAAACTTCTATACATAAACTGTCGTCAACAGTATCGTTATACTTATTCTCGTATAATTCATACGATTTCAGAATCAAGTTTCTATACTTAACAGCTACATCCTCGGTGTAATCTTCTACAGTTCCTAAAGACTCTAAAAATTTTGTCACAGCTTCAATTCTTTTATCCACCTTCATCCCTCACAATCTCTTTGTAAACACTTTACTGTTATTTTCTAACTTTGTATTGGACTTTTTCTTTATGGAATTGGACAAGTAGCCCATGTTCATATCTTTTTTTCTTTTGATACAAGAAGTTTCCTCGACCAATTAGATAATCAAGAAAGCTCTTATTATCCCATTTTAAAGAAAAGAGCGTCCACACAAGGACGCCCACTCCTACTATAAGAATCAACCAAAAATTAGCAATAATTGTGGTAAAAAAATTGATTTTAGCGACAAATGAAATAATCGCGAATATCAATAAGAGAATAAGGATACCAATACCTACAAAAATTTGTTCCAATCGAATGCCGTTTGGCGCAAAAGGCAATGCTACCCCTTTGATACTGTAAATCTTGTGAGGTTGTTTAAATTCTCGTGTGTAATTATATTCCATCAAAATCGCCAACCTTTTATTGGGAAAATAAAGCCGGCATTTGGTTTGAAAATTAAGTCTTTCAACCAGGTACCAATTTTTTCAGCATCTTTTAACACTAAAACCAACGCGATTAAAATTAAGATTAAGCAGACTGTCGCAATTCCTCGTGCGGCCCCTTGTGTTGCAACCGCTACAACTAAGGATACCAGTCCTAAAATCACCAATAATATAATCACCTGTGAGGAAATATTATTTGCTAAACCAGATAAATCAAACATATTCTTACACTCCATTCATTTTTTTAATAAAATAACTATCTTTTGTTGCTTCAATTTGTAATGAGAAGTTAGACGTTAGCGGACTTTTCCCTTCATAACTGAATTGATAGGTTCCTCGAACATCATAGATCCCTTGGCCTGTTTCTCTTAGACTTGTAATATCTACTTTTTCTAACGTCGCATGTTCTAGTCCTTTTACATTCGCAATTAGTCCTAACTTTTCATCATTTTTTACATATAATTCAAAGAAACGATTGGTAAATTCCGTTAGTTTTTTTGTTTCTTCTTCATTGACTTCTTTTCCTTTAGGTATAAAACGTTGCTCGTCATACACAACTTTGTTACTCTCACTTGTCTTCGCTAAATTCATTAACGTTGGTCTATCAAGCAACTTCAGTTCATTTTCTGCATAACTAACAGGCAAAATCACTTGCACTTGGCGCCATTCTTTCCCTTCAGTAAAACGGACATCATAGTACAAGCTGTAAAGTGATTCTTTATAATCAACTGTTTCTAATCGAATAAAGCGTACATTTCGTGCAACGCGGTCATCATTTGTCTTATCAAGACCTAAATCTTCTGCACGCAATCCAGCAGCTAAATAAGGGGTTATTTGCGCTTCCCAGTACTCTTTTCCTTCTAATTTTGAGGACACTGTAAATAATCGATCCACAAGTTTCATTCCGTCATATTTCAATTGATCACTTGCAGCTACGCCTTTATTCACGCTTTCAATAATTTCCTCACGATTTACTTGCTTTTGCATCGCAAGCCTTGTAAGCGTGTTTAATCGTCCAAAACTCATTAATAAAAATAAGCTTATCAAGAAAAATAAAAGGAAAAACACCATTGAGTAAATACTTTTCGCCGAACGTAGCGAAAAACGAATGGTTCGAGAATTTTCTGGTTCTTTCTCTTTCTTCCTGAAGATTGCTCGGATTATTTGAACCAATGAAGAAACACGTGTCTCTTTCCTCACTTTTTCTTTCTGGGCTTGCTTCCCTGCTTGCGGATTGAATACAGCCTTTTTGTTACTCATCTTTTAAAATCCCGTAACGTTGAATTAACGATTGGGGGACTTTACTTTCTACGACAACCTCGTTTACCACCATGCCTGCACCTTCTAAAAAAGCTAATGCTTCTTTATAAGCGGTCTTAGACGTCTTGGTGGCCTTTTCTAATTCGTCGTAAAATATCCGAGCGCCTGTTTGATACTGCTTATTATGCACCCGCCATAAGATAAATAGCGCCGTTTGAATCGCTGGGCGTTCATAAGCATAATTTTTAGCAATACGTTCCGTATTTTCTACGGCTGTCTCCTTTTCATTCACATGATTTTCGTGCATTAATCTTCACTTCTTTCGTCGTTATTTTCAGCAATTAATTGCTGAATTTTTCTCGTATCTGTTCCTACGTATCTTCTTTTCGGTGTAACAAATGTTGGTACTTTTTCCAACGTATATGTCTTTATATAGTGACGGTTTTTAGGTTGATTTAAATTGATAAATACAATGTTGTTTTCGCCCTGGTCCTCTTCGTAAACCGTCGGATAGACCTTTTGACAATCAGCACACGTATCTTTGTAAAAAAATAAGACACGTGTTTCATTGTCTGCTAAAACTACGGCCGCTCGCTCCTTTTCCTGATTGAGCATTGCCTTTTCATTTTGTTTTACCATAAATAAAAAGAGGCTTATCCCCCCTAAAACAAGCATTAAACTAATAAGTGTTGTAATTCGTACTTTTTTACTGATTTTCCTCACCTAAATTCTCAATGGTTGTAAATTTCTTGCTTTCTTCATTGAAAGTTACCTTGTAAATAAAATTTCCACGTTGCGTTTGGCTTCCTGCGATTCGAACTGAATATTCTAGCCGGACCAATGCTGTTTTTTCTTTTCCTGTATCCTTTTGTGTGGTTCGATAAATTTCAGGTGCCTTATCTAATTGAGAAACGGTCACAACACTAGGAACAACTTTATCTGCATCCCTTGGGAATACCCCGGATAGCCCTTGCTCTGTCGCATAAACAGTTGCTTTTTCTTTTCTTTTAGCGACTGTTTGTTCTTTATTGCTAGAATCATAGTCAAACAAAAGTGAAAATAAGGCATTCACTGCTTTTGTTAATGGCTCATTAACAGGATCTTCTTTTTCATCCAATAATTGTTCAATTTTTCTCGATAAATCATTCAGTTGTCCGTTTTTTTCTTCTAAAGTTTTCTTTAGGACTTGCTGCTCTTTCTCTTTTTGATTTTTTATTTGTGCATTTTCTTTTTTCTCATTGAAATAACCGCCTCCTAAAGTGGTCAGTAAAACAAGTAAAAGAACGATCACTAGTGGTTGTGCTTGCTTTAAACGCTCCCTCATTGCTACGCTCCCTTTCCTTGAATAAAATCAATTTGTTCAACCGTTGCTCTGTCTAATACTCGCCATGAACGCGTACCAGAGCCTTGATTAATAACATTTGCTTCACTCACAAGAATACTGCCGTCAGAATTGACATACTCTACAACTGCCACATGCCCATAGGGCGGTGCAGAACCTCCTATGCCACCTTGCATACTAGCTGCCCAACCAACACTTGGTTTTCCTTTTACTACTGTGTACCCTTTCGCACGAGCAGAATTAGCCCAACCTGCGCCATTTCCGCCATCACCTGAAAACCATTCAATTGGTTTGCCAATTTGCGCCATACGATTATAGGCGTACCACGTACATTGTCCAAAAGGATAGTTATTTCCAGCGTAATCATTCGAATCGATAGGCGGAAGTGTTAACTTTCCTTTATACGCACTTGGTACTTCTAATGATGGGGCAGTATTTTGTCCTGTAACTTGATCGGATGTATCTGAAGTAACAACGCAATCAGAATTTTTACCATATTTTTCGTTTGTGATTGGGGATTTTCCGGGAATATTTAGGACAAGTTCGCTCTTATTAAACGGCGCGTTACCATATTTCTGTATTGCTTCTTGGTCCAACCATTGAAACTGCTTGCCTAAGCTATTATATGTGGCCTGTAACTTCATGAGGTAAGTAGGGTCTGTAGCCCATCCTCCTGAATAAATAGCTGATAAAGTACTTAATCCGTCAGTATTATTGATAGCACCTGTATACAGTGTCTGGTGTGCCATAAATTCTGCTTTTCCAACAATTCCAGCACTATAAACATAAAACCAGGTATATGCCCCACCAGTGCCATCACCGACGTTTGACCCTGGCTTTGTACCAGAAATATCAACAGAATCTTGGCCGAATGTTGCTAAAGTTACAGGAAAATCTTCTTTTTTTGACGTTTTAACACCGCCCATATTGTGTGCCTGCCAAAATGACGTCCCCGATGGATTAGTAAAATTAAACCCATTTTCTACCATCGTTTGAGAAATACTAGCAGACGGTAAAAAGCCACCTGCTTTCCATGATAAAAGGTAAGCATCTTTATGGCTTTTTACAAACTGCTCGATCGATTTAGGTGTATCTGTCGCATCAGTTGGATTATTTATACTTGGCTGAATACAATCATTTTTTGAAGTATCTGACGTACTCGTTAATAATAAAAGAAAAAAAAGTAAGCCTCCAAAGACTAAAAATATAGGCAAGAAAAAAGAGAGAAGCCCAAAGACAATTCTTTTCTTATTCATGGTACGCTCCTATCTATACGCTAGCTTATACTTTAGCTTTGCGTTTTTTAAAGATGACAAACCCAGATACTACAGACAAGATACCGCCTACGGCAGATAAAAAGATATTCATTTCTTCACCTGTGTATGGTAAAACCTTCATTTTACCGTCCTTACCTTTTACTTCTACATTTCCGCTAGGCAATACTTTGTAACTTGATTGAATAGGTTTTAACCCTTCTGCTGTTTGTGTAAGTGGAACACCTTTTTCTACAGCTACAATGTTTTCTCCGTCTGTAGTTGTAATAGGTGTTGTTACACTAGGCACGTGCGTGATTTCTGCCAAATTACTTGTTTCAATAGGGACTGTTGGCTGTTGTGTACCATTTCCAGCGTGATTTAATTCCCCTGTTGGCGTTACAACAACGTCGATTGGCTTGCTTGGTTCTGCTGGTTGTACTGGTTTTTCAGATTCTGTTGGTTTAGTTGGTGTCACAGTTTTTTCGGGTTCTGCTGGTTTGCTTGGTGTAACTGGTTTTTCAGGTTCTACTGGTTTACTTGGCTCCGTTGGTTGTTCTGGTTCACTTGGCTCTGTAGGAGTTGTAGGTTCTGTTGGTGTTGTCGGTTCCGTTGGCTCTACTGGTTTTTCAGGTTCTGTTGGTGTTGTCGGCTCTGTCGGTTCTGTTGGCTCCGTTGGTGTAATAGGTGGCTCTACAGGGTCTACAGGTGGCTCAATTGGCGGTGTTGGATCTGTTGGCTTTTCTGGTGTACTTGGTTCTGTTGGTACTTCAATGGGCTGTGTCGTAGTATCATCAGGGATAATTTCTTGTGCAAAAGCAGAAATTTCACTTCCCCCAAATAGTAGTGTGGCACTAAATAAACTAGCAAAAAGAATTTTTTTCATCATTATTTCCTCCATTTTAATTTTAATTTGTAAGTTCAAAATCTTCTTCTGTCGGTCGTTCCATTACGACCAATTGTTCTTTTGTTTCTTCAGCTGTAAACGTAATTTTCTTTGTCGATTGCTCGGATTTTTCATTGATTAATACAACAATGAACACTATCGTCCATTGTTTGTCTTTCTTCTTTACTTCCCAGGGAAACATACTTCTCGCTCGGCTTTTCTCCGATAAAAAATCAGATAAGATTTCTTTTTTTACAAACTTTTTTAAAACTGCTTGTCTGGTTTTGGCATCTGTTTTTCCTGAATAGTAATTAGTTAGAAAGAATCGAGTAAATGTTTCTACTTTATTTTGATCATTGACTTGTTCTGTTAAGGTATTGAGTTCTTTTTTTACCTCTAATTCTTTTTCTTGGTAAGGTGTAGAATTGGTTTTCCCTAATAAAAAACCACTCATAAGTAGAATCAATCCAACAAGTGTGATAAGACTAACGGACAAAAAAAACTTTTTCTTCACTGGTTTTGTATCAGTAGTTTCCTTCTTTTCTGTACCTTTTTTGTTACTTTTAGCTCGTTGCTTCTTTGGCAACGATTGATTAACTAACTGTAAGAAGTTTTTTACTTCTATTGGATCAAGCGTTGGATCATTTGTGACTGGTTCAAGCAATACGTCTAACATATCCTTTTGTTTGACCGGTAATAAAAGTTCCGCTTCTAAAATAGGTAGTTCTTGTTCTTTTCCTGTATATAAAAAATAGGCTATCGTGCCTCCTTGTTTTGTGGCCAAAACTTCTTGATTGGCTTGTTCAAGTAGCAAAAGACCTTGAACAAGCGAAAATCGTTGATGGACTGGTAAAGCTATTTTTTCTGCTTGTGTTGCTTCTAAATCAAAAGAGATATACATAAACTCACCCTTACATAGGTTCTAAAATTTCAGTGAATACCACTTTTAACGGGGTGTTCTTGGAAAATTTAATTCGATATTCTGTATCTTCCAAGGATAAAATGTAATTTTCACTGTCTTCTTGATAATAGGTGTACTCATTTCCTTTAACATTGAAATGGTTCTGTATTGCTTTGTGCTGTTTCATTTCAATTAATTTAGGTAACGTGGCTAGCTGATAACCTCCAACTATTCCTATCCCTAAAATAAAAAGTCCTGATAAAATAATCATTTTTTCCCTCCTATATTTTTGTGTCAGGCATCATTTTTTTATTATCGCTAACAAAAAAACCAAAGGAACCGAAACGGAAAAACTTAGCATGGCTGGTTAAAAATCAAACAAATTGTAATCCATCGCTTCCTTTCAGTAACCAATTTCAAAAGAAATCCCAATCGTCTAAGTGTCGTTGGTCTTCTGGCATATTTGCTAATTCTTTCCAATAAGCATCTTCTAAAACGTCTAACATGAATCGTTTTATTTCTTGTTGTTTTTCCTCTAGTTCTCGTACATTACGTATGTCATTCGTATTTAAAGACCGCTTGTTTATTTGCACGTTGATTATTTCTTTTAATTGGAAATATACTCGTTCTAACTCTTTTAGTGTTTGTTTCTTGAAAGACGTATCATAAAAACAGCGTTTTAGTGTGATTTTTTGTGTTTCTTTGTCTAACCAAACATCCACAAATTCCAACGAATTTAGCCTATTTAATAGACTGTAGGCAGAAAATCCAAGCAAACAACTTAGAACAAAAGATACATACATTGGCTTTTCTTTCTCCTTTACTTATGCTTTTAACGTTTCGCCGAAAATCTCTTCAAATACTCCTCTGTTAATAGGTGTTTTGATAAAAAAGACAGGCACATTGATTCTGCCTAAATTTGGTTTCACATAGATACTTTTTTCTGGATATACTTCTAATGCCAAAGATTTTCCATTTTTAATAATATTCAACGTGGTGATCTCTTGAATGTTTTCTTCGGTAATTTGTTTGTTGTACCACATTTCCATTGCACGTGTATTCTTTAATCGAACTTTAACTAACTTACCTGTGTTTCCTCTCCACTGTAAGGTCAAATCTTTTTCTTGGATGGCAATTTCTTTCATCCCCTTTGCCTCTCTTTCTACTACTACTGCTTCCAATGTTTCCCCTCCATAACTAAAAAAAGAAGGACAATCAGTTCGTCCTTCTTTTCGTCTTCAATTATTTTGTTTCTTTTCTACGTTTAAAGCCTAAGCCTGCTAAGCCAAGCATTGCAGCTAAACTTCCAGCTACCGTTAATAAGACATTTTGTTTTTCGCCTGTTTGTGGCAATTCTGGCTCTACACTTGCCTTTTCTACCACTAATGGCTCTACTGGTGCTTGTGGTGTTTTTGGTGTTGGTGGCACGATCACTGTTTTTTCTGGTGGTGTTTGTGGTTTTTCTGGCGTATGCGTC
>QFCO01000174.1_pt1 | contig 16892 bp, 17 predicted proteins | sample 5345991 | NCBI WGS metagenome assembly QFCO01 (sample SAMN09062262, study PRJNA434731) | Human gut metagenome, whole genome shotgun sequencing project. | isolation source: stool timepoint D shortread assembly | host: Homo sapiens | collected 2016
AAGGGCGCAAAACTGGACATCATCGTGAAGCGTGATAGGCAAGAGCTACTCTTTCAAGTGCCAGTAAGCGGAGATGTGAAATTTAACCAAAGCCTAGATATTGACGCTCCTTCAAGCCTTGATCTGCCAAATTTAAATATCATGCCAAAGTCGCCTGAGAGCTTGTTAGATGATAAAGTTTTGGTGGATTATGGTATCACGGTTGATAAAAATTTAGTAGTTACAAAGGTTGAGCCAAAGTCAAATGCAGAAATTTTTGGCATAAAGATCGGCGATAAAATTTTAGGCTACAACAAAGAGAGTGTGAGTAGCCGCGAGGAGCTTTTAGAAAAGATCGGCGACCTGCAAAATTTCGTGCTTTTATTTAGTAGAAATGACTTTCAGTTCTTTGCAAGAGTGCCAAAATGAGCCTACTGGAGGAGTTTGTAAAATTTCTAAACGCAAATTTGCCAAAGGCGCCTAGCTTTCACCCTTACTACGAGGAGGCGCTTGGCGTTATGCTAAAGGCTGGAGGTAAGCACTTTAGGGCGCTTTTGCTTCTTGGCGTGGTGGAGAGCGTGGATAAAAGTCTCACGCAAAAGGCGATGAGAGTGGCTTTGGGGCTTGAGATGATGCATACATACTCGCTCATCCACGATGATCTGCCTTCGATGGATAACGCAAGCCTAAGACGTGGCACACCAACGCTTCACGTAACATACGACGAAACGACTGCGATACTTGCAGGAGATGCACTAAATACGCATGCTTTTTATGAAATTTCACGCGCTGATTTGCCAGCGCAAACACGCATAAAATGCGTGGAAATTTTAAGCGAGAACGCTGGCGTTAGCGGCATGGTGCTAGGTCAGGCGCTTGATTGTTTTTTTGAAAATACAAACAAAGAGGATATAAAAAGAGCAAAGGCTAAATTTGGCCTCTCTGGCAAGATGCTAAGCCTTGATGAGCTAGTATTTTTACATATCCACAAAACCGCAAAACTCATCGCTGCTAGCCTAAAAATGGGCGCTGTTATAGCAAATTTAGACGAAAAAGAGTGCGAGAAAATTTACGATATCGGTCTAAAGCTTGGGCTTGCTTTTCAGATACAAGACGATATCATCGATCTTACAAGTGACGAGGCGGCCGCTGGAAAGCCCGTGCATAACGACCTAGCGAAAAATTCATTTACAAATTTACTTGGTCTATCTGGCGCAAAAAAGAAAAAAGATGAGCTAATTAGCGAGATAGAAGAGGCGCTAAAACAGATAGATACTGGCATAGCAAAGATGATCTTGGAGCTTACGGACAAGCACCTAAGATAAGCGCGTAAATTTCGTAAATTTATATCACTTTTTAGACATTTTGGGCAAAAACGCAAGGCAAGTTTTAATCACTTTTTTGTATAATCTGACGCAATAAAGGAGATCATATGCTAAAAAAACAAGCCGATACTATAAGATTTTTGTGCGCTGATATGGTGCAAAACGCTAACAGCGGACACCCAGGTGCTCCTATGGGCCTAGCCGATATCATGGTGGTTTTAAGCAACTTTTTAAAACACAACCCTAAAAATCCAAAATGGCTAAACAGAGATAGGCTCGTTTTTAGCGGTGGTCACGCGTCAAGCTTGGTTTATAGCTTCTTGCATCTAAGCGGCTACGATCTAAGCCTAGATGAGCTTAAGAAATTTCGCCAACTTGGCTCAAACACTCCAGGACACCCAGAAATTCACACTCCAGGCGTTGAGATGGCTACTGGCCCACTTGGTCAGGGCGTAGCAAATGCAGTTGGCCTTGCCATGGCAGAAAAATACGCTGCAAACGTGCTAAATGAGCCAGATAATAAAATAATCGATCATAAAATTTACTGCCTTTGTGGTGACGGCGATCTTGAAGAGGGCATAAGCTACGAGGCATGTTCAATCGCAGGAAATTTAAGACTAGACAACCTTGTGCTCATCTACGACTCAAACAACATCACGATCGAGGGCGACACAGCGATCGCATTTAGCGAGGACGTCAAGGCAAGGTTTGAGGCGCAGGGCTGGGAGGTCGCACGCATTGACGGACACGACTTCAACCAGATCGAATTTGCACTTGAGCAAGCTAGCGAGAAAGAGTCGCCATATCTCATCATCGCAAACACGCACATAGCACGCGGCGCAATGGAGCTTGAAGGCAGCCACCACAGCCACGGCGCACCGCTTGGCGAAGAGATCATCAAAAAGGCAAAGGCCGCAGCTGGCTTTGACCCTGAGAAGAAATTTGCTATCGACGAGGACGTGCTTTTAAGGTTTAGAGGCGCAGTTGAAAAGGGCGATCTTGAAGAGGCTATGTGGAACAAAAAGGTTGAAGCGTTAAGCATTGAGGGCAAAAATTTATTAAACTCACTTCTTAATCCAGACTTTAGCAAAATCGAATTTCCAGACTTTAGCGACAAAAAGCTAGCCACAAGAGATACAAACCACGTCATTTTAAACGAGATAGCGAAAAAACTCCCTGGCTTTATCGGCGGTAGCGCTGATCTTGCTCCTTCAAACAAGACCGAGCTAAAGGGCATGGGTGACTTCCCAAATGGCAAAAATATCCACTACGGCATCAGAGAACACGCCATGGCAGCTATCAACAATGGCATCGCCAGATACGGCCTTTTCTTGCCATTTTCAGCGACATTTTTCATCTTCAGCGACTATTTAAAGCCAAGTGCGAGGATAGCAGCGCTAATGGGCATCAAACACTTTTTTGTCTTCACACACGATAGTATCGGCGTTGGCGAAGATGGTCCGACGCACCAGCCTATCGAGCAGCTTAGCACATTTAGAGCGATGCCAAATTTCTACACTTTCCGCCCAGCTGATGGCAACGAAAACGCAGCTAGCTGGCAAGTGGCTCTAAATTTAAACGCTCCAAGCGCATTTGTGCTTAGCCGTCAAGGGCTTGATCCACTTGCAAAAGGCGAATTTGGCGAGGTTAGCAACGGCGCATATCTTTTAAGCTCGGCAAAAGATGCGAAGATAACATTTATAGCAAGTGGCAGCGAAGTCTCACTTTGTGTAAAAGCAGCCGCACTTCTAGCTGAGCAAGGTATCTGCGCAAATATCGTATCAGTGCCTTGCTTTGACCTGCTTTGCGAGCAGCCAGCTGAGTATGTGGCTAGAATTTTAGATAAAAACACAACGATCATCGCAGTTGAGGCTGCAACTGGCTATGAGTGGTATAAATTTGCCGACGCAGTTTATGGCATGATCAGCATTGGCGCCGGCGGCAAGGCGAATGAGCTATTTGACCACTTCGGATTTACTCCGCAAAAGCTTGCAAATTTTGCTAGCGAACTTATATAAAATTTAACTTTGGGGAGTAAAATCCCCAACTGCAATCTACAATCAAAAAAGGCATTTTATGGAAATTTCTCACGTTATCGTTTTGGCCTTGGTGCAAGGCATAAGCGAATTTCTGCCTATTTCAAGCTCAGCTCATCTCATCTTGGTGCCAAAACTACTTGGCTGGCCAGATCAAGGGCTTGCTTTTGACGTGGCAGTGCATGTTGGTACGCTAAGCGCGATACTTTTTTATTTTAAAGATACGATTTTTAAGCTACTTCGCGACTTTTTTGCCTCGATCGCGCAACGAAAGATGGTGGGTGATAGCTTGCTTGTCTGGTGCGTTGGATTTGCCACTATTCCAGTTGGTATCTTTGGACTTTTGTTTAACAACGTGATCGAAGAATACGCAAGAAGTGGCGTTGTGATCGCGGTAACTACGATCGTCTTTGGTATAGCACTTTATTTTGCTGACCTTCGCTCGACAAATAAGAGCGAATATGAAATGACTATAAAATTTGCTCTTATCATCGGTTTAGCGCAGGCTGTGGCGCTCATCCCTGGCGTCTCAAGATCAGGCATAACGATGACAGCGGCACTTTTTTTAGGATTTAGCCACAAGGGCAGTGCAAATTTCTCATTTTTACTCTCGATACCTGTCATCATCCTAGCTGGCGGACTTGAGAGCATCAAGCTTATAAAAGATCCAAACGCCTTGCCTTGGAGCGACATCGCCCTTGGCGTCATCATAAGTGCAGTTAGTGCTTATATCTGCGTGAAGCTATTTATGGGGATCATCTCAAGGATCAGGATGCTACCTTTTGTCATCTACCGCTTGATCTTGGGTGCGTTTTTGCTCTATCTATTCTTATAAATTTAAGTGATGAAAAGGCTAGGCTAAGACCTAGCCAAAATGATAAATTTGCCAAAAAGCTTGGCAAATTTACTCCTCTTTTTTATCTTTTTTTATGACGTTTATGAAGTCTTTTGCGGCCTGATATGCTCTGTCGCCAAATTTCTTAGCTTCTGATTTTATATCCATTTGTTTGATGTCTTCAAGCTTATCGTTCGCCTTTTTCTCAAACTCTGCGATATCTTGTTTGAGGCCTTCAAGCTTATCGTTTGCGTCAAAATTTAGCTTTAGCTTTTTGCTCTTGTCGTTTAGCTCTTGCTTTAGAGCTTCAAATTTATTGTTCGCCTCGCTCACAAGCTTTGCAACGCCATTTGATTTTAGCTCTTCAAGCCTTGAGCTGATCTGCTCCATCGCTTGATCGCTTATGCGTTTAAATTTTGCTAGATTTGTATCAAGCTCGCTATTTATCACGCTTTCGATCTCGCTTTTAGCCACGCCGTCAAATTCATTTTCAAGCTCTTTAAGAAGCGCTATAAACTCTTCATCCACGTTTTTTAAATTTAAAAGCTGTGAGTTTAGCCTTAGCTCATCTGGAGCAAATTTCGCCTCATCTTTTAGCTTCTCAATAGCTCTTAAAATGCCATCTCTTGTGCCATTTATCGCGCCTTTTATGAGCTCTTTTGCAAATATATGCCCCTCATTTGCTAAATTCCCCGCTGCACTGATGATATTTTTTGAAATTTCAAACATTCGCTCTTTGCTAAACTCCCCGCCTCTTATCGCGGCGTAGGTCATATTTTTAGCTATCGCGCCAGCGGTTTCTTCGACATCCTTTGCACCTTCAAGTGTTGTTAAAAAGGCGATTTGAGCGCTCTCTTTTAAGATGCCAAGCATTCTCGTTTCTCTAATAATGGCGTTATTTAAAAGCTCTAAAATTTCCTCTTTTTCGCCAAAATCTCTATCTTTTACGACCTCTTCAGCCGCTTCAAATGAAATTTTTAGCCTATTTTTTATCTCTTCACGCTTTGTCTCGATCGCTCTATTTATCTCATCTCTTTTATCAAATAGCTCATAAAGCCCCTTCTCTTCGCCGCTAACTAGGGCCTGATTTATCCCCTCCATAGCGCTTTTTAGGTTTTTGGCATTTATGAGGTTCTCTTTATCCATCTTGTCGTAAAGCTCGTTCATCTTTTGCTTTAAAAGATCAGGCAGTGCGTTTTCGTCTTTGTCTGTGACATCCCTAAAAAAGTCGTGGCAAAGAGCCTTTATGCTAGTTAGTAGCCCCTCGCTATCTTTATAATCACGTAAATTTTGTTCAAGTTTATCCATATTTTTGCCTTATAAAACGTATTTTGCTTCGTGTTTTAGCGCTGAAAATATCTCCAGCCTCTCTTCTTCGCTCAAAACTAGCACGGCTAGATCGTAGCTAGCGTATTTTTTATCCTTGCTAAATTTTGAAAAAACTAGCTTAAATTCTCTATCTTTTACTATCTCTTTTACCTTCTCTTCGGCATTTACGCCAGCGTCAAATATCACTTTATACTCCCAGTGTGTTGGGTAGTCGATTTTTGCCTTTTTATTATTTAGATCGCATATATTCGCCACTTTTGCCTCCTGTTTTGCTCTCTAGCACGATGTTACTGATCTCCATGCCCTTATCTATGGCTTTTACCATGTCGTAAATGGTTAAAAGTCCCACGCTCACGCCTGTTAGCGCCTCCATCTCAACGCCTGTTTTGCCCTCTATCTTGACACTCACGTAAAGCTTAAAAGCGCAAATTTCAGGCAGCTCCTCGATGTCACAATCCACGCCCAAAATGGCCAGTGGATGACACATAGGTATTAGCTCGCTTGTCTTTTTAGCGCCCATTATCGCAGCGACGACGGCTGTTTGGATGACTGGACCTTTTTTGCCTGTATTTTCTTTGATCGCCTTAAAAGCATCTTTGCTCATTTTGATGATCCCGCTAGCAGTTGCTACTCTTTTAGTTGGATCTTTTGGGCTTACATCGACCATCTTTGGACGATCTTTTTCATCTAAATGTGTTAGCATTATCTCTCCTTTTTTTGGTGGATTATAGCCTATTTAAGCAAATTTAAGTTATCAGTAAATTTAAGCAAAAAAATATCAAAAATTTAAAAATTAAGCTTTGCTCAAAAGGCAAGAGGATTTTTTCATTTCTTAATATAATTATCTAATTTAAATAATTTTTTTAAAGAAATATTTATAATTTAAATTTTTAATGCAAAAAAAGCCTAAAATACGAATTTTTACAGATAATAAATTTTATCAAAAATATATTTCTATCCATTAAATTCCAAAGTCTATTTATTGTAAATGGCAAAATTTAAAAAAAATTATTGATATTTTTCTTTAAATGCTTAAAAAAGTAAATTAATCGCTAATTTGCTTTTAAGAGTTATGCTTGTATAGTTTTTACAAATTTTAAATTTACGATGAAAGCAACCTAGATAATGAAATTTCTGCTATGTCTTAGCTTATCTTTGATGGCGCTTTTTGCTGAGAGTAAGGGCTGCTTCGTCGATGAAAATAGTCAAAACATCATCTTTGTAAAAGATGGCGAGACAAAAAGCCTAGGCTTAAAGGAGAAAATTTATAAAGATCAAAGATGTGCTTACGATGAGAGCTCTTTTTACGTTGCAAATTTAAACAACCAGATCGTAAAGGTAGCTAGCCAGAAGGAATTTTTCTTTGCTCTGCCAAATGTTGGCTGTAAGGTTTCAAATATCTTGCTAGAAAAAGAGAAAATTTACGTCGCTTGCGATATGGCAAATGTCGTAACGATCGCTATTTTTGACAAGGGCCCAAAGAAATTTATATCAAAAAATTTTAACAATGTTTATAAAATTTCTAGCTTTTTACCGCTTGGTGAGGGAGTGTTTTTTACAAGCTTTAATGGCAAGGCATTTTTGCTTGATAGCAAGCTTAACGCAAAAGAGCAAAAAAGCGTTGGTTTTGCGCCGATAAGTGCCTGTAAATTTAGTGATAATGAAATTTTCATAGGCTTTAGAAACGGAGAAATTTTAGATCTTAAAAGTGGGGCTAAAAAGCAAATTTTAAGATCTAAAATTTCAGCTCTTGCGTGCGTGGGAGATGAGGTTTTGGTAGCTGGCGAGGACGGAGTGATCTATAAATTTGACAAAAGCTTTAAGCTAAAGGGCAAAAAAGAGCTTTTTAGCGGTGAGATAAAAGAAATTTTTATAGATAAAAACGTGCTTGTTGGCGTGGATCTAGGCAATAAGACAAAGAGTTTAGAGATAAATTCATTTTAAAAAGGAGAGTAAATGCAAAAGTTATTTTGTGTCGCAAGTGCTGCACTGCTTGGGCTATCTTTAACTGCTGCTTGTGCTGCTAGTAGTGACCTTGAAAAAGTCATGAAAGAGCGCGGGCTAAGCGAAAAAGATGTCCTTGCAGCTGCTAAGACTTACCAGCCAAGCGGTAAAAAAGATGATTTCATCGTCTTTTCATCTGGCGGGCAGAGTGGTCAAGTGCTAGTTTATGGCGTTCCGTCGATGAGAATTTACAAATACATCGGTGTTTTCACCCCAGAGCCTTGGCAAGGATATGGCTATGACGACGAGTCAAAAGCTGTTTTAAAAGAAGGCAACATCAGGGGCAAAGAGATAACTTGGGGCGATACACACCACCCAAATTTCACTGAGAAAAATGGTGAGTATGTTGGTGATTATCTATTTATCAACGACAAGGCAAACCCAAGGATCGCTGTTATAAATTTAAAAGACTTTGAGACAACTCAAATGGTCGTAAACCCTATCATGAAGAGCGACCACGGCGGTAGCTTCATCACTCCAAACAGCGAGTATGTCATCGAAGCTAGCCAGTATGCAGCTCCACTTGATGATAACTACCACTCTATGGACGACTACGAAGCCGTTTATAGAGGTGCTGTGACATTTTGGAAATTTGACTATCCAAAAGGCAAGATCGACGAGAAAGCATCTTTCTCACTTGAGCTTCCTCCATACTGGCAAGACTTAAGTGACGCTGGTAAGGGCGAGAGCTACGGCTGGGGCTTTACAAACTCAATAAATAGCGAGATGTATACAGGTGGTATCGAAAAAGGTCTTCCTCCATTTGAGGCAGGTGCAAGTAGAAACGACACCGACTTCTTACATGTTTATAACTGGCAAATTTTAGAAAAACTTGCACAAGACAAGAAAAACTACAAAGTTATAAATGGTCACAGGGTAGTTACGATAGAAGCTGCTGTAAAAGCTGGAGCACTATTTTTGATCCCAGAGTCAAAGAGCCCACACGGTTGTGACGTAAGCCCAGATGGCAGATACATCATCGTTGGCGGTAAGCTTGATACTCACGCATCAGTTTATGACTTTAGAAAGATCAAAGAGCTAATCGACAAAAAAGAGTACGCTGGCACTGACCCATACGGCATACCTATCTTAGATAGAGAAAAGTCAATGCACGGACAAGTCGAACTTGGCCTTGGACCACTGCACACATCATTTGACTCACAAGATGGCATACTCTATACTTCACTTTACGTTGATAGCCAAATCGTAAAATGGGACTACAAAAATTTAAAAGTGCTTGATAAAGTAAATGTTCACTACAATATCGGTCACCTTGACACAATGGAAGGCAAATCAGCAAAACCTAAGGGCAAATACGCAATCGCTCTTGATAAACTTTCAATCGATCGCTTCAATCCAGTTGGCCCACTCCATCCACAAAACCACCAGTTAATAGACATCACTGGCGCAAAAATGGATCTAATCTATGATATGCCTATCCCACTTGGTGAGCCACACGACGTTGTCTCAATCGCTGCTAGCAAGCTAACTCCAGCGCTTACTTACAATATGGGTACAAACTCAAGAACAGGCGAGGCTAGCCCATACGCAACCCTAGCTGGTCAAGAAAGAGTTGAGAGAAACGGCAAAAACGTAACTGTCTATGCGACAATGATCAGAAGCCACATCAACCCAGAGCACATCGAGGTAAATAAAGGCGATAATGTAACAATTCACCTAACAAACCTAGAGCGCGCTCAAGATGAGACTCATGGCTTTGGCATCGACCTTTACAACATCCACGCTTCACTTGAGCCTGGCAAAACCGCTTCAGTAAATTTCGTAGCTGATATGGAAGGCGTCTTCCCATACTACTGCACCGAGTTTTGTTCAGCACTTCACCTAGAGATGATGGGTTACTTGCTTGTTAAAGATCCAAATAAAAAATATGAATCTGCAAAAAATAGCAAGCTAAAAACTCTAAGTCCAGAGGCTCTAAAAGCTGAGTACGACAAAGTAATCGCAACTAACAAAGCAACTGATGATGTTATCCAAGAGGTTGTTAAATACCTAAAAGAGAAACATTATGAGAAATATCCAAAAGTAAAAGCTTTGGTTGATGACGCACTTGATCAATACGGCCACATCAAAGAGGTAAAAGCTAAAGCTGACGAAGCTTACAAAAAAGGCGACGTAAATGGCGCTATCCTTTGGGAGTACCAAGTATGGCAATACATGGTAAAAACTGCCGACGTTGGTCTAAGAGCTAAAAATAACCTAGCTAAAGAGATCGCAACTCCGATGAGCCCAGCTGCTGCAAAAGGCGAAGAAGCTTATCTAAAAGGCGGATGTAATGGCTGCCACGTCATCGGTCAAGTAAGCTCAGGTCCAGATCTAACTGGCGTCTTGCTAAGACATGAAAACGGCGAAAAATGGGTAGCAGACTTTATAAAAGACCCTGCTAAATTCTATAATGACGACTACGTTAAAGCGATGATTGATTTCTTTAAACTTAGAATGCCAAATCAGCACATGAGTGATGAAGAGATCAAAAATATCATCCAGTATCTAAAATGGATAGACGAAAACGCAGGCATGTAGTTTTAAGGGGCATTTTTGCCCCTTTTAAATTTTAAAATTTAACTTTTTGCTAGGCTAAATTTTAAAATTTAAAGGAGAGATTATGAGTAAATATAAAATTTATACCATTGTTGCACTTATCATTATGAGCGTTTGTTTTACTCTGCCAGTTCTTGGCTGGCACGGAGCAAAAGAGCGTATAGCTAATGGCGACGAGCTACCATCTTATAGCTACACTATCTATGATCTTTATAGCTCATTTCAGTATAAAAACCACCTTTTGCCAAAAGAGGTGGCAAGCGATCTTCATAAGATGATCGAGCAAAAAGCAGAGATCGGCACGCCATCTTTTCCTATCTGGTACGTATCTCTTGAAGCACCAAACTATCCAAAGGCAGCCTTTCCAGATGGCATACCTGTCTATTTTCACGTAGATGGATATAGTGGCGACGTGCACGAGATGAATACGATAAACCACTACATCGGCATGTATCCTATGGAGCATGGCGGAAATTTAGAGCGAGCGATCGCACCTTATTATCTACTTATCGCCACACTTTGTATGCTTGCATTTTTATACTATGACGGTAAATTTAACTCACTTCTAATGGTGCCAACCATCATCGCACCTGTGCTATTTATGAGTGCATTTGTGGGCTGGCTATACTGGTATGGACACAATATGCAAGAGTGGGGCGCCTTTAAGATCAAGCCATTTATGCCAACAGTCTTAGGCGATGGTAGCGTGGCGCACTTTACAACGCACTCATACCCAACTATCGGCTTTTGGATGATGATAGTTATGAGCGTGCTTTGCATACTTGCGGTATTTTCAAAGAAAAAAGAGCTAAATGCGTAAATTTTCTAAATTTGCCCTTGTTTTTTTGCCACTTTTTGGCTTTGCAAACGTCCTTCAAGATGCGATAAATAACGCTAGCCCTGGCGATGTGATAAAGTTAGGCGACGCTGTTTATGAGGGAAATATAATCATTTCTAAGCCTCTTACTATCATCGGCGAGGGCAAAAATGCCCATATAAAAGGGGATGGCAAGGGCAGCGTTATAAAGATCATCGCCTCAAACGTGACACTTAAAAATTTAAAGATAAGTGGCAGTGGCAACGACCTTGGTGAGCTTGACGCTGGCATAGGCTGTGACAAGGCAAATAACGTTGAAATTTCTAAAAACGACATAAGCGATGTGCTTTTTGGGATTGACTTTAAAGAGTGCAGTAGCTCAAAGATCACTGAAAACAACATCACCTCAAAAAAGGGCGCTAGTCTTGGCTTTAGAGGCGATGCCGTGAGACTTTGGTATAGCCATGAAAATTTGATCGAGCGTAACAACATCCGTGACAGCCGTGACATGGTCGCATGGTACGCAAGCCACAATAAATTTCTAAGCAACAAAGCAGTTGGCAGCAGATACTCGCTGCATTTTATGTATGCGAATCAAAATTTAGTAGAAAATAACGAATTTATAGGCAACGCTGTTGGTATGTTTTTTATGTATTCGGCTAGCTCAAATATAAAAAATAACCTAGTTATGGATAGCGACGGCGCTTTTGGCATCGGCATCGGGCTAAAGGACGTGTCTGACTTTACGATAGAAAACAACACCCTTGTCTATAACGCGCGTGGCATTTTGCTTGATAACTCGCCGTTTCAGCCGGGATCAACTATAAATTTTATAGGCAATAAAATTTTACACAACGTGGTTGGCGTCTATTTTCACGCCACGCAAGGCACAAGCATCTTTGAAAACAACGACTTTATCGGCAACATGGACATCGTCGTAAACGACACCCCAGGCGAAAAGATGCTACTAAATAGATGGAGCAAAAACTACTATGATGAGTATGAGAGCTTTGATAGAGATAAAGATGGCTACGGCGACACGCCATTTTTGCACCTCTCATACATCGATCAGCTCTGGCAGTACTATCCAAATTTGCAGTTTTTCTATGGCTCAAGCGTCTTTAGCGTCTTAAATTTCCTAGCCAAACTAGCTCCATTTTCTGAGCCCATAAAGCTACTTGAAGATAGTTCGCCTAGGATAAAACCGCTTGATGTTTCAAATTTCAACGCTTTAAAGGCGAAACGTGGATAGAAGAAATTTTATGATAATTGGCTCAGCCGCAGCGGTGGCTGGATACGCCATAGGCAAGTTTTTGCCAAAAAGTAGTGGCGACAAGCTCTATCTTAGACCACCAGGTGCTGTTGATGACTTTGATGATCTTTGCGTAAAATGCGGTCAATGCGTGCAAGTCTGCCCTTATCACAGTATAAATTTACTTGATATAGAAGATGGCTACTCAAGTGGCTCAGCTCACATCGACGCCAAAGAGCGAGGCTGCTACTTGTGCGATCTCTTCCCATGTGTGCTAGCCTGTCCTAGTGGTGCGCTCGATCACGCGACAAAGGTCGTGGGTGACGTCAAAATGGGCGTTGCAGTTTTAAGTGACACGGCAGCCTGTTTGAGCGTGAAAAGAGAAAATTTAAGCGAAGCTGGCGTTAAGCATCTACTTGATCGCAAAGCCTATAACGACAGAGAAGAGGCGCTAAAAGATAAGATAAAAGGCAAGATCGGTCAAATTTGCGATCTTTGTGTCACGCTTTGCCCAGTTGGCGATAGCGCGATAGTGATGAGCCAGACAAATTTGCCGCTTATAAAAAATGGCTGCGTGGGTTGTGGTGTTTGTGCTGAGGTCTGCCCAGCAAAGATCATAAATATCGCCCCAAAGATGAGCTATGATGAAATTTACAAGGAGAAAAAATGAGAGCAATAATACCTTTAGTAGCTGCTGCGTTGATATTTGTCGGCTGTGAAAAGAGTGAGGACAAAGCGCAAGAGGCTGTTAGCGAGCAAGGTGCAAAAGTAGCCACGAGTGCTAGCATAAAGGTCGAAAAAAATGAAAACAACGAGAGCGCAAATAAGCAAAATGAATTTATAAAATACGACATGCACGGCGAAAAAAGCGTCAAATTTGGTCTTGAAGATAACAACGTAAGCCGCCAGATCGGAGCACTTGCCATGGTAAAAAGCCCGCTTCAAAGTATAAATTTAAGGCTTATAAAGGACAGACTTAGCAAAGACTTCATCACTAAGTGCTCAGCCTGCCACGATGACTATGCAAATGGCATCATCGGACCATCTCTTTTAACAAAGAGCGAGGATGAAATTTTCAAGATGATAAACGCTTATAAAAACAAAGAGAAGGTAAATGTGCTAATGCGTGATCTTGTTAAAAAGATGGACGAGAGTGAGATTAGAAAACTAGCCAAAGAGATAAGCGATTTTAATGCGCAGTTTAGGAGCAAACAATGAAAATCGGAAAAATAATAACGATCATTTTAGCGGTGCTGATATGCGGCATCATGGTATTTATGCTAAGCCAAACTCCGCCTAAAAAGCAGAATGTAGAAGCGAGCGTTCAGCCAAAAGTGGAGCAAAATGTCTCAAAAGAGCAGTCAAAGTCTAGCGAGGAATTTGCCAGCGAAGATGAGCTAAAAAAGGTAAAAGAGCTAAGTCTAAGCGTAGCTAAGGCTCAAAATGAAGGCGTTAGCAAGCAATACCTAACCTCTTGCGCTCCGTGCCACGGCGCAAATGGCAAGGGCGTCGTAGCGCCTGACATCACTCATCTAAGCAAAGAGGATCTGCTAAAAAAACTAGCTGATTATAAGGCTGGTAAGGTGCAAAACACGCTTATGAAGGGGCTTCTAACAAACGTTAGTGACAGCGAACTAAACAGCCTTGCTGATGAAATTTCTAAATTTAAAAAGTAAAAATGGATAAATATAACGTTCGCGCGACCGTTAGAAACGTAAGCTTTCTAAGCACGCTAATAACGACTACAAAAGATGGCAAAAAGCGCCCAAGCATACGTTTTTGGCGCATTTTCACCATCGTGCTAGTTCATCTTTTATTTGTGCTCTCATACAGGGTCGATGTGCAAATTTTAGAGGGCGACATCAGCGCTTCTAGGATACTTGGCTTTCACCTAGCAGACGCATTTATGAGCTTGCAAGTCTTTTTAGCAACGCATGAAATTCATGTAAATTTACTAATCGGCTCGCTTAGTATCCTAGCCTTTTACATCATTTTTGGAGGCAGAGGCTTTTGCTCGTGGGTTTGTCCGTATTCACTCATAAGCGAGATAGCTGAGAAAATTCACGAAAATTTGCGCGCCAAAAAGATAGTAAAACCGCGAGTTTTTGACACAAAGTGGCGATACGCTTTTACCATTTTGTTTTTGGCTCTTAGCTTTGCTAGCTCAAGCCTAGTCTTTGAAATTTTTAATGTCGTTGGGATATTTTCAAGATTTATCATCTATGGCTACTTTCACGCTATCTGGCTTGTTGTGGCTATGCTTGTGGTTGAGATTTTCTTCTCACGCAGGGCTTGGTGTAGGTATGTCTGCCCTATTGGAGCGACTTATTCGCTACTAGCAAAGCCAAATGCGATAAAGGTCAGCTGGGATAAAGAAAAGTGCGACCACTGCTTAGTTTGCACTGATGTTTGCCTAGTGCCACACGTGCTTTTTATGACAAAAAAGGGGGCAAAAACTGATGATAGCAAAAAGCTCTTTAGGATAGCTGGGGCTGACTGCACGCTTTGTGGCAGGTGTATCGACGTTTGCCACCAAGATGCGCTTAAATTTGACAACGGCTTTAAGAAACTCATATAAGGAAATTTTTTGATAGATATAAAAGAAGTAACGAAAATTTTTGGCTCGCAAAAGATACTTGATAGCGTCAGTCTAAATGTAAAAGCTGGCGAAAAGATAGCGATACTTGGGCAAAATGGAGCTGGCAAAAGCTCGCTCATGCGTATCATCTTGGGCGAGTTTGTGCCAAATAGCGGAAGCGTCGCGATAAATGGCGTAAATACCCTAAAAGATAGAAAAGAGGCGCTAAAGTTTATCTCATTTGTGCCACAAACCCCGCCACCACTTAAATTTAGCCTACGTGAGCTTTGCGAGTTTGTCTGCAAAAGCTCAAATGTAAAATTTGAAGAGATAGAGAAATTTAGCAAGCTTTTAGAGCTTGACCTGCATGCAAATTTAAACAAGTCCTTTTACAAACTATCAGGCGGCATGAAGCAAAAGATGTTAATAGCCATCGCATTTGCCAAAGATAGTGAAATTTTGATGTTTGACGAACCAACGGCAAATTTAGATGTAAAAGCAAGGGAGTCTTTTAAAAATTTGCTTGACAACTTCACGCAAAAAAAGACACTAGTTTTCATCTCACACCGCATAGATGAGATCGCTCATTTGCTTGATAGATGCGTCTATATGGACCTAGGTAAGATCATCAAAGAAGAAAATTTAAGGAGCAAGAGTGAATAACCTTTTTTTAATAGCAAAACTAGACGTCAAAGAGTCGTTTCGCTCAAGGTGGTTTGCGATCTATGCGCTTCTTTTTTCTGCTTTGATGATAGGATTTTTATTTAGCGGAGTGACCGACTCGCGTGTGCTTGGCTTTTCTGGGCTAACAAGGGCGCTACTTTTGTTTATACAAATTTGCGTCATCATTGTGCCGATATTTATCCTTATTTCAACCGTTAGAAGTATAAACCAAGACAGAGACACAAACCTGCTTGAATACGTACTAAGCTTCCCGCTAAGCCTTAAAGAGTACTACTTTGGCAAGGCGCTTGGGCGGACGTTTGTCGTTTTTGTGCCGCTTTTGTTCTCGCTTTTGCTTTGCGTGGTGGTTGGCTTTATAAAGGGCGTGTCGATACCTTGGGGCGTGCTGGTGCTTTACTTTGGCCTGCTTTTTAGCCTAAGTATCGTCTTTTTATCGCTTGGATTTTTCATCTCAAGCCTTATTAAAAATCAAGAGACAGGTCAAGGCGTGGCGTTTTTGCTCTGGCTTATCATGCTAGCTTTTATCGACCTAGCGCTCATTGGTCTGCTTATGCGAAGCTCTGTCGATGAGTACGTCATCTACTCTATCGCGATGTTAAATCCGATCGAGCTTTTTAGGATAGCAGCGCTTAGCCTTTTTGATCCAAATTTAGCAGTCATTGGCACTGCGTCTTACTTTATCTTAGGCACATTTTCAAAAGCGACCTTCGTAGCTTATGCGATCATCTATCCTTTATTGCTTGGCGCGATCTTGCTAGTTTGCGGCTATTTGGGCTTTAGCAAGAGAGATCTTGTTTGATTGTTTTTTGTTAAATAAGAGTTGGCTTTAAATTTAGACGAGGCTTGTATTATTCCACCTGTCCAACAAGAAACCTCCTTTTTGTAATGACCCCCTTTCCCCCAAAGGGGGTTTATCTCTCTCAAGGAAATTTATGAAAAAATCCATTTTATTTTTAGCCTTTGCCCTTTTATCTCTAAGCGCAAACTGGGATGAAAATATGCAAAACTGCATCAACAAAAGTGACGCAAAAGCTTGCGAGAGCTTTACTGAAAAGCTTTCAAGCGAGTGCGAGAACAAAGATAAAACCTCTTGCTTTTTATATGCTGATATGCTAGGGCGAGGTCTTGGCGTTGAAAAAGACATGGTTAGATCTTATGAGATATTTAAGTCGCTTTGCGAAAATGGCAGCAGCGAAGCTTGCTACGAGCTGGCTACAAAATATCTGCAAGGAAACGGCGTAGAGCAGAGCTTTGATCTATCTGCAAATGCCCTTGATAAAGCTTGCAAAATGGGCAGCAAACGAGCCTGCAACGTCTTAGAACTCGTACCTAAGAATTAAAATTTATCTTAAATTTATATGTATGACGAAGCAAATTTGCAAATTTTAAAACTTTCACTCACTCGCAAGAATTGACTACTAAAATTTGGCTTCGCTTATAGCTTAGCTCAAATTTTAGAGCCGAAATTACTCGCTCATGAAATTTTAAAATTTG
>QFCO01000176.1_pt1 | contig 16813 bp, 12 predicted proteins | sample 5345991 | NCBI WGS metagenome assembly QFCO01 (sample SAMN09062262, study PRJNA434731) | Human gut metagenome, whole genome shotgun sequencing project. | isolation source: stool timepoint D shortread assembly | host: Homo sapiens | collected 2016
CTTATGGTCTATGCTCCGATCGCTCATAGGCTGGGAATTTCATCGATCAAAAACATGCTTGAAGATCTAAGCTTTAAGTATGCGATGCCAGAAGAATACGCAAAGATCGATAGCTACCTAAACAAAAACAAGCAGCAGCTTAGCTTAAAGCTAAATGCTTTTCATGAAAAGGTAAGTCAAATTTTGCTTGAAAATGGCTTTATAGAAGGCACTTTTGAGATACAAAAACGTATAAAACACTACTACTCGATCTATCTAAAGATGCAAAGAAAGGGCATTTCTATTGAGGAGGTGCTTGACTTGCTTGCCATTAGGATCATCGTGGAAAAGCCGCTTGATTGCTACCTTGCACTTGGAAATTTGCATATAAATTTTAACCCTCTCATCTCAAGATTTAAAGACTATATCGCGCTTCCAAAGCAAAATGGCTATCAAACGATACACACAACCATTTTTGACAACAAAAGCATATTTGAAGCGCAAGTTCGCACTTATGATATGCATAAAACCGCTGAATACGGCGTTGCCGCTCACTGGAAATATAAAAATGGCGAGGGCAGCCTCTTAAATCCAAAGCTTGACTGGCTAAATGACATAAGCATGCAAAATAGCGAGAATGAGAGCAACGTCGAAGAGCTATATGAATACGCAAAAGATAGCCTATATATCGAAGATATCGCAGTTTATTCTCCAAAGGGCGAGGTCTTTACATTGCCACGTGGTGCTACGGCGCTTGATTACGCTTATGAGATTCACTCAGAGATCGGACTTTACGCAAAAGAAGCTTATATAAACCGCGTTAGGATGCCGCTTCTAACGGAGCTAAAAAATGGCGACATCGTTAGGATAGTAACTGGCGAAGAGGCCAAATTTCGCTGTTCATGGATAAATAGCGTGCGAACAGGCAAGGCAAAGGCGACGATAAGGTCATTTTGCAAGCAAAAGATCAAAGATATAAACTACAAAATGGCGATAGATATCTTAAAATCAGTATTTAACGTCTCAAAAGATAGAATTTTAGAGTGGATAGAAAGCGAAAATTTAGGCAAAAAGGTCTTTCGTGCAGCAACTGATAGCGAGTATCTGCAAGAAGTGGCAAATATGCTTAAAAAATACATCAGAAAAGAGCGCCCATTTATGATCTCTTTGGGCGACAAATACCAGATCAAAAAGCAAAAATTTGAAAACATAGTGATCTACTCAAATCACAAAATTTCAAATGTCGAGTTTGATTATTGCTGCAATCCAAAAAGGGGCGATAGCATAGTTGGCTTTAAAAATGGTCACACCGTGACAGTGCATCACAAGCTTTGCGAGCGCGCTGGCAAGCTAATGGATAAAGGCGATGAGATCATCTTTGTCAAATGGACGAGAAATGCCCCGCATAGGTATAAAATTTTATTAAATTTAGAAAACAGAAAAGGTGCGTTGGCTGAATTTTTAACATATCTTGCTAGACTTGATATAAATTTAGCTACAATCTCGCTAAACGAAGCAAATGATCTTAGCGGAGATACGTTTGAAATAAGCGTCGAAATAGCAGAAAACATCGATGCAAACGAGATCAAAGAGAAGATCAAAGATAGATATAAGATTATTGATTTTGTTTCGCAAAGCGACCCATATCATAATTAGGAGAGAAAAATGGTTCAAGATATAGATGATATTTTACAAGAGATAAACCGCGGTGTTGCTGAGATGATCGATGCTGAAAGGGTTGAAAATTTAGTTAAAAATTATTATGAAAAAGGCGAAAATTTCTACGTAAAAGCAGGCTTTGACCCAACAGCTCCAGACCTTCACCTAGGTCACACAGTCGTTTTAAACAAGATGGCTTTGCTTCAAAAACATGGCGCGATAGTGCAGTTTTTAATAGGCGATTTTACCGCTCAAATAGGCGATCCAACAGGCAAGTCAGCCACTAGAAAAAAGCTAGATCAAGAGACCGTTTTAAAAAATGCTAAAACCTACGAAGAGCAAGTTTTTAAAATTTTAGATCCTAAAAAAACTGTGATAATGTTTAACTCAAAATGGTCAAATGAGCTAGAAGCTGCTGGGATGATTGAGCTAACTAGCACATTTTCAGTAGCTAGGATGCTAGAGCGAGATGACTTTGAAAAGAGGATAAAAGCGGGCAATCCTATATCAATCTCAGAGTTTATGTATCCGCTTCTTCAAGGCTATGACAGCGTTGCTATGAAGTGCGACATCGAGATGGGCGGCACAGATCAGAAATTTAACCTTCTAATGGGCAGAACCTTACAGCGAACATATAATATCGGCAAAGAGCAAGCCGTCATCATGATGCCACTTCTTGAGGGGCTTGATGGCGTAAATAAGATGAGTAAGAGCCTTGGCAACTACATAGGCGTAACTGAAAATGCAAATGATATGTTTGCAAAAACGCTTAGCATAAGTGACGAGCTTATGTGGCGCTGGTACGAGCTACTAAGCACAAAAACACTTGGCGAGATAGAAGAGCTGATGAATGACGTAAATAACGGCAAATATCATCCAAAAAAGGCAAAAGAGGATCTTGCTTATGAGATAACAGCGAGATATCACGGCGAGGAGGCTGCTAAGGCTGCTATGGCTGAATTTAACAGCGTTCACTCTCAAAATCAGCTCCCAACAGATATGAAAGAATTTAGCTTAAAAGCGCCGATTTGGATAGTTGAAGCCTTATCTCAGTGTGGGCTAAGTGAGTCAAACTCTCAAGCAAGGCGAGATATAAAAGCAAATGCAGTTAGCGTCAATCAAGAAAAAATTAGTGATGAACAGTTAAAATTAGGAGCAGGTGAGTATATCTTGCAGGTTGGTAAGCGTAAATTTGCGAAGATAAAGGTTGAATAAATGGAGTTAAAGCCGTTAAAAATAGGTAAATACGAGATAAAATACCCGATATTTCAAGGCGGTATGGGGCTTGGCATCAGCTGGGACAAACTAGCTGGCAATGTGAGCTTAGAAGGCGGTCTTGGCATAATTAGTTCAGTCGGCACAGGCTACTATGAAAACCGCAAATTTATAGATAAAGAGCTAAATGCAAAGCCTTTTGGAAGCGAAAATTTCTACTCTACAAGAGGCCTTCGAGCTGTCATAGAAAACGCACGTAAAATTTGTGGTGACTTGCCACTTGGCGTAAATATAATGTATGCTGCAAACGACTACGCAAGGGTGGTTAAAGACGCCTGCGAGGCTGGTATAAATATCATAGTCTCAGGCGCAGGTCTGCCTACAAATTTACCTGAATTTACACAAAATTTTAAAGAGATAGCACTAGTGCCGATCGTCTCAAGCGCAAAAGCACTAAAGATAATCTGTAAGCGCTGGCTTCAAAGATATGAGCGCTTGCCAGACGCTGTCGTGCTTGAAGGACCGCTAAGTGGCGGCCATCAGGGCTTTACATACGAGCAGTGCCTTGATCCTGAGTTTTCGCTATTTAATCTCATCCCACAAGTAAAAGCCGAGATCAAAGAGTGGGCGACTTCCCTCTCATCGCAGCTGGTGGAATTTGGGATAAAAACGACATCGAAAAGGCGATATCGCTAGGCGCAGACGGCGTCCAGATGGGCACACGCTTCATCGGCACTCACGAGTGCGACGCAGACATAGGCTTTAAAGAGGTCTTGCTAGCAGCTGAAGAGAAAGACATCGAGCTTATAAAGAGCCCAGTTGGCTATCCAGCTCGCGGAATAAGAACAAATTTGATAAATTTAGTCGATAAAAGAATGGGTCCAAAGATCCAGTGCATAAGCAACTGCGTAAGCCCTTGCCAAAGAGGCAAAGAGGCAAAGCAGGTTGGGTATTGCATCGCAGATAGGCTATTTGACGCATATAGTGGCAAAAAAGAGAGCGGACTATTTTTCACAGGGGCAAATGGCTACAAACTAAAAGAGCTAATAAGCGTAAAAGAGCTAATGCATAAGCTGGTACATGGTGAATGAAACGGGTTTTAATATCTCTTTTTCTAGCATTTAGTTTTCTTTTTGCGACGACAAATTCGGAGACTTTTGCCAAATTTGATAGAAATTTTATGGCTCTAAACAGAAGCGCTAAGATCAAGCTTCACAACGATATAAAAAATATCTATGTCGATGCGATCATTAAAAACGACAAAAACACGAAAAAGCAGGCACTTACTAGGCTAATAACAAGCTCAAAGGTGCTTGGCTTTGACTCAAGCGCATATATAAGAGACCTAAATGCGATAAACGGCGTAAAAGGTGCCAGCACGCCAGCGGTTTCGCCAGCTTTAACGCTACTAAGTGCCACAAAGGTAAATGACACCTTGGTACTTAAATTTAATACAAAGCTAGATACCGCAAGGTTAAAAACATCGTTTGCCAAACAGCAAAATGCCTACAAAAATATCATGGATATTGATGGCAGGCTAAATGGCAACCCACTAACTTATAAAAATTTCATCTCAGACTACATCCACATCTCGCAGTACGACAAAAACACCGTCAGGATCATCTTTTCTGACAAGGTGCAAAAGACGATAAAGGCAAATGCGACTGGGGATTTGCTAATAATCAGCGCTCAAAATTTCATTTCAAATGAAAATGTAAGAGCGTCACTTCATAAGCTTAAAAATAAAAACGAAAAGCCAGCACAAAGCGCAGTAGAGCCAAATTTAAAGTCTGAGTCAGTACAGAGCGAGCCAGCACAAAGTGAGCCAGTAGAAGAGCCTTTGCCTCCAGTTGTGGCGGGTAAATTTTCACGCAACAAAACGATCGTCATCGACCCAGGGCATGGCGGCACAGATCCAGGCGCGGTAAATGGCAGTTTAAAAGAAAAAACAGCCGTTTTAGGTGTAGCCAAAAAGCTTGGCGAGATACTAAAATCTCGTGGCTACAAGGTCTATTTCACTAGATCAACTGATGTTTTTATAAATTTAAGAACAAGAACGAAATTTGCAAACGACAAGATGGCTGATCTTTTCGTCTCCATCCACGCAAACGCCGCTCCAAACGCTGCTAAAGCAAAGAGCATGCACGGCATCGAGACATTTTTCTTATCGCCTGCAAGGAGTGAGCGCAGTAAAAACGCAGCCGCACTTGAAAACAAATCAGACATCGAGGAGATGAACTACTTTTCGCAGCAGACATTTTTAAACGTGCTAAACCGCGAGAAGATCATCGCCTCAAATAAGCTTGGTATCGACATCCAAAAAGAAATTTTAGCAAGTGCTAGAAAGGTCTATGCAGCCAGCGATGGCAGCGTGCGAGAAGCGCCATTTTGGGTACTCGTGGGCGCTCTTATGCCAGCAGTTCTAGTCGAGATCGGATATATCACGCATCCAGTCGAGGGCGAAAAACTCTTTGACGAGGCCTATCAAAAAGCCCTTGCAAACGGCATCGCAAACGGCATAGATGGATATTTCGCAAAAAATAGATGAAAAATGCAAATTTGAGCTTTAAAGGGCAAATTCCATTTAACGAAGAGTTTGGCGATATCTACTTTAATACCGACAAGCCCTGGCTTGAGAGTGAATTTGTCTTTGCGAGCGCACTTGATGAAATTTGGCAGAGCAAAGATAGCTTTATAGTCGCTGAGACTGGCTTTGGCGCTGGGCTAAATTTCTTCACACTTTGTAAGAAATTTAAAGCTAGCTCCAAAAAACTTCACTTTGTTAGCATCGAAAAAAGTCCTATTAAAAAAGAGGATCTTTTAAAAATTTATGAAAATTTAGGCATTTTTAAAGCCTACGCCAAAAAGCTAGTTTCGCTCTATCCGCCGCTAATTTCTGGCATACACCGCATAAATTTCGCTCCAAATATCACCCTTGATCTTTGCTATGGCGAGGCAGATCAAATTTTGCCTGAGCTTGATTTTGTCGCTGATATCTGGTTTTTAGACGGCTTTGCCCCAAGTAAAAATGGCTCGATCTGGAGCGAGGACGTCTTTAAGCAGATCGCAAGGCTAAGCAGGGTTGGCACCATAGTTAGAACCTACTCGTGCGCAAAAATGGTAAAAGATGGGCTAAAAAATGCTGGCTTTTTTCTGAGCCTAAAAGAGGGCTACGCTAGAAAACGCCAGATGAGCAGCGCTGTGCTAGAGAAAAAGGATGAAAATTTAAAGGATGCTTGGTTTGCGAGGTGCGAGCCAGTTGCCAGCGTAAAAGGCAAAATAGCGCTTGTTATAGGAGCAGGTGTGGCTGGGCTTGCCACAGCTGGCGAGCTAGCCAAAAATGGCTTTAAAGTAGTGATAGCCGAGGCAAAGGGTGAAGTCGCGACAAATGGCTCAGGCAACCACTGCGGCGCCTTGATGCCATTAGTTACGAAGCCTGGGGTAAATTTAGGCCGCATGCACATAAATGCGTTTTTGCAAGCAGTGAGATTTTACAAGGCAAATTTGTCAAAAAGCCTTATCAAATTTAATGGCTGTATCGACTATGCATTTGATGATGAGCTAGTTAAAAGGTACGCTTCATGGCAGGATCAAAGCGCGGAGGATGTTTTTAAATTTGATGAGAGTTTAAAGCCATATCCTGGGATATTTATAAAAGAGGCGGCTTATGCTAGACCAAGAGAAATTTGTAAATTTCTATCAGGCGGTTTTGAAATTTTATTTAACCACGAGTATGAGAGCAGGACACATCTGAAAAATGGCAAGATAAGCGTTAAATTTAAAAATAAAAAAAGCTTGGAGGCTGATATCTTGGTCTTTTGCACAGGTAGTAAAAGTAGCGAGATTTTTAAAGACACCTAAAACCAGTGCTAAAAAATGAGCTGCCACTAAGCGCAAAAGGCTACATCTGCCCAGCCGTAAAAGGTGTGCAAGTCATAGGCGCAACCTACGCTAGAAATGAAATTTGCGACACGCCTAAAGACGAGGATAACGCTAAAAATTTAAGCGACGTGAGCGAGTTTTTTGACACCAAAGAAGCCACCATCATCGGCTCACGTGTGGGATATAGAAGTTACAGCGGAGATAGATTTCCAATAATCGGCGCTTTGCACGACGAGGAGTTTTACAAGCAAAACTACAAAGGGTTATTTTGGAGTAAAAATAAAGATAATAACCCAAAAGCAAGCTATGAAAAAAATCTCTTTGTAAATTTCGCTCACGGCTCACGTGGCCTTGGCACAGCGATACTTGGAGCAAATTTGATAATGGATCTTGTGCTTGCTCGCCCACTTTGCATAGAAAGATCGCTATTTTTTGAGCTACACCCTGCTAGATTTTTGATAAGAAAGCTAAAAAAAGGACTAAAATAGTCAAATTCCTTAACATATGTTAAGAACTGTTATCAAAACTTGCATTATAATCCTTCGCAAAAAAGGATACAACTTGAGCAAAATTTATAATCTTGACAAAGATACAAAGATAGTTGAAAAAAGCGTTGTTAGTAAAAGGCTCTTTCAAAACAAAAACGCAAGCGTAGATATATACGCATTTGACGAGGGCGAGGAGCTAGATCACGAAATGCTTTTTATAGATAGCCTTGCTTTCGTCATTGACGGCGAAGCGCAGCTTGAATACGGCGAAAAGCAGATGAAGCTTGGGCGCGACGAAGCCTGCCTTATCGAGGCAAAAACCTGGAGAAAGCTCAAATTTACAAAGAAGACAAAATATTTACTAATAGATTTTAAGGAGAGTGTTATGATAGATCATTTAGACAAAGCGAGTGTCTTTAGCCTCGCAGATGCCGTTAGCTACGAGAGTGGCAAGATAGTTAGCAAGACGCTTGTCAAAAACGAAAATGGCTCGATGTCGCTGCTTAGTTTTGACAAAGACCAAGAGCTCTCAACCCACGCTGCCCCTGGAGATGCGCTACTTATCGCGCTTGATGGCGAGCTTGATTTAAAGATAGCTGATGAGAGCTTTCATCTAGTAAAGGGCGATAGTATCGTGCTTCCAGGCAAGATCCCACACGGTCTAAAAGTGAAAGACAAATTCAAAATGCTTCTAATCGTCACAAAAGACAAAATGTAAAAATAAGCCCTATTTTAGGGCTTTTATCTTTTATAAATCACATTAAATTTACCCTTAATAACCCAAAAAGCAAAGTCATAATATAATCCCTTTAAAATTTAAAGAAGAGCTATGAAAAAAGAAAATTCCAAACTATTTTTACTACTATTTTTGGGCGCGCTTTCAGCTTTTGGACCATTTGTCACAGACCTTTATCTGCCAGCACTGCCAGCCATAACTGAGTGGTTTGGCACAAGCGTTTCAGCAACCCAGCTAACTCTTACAACCTCGATGGCAGGCCTTGCGATAGGCCAGCTAATAGTTGGCCCAATCAGCGATAAATTTGGGCGAAAAACACCACTTACCATCTCGCTCATCATCTACACGATAAGCACGATTTTTATATTTTTTGCGCAAAATATCCAGTTTTTTATCTTTATGCGCATCATCCAAGGGCTTGCAAGTGCGGGCAGTCTGGTTATCTCAAGAGCCGTTGTGAGCGATCTTTATAAGGGTCACGAGATGACAAAATTCTTTAGTCTTATGATGGTTGTAAATGGTCTTGCTCCGATATTTTCACCAATAGGCGGCAGCTTGCTACTTAAATTTACCGACTGGCGCGGCATCTTTATGGCACTAACGATCATCGGTATTTTACTATTTATCGCAAATTTTTACTTCAAAGAGAGTCTAAGCCCTGCTAACCGTCTAAAAGTGCCTTTGCTTCAGACCTACAGCGTCTTTGGCAAAATTTTAAGAAAAAAGAAATTTATGCTATTTATCGCGATCCAGACATTTACGATGGCTGCGATGTTTGCCTATATCGCGGCATCTTCTTTTATCTTACAAGAGTTTTACCTGCTAAGCCCAGTAAGCTACAGCTTTTGCTTTGCGGCAAATGGCCTAGCCATCGTCATAGGTGCTAGGCTTGCAAGCTTGCTAAACGAGCGAAAAGCACTAAAAACTGGGCTTTTTGGCACCTTGTTCGCTAGCGTTTTTATCGCACTTATGCTTTGCTTTAAATTTGAAGTGATCGGCGTTATCATTGCATTTTTCTTGCTTTTGCTCTTTACTGGTTTTATCTTACCAACGGCCTCATCACTCGCGATGAATGAGGGCAGAGAGTACGCTGGCTCAGCCTCAGCGGTGCTTGGTTTTTGCCCATTTTTCTTAGGCGGCATCATCTCTCCACTGGTTGGTCTTGGTGACATTTTTTACTCGACCTCAATAGCTATTTTAGCTTGCAGCGTGCTTGCCTTTATATCATTTTTAGGGCTAAAAAGAGTTGCGTAAAATTTATCTTGTATCAAACACAAAGACGGCTGATGAGAGCGTTGTAAATTTAAGCGTTAGTAGTATTGAGTTTTTGAAATTTGAGATAAATTTAAGCGAATTTGACGCGCTTGTGGCAACCTCCAAAAATGCCTTTAAGGCTTTAAAATTTAATGACATTTCGCCTATAAATTTACCAGTTTTTGCTATCGCAAATAGTTGCGCAGCGGCTGCAAGAGAGTTTTGTTTTAGTGAAATTTACACTGGGCAAAACGCACATGGAGATGACTTTGCAAGAGAAATTTTGCCACTTTTAAAGGGCAAAAAGGTTCTTTATCTAAAGGGCAAAGATAGCGCTTCAAATTTCTTAGAAATTTTACAAAATGGTGGCGTAGATATAAAGGCGGTCATCGCTTATGAAAACGTCTTAAACCCTTGCAAAATGGAGCTAAAACCGCCAAAAAATAGCATTTTGATCTTCGCATCTCCGATAAATGTGAGAAATTTTCTAACTAATTTTGGCTGGGACGAGAGCTATCAGACGATAAGCATCGGAAAGGTCACTGCAAAAGAGCTAAAATTTAGCACGCCACTTGTTAGTCAAAGTCAAGATATAAACGCTTGTATCGCACTTGCCAAAACGTTACTTTAAGCAAAGAATTTATATAATTTTATTGCCTGAGTGAAGCGAGTCAGCATTTTACGGGGTCCAACACTTTTTTGTTAGCGAAAAGGTATGGGTGCCTTGCGATGTGGCTTCGTTTGAGCCTTAAGCAGCGAGAAGTTGCAACCTTTTGGTATCCATCTATTTGCAAGATTGGCTTTGTTTATGGGCCACTCTTCTATGCGACGCCCACTTGGGTTTTTAAATTTACGGAGATAATATGAACTTTCTCATAATAGGAAGTGGTGGCCGCGAATACGCCATTGCTCTAAAACTAAAAAGCGAAAAAAATATAAATTTATACTTTGCTCCTGGAAATGGTGCGACCTCACGCCTTGGCGAGAATTTAAACATAAAAGACTTTCATGAGCTAGCAAATTTTGCCAAAAAAAATAGTATCGAGCTAACTATCGTGGGACCTGAAGCACCTCTTAGCGAAGGTGTAGTGGATATCTTTAAAAAAGAAGGTTTGCTCATCTTTGGACCAAGCAAAGCAGCTGCTAGGCTTGAGGCTAGCAAGGCCTATATGAAGGACTTTTTAGCTAGAAATAATATAAAAACTGCAAAATATTTAAACACAGACGACAAAGAAAAAGCATTTAAATTTATTGATACCCTAAGCGCTCCGATGGTTTTAAAGGCTGATGGACTTTGCGCTGGAAAAGGCGTGATCATCGCAAATTCCAAAGAAGAGGCCAAAGAGGCGGTTAGTGACATGCTAAGTGGGGCTAGCTTTGGCGATGCTGGTAAATTTGTGGTGGTTGAAGAGTTTTTAGACGGCTTTGAACTTAGCTTTTTTGCCATTTGTGACGGCGAAAATTTCGTAAGCTTGCCAGTGGCGCAAGATCATAAACGCCTACTTGATAACGACGAGGGTCCAAATACTGGCGGCATGGGCGCATACGCTCCAAGTCCGCTTGCTTCAAAAGAGCTTATAAAAAGGGTCGAAGAAGAGGTTGTAAAACCTACGCTAAAAGGGATGAAAAACGAGGGCAGTCCATTTTGTGGAGTGCTTTTTGTGGGGCTGATGATCGTGAAAAATGAGCCTTATGTGCTTGAGTTTAACGTGAGATTTGGCGATCCTGAGTGCGAGGTCTTGATGCCATTAATAGATGGAAATTTGAGTGAAATTTTACTAAATGCAGCAAAAGGCGAGCTAAAGCCTATTAGTTTAAAAGATGAATTTGCTGTTGGCGTCGTGATGTCTAGCAAAAATTATCCTTATAAAAGTAGCCCAAAGGCTAAAATTTCAGTATTAAATGATGTAAAAGATGCCCATATAGCTTACGCAGGCGTGAGCAAAGAGGGTGATGAAATTTACGCAGATGGGGGCAGAGTGCTAGTCTGCGTGGCGACTGCAAAGAGCATAAAAGAGGCGCGTGATAAGGCCTATGAGCTTTGCGAAAATGTCAAATTTGACGGAGCACACTATAGAAAAGATATCGCGTGGCAGGCTCTAAAATGAGTATGCAGATAGAAGAGAAGCTTCAAAACGAAGAAATTTCACTTGCCCCTTTTGCTAAGAGGATCATGGCGTTTTCTATCGATGAGATCATAGTTTCGTTTCTTTTTATGATCATCTATTGGGAGCCTCTTTCTACTAGCACTAACTATGATGACGCTAGAAATTTGGTATTAAATTTATTTTGGCAAGTGGTTGCTTTAAAAGTCATCTATCACACATTTTTTGTTTGGTATTATGGCGCAAGCCCCGGGCAGATGATAACAAAGACGATGTGTATAAATATAGAAATTTTAGATAAGCCAAATTTAACTCAAAGTCTTGTTAGGGCGATATTTAGGATAGTTAGTGAAGCTTGTTTTTATCTTGGCTTTGCTTGGGCACTTTCAAACCCTGCAAGGCAGACTTGGCAAGACAAAATAGCAAAAACAGTGGTGATAAATGCGTAAAATTTTATTTTTAATTCCGGTTTGTGTTTTTAGTTTAAGTGCAGCAGTGCAAGATGTGCAGCTATTGGCTGATGATGTGAAGCAAGATAAGGGCATCGTAACGGCAAACAAAAACGTCGTTGTATATTCGCAAGAGTATCTTGTGACGGCTGATTGTGCTGTTTATGATCAAAACAACTCAGTCATTGAACTCTTTGGTAATGTCAATATGATGAAAGGCAAAGATGAGGTCTCTCGCTCAAACTACGCTAAGCTAAATTTGAAAAACAACAACGCTGCCTTTGAGTCACTCTTTATGATGAACAAAGACATGGAAGTGTGGATGAGAAGCGATGAGAGCAGCTCAGATAGCGAATACTACAGAGTAAGAAAGGCGATGGTTTCAAGCTGCAACGTCCAAGACCCTGACTGGAGCATCACCTCAAGCTCAGCCATGCTAAACAAACAGAGTAAATTTTTGCATCTTTTTAACCCAGTCTTTCGCATAGCGAATGTGCCAGTCTTTTACCTGCCATACTTTGGCTTCTCAACTGATACCACAAGAAGGACAGGTCTTTTGCCACCAGAGCTTGGATACGGCAAGTCAGAGGGTTTTTACTATAAGCAGCCAGTATATTTTGCGCCTTATAATGAGTGGGATCTAGAGTTTGATCCGCAGATAAGAACAAACAGAGGCGCTGGAATTTACGGTGCTTTTAGATTTACTGATTCGCCTGATTCAAGAGGTGAGATCAGCTTTGGTTCATTTACTGATAAAAACAGCTACCGAGCCAAGCAAAAAGGCGAGACTTCAAACAGAGCCGAGCTAAAAAACAAAACCCATAAAGGTGTCGGTCTAAAATACGAAAGAGATAAGCTAATAAAATACCTTAGTGAGGCTGATCTGCAAGAGGGTATGTGGATAGATGCAACCAAGCTAAATGACATAGACTATCTAAATTTAAAGGGCAGAGACGATGACTATGACTCACTTGTGACCTCTAAATTTAACTACTTCATCGCAAATGACGATCACTACTTTGGTGCCTATGCGAAATACTACATAGATACCGAAAAGATCGGCTCAAAGAATGAAAACAAAGATACACTTCAAGAGCTTCCATCGCTTCAGTATCATAAATTTACAGATGATATAGTCTTGCCAAATATCTTATATTCAATCGATCTTCAATCACACAGATATGATAGAAAGATAGGCGTTAGGGCAACTCAGTATGAATTTACACTCCCATCTTCAGTGCATGTGCCACTGTTTGATGATAGCCTAACATTTTCATTTTACGAGTATCTTTACGCTTCAAGGATAAACTACGAAAACAAGATAAATTCATTTGATGACAAAAGAGAAGATAAACACGCAAATTTTGTAAATAACTACCATAAATTTGCCCTTCACACAGATCTTGCAAAGGCGTATGAGAGCTTTTATCACACTTTAAATTTTGGTGCTGAGTACTTGCTGCCAGGCTATAGAAAAGGAAATTTAGACGACGAGTTTATCTATGACAAAGATCTAAATGAGTATGAAAATTTCTTAGCTCAAGATCAAAGCAAAGAGGAAGTTTCTGGCTATTTGACGCAGTATTTCTTTAACGGCAGTGGCAGAAAGGTCGTCAAACACAGCATCTCACAAGGTTACTACACAAAAGATGATGAGTATTCAAATTTAAAGAATGCCATCTACCTATATCCGTTTGAAAATTTTAGCCTTTATAACAAGCTAGAGTATTCACACAAAGATAGAGAGCTTAAAAAGGTTCAAAACGGACTTTACTATACGCACGATCTATTTTGGATAAATATGCTCCATACGATGAAAAAGAGCGACAGCAAGGCTAAAAATAGTGCAACAAAAGATAGCTACTTTACAAGTAGCGCTGGCGTGAAGCTCCCGCATCAATATAGCCTAATTGGCGGCTGGCAATACGACCTTGAGAGAAGCTACACAAAGAGCTGGAGAGTTGGCGTGCTTCATCAAAGGAAGTGCTGGAACTACGGGCTAATTTATCAACACGATGTCGAGCCTACAACAACGACAAATGGCTCAGCCTCAACTAAGAAAAGTGGCATCTACTTTACTATAAATTTCTATCCGATGGGCGGCTTGCACTATGACTTTTCACAAAGCAGCACCACTTCATCAAGTAGCAAATAAGATGGCTAGATAAATGGCAAGCGTTAAATTTAAAGATCAACTAGATGCAGCTAACAAGCTCATCGAGATCTTGCCAAAAAAGGAGCTAAATGACGCTAAGACGATAGTTCTTTGCATGTCGCTTGAGTCAGTTATCCTGACTGATGTGGTTTGCAGGGGATTAAATTTAAGCTACGAGATGCTCTTTAGCGAGCCAATCCCTGCGCCAAACAACAGCGAATGCGACGTAGCGATAGTTAGCGAAACTGAGGATATCGTGCTAAACGACCCTCTCATAAAAGCTTTTAACATAAGCTATGACTACATCTACGGCGAAGCGCATAGAAAATATGAAGAGAAAATTTTAAAAAATGTCTATAAATATAGAAAAGGAAATTTGATAGGAGAGCTAAAGGGCAAGAATATTTTACTGATCGATGAGGGGTGTGAGACTGGCATGACGGCACTCATCTGCATAAAGACGCTGCTTGATGTGAAGGTAAAATCCATATCATATGCAACGCCGATGATAGCCACTGATGTCTTTGCAAATTTAAATGATATGGTCGATGAAATTTACACGATAAATAAGATCGTTGATTTTATCGATGTGGATTCGTATTACGAGAAAAAGATCGAGGCTACGAGCGAGCGCATCATGTCGATATTAGAAGAGAGCCCTCACTATTTACCGTTACAAAAACAACAAGGAGATAAAAATAATGCAATATAGTATAGAAGTCAATAATCAGGTCGAAATTTTTGACCTTAATAAAGTAGCTAAACAAGCTAGTGGGGCAGTGCTTTTAAGGGTAAAAAACACCGTAGTTTTAGCAACTGTGGCAAGAGAAGATGTGCAAGTTGAAGAGGACTTTTTGCCTCTAACGGTGCAATACATCGAAAAAGCTTACGCTGCTGGTAAAATCCCAGGCGGTTACGTCAAGCGCGAGACCAAGCCAGGCGACTTTGAGACGCTAACAGCTCGCATCATAGATAGATCACTTCGCCCACTTTTCCCAAAAGGCTACGCATATCCAACGCAGATCGTTGTCATGGTGCTTTCAGCTGATCCTGAGGTTGATTTGCAAGTTGTGAGCCTAAATGCGGCTTCAGTTGCGCTTTATCTTAGTGACATCCCTGTAAATCGCCCAGTTTGTGGTGTAAGAGTTGGCTATATAGATGATAAATTTGTCATAAACCCAAGCAACTCTGAGCTAAAACAAAGCGCGATCGATCTATATGTGGCTGGCACAAAAGATGAGCTTTTGATGATCGAGATGAGAAGCTTGCCTCAGCAAACTACGCAGCTCATACCGATGGTAGCGATTGAGCCGATGATAGATCCAAGCCTAAGCGATAGCATGGCGCAAAAGCAAGTGATGAATGAATTTAGTGAAGATAAGATGGTTGAGGCGATCGACTTTGCTGGCAAAGCGATACTAAGAGCTAGCAGCGCTTATGAAGAGGCGTTTAAAGAGCATAAAAAAGAGGACGCTGCACTTGAGCTAAAACCAGAGATAGAAAACGAAAATATCGCTATTTACATCGATAAATTTTATAAAGCAGAGGTTAAAAATGCGATCAATCAAATGGCAAAGAGCGAGCGTGCAAGCGAGCTTGGCAAGATCGCTAAGCAAATTTCAAGCGATGAGGTAGCTCAAAAAGAGGGCTGGGACGAGGCTGTCATCTCAAATGTCCTTGGTAAATATAAAAAGAAAATAGTAAGAGAGCAGATCATAAACGAGGGCGTTAGAGCCGACGGACGCGGGCTTGAAGAGGTTAGACCTATTAGCATCGAGACAAATGTCCTTCCAAATGCTCACGGCTCATGCCTCTTTACAAGAGGTCAAACCCAAGCGCTAGTTGTCGCCACTCTTGGCACAGATAGTGATGCTCAGATGTATGACATCCTAACTGAAAAAGCTCCTTTGGTTGAGAAATTTATGTTTAACTACAATTTCCCAGGCTTTAGCGTAGGCGAAGCAAGCCCACTTAAAGCTCCTGGCAGACGTGAGCTTGGACATGGAAATTTAGCCAAACGTGCCCTTGCACCAAGTATCGATCTAGCTTCTCCATATACGATAAGGGTTGTTTCTGAAATTTTAGAGAGTAACGGCTCAAGCTCAATGGCTAGCGTTTGCGGTGGTTCGCTCGCACTTAGAGCAGCTGGGGTCAATACCCAAAAACTTGTCGCTGGTGTTGCTATGGGTCTTATATTTGAAGGTGATAAGCACGCAGTTTTAACTGATATCATGGGTCTTGAAGACCACGACGGCGATATGGACTTTAAAGTTGCTGGCACAAGTGATGGCATCCCAGCGCTTCAGAGGGATATCAAGCTTGGAGGCATCAGCCTAGAAGTGCTAAAAGAGGCGCTTTATCAAGCAAAACGCGGCAGAGAGCACATCCTTGCTCTAATGACACAGGCTGATAAAAATATAGAGATAAACGAAGATGTATTGCCAAAACTTGAACTATTTAACGTTGATCCAAGCAAGATCGTAGATATCATCGGTCAAGCTGGCAAGACTATAAAAGAGATCATCGAAAAATTTGAGGTTTCGATCGACCTTGATAGAGAAAAAGGCGAGGTTAAAATCGCAGGCGGCGCTAAGAAAAACGTCGATGCAGCAAAAGATTACATCATCTCTATCACTTCAAAAGAGAACTCTCGCTCGTTTGGCAAAAAGCCGTTTAAACAAGACAAAGAGCGTGTAAAACCGACATTTAACATAGGCGATGAATTTACAGGAAGCGTAAAAAGCGTGGTTGATTTTGGAGTATTTGTCGAGCTAAAAGATGGTGTTGATGGTCTGCTTCACATCTCGAAGATAAAGAGCCCATTAAACGTAGGCGATCAGGTAAAAGTGTGTGTGAGCGAGCAAAAAGGGAACAAAATTTCGCTCTCTTTG
>QFCO01000186.1_pt1 | contig 16061 bp, 9 predicted proteins | sample 5345991 | NCBI WGS metagenome assembly QFCO01 (sample SAMN09062262, study PRJNA434731) | Human gut metagenome, whole genome shotgun sequencing project. | isolation source: stool timepoint D shortread assembly | host: Homo sapiens | collected 2016
AATCGACGTTATCTAATAATTGTTTCACGGCTTCGGCACCCATAGCAGCTTTGAAGGCTTGGCCATATTGTTCACGTTTTTCACGATATTCGCGTTCCGTTAACAATTGTTTTTTCTCTAATGTTGTGTCACCTGGTTCGATGACAACGTATGAAGCAAAATAAATGACTTCTTCCAATGCACGAGGGCTCATGTCTAAAACAAGACCCATCCGAGATGGAATTCCTTTAAAGTACCAGATATGTGAAACTGGTGCGGCTAATTCAATATGTCCCATACGTTCACGACGTACTTTTGAACGAGTGACTTCAACGCCACAACGGTCACAGACAATACCTTTATAACGGATACGTTTATATTTACCACAAGCACATTCCCAGTCTTTGGTTGGACCAAAAATGCGTTCACAGAATAACCCTTCACGTTCGGGTTTTAATGTACGGTAGTTAATTGTTTCGGGTTTTTTAACTTCCCCATAAGACCAGCTTCTGATCTTTTCTGGTGAAGCAAGCCCTATTTGCATACTTTCGAATTTATTTACATCGATCAAAAGGAATTCCCTCCATTTCCTTATTTAGAGAAGCTGAGTCAGCAACTTGTTAGCAAATGGCAAGCATCACTTGAAAGAAGGTCTGACGACACTTGGAACAAGTAATGGCTTGCGCAGTTGCAACAAAGTCGCAGTTGAATCAACTCATCAGAGTGGTAGCGACAAATTAGTCTCTGTCTTCGGCTGTTTCAATTTCTTGAACAACGTCTTGTGCTTCTTCTTTCACGACTGATTCTGCTTCTTTTTCCAGCTGTTTCGCTGATTGTTGTTCCGCAAATTTGGTTAGTGCGTCAACGGTGATTAAATCATCATCGTCATCGTCCATATCGCGTAACTCAATCTCAGCTTCCTCAATGTCCAAGACACGCATGTCTAAACCAAGTGATTGTAATTCTTTCACTAATACTCGGAATGATTCAGGCACACCTGGTTTTGGAATTGGTTCACCTTTAACGATGGCTTCGTATGTTTTCACACGTCCGACAACGTCATCAGATTTGTAAGTTAAGATTTCTTGTAATGTGTAAGCAGCACCGTAAGCTTCCAGTGCCCAAACTTCCATTTCCCCGAAACGTTGTCCACCGAATTGAGCTTTACCACCCAACGGTTGTTGCGTAACAAGAGAGTAAGGTCCGATTGAACGAGCATGCAATTTGTCATCAACCATGTGGGCTAATTTAATCATATACATGACACCAACGGAAATACGGTTATCAAATGGTTCACCTGTACGTCCATCGTAAAGAACTGTTTTAGCGTCGCTAGCCATACCAGCTTCACGAACAGTTTCCCAAACGTCTTCATCGGTTGCCCCATCGAAAACAGGTGTTGCGACGTGAATACCTAATTGGCGAGCAGCCATACCTAAGTGTAATTCAAGTACTTGTCCGATATTCATACGAGAAGGTACCCCTAATGGGTTCAACATGATATCAACAGGTGTTCCGTCAGGTAAGAATGGCATATCTTCTTCCGGCATAATACGGGAAACAACCCCTTTATTTCCGTGACGTCCCGCCATTTTATCTCCTTCGTGAATTTTACGTTTTTGAACGATATAGACACGAACTAACATGTTGACACCTGGTGATAATTCATCGCCAGCTTCACGAGTAAAGATTTTCACATCATGAACGATACCGCCGCCACCGTGAGGTACACGGAGAGACGTATCACGAACTTCGCGGGCTTTTTCCCCGAAGATTGCGTGTAATAAACGTTCTTCTGCAGATAATTCTGTAACCCCTTTAGGTGTGACTTTCCCAACTAGTAAGTCGCCATCTTGAACTTCAGCACCAATGCGGATAATCCCCATTTCGTCTAAGTCTTTCAATGCGTCTTCCCCAACGTTTGGAATTTCACGGGTAATTTCTTCAGGTCCTAATTTTGTATCACGTGCTTCTGATTCATATTCTTCAATATGCACAGAAGTGTAGACATCGTCTTTAACTAAACGACGGCTCATGATAATGGCATCCTCGTAGTTGTAACCTTCCCATGTCATGAAGGCAACTAAGACGTTTTGCCCTAAAGCCATTTCGCCTTCTTCCATAGAAGGTCCATCCGCTAAAGTATCGCCTTTTTCAACTTTTTCACCTAAGTGAACAATTGGGCGTTGGTTGTAGCTTGTTCCTGAGTTAGAACGACGGAATTTTGTAACCATATATTTGTCTAATGCGCCATTGTCGCGACGAACGCGAATTTCTTTTGCATCGACGAATTCTACGACACCGTCATGTTTACATAGTAAAGCAGCACCTGAGTCATGGGCTGATTTATATTCCATACCTGTACCTACCCACGGAGAGCGTGGTTGAATTAACGGCACCGCTTGACGCTGCATGTTGGCACCCATCAAGGCACGGTTGGAGTCATCGTTTTCTAAGAAAGGAATACATGCTGTTGCGACTGCGACTACTTGTTTTGGTGAAACGTCCATGTAGTCAACTTTGTCTACGGCAACTTCTAAGTTTTCACTTTGTAGACGCGCCATAACAACATCATTGGCAAATGTGCCATCTTCATTTAAAAGTGAGTTCGCTTGCGCTACGATATAATGGTCTTCGATGTCTGCTGTTAAGTAATCTACTTGATCAGTAACACGGCCTGTCGCACGATCAACACGGCGATAAGGCGTTTCGATGAAACCAAATTTATTCACTTTCGCATAACTAGATAAACTATTGATCAACCCGATATTCGGTCCCTCAGGCGTTTCAATTGGACACATACGACCATAGTGAGAGTAGTGAACGTCACGAACTTCATAACCGGCACGGTCACGAGTCAAACCACCAGGCCCTAAGGCTGATAGACGACGTTTATGGGTTAACTCACCTAATGGGTTTGTTTGGTCCATGAACTGTGATAACTGTGAAGAACCAAAGAATTCTTTGATACTTGCTACCACTGGACGGATGTTAATTAATTGTTGTGGTGTCAATGTTTCTGTGTCTTGAATAGACATTCTTTCACGAACCACACGTTCCATACGGGCTAAACCAATACGGAATTGGTTTTGTAATAATTCGCCTACTGAACGGATACGACGATTACCTAAGTGGTCGATGTCATCGACATTGCCGATATCTTCCATTAAGTTGAAGAAGTAGCTCATTGAAGCAACGATATCTGCTGGACGAACTGTTTTTACGCTGTCGTCTGGATAGCCGTTACCAATCACATTTACGATACGTTCAGGATCTTTTGGTGAAAGAACTTGAATCACTTGGATTGTCATTGGTTCAGTTACTACCGCATCTTCACTTGGATAGTAAGTTACGCTGTTTAAGCCGTTGTCAATGTATTCGCCTAATGTTTCCATGATTTGGTGTGTTAAAACCGTGCCTTTTTCGACAATGATTTCACCAGTTTCTGGATCAACTAGCGTTTCAGCTAAGGTTAAGTTTAAGAGACGTGTTTTTAAGTCTAATTTTTTGTTAACTTTGTAGCGACCAACGTTTGCCAAATCATAACGTTTTGGATCAAAGAAACGTGCAGTTAACAAGCTACGTGAGCTATCTGCTGTTTTTGGTTCGCCTGGGCGAAGACGTTCATAAATGTCTTTCAAGCCTTCTTCTGTACGAGAATCACTTGCGTTTTTGTGTAAATCTTTTTCAATTGTGTTGCGTAAGCTTTCGCTGTCGCCGAAAATTTCGAAGATGGTATCATCTGAACCGAAACCTAAAGCACGAACTAACACAGTTAAAGGAATTTTACGTGTGCGGTCAATCCGAACATAAGAAATGTCTTTCGCATCTGTTTCCATTTCTAACCATGCACCACGGTTAGGAATCACTGTTGAGCCAAAACCTTCTTTGCCGTTTTTGTCCACTTTTCCATGGAAGTAAACACCTGGAGAACGAACTAATTGGGAAACGATAACACGTTCTGCCCCGTTGATGATGAAGGTACCCATTTCTGTCATTAATGGGAAATCGCCGAAGAAGACTTCTTGGGATTTAATTTCACCTGTTTCACGGTTAGTTAAACGTAATGTTACATGTAATGGCGCAGAATAGTTGGCATCATGTGCGCGGGCTTCTTCTACTGTGTACTTTGGTTCTTTTAATTCATAGTCAACAAATTCTAAGGATAAGTTTCCTTGGAAATCATCAATTGGTAAAATGTCTTCAAACATTTCACGAAGTCCCTCATCTAAAAACCATTGATAAGAGTCTGTTTGGATTTCAATTAAATTTGGTAATTCCAATACTTCACTGATACGTGCGAAACTTCTACGTTCGCGATGCTTTCCGTATTTTACTACGTGTCCAGCCAAGCTCTTCACCCCTCTAGTTATAAGTCTATCAAAACACCGATCCGAAAAATTACATTTACGTTACATATATTAAATATATGTAACAAAAAGCATTTTTTGCAGTTTTTAAGCAAAAAAAAACCAAAAATAGAACATGCTTCCGAAAAATTTTCTGGCGTTTCTACTTTTGTTTTCCTATAAAAAACCGGAACGGACAATATTTCGCTCCTGCTTCGTCACTTTCAGATAGTTTTTGCTCTATAGATTCTACTACCTTTGTCTAGAAAAGTCAAGGGTTTCTTTAAGGTTTTCTTTTTCATAAAAAGGAGTTTTTTTGTAAAGGGTTTAAACGAAAAAATGCGTAATAAATAATTACGCATTTTTTCAACAACTAGAAAATATATTCAATTATTTGGTCAATTTTCGCCATATCTTTTAATGGCAAATGCTCAATTTGACTTAATTTTCTTTCAGTGAAGTCCAAAGATTTCAGTTGTGAGATCACTACTTGTCCTTGGGTTTCTATGTCATCGGGCAACGTATATCGAGTGGGAATATTTTTAATGGTGGAAGTAATCGGGCAAATCACAGCAAACATGGTTTTCCGATTAAATTCATATCTTGACACGACTAAACCAGGGCGTCTCTTCTGAATCCATACAATATCTCCTTTTTTGGGAATGTACTTCTTTTCAACATTCATTAAAAAAGTTCTCTCCCCTCAGGTGCAAGATCATGCCACTCATCTTTTTCATAATACTCACCTTCTGGACCTTCACTAAATGGATCCTGAATTTTAGGGACTAATGTAATTGTACCGTCGTCAGAATACATCACAATATATTCTTGGTCGACTTTTGGTTTTTTACCATTATCAGTGGGTAAAGTTAAAACGACCGAGCTTCCTTGTCTTCTTGATTTAGTTGTTAGCATGAAATCACTCCCTTCGCTTCATTATACTATGCCTTTGCAATGATGGAAAGAATTTTAAATCACACTTAATGTGACTGAGTTTACTATATAATGCGTAATAAATAATTACGCATTTTCCCTTATCTTCCTATTCGCACACAAAAAAACGAATGCAAAGATGCATTCGTTTTTGACTAACCGCCACCTAATAAAAAGTCTAGGACATTCATGCCGCCGCTTGTTTGGCTGCGGTAAAGTTCGGTGTAGCCGCATTGGGTACAGCTAATTGTAATAAATTTTTTATTTTGAACATCAAAAATTTTCGCAAAGTTCCCACCTGTTGCTTGAAATTGGTCCGACACATAGTGCATGTTGCCACATTTCTCACAAACATATTGTTGCTTTTCCATTCCCCTCACTCCTTCTCAATAAAATAAGTATAGCAAACGCCTGCTTCATTTTCCTCCATCCTAAGATGGATTTTTTCACTAGTTGACCAAGCCTTTTCCTTTCCGCTACAATAAGCATAACGAATCGGAGGAAAAAATATGTCGACAAAAAGCCAAGTCCTAACTTTATTGATGAAACAAACGCCCGCATTCCTTTCGGGCGAAGAGATGGCACAACGTCTGTCCTTATCTCGCACAGCTATTTGGAAAGCAATTAATGAATTGAAAAAAGATGGCTATCAAATTACTAGCGTGCAAAATAAGGGGTATCGCCTTGAGAAATCAGATGTCCTTTCTGCAGAAGGCATTCAGTTGGCATTATGGCCACAAACACCGCCTTTAACAATTACCGTCCTAGAAACATCTGAATCTACCATGACCGATGCTAAGCGGGCGATTTTAGACCAGACACCCGACAATACATTGATTGTTGCTGACATGCAAGAAATGCCGCGGGGCAGGTTCGGCCGACCATTTTTCGCTACGCCAGGTAAAGGGATTTACATGAGCATGGTGCTTCAACCGAACCAAAATTTTGAAGAAATCGCTCAATATACTGTGATTATGGCCGTAGCGGTCGCTCGAGCAATGGATGCTCTGGCAGGCGTTCAGACAGAAATTAAATGGGTCAACGATCTTTATTTAAATGGCAAAAAAGTTTGCGGGATTTTGTCGGAAGCCATGAGCAATGTGGAAACAGGACAGATTTCCAATGTCATCATCGGCATGGGGATTAATTTTTCAATTACAGAAACCGAATTTCCTGAGGACATTCGGCAAAAAGTGACTTCTCTTTTCCCAGATGGTGAACCGACAGCGACGCGAAATGAATTAGTCGCCAACATTTGGAATCATTTTTACCAAATTTTAGACGAACGTTCAACGAAAGACTTTTTAGAAGAATACCGACAACGCTCCTTTGTGATTGGCAAAGACGTCGCTTTTACCCAAAACGGGCAAGACTTCCGCGGCGTTGCGACAACCATTAATGGAAATGGAGAATTGATTGTTCAGTTGCCTGATGGCACGGCCAAAACGTTGTCTTCTGGGGAAATTAGTTTGGACCAGATTGGTGAATGGCGTCGAGGATAAGTGGGGAAGTTTAGAAAAAAGAAAGTGGGACATCAGTCGTTTTGACTGATGTCCCACTTGCTACTTCTGAAGATAATCAGCTGAACAAAAGCAGCCCCTTCGGAAATTTCTTCTTATTTCTTGGCGCTAAGCACTTTTGTCTCAGCCGCATTATCTTGATACCTGATTATTGAACATTAACATCTATCGCTTGATAAAATGAATTAATCGTGTCATTGATATCCCAAACGGCATAAATAACATGGTATCCTTTCCTATCAGCGGGAATCTTTATTCTGTGTGTTTCTGTATCATTGACCATAAATCCTTGACCAGGAGGTAAATCTTGACCTATTGGTTGCCCTACTATGCCAATCAGTTCCATTTCGTCCATCGTTAATGGTGCATTAGGATTCCATCCAGGTTTCGTCATATAGTATCTAAAACGATTGGTCTTATGTTTTGCCGTCATCACCCATTTAAAATTATTCTCTCCTGTTGTTATATTACTTTTTACCCAACGAGTGGCTGTTTGTTCATCTAGTTTGGAATAGCTTGCTAAGCCAGCTGAAGGCAACCTTCCATTTAATTGACCCGTGTCTAATAATTTAGTTGGCGCTTCAATTCCTTGGGGTGTCGTGATAATTTCTGGCTGTGAGCTGTCTTGACCAGGTCCCCATCCAAATCCGTTTGCTTCCGCATTTTTGACTCGACTGACTGGGCTATCAACATAGCCGTGTGCATAACTCTGCTGTGCATCTCCTAAAGCAAAAACACTGATCATCGTTGCGCCCACTGCAATTATGAATAACATCATTTTTTTCATGTATATCGCTCCCTTATAAGCAAAACCCTTCAAAAAACATGTAATCTTAATCAACTGAAACGTAAAATCTCCACAACATCATTTTTACTTTTTCGATAGCGACCATCAACTTTGTGCACAATTATTGTCGACATATTTATTTTAAATGAACTAGCAATTCAATAGCAACTGTCCGCCTTTTTTACTGAGAAAAACTTATAGCACTCTTATAAAAAATGTTTGTTTTTTAATTTATCATTATTGAACACCAACTATTTATAGCGGTTAACCGAGAACAGCCTTGTACACTTTTTTTAGAATGCTCAAGTACTGTTTTTTTAACTTCTTCACTTCCCCACACCTTTAAATTTATTTAAAAAACAATAAATTTTCTTAAACTTCATTGTGAGAACCGCTGCATAAATTCTATACTTCTAGCGTTAGATAAAATAACCTTGTTAGGTGAGGCTCCTATCCAAACATAGGCTATTGCGCAGAAATGTCGAAAGACACCAATGTGTAAAACAGGAATGGTCGAATTAAGGCTCTTCTAAAAATAGCTAAGAGAAATCTTTACGTTGGATAGTGCTAAAGCTCAGACGATGAGAACCGATTGGCTTGCTGTGTCCTGTTTAGTCGCAAGCGCTTATTTACAATCGATGCTGGCTTAGTCTACTCTTTCAAGGGAAAAAGAAAGGGATTCTCATGCAAACATCGAATAAAAAATTTCCACTTTATGCCCTAACAACGCTTGGTTTTACTTTCCTCACTTTGTTAGTGGCGGCTAGTCCAAATTGGTTTCAACAAATGGACGAAGCTATCTATCACATCAAATGGCAATTAAATGCCCCACTTTTAACAGCGGTCAATCTGTTAGCAAAAACAGCCACAATTGGACCAATGCTGCTATTCTTCTTATTATTGATGGTATACCTTTTACGCAAAAAAGAAAAAATCCTAGCCTTTTGGGCTGTCAGTAACCTATTAGCTGTCGGCTTCTTAGGGAGCGTTTTTAAACATGTGGTGGGTCGGGCTCGACCAAACCTAGGCGCTTTAGCTGACCGGAGCTCTGCTAGCTTTCCCAGCGGACATTCATTATTAGCAATGGCGCTAGTCTGTACAATTTTGATCATTTTGGCCTATCTTCATGTCGAAAAAACCAAAGGCATCAAAATTTTCTTACTCACTTATTTAGTTTTGATTGTGTTAGGTCGCTTAATCTTACGCGTTCATTATCCTAGTGATGTCATCGCTGGGATGCTCCTAAGTTATAGCTGGATCAACTTTTCATTTCAAATTGTTCAACGTTATTTGCCGGCACCTGAACCAGAGGAAGCAGAAGTACCGACACAACGCCGACGCCGCCATTCTCGTAAAAGAAAAAGTTTATTCGTGGTCTTCAGTTTAACCCTTTTATTTTTAGGCACACTTTCTGTTTCGGCTTACGGCGTCAGCATGTATCGTAATTTGCAAAAAACGGCGAACACCATGTATAAACCAAGAAAATCTTCCACGAAGAGTCCCGATTTAGCCAAAGGTGAGCCGGTTAGTTTCTTAATTATGGGAATTGCGAATGACTCAAAACGCAAAACCGATTACCGCTCCAACGCCTTGATGGTGGTTACAGTGAATAATCAATTACAAAAAACTACCATCACCAGCATCCCACGTGACTACTATGTGGAAATGGCTGGCACCAATGGCGAATACAATAAAATCAATGCGGCCCACGTTTTCGGTGGTGCCGATATGCAAATTAAAACGGTTGAAAATGTCTTGCACATCCCAATCAATCATTACTTTTCAATTGATATGGATGCTATGAAGGACCTTGGCGATGCGGTGGGCGGCGTCACTGTTGACAATGCCTTTGCTTTTGACGCTGAAGGGATTCATTATCCGAAAGGCAAACAGCATTTAGGGGGCTGGGAAGCTTTACAATATGCGCGCATGCGTTACGAAGACCCCGAAGGCGACTATGGTCGTCAACGCCGCCAACGAGAAGTTTTAATCGAATTAACCAACAAGATACTTTCTTTTAACAGCTTGCTAAAATATCAAGAAATTCTGGACGTAATCGGCGAGCATGGCGAAACCGACTTGTCCTTTGACCAAATGATGGCAATGCTAAAAAAATACACCCCCGCACTAAAAACGATTGAAACCGATCAATTAAAAGGCTACGATTACACTGGCGATGGCGTGACAGGGATTGAAGGTATTTCTTATCAACTTGTGGAAGAGAGTGAACGCCAACGTGTCGAAAATGCCATCAAAGAACAAATGAACCTCTCTACGAAAGACACTGAACAATCGCAATAACGACTAAAAAGCAGCGCCCCTTAATGAAAGGGGCGCTGCTTACTTTGGCTAGTTAGACGGTCATTTCAAAAATATTAATTTTTGTCACCGTTAGTAACGGCTCTACATCAGAGAGGTATGTTAGCGCATAGCTCTCTTTTCATTACCATTATAGCACAATTACCTAAAAAAATATATTGGAAACTAATTATTTTTTTGTTTCACATGGTATAATCTAAGTGTAGAGAAGTTATGGCGGAGGCAAGCGCACAGGAACATGCGCTTTGCGACGAGAATCGCAACAAAGTGAGAAGCGTAGGAGCAGAGACTTTCCCTTTCGGTGGTGGTGCTTATGAATGTAAGTACTAAAATCTATGAAAGGAGAGGCCTTTTGTCTATCGCAGAAGCTTTAGCTCTGATGATTAGTTTCGGTTCTTTTATCGCAACGTTAATCTTCGGAATCCTAGAGGCTGTTAAAGAAGACAATAAAAAATAACCGTCAACTTTAGCGAGCACGGTTATTTTTTATAAATCACTAAAAATCGCTACCGTCTGAAACGGCTCTACACTAGAGAGGTATGTTGGCGCATACCTCTCTTTTCATTACCATTATAGCACAACGACCCTCAAAAGACCATCAATAAAAATGCCCGAGCCTTAGAAAAATAAGAGGCTCGGGCATTTTTATTTTTATGGGCCAGTCACTAAATTCCAAGTGACGGCGGCTTGGTATTGTTGGCCAGACATGCCTTGATTGGCGGGCACTTCTAGTTTGATGTTAGCAAACGTGAAGTCCAACTGATAGACGTCACTACCTGTGAACTGTTGGTTCGCGACCACCGCTGTTGCGGTATTGTCGGCGGTTAAATTCACGGTGCCAGTCTTGCCAAGCGGTGTCTTGGTTTCTGTTGATTGGTTGTAATCGGTAAAGCTGGCAGCAGCGGCCGTTCCTAGCAACAAGCGGGTCGTTGTCGGCAGTCTGTCTGTCGCTGATTTTGGTTGCGACAGTTGCGCCGTTAAGCTCCAGTTGTCTTGGCTAGTATTCAGGCGTAAATAGGGATTGCGTGTGCCGTTGTCGTAGTAATCAGCGGCTTTTTTCAAACCATATTGTTGCTTACTTCCTGAAATCGCTAATTTGCCAAAATCAAATGTTGGCGTACTAATGAAGCCGTCGCCGTCAGGATTAGTTATTTCTTGGTCTAGGTCTTTAATACGGACCGTATCTTTGGCGATTAAGCTGCCAAAGTTGCCCGTTACTTCAACTTCAGCGGTTAAAACTTGACCAGGATTTCCTGTAACGGCGGTTCCTAATAAGTTCATTTGTAACTGTCCGCCTGCTGGTAAGGGCGTATTTAATGGCAGAGAAAAACCTGCTGCCCACTGTTCTTTCGTAACTGGGTAGGCCTTAGCATTCTGCCCTGTACCTAACACAAAAATAGTATTGGGCGGGCTGATGCCAGCGGCCCATGTCGCCGTTGGTTTGATTTTAATGGTCGTCAACGGGGCTTCTCCCGTATTTTTTAACAGCACTTCCCAGTGATCCATTGTCGCGCCATTTTCGACTATGTCAGCGGAACCTTTTACCGTTAATTCTGCTGTAGGAACCGCTTCTTGATATACAGCGGTCATGTCGTCATTCTCATCAAATGTTGGAGTAAAGCTTGGTGTTGTTGTTGTTTTTAAAGGTGTTGTTGTTTCTTTCCCCTTGTACCAGCCTTTGAATACATAGGTTTTTTCTCCGACTTGGTAGGTTTTCGGCAACGCTTTTGCAGCGGTATATTTATACGTTTCACTGTTCATTACCAGCTGATTTCCTTGCGTAAATCCTGTCGGTGCTGTAATCTTCGTACCATTCTCATCTACAAAGTTTTCAGTGATGCGCCGATTTTCTAAATAGTAATTTACTGTCCCTGTTGCGTATATTTCTGTGTGAGCAGTCACCCCGCTCACTGTACTATTATAATCCATTTTATAAAGAGAAGAGAAGGTTGTTCGAGTGGTTTCCCCTTGCCACCCTACTTCAGGAAACCGGTAATCCGTTTGAGACCCCGAAATTGGTGTCACTTGTAAACGATTTTCAGTAAATTCTGCACTATTTTTCGTATTATGATACGCAATTATTCCCGTAACCCCAGAATAATTCGGACCATTATATTTACTCGACGGGGTTATAGTCGGCGTTTTATAATACTTAGGAATTGTCACGATGCTATTACGTGTTCCATAAAGCTCTTCATCCGACGTAAAACTTCCCACAATATTGACAGCTGGAAGCTTTAACTGTAGAAAATCACCAGTTGGTAACGCGGTAATAGTTTGCAACTTGCTTTGTAAACCACCCACTACCTGAGACATATCTGTGCGGATATTGAAATTACTTGGTGCTACATAGTCACCCGTCTCATTGATAAAACCAAAATTAATCGTTTTGTCTTCCGTCTTAAATTCATCATATACTATAGTGATATCATCTTGGTCATCATAAGTCACTGGATAACTAATATTTCGATTTGTTCTGGTGATTTCATTTAGTTTGTCTGGTTTTTCTTTGCCTTTATACCAGCCTTTTAAGACATAAGGCCGATTATTGACTTTGTACATAAAAGGCAACGTACCTGCCTGAGTAAATGTAAAATTATCCTTATCAATGATTGTTTGTTTCCCTTGTGTGAACCCAGTTGGCGGCGTAATTTTCGTTCCAGATGCATCCACAAAATTTTCAGTTACACGGCGATTAACAAGATAGTAATATAACGTGCTTTCAGGAAACATTTCCACGCCAGCTAACGAATTATCATTTCTTATAAGTGTTGTTTTATATAAACTTGAGAAAAGGTTTTCAGGATTATCATCCCAGTATATTTCACGGAGTTTATAACGTTGGTTCTGACTCTTCGTTACTGTGAAATATACAGGATTTGCGCCTTCTGTATAAGGATTACCAGCAAAAGTCCTTTCTACTCGTCCTGCTAACGGATACTCTTGTCCTTGATACCCAGAAGGTTTTTGAAACGAAAGGTTCTTATAGTATTTAGGAATCTCAATAAACGAGTTCCTTGTACCATAAAAGTTCGAGCTATTCGTCAACGTGTACTGTTTTTGTGGAATTGTCATGGCTTTTAAGTTTCCTGTTTGATCCGTTGCCGAAATATTATCTAAAACCGTGCTAACGCCATCGATAATCTGAACTACCTCTGTGGTGACTTTAAAGTCAGCAGGATTGAGTAATTGCCCACTTTCTCCAACAAACCCAAACTGCACGGTATTGCCGCCATATTTAATTTCTTCATATATAATTGTTAAATCATCATTATCATCATAGGAGGCATCATATTCCGGCACTCGTGTGGTTTGTAAATTTTGAGGTTGCGTTTTCCCTTTATACCAGCCTTTAAAACGATAGGCTTTGTCATTCGCGTAGTAACTATAAGGTAATTCTTGCGCCAATTTAAAATGGTAGGTGTCGCTGTCAATGACTGTTTGCTTTCCCTGGGTAAATCCTGTCGGTGCTGTAATCTTCGTACCATTCTCATCTACAAAATTTTCAGTGATGCGCCGATTTTCTAAGAAATAATACATCGTATCATCGGTTGTATAGTAATTTGGCACACTTACTTCTGTATTTGTACTAGTCAAAATAGAATCAAATCTCGTTTTGGTCGTATCCTCTATCCAAGAAGTGTAGTACAGTCGATACTGATTGGCTGTCGTTGTAGGATATAAACTATAATATTTGCCATCTGTCTCCACCCGTATGTCAGCTAGCGTACTGTCCACAAAACGCATTCTTTTTGTTGCAACAGGATAAGCCGTACTGGAGCCTGTATAATGAGGCCCAGATGTTACTGTTGGTGGTTTGTATTGTTTAGGGATTGTTAAGCGAAAATTAGTACTACCATAAAAGGCAGGATTTATCGTTTTCGTGTAGGTTAATTGTTGACTAGGAATAGTTAATTTTTTCAGATTCCCACTATTAACACCTGTTGCTGTTCCTACTTGCTTCGCTGTTCCGTTCATGATCGATGTTAAATTAGTCTGCATCCCGAAATTCGCTGGCGCTATTAATGCGCCTTTTTCATCTACAAACCCAAAGCTATAAGTGATTTCCGGGATTGTCGTTGTCTTTTCTTCTAATTCCTCATAAAAAACATACACATTGTCTTTACCATCGTAAGTAACATCAAATTCTGGTGTCAATGTGGTTTCCAACTTAACGGCTTTAGGATCTGGTCGAGCGGATCCTTTATACCACCATTTAAACTGGAAGTGACGATTCCCAGAAGAATAGGTTTTTGGAAATGCTTTTGGGGCTTTATAGTGAAAATTGTCTGACTCAACCACCGTTTTCGAAAGGGCTGCATTATAGCCTGTCGGATAGGTTGGCAAAACTGTCGATGTCATGTCATTATAATAAATACTAACTCGTCTATTGGGTACATAATAATAAATCGTATCATCGGTTATTAAATAATTATTTTCACCTGCAGTCGTGGCCATATTGTAAGCAGCAGAAAATTGGACTTTTTGAGGATCAGGGACCCAAGAATATGTTCGCAAACTAAATTGCTTAGGCGTTGCCGTAGTAAACATATTAAAACGTTCCCCTGTTGTGTATGTACTATAATCCTTGCCAGTAGCTATAGTTACTTGACGGGAAACAGCCAAAGGAAAGGTTGTCGTGTCTGGTCCTTTATAAAAATTATTAGGCGTTGTCTTGGGGGCAGTATATTGCCCTGGCAACGTAATTTTGTGATTGGTTAGTCCCGAAAAACCGTAGTCCTCTGTGGCGTCATCATCAGGAAGTGTAACTTTCGGCACCGTCAACATCTTGAAATTCCCTAGATTACTAGTTGTAATGGTTCCCACCTTTGTCTGAGTACCTGATTTTCTTTCTACTTTCGTGACATCGGCTGTGAACGTCACTTTAGCAGGATCAATAAACAACCCATTTTCATCAATAAAGGCCATTTTATAGGTTTTCTCAGGAATATCAGCCGTTTTAACTGCACGATTTTCTCGCTTTGTCGGCACCTCCTGAGTCGCTTCAACAGCCGCTGTCGTTGTATCGGCTGTTGCTTCAGTCTGGTCCTCTGCCGATGGTAGTTGCGGCTCTTCTATCATCTTTTGAGGTAATTCTGATGTCTCTGGTTCTGTGGGTGTTTCTGATGAAGCAACTGTGTTGGCTGTTTCATTTTCTTGACTAGCGTTTAACGATGAGTCGCTTGTAGCGGTATCCTCACTTGCCGTTGTTTCTCCCGTTTCAGTGGTTGTTTCATTTTCAACAACCATTGTTTCGGCGAGTACTGAGATGCCATTGAGTGAACTTATCAATAAGGAACAACACAAAGCGGTTGTAAGTAACTTTTGCCATTTTTGATTCATGCTATTCTCCTTTTTATGTATTGGTTTTATTGTTAATTGTTATATGTAAACCTTTTAATTTTCTCCATTATTCTATCAAAAAAAGGCGGCCTTGAAATTTTAAATTTTGCTACAGCTAAGTGACTTTTCCAATGATTCCTATTATACCAAGGCGGAAGAGCACTTTTTCACCGAAAAAGTGCTTGATAATCAAGAGAATCTGCCATTTTGCTACTGATTCTCAGCCAAATTCCTTAATTTTCATAAACAAAAGCTCAAAATATTAGTATCAAACACTAACATTTTGAGCTTTTCTCATGATATTTTTACTATTTATAAAAGGAGTCCGCCACATAATCCCGAAGGTTGTTAGGGACCAGTCACCAAATTCCACGTGACGGCGGCTTGATATTGTTGGCCAACCATGCCTTGATTGGCGGGCACTTCTAGTTTGATGTTAGCAAACGTGAAGTCCAACTGATAGACGTCACTACCTGTGAACTGTTGGTTCGCGACCACCGCTGTTGCGGTATTGTCGGCGGTTAAATTCACGGTGCCAGTCTTGCCAAGCGGTGTCTTGGTTTCTGTTGATTGGTTGTAATCGGTAAAGCTGGCAGCAGCGGCCGTTCCTAGCAACAAGCGGGTCGTTGTCGGCAAGCTGTCTGTCGCCGATTTCGGTTGCGACAGTTGCGCTGTTAAACTCCAATTCGGTTGGGTTTTCTTGATCCGCAGATAGGGATTGCGTGTGCCGTTGCCATAGTAATCAGCGGCTTTTTTCAAGCTGTGCTGTTGCGTACTTCCCGCTACCCCAACCTGACCAAAATTGAAGGTTGGAACACTGATGAAGCCTTC
>QFCO01000189.1_pt1 | contig 15963 bp, 11 predicted proteins | sample 5345991 | NCBI WGS metagenome assembly QFCO01 (sample SAMN09062262, study PRJNA434731) | Human gut metagenome, whole genome shotgun sequencing project. | isolation source: stool timepoint D shortread assembly | host: Homo sapiens | collected 2016
TTTGGTTTAGCCTAATTTTCGCCATCTTTATAGCCATTGCCATCATCCTTTTAAAAGACCTCATCTTAGATAAAGTCTTTGGCGATATCGGCGAGCAAGTAAGGAGCGATGCTAGCCACTATCTCGTTTTCTCCGCCATTTCAGCGCCCTTTCTAGCCGTCTATGCAGCAGCTGCGGCGATCTTTCGCACGATGTCAAACGCAAAACTACCTATGTATATCATGGCGGCTGCAAATTTACTAAATGTGCTACTAACTGCCATTAGCATCTACACATTTCACACAGGGGTGCTTGGTATCGCCATTAGCACGCTCATAGCAAGAGCGCTCGCTTGCTTTGTCATCGTCTATCTGCTACTTGATATAAAGCTAAAACTTCACATAAGAAAGAGCCTTATCTATAAATTTGACTACGAGATCATCAATAAAATTTTAAATATCGGCGTGCCTTATGGCTTTGAAAATTCGATGTTTTACGTGGGTCGTATCATCGTTTTGAGCCTTGTTTCGCTCTTTGGCACGGCAAGCATCGCTGCAAATGCCGTGGGCGGGACGATCGTGATGTTTCAAGTGCTCCCTGGCATGGCGATAGGCACAGGTCTAAGCGTCGTCGTGGCTAGATGCATCGGTGCAAATGACTTTAATCAGGCTAAATTTTACGTGAGAAAATCGATGCTAAGCATATACATCGTGCAGCTTTTTAGCACGGCTGTAGTTTTACTACTTCTTGAGCCGCTACTTCACGTTTATAATCTCTCAAGCGAGGCCATAAATTTAACAAGGCAGATCGTCTGGTATCACGGCATCGCGATGTGCCTTATCTGGCCGCTTGCCTACACCTATCCGACCGTTTTTCGAGCTGCTGGAGACGCAAAATATCCGATGATAGTAAATTTAGCCTGCATGTTTGCCTGCAGGATCGTGCTAGCTTATATATTTGCGCTCACGTTTGATCTTGGCATGATAGGCACTTGGTTTGCGATGTTTGCCGACTGGGTGGTAAAGGCGGTGCTCTTTGTGCGCAGATACGCAAATGGCACGTGGATGAAATTTCGAGCCATTTAAAAAAAAGTAGTAATATACACACGATTTTATCATAAAGGATATATATGAAAAATGTTTTAAAATTTAGTGCAGCTCTAGTGATCGCAGCGCTTTTTGCTGGATGTGCAAGCGAGAGCTCAAGAGTGGTTGAAACTCCAAAAGTAGCAAGCTACGGCTCAGTTTATAATGGACAAAAAGTCTCAGTTTCTATTGGCCGCTTTAATAACCAATCACCCTATCAAAATGGTGTTTTCGGCAACGGCGAGGATAGACTTGGCAACCAAGATCAAAGCATCTTGATCACAAATTTACAGCAAAGCGGTAGATTTTCAGTGCTTGATAGATCAAATATGAAGGTGATCAAGCAAGAGAGCGAGCTAAACAAAGAGGCTCAAAATTTAAAAGGCTCAAGATACGTCATAACTGGCGATGTGACCGAATTTGGCCGCAAAACAACAGGCGATCACCAGCTATTTGGCATACTTGGCAGAGGCAAAAAGCAAACTGCCTACTCAAAGGTAAATTTAAACGTTGTCGATACCAAAACAGCTGAAGTTGTATATTCAGTTAGCGGCGCTGGCGAATACACCCTTTCAAACAGAGAAATCATAGGCTTTGGTGGCTCAGCAGGATACGACTCTACACTAAATGGCAAGGTGCTAAGCCTAGCTATCATAGAGGCCGTAAATAACTTAGTAAATGGAATAGAGAGCGGAGCATGGCAAGTAAAATAAAGCTTGCCTGCCTTGGCGCTCTTGCGCTCGTGCTTGCAGGGTGCAGCAACGCAAGTGGCCCAAGGTCGCTTTACTACTGGGACGGCACATATAGTAGCTCGCTATATAGCTATCTAAACGAAGATGGCGATGCAACTGAGCAAATTTCACGCTTAGAAAATTTAGTGCAAAACTCAACCCAAAGGGGCTACAAGGTTGCGCCAGGGCTTTATGCACACCTTGGACTTTTATACTTAAATAATGGAAATTTAGGCGCTGCAAATGCAAATTTTGACAAAGAGGTGCAAAATTTCCCAGAGTCAAAAGAATTTATAAATTTCATCAAAGGCTCTAAAAATTTAACCCCAAAAAAGCAGAGCAAAAAAGAGGGAGCGAAAGATGAAAAATAGCCTGAAATTTATAGCTGTGACGCTTCTTGCGCTGTTTTTTACGGGTTGTTCTTTCAAAGAGCCTGAGCCATACGACTACTCAGCCTTTTTGCAAAAAAAGCCACGCTCCATCCTAGTGCTCATGCCAACAAACGATAGCACCGAAGTAAGTGGCTCAGCAGCGGTTCTAGCTAACTCAGTAGCCCCACTTAGCGAGGCTGGATACTATGTATTTCCAGTGGCTCTTGTAAATGATACATTTAAGCAAAATGGCATAACCGAACCTAGCGAGATCGCAGCCGTGCCACTAAATAAGCTTGATAAAATTTTTCACGCCGATAGCGTGCTTTACATCAACATAAAAGACTACGGCACAAGCTACGTCGTGGTCTCAAGCTCTACAAAGGTAGTGCTTGAAGCAAAACTAGTCGATATAAAAAGTGGCGCGACGCTTTGGCAGGGCGAGGCAGAAGCTGCGGAGGATAGCGGCAGCGGGCAAAACAGCCTGCTTGGCATGCTAGTCTCAGCCGTCATCACGCAGGTGGCAAACACCATCTCAGATAGATCATACGACCTAGCAGTAAGAGCTGATGCCTACCTCTTTTCTAGAAACTGCCACGACTGCATACTTTATGGGCCATACTCGCCTCACTACGGCAAAGACGCCCAGCTACATAAAGATAGATAAATTTAATGCCCAGCCATCAACTCGGAGTGCTTCTTACGCTAGTTGGTGGCGTTCTTTGGGGATTTAGCGGAGTTTGCGGGCAATATCTCTTCTCGCAAGGCATAAGCGCTGATTTTTTAGTGCCTTATAGGCTCTTGCTAGCTGGTGCTTTTATCGTACTCTACTACGCTTTTAAAGCTCCAAAGGCCGTTCTTGCGCCACTTACTGATGTAAAACTGATGGCTGAGCTTCTCACATACGCCCTACTTGGACTTATGATGACGCAGTATGCCTACTTTTACTCGATCGAGCTCTCAAACGCCGCAGTTGCGACAGTTATCCAATACACCGCTCCAGTTCTCATCCTAGCTATCATCTGCCTAAAAGAGAGACGAGCGCCACGGCTACTTGAAATTTTGGCACTACTATGCGCGATGCTTGGCGTCTTTTTCTTGGCTACTCATGCGCAAATTTCAGCCCTTGTCATCTCGCCAAAAGCGCTATTTTGGTGCTTAGTAAGTGCTGTTTGCGTCTGCGTTTATAACCTAGCTCCCGCAAGGCTAAACGCCAAATACTCAGTCGCGCTCACGCTTGGCTGGGGCATGGTGATAGGCGGCGTGGTGCTTTGCCTTTATATGAGAGTGTGGGAGTTTGCAGGGCTTAGTGGCACGGCGCAGTGGCTGGCATTTCTCGTCGTCATCACGCTTGGCACGATATTTGCATTTAGCTTTTATATGACTGGAGTTAAGCTCATAGGCGCCTCAAAGGCTAGCATGATAGCCTGCATAGAGCCACTAAGCGCGGCCTTTTTTGGCTACTTTTGGCTTGGGACGAAGTTTGTCTTTTGGGACTTTTTAGGCTTTGCTCTCATCATATCATGCATATTTTTACTTTCAAAGAAGAGAGATGATATACCTAGCGCAAACTGACACGACAGCTGGCTTTTTAAGCAAAGACTACAAAGAGATAAATCACGTCAAAATGCGAAGTGAAGGCAAACCTTGCCTCATCACGACGGCTAAATTTAGCGTTTTAAACGAGCTTGCTAGAGCTCCAAAAAAGTATAAAAATTTCATCCGTCGCTCAAGAAAGACGACATTTTTATATCCAAATTTAAAAGCGATCAGGGTCGTAAAAGAGTGCAAACATGAGAAATTCCTAAGCAAATTTGACTGGCTTTACTCAAGTAGCGCAAACAAAAATGGTATGAAATTTGATGAAGCTTGGGCTAGAAGCGTGGCTGATGAAGTTGTTGATGAACTATTTTTTGAAGATATGCCATCAAAAATTTATAAAATTTCAAAATCAAAAATAAAAAAAATCCGCTAGTTAAATTTACGCTCTGCACTTTTTATAAATTTAGATGGTTTTTGTTGTGGTTTGAGGTGATAAATTTGCTAAATTTCATCACTAACAAGAGCAGTTTTAAAAGCTAGTTTTTTAGACAAGGTCTAAATTTAATCTACTAATTAGATAAATTTACAAATATCCAAACTAAATTTAGCCCTTAACTTGCTATAAACCTCGCTCCAGACTACATTTTGAAATTTAAAGTCTGCCAGATGCTTTAGCCAAGCACTAACCAATATAAATTTTAGCCAATATATAATGCCTACAAAACCAAAAATTTATATCGATCAAAAACCTATCAACTCGCATAAATTTACAAATTTAGAGCGAGAAAAGACCAAATTTAGCTCATTTATGTGAACAAAGTAGCCATTTGACACAACGCCACTACAACCACGCAAGCAAAATCACTCAAGCCACAAATTTAAAATTTTAGTCACTATCAAAATTTGGATGCAGAGATAGTCAAATAAGTAAATTTAACAGCTTTTAAAACCTAAATTTAGCCCTTTTGCAAATTCAAAAAGCAAATTTAATTACCACAGCTAGTTGCTTTTTACGGGCAAAATAGTCTTTGTAAAACGCAAACTACTCTATGAATTTCTCGTGATGGCATCAGATCAGACAAATTTACTTATCAAGCATAAATTTACAAATTTGAAGCGCCAGAACCCAAAAAAACAAAAAGTAGCCTTTATAAATTTAGGGCAGTTAAAACCCAAATTTGACTAAATTTAGCCAGCACCATTTGGCACAAGCAGATAAATTTACAAATTAGATTATTAAATTTGCTTTTGGGATTAAATTGACTTGCCAGCCCCTTTAGCTGGCACCAAAGGGGTTTTGCTAGCAAATTTGGATTATAGTTTTGCTTTTCTTTTGCGCTCTGTTGGGTCCAGATAGCGCTTACGAACGCGGATATTTATAGGCGTAACCTCGACTAGCTCGTCATCTTCTATCCACTCTAGCGCGCGCTCAAGGCTTAGCTTTCTAGGTGGGACAAGCTTGATCGCATCGTCACTGCCGCTTGCACGCACGTTTGTTAGGTTTTTGCCCTTGATAGGATTTACATCAAGGTCGTTTGGACGGCTGTGCTCGCCGATGATCATGCCCACATAGACTTTTGCTTGCGGATCAAGAAATAGCACGCCACGATCTTGCAAGTTAAATAGCGAATAAGCAAGCGTTACGCCGTTTTCCATCGAAACTAGCGCGCCGTTTGTTCTGTGCTCGACGGTGCCGCTTAGTGGTCTAAACTCCAAAAAGCTGTGGTTCATAACGCCCTCACCCTTTGTATCAGTCAAGAACTGGCTTCTAAAGCCGATAAGGCCGCGCGCTGGGATCTCAAATTCGATCCTTGTTTGGCCATCACCTGTTGGGTTCATAGAGACCATTTCAGCTTTTCTTTTGCCAAGTTTTTCGATGACAGTGCCTGTCGTATCATCAGGCGCGTCGATCACTAAAAGCTCGTATGGCTCGCATTTTACGCCGTTTATCTCTTTTACGATGACCTCAGGTCTGCCAAGTAAAAACTCATAGCCCTCGCGGCGCATATTTTCAGCTAAAATGGTGATCTGAAGCTCGCCACGGCCGCTTACTTTAAATTTGCCCTCGCCGATGTTTTCATACTTCATCGCGATATTTGTCTTCATCTCATTTGCAAGGCGCTCATCGATCTTGTTTGATGTAACGTGTTTGCCCTCAGTGCCTGCTAGTGGGCCGTCATTTACAGAAAATACAACGCTAAGGGTTGGCTCTTCGATATGGAGCGGATCAAGCGGATGTGGGTTGTTTGGATCAACGACGCTATCGCCAACGTCAAGCGCGTCAAAGCCAGCGATCGCTACGATGTCGCCAGTGCCAGCCTCGTTTATATCGATCCTATCAAGTCCCATAAAGCCGATGAGTTTTGAAATTCTACCAGTTGTTTTTGTGCCATCAGCTTTTGCAAGCATAACGTTTTGGTTTTTAGCTATCTTGCCGTTAAAAATCCTCGCAATGCCGATCTTGCCGACGTAGTTGTCATAATCAAGCGTGAAAACTTGAAGCTGAAGTGGGTTCTCGTCGCTGCCGCTTGGAGCTGGTACGTGAGCTAAGATAGTCTCGAAAAGTGGCTGCATATCTTTGTTTTCATCGCTTAGCTTTAGCTTTGCGTAGCCATTTTTAGCAGCGGCATAAACGACTGGAAATTCTAGCTGCTCGTCATTTGCGTCAAGTGCGACAAAAAGGTCAAAAATTTCATTTATAACGCGGTCTGGATCGCCTGCAGGTTTGTCTATCTTATTTACGACGACGATTGGGCGAAGTCCAAGAGATAGCGCCTTTTTGACGACAAATTTAGTTTGTGGCATAACGCCCTCTTGCGCATCGACAAGTAGTAAAACGCCATCAACCATCTTAAGAACACGCTCTACCTCGCCACCAAAGTCGGCGTGGCCTGGGGTGTCGATGATGTTGATCTTTGTATCTTTGTAGCGAATGGCGGTGTTTTTAGAAAGGATCGTGATGCCACGCTCTCTTTCGATATCGTTGCTATCCATTACACGCTCGCCAAGGTTTTGATGCTCGTTAAATGTTCCTGACTGCTTCAAAAGCTCATCAACCATTGTTGTCTTACCGTGGTCGACGTGCGCGATAACGGCTATATTTCGTATCTTTTCCAAATTTTTCTCCGTTTATTAGTTTGATATTTTTCGCTTTATCAGTTTTAAAATAGGGGCAGATTATAGCCAAATTTTTATAAATTTTAAGCTGATATCAAGAAATTAATTTTTGGAATAGATTTTGCATGTAAGCGTTAAGTTTTTAAATTTAAAGGGATTAAATGCAAGCTTACACAGCGAAAAACAACGTAGATTTGCTAGCTCCTGCGGCTACTAAAAAGCCTGCAGCTGCGAAGAAGTCTCAAAACAACGGCGAGTTTTTGTCGATGGTTTTGGATGCGGCTGCGAGCAAGGCAAATAGCGGTCAAAAGATCACCGAAAAGGATGTCAAAGAGATAGTAAAAACTGTTGATATCCAAAAAGAGACGATAGAAAAGGCGCAAAACGAAAGTGTAGCAAAAATTTCGGCCGCACTTGAAGAAAATTTGGACGAAGATACAAAAAATGAGCTCTATGAAAATGCAAATTTCATGCAGCTTTTGCAAGTTTTAGAGATACTAAATGGCAATGAAAAGGTAAGTAAATTTCCAAATTTCAGCGACAAGATAGCAAATTTCTTAAGTGTGCCCCAAAACGTCGAAGAGCTTAGCAACGTTAAAAGCGTTAGCGATCTTATCGACCTTGCTAAGAAATTTGACCTTGGCCTTGAAAATATAGAAATTTCAAATGAAGATGTGCCAAAACTAAACGAGATGTTTAAAAATTTGGGCAAGCAGGAATTTTTCACGCCGATAAAGACTGAGGACAAGCCTTTTTACTTAAAAGAGCTAAAAAACGAGGTCGAGCAAACTATCATCAAAAACGAGCCAAAAGAGGTCGTAAAGCTTGATACTTTGCTAAAAGAGGTGGTGGCAAATCCAGTCAGCGAAGTTAAAAATTTAGTCAAAGAAGAGCCTAAAAAGCTAGATGATAGTGAAGTAAAACTTGATGATGAGATAGTGGACGTTGAGCCAGATGAGCAGCCAAAAGAGCCAAAAGTAAAGGTAAATTTACACGAGCAAAAGCCGCAAAAAGCCCCAACTCTTGAGTCACTACTCTTTCCTGAAAGAGAGCAGATGAGCGAGACTGAGCCAAGCGAGGAGACCTTTAGCAGCGACAATAAATCAGAGCTAAATCAAATGGTAAAAGATATCGCAAACAGCGCTAAACACCAGCTTCAAACAAAGGCAGAGATAAAAGAGACGCTTAGCAACTTCTCTTCTACGCTAAAAGAGCAGGTGCAAAACTACAAAGCGCCGATCACTCGCTTTAACATCACGCTTAATCCGCTAAATTTAGGCGAGGTCGAGATCACGATGGTAAATCGCGGCAATAACTTACATGTAAATTTTAGCACAACAGCTACGATGAACCTCTTTTTACAAAACCAAGCTGAGTTTAAAAACAGCCTTGTAAATATGGGATTTACCGAGCTTGAGATGAATTTCTCAGACCAAAACCAAAGACAAGAAAAAAGAGAACAAGCAAAGAACAAATATAGCTCAAATCAAAGCGACGAGAGTGAAAACGCTCAAGCGGAACAAAGCTTGCTTGAGCTAGTAATACCAAGATATATTTAGGAGAGATTATGGCTTCAGTTTCAGATATAACTACACAAACAACGCAACAAAAAAATGCCGAGAAAAAGGCAAAAGCAAGACAAGACGCTGCAGCTAGCACAGGAACTAATCCAAATGGACAGCTAGATAAAGATGCATTTATGAAGCTACTTTTAACCGAGCTTCAGTACCAAGACCCAACAAGCCCTATGGATACTGAAAAGATGCTAACGCAAACTAGCCAACTAGCATCGGTCGAGATGCAAGAAAACACAAACAAAGCGATGAAAGAGCTAGTAAGTCAGCTAAAGTCAAACGCAAACGCCTACGCTATCTCAGCCCTTGGCAAGATGGTTTCGACTGGCTCAAATGCAGTCACACTAACAGATGAGAAAAAAGATGCAAAATTTGCGCTTTACTTTAAGACAGATCTTGCAAATGGCAAAATCGAGGTCAAAAATGCAAATGGTCAAGTCGTAAGAACAACTGATCTAAACGAGACAAATGCGGGCGTTCATAACCTAGCTTGGGACGGTAAAGACGCGTCTGGCAACCAAGTGCCAAATGGCTCATATACCATTTCGGCAATTTACACTGGCAAAGATGGCAAAGAGTACAAAACACAAATAGGCAACTACCCAGTCGAGGCGGTGAAATTTGTAGATGGCAAGGCTATGATGAAGGTGGCTGGCGAATACGTTTCTATGGATAAAGTATCTGAATATTACGAGGGCTAAAAGCCATGATGAGAGGTTTTTACAACGGGGTTAGCGGCATAAAGACGCAAAGCTTTGGCATGGATGTTTGGTCAAACAACATCTCAAACATAAACAATGTCGGTTTCAAAGCTTCAATCCCTGAGTTTAAAAATTTAATAAACCAAAACCTAGTCTCAGCAGGAAGTGGCCCAACTAGCGATCAAGTGGGACTTGGAGCTACCAAGCAAACGACTGCACTTGACATGTCAAATGGTAGCTTTCAAAGCACTGATAACAACTTTGACCTTGCCATAGGCGGAGATGGCTTCTTTGGTGTTGTCGATAAAACAGGCAAAAACTACTACACAAGAACAGGCACTTTTGACATAGATGCGGCTGGAAATTTAGTAGATACTAGGGGAAATTTACTCCTTGGCACGCTTGCAAATTTCACTCCAACCACACCAAGTGCGACCGCTCTTAAAAAATATGGCCAAACCTCAAGAGCCCCACAAGCTTACACGGTCTCGCAAGAAGAGCTAAATCTGGGCGATCCTGGCTCGCAAAAGGGCATAACACTGCCTCATTTTTTATTTATGCCAGCTGAGGCTACTACAAATATCAGCTTAAAAGGCAACCTAAACTCAAGCCGCATAACAGATAAAAAAACGACAGCCCTTGAAGCTAGCGAATACGCCTACACGCTTGATAATACAAACAAGACGATCTCACTAAACGGACAGATCCCGCTAAGCACCACATCACTCGGCGCAAAAGCTGGTGACAGCGTGGTCGTAAAAGTAAAAGACGGCGATGGTAAATTTAGCGAGTTTTCAACCACACTTGAGGGTGACGGCACTTGGCAGATAAACGACAAGAGCCTTAAATTTATGGATTTTGCAAATTTAGAGGTAAATGCTGAAGTCACCTCGCTCGTTGAAGTGCCAAACAAAGAGAAACTAACCTCTGACATCTACAACGCAGACGGCACAAAGAGCTTGGTCACTATAAATTTAACCAAGCAGATCCCACAAACTGGCGACCAGACTATCTGGGACGCGGTGGCAACGATAACTGATGCTAGCGGAGCCGTGCAAAATACAGCGAGGGGCTCGCTTACATTTAATGGCAGTGGCAGGCTTGTGGCAAATACACTAACAAGCGTTGGCGGCGTAAATTTAAACTTCGAGGGCGACGGCGATGCGGACGTTTATAACGGCATGACAAGCTCAGCAAACGCTAGAAAAGACTTCAACATAAAAAGAGATGGCTACGCTGAGGGGCTACTTTCAAAGTATAGCGTCGATGACCGCGGCAACATCATGGCAAATTTCGACAACACTAGAGCATTCCCCGTGGCAAAAGTAGCGCTTTATCACTTTATAAACGACCAAGGCGTGGCAAAGGTTGGCGATAATCTCTATGAAGCCACAGCCAACTCTGGCGAGCCATTTTTTTACAAAAACAAAGCTGGCGAGACCGTTTATGGGGCGCAAATTTTGGCAAACAAGCTTGAGATGAGTAATGTCGATCTTGGTCAAGCACTAAGCGAGGTAATCGTCACGCAAAAGGCCTACGAAGCGAGCGCAAAAAGCATCACGACAAGTGATGAGATGATACAAACTGCTATCCAGATGAAGAAATAATCCTTAAAGTAAATTTGGGCGAGCAATCGCACTATTTTTATAACTTTAAATTTACTTTACCCCTTTAAAACCTCCTAAAATACTTACTTTTCTCTAAATATAGCAATATAATTTTAAGCATGCTGGTTATAAAATTCATTTAATTTCTTTTTTTAAGGATTGTCAAATGAAAATGCTATTTTTAGCCCCAGTGCTAGCATGTAGTCTTGCCTTTGGTGCTGATGTGATCGCAAAAGATGCGAACATAACACTTGATGGCAAGATGATCGGTAAGATCGAGATTTTAACGCCAGTTGAAGTCGTCGAAAAAGGCGATAAAACGAGCAAGATCAAGGTTAGTGGCGTCGTGTCGGCAAACTACTTAGCTCAGCTTCAAAGAAGCGTAGAAGATCCTGAAGTTTTTGTAGCTTTTGATAACGAGAGCGAGGCAAATTTCAAAAAAGTAAAAGATTTTGAAGATGACTATGGCGAGGTTTGGTACCAAGCTGATGGCGTTTATGAAGTGCCAAATGACGCACTTGGTGGCAACCAAAAAGAGCTTTACGCAAAGGCTAAGAAAATTTATGAAGAGACCTGCTCTGCTTGTCACAGGCTGCACGAACCAAACAGCTTCACAGCCGCTCAGTGGCCAGCAAATTTACAAGGCATGGTAGACGCGAAATTTGTCGCACTTGACGAAACCGACCTAAATTTAGTGCTTAAATACCTACAACACAATGCCAAAAAAGTAAAATAAATTTTCATAAGGGAGAAAATATGAAAAGACGAGATTTTATAAAATTTTCTGCACTTGCTGCCACAGCAGCGCAGGCAAACAAGATAGAGGGCGTGACTAAGACCATTTTTGACCAAAACAAGACCTTTGGCGCAAATAGATTTGGTCTATTTTGGACAAATACCAACTCAAACCAAATCGTCTCCGTCGATCCATTTGAGGGCGATAAATTTCCAAATACCATGAACAACAGCTTGCCAGACCTCATCCAAAACGAAAGCCGCGTGCTCTATCCATACGTGAGAAAGAGCTATCTAAAAGCAAAAGGCGCAGCAAAGAGCGAGCTTCGTGGCAAAGAGGAATTTGTGCGCGTTAACTGGGAGACTGCACTTGATCTAGCAGCAAAAGCCTTAAAAGAAAATTTTGATAAGTATGGCCCTGATAGCATCTACGGCGAGTGCTACTGGTGGGGCGGTAGCGGCAAGATCAGCTGGGGTAGGACTGTTGGTCACAGGATGCTAAAAGTGCTTGGCGGATATGTAGAAGAGAGCGGCGACTACTCAACGGGTGCTGGCCTTGTTATCATGCTTCACGTCCTAGGCAACAGCGCCGTTTATGATGCTCCGACAAAGTGGGAGGCTATCGCTAAAAACGCTAAAAATGTTGTATTTTGGGGCACTGACCCACTTGTAACTGATCAAATTTCATGGCAACCACCAACACATGATGGCTATCTTGGCATCAAAAAGATAAAAGAGGCAGGCATAAAAACTTATAGCGTTTGCGTCTTTAAAAACGACACCACAAGATACCTTGACTCTGAAGCTATCATCGTTCGTCCAAATACCGACGTAGCAATGATGCTTGGCATGTGCCACTATCTATATGAAAACAAGCTTTATGACGAAGAATTTATCAAAAAATACACAGTTGGCTTTAATAAATTTAAAGACTACCTGCTTGGCACAACCGACAAGGTAGTCAAAGATATCAACTGGGCTAGTAAAATTTGTGGCGTAAAAGCTGAGGATATCGCAAAATTTGCAACAGCACTTGCAAAAGAGCCAAGCGTCATCATCGCAGGCAGATCACTTCAAAGACAAGATCACGGCGAGATGAGCTTTTGGGGTATCGTAACACTTAGCGCGATGCTAGGTCAGATAGGCAAAGAGGGACTTGGCTTCGAGTTTAACCTCTACCACTCAAATGGCGCTACAGACAAGATCGCTCCGTCACTAAAAGGCATCAGAACTAGCATAAGCGAGAAATACGACAACGTAGATGGCGCTCCTTGGAAGAAATTTAAAAACGTCACCATCCCATCTTCAAGATCGATCGAGGCTTTGCAAAACCCTGGCAAAGAGATAGACTATGACGGCTCAAAGATCAAGCTACCACACATGAGAGTGGCTTACATGGCGTCTGGATCGATGTTTACAAGGCATCAGGATGTAAATAACGCCGTAAAAGCGTGGCGTAAATTTGACACCGTGATAACTGCTGAGCCATTTTGGACAAGCACAGCAAAACTAAGCGACATCGTCTTACCAGTAGCCCTTGAAGTAGAAAGAAATGACATCAACCAAAGCGTGCCTACAAACGAATACATCGTGGCTTACAAGCCTGTCGTAGAGCCTATGGGCGAGAGCAGGAGCGACTACTGGATCTGCTCACAAATCTGCAAACGCTGGGGTAGAGAAGAGGTCTTTACAGAGGGCAAAGATGAGCTTGGCTGGGCGAAAGAATTTTACGCAGACGCAGCCGAGCAAGCTAAGGGCATAAATGTCAAGATGCCAAGCTTTGATGAGTTTTGGAAAGAGGGATATGTTAGATTTGAGCAAGATGACGAAGCGAGCAGATACTACACAAGACTTAGCGCTTTTAGAGAAAATCCTCACAAAAACCGCCTAGGCACGCCATCTGGCAAGATAGAGCTCTACTCTCCAACTATCGCTAAATTTGGCTACAAAGACTTTGCGCCGCACGTTGCTTGGATCGAGCCGTTTGAGTGGCTTGGCAGCGAAAAAGCTAAGAAGTATCCATTTAGCGTCACAACCCCACACTCAAGATACCGCCTCCACTCGCAGCTAAATAACTCAATAATCAGAAACTACGCTGAAGTATGCGCGCGCGAGCCAATGCTCATAAACGTAAATGACGCCAAAGCAAAAGGCATCGCAACTGGCGACGTGGTGAGAGTATTTAACGACAGGGGCGAAATTTTGGTTGGCGCACTAGTCACCGACATCATCCCAGAGCACGTCATCGCCATCTGCGAGGGTGCATGGTACGATCCTGAAGTGCTAGGCGAAAAGAGCCTTTGTAAACACGGCTGCGTCAATGTCCTAACTCGTGACAAAGGCACATCTAGCATCGCTCAAAGCAACTGCGGACACACGATCCTTGTAAATTTAGAAAAATACAAAGGCGAGATCAAACCGATCACCGCGTTTTCTAAACCAAAAATTTTGCAATCTTTGTAGAATTTATATAAATTTAGCCCTCACTTGGGGGCTAAATTTGATCATTTGCTAATTTTAATCAAAATATCTTGTGGCTTAAATTTGATCCATAGTTAGTCTAATCAACCTGCCCTAAGGCGCTAAATATCACTTATGAAAAACAACTGGCGCTAAAATTTATCTATAAAACCAAAATGATCGCTACTAAATTTATGTTTTCGTAAATTTAGGCACGCTTATCGCCTAACCAAAAGCTACAAAGCAAACAAATTTCTATATCTTTTAAAAAAATGCTACCCTGAAGTGCTTTTAGATCAAGATGATTGCTGAGCAAATTTCGCAGTCAGTGTAAATTTGGCTAAAAATTTGTTAGTAAAATTTTTGATTTAAGTCTGAAGCAATTAAATTTCGTCGTAAATTTTCGTGCTGCTAAATTTTGTAGTCAAATTTAATAAGAGCAGAGCAATCATAGCTAGCTCTATCGTCGCTAGTTCTCAAAACACTGCCACCAACACAAGGCAAGCTTTTTTTAATAGTACAAATTCAAAATTCACTCTATTTTTACTCTTTAAATTTAGCTCAGGATGTAAATTTACGAGTAGAATTTGGCTCCTGAGATAGTTAAATTTGGTCGTAAATTTTATGTTATTAAAAATTTTGATGAGAATACATCAACTATAACCAACTGCGTTGTCGATAGACACAAGCAATGCCCCCGCACATAATATCAGCATTTTCTAGTAGTTTAAATTTATTACTTCTTTTTGTAAATTTACTCTGTTTTATCTTTTTAAATTTAGCTCACGAAATGGTTAAATTTAGACGCAAATTTCTATTTATAGTCAAATTTAGTAAGCGCATATCAAACGTAACTATCCACCTTATATCGCGATCTATCAAGGCATTGCCAGAACATAAACCATAAAAATGCATCTTTTCTGGTAGCTCAAATTTAGCGCTTTCGTTGTAAATTTGATCTCTTTTTTAAATATCGTAGCTTCAAAATTAAGCCACAGCAGACAAATTTAGCCATAAATTTTTTCTTATTTATTTTTGCGGTTAAATTTGGCAAGCTATATCAAACGCAACCAATTTTACGCTACATTTGATAGACATTGCCTTTATACAACCATAAAAAGCCGTTTTTACCCGATAAATTTACCGCCAACATTTCAAATTTGGCTTATTTTATTATTTGAAATCGCAGCGTCCAATTTTTTAAATTTAAACCCAAAAAACTAGATTTAGCCCTAAAATTTTATGTTTTTAGACTTTAGGGCTAATTGCCACAAATCGCACAAGAATATGCTTATCTAATGCATCACAGCCTTAACGTTTTAAATTTACGCCCAAAATAACTAAATTTGACCCCTAGATTTTTAAAATTTGCGCTCAAATTTAGTAATAGTGCCTCGTCTGCAACCAACCGATCTTTCTATCCCGCACTGATCGATCTTGTTTAAGCCAAAAGTATGTTATAAAACTCATCAAAAATGGCTCAAAATGCTCATCAAACCCAATCAACACGCGTCTTTAAGCGTTACTAAAAGCGACAGCCAGCAACGCTACTACACTCGCTTCTAAATTTTTATTACCAAAAGTGTAAATTTAAGAATTTGATCTATAAATTTTATAAATTTAATACAGAACGTTTGATAAGTGAAAATTTCTACTAAATTTTAAATAAGCAAATTTGATAAATTCAAATGAAAATCGAGTTTTTGAAGTTTTAAAGATGGATTTTAAAAAGATGGTGCGGATGAGAGGACTTGAACCTCCACGCCGTGGGGCACCAGATCCTAAGTCTGGCGTGTCTGCCAATTTCACCACATCCGCACAACAATAATAAGTGGTACGCCCATCAGGATTCGAACCTGAGGCCTACGGCTTAGAAGGCCGTTGCTCTATCCAGCTGAGCTATGAGCGCATAAAGTCTTTCAAGTGGCGCGCCCGATAGGAGTCGAACCCATAACCTACAGATCCGAAGTCTGTCGCTCTATCCAATTGAGCTACGAGCGCCCAAAATGGGGTGAGTTGTGGGAATCGAACCCACGACCCTCAGGACCACAATCTGATGCT
>QFCO01000218.1_pt1 | contig 12760 bp, 16 predicted proteins | sample 5345991 | NCBI WGS metagenome assembly QFCO01 (sample SAMN09062262, study PRJNA434731) | Human gut metagenome, whole genome shotgun sequencing project. | isolation source: stool timepoint D shortread assembly | host: Homo sapiens | collected 2016
TGTCCACCCCATAACTTATTTTTTATCTCGGGATGTTTTAAAAAAAGTTTTCTTGTTTGCTCCATATAAAAACTCCCTTTTTATTTTTGTCTAATAAGGTGTAATTCTGTAATATACTTTCCAACCACTGTATTTCCTGTACCTTTGATAAAGAGATTTCCATCTTTTTCTATATTTATCCAAACATTCCAAAAAAATTTATCTTCTGGAAATTTTAAGGTAAAATAGGCTAAACTATTTCTTTCTTTACTGTAAGTTAAGTCATTATTTTGTTTTAAGAAAATAAAATTATTTTCTTTAATCTTTCCAGTGTATTCTCCAGTTTCATTTTTATAGATTTCTACTATTTTTCCATTTTCCTTAACGAGCCAAGTTCCAAGTACATCATCTTCTTTTGCATAACTAACAATTCCTAAAAGCAGCATCCCTAATAATATAAATATTTTTTTCATTTTTTACTCCTCTATTCTTAGAACTCTACGATAAAAGTTAAAATCTCCATCAAGTTCATTATCATCTTCATCATATTCATCAACAATAGTTTTTTGATTATAATATGGAGAGCAAGGGAGATAACCTAAAAATTCTCCAAAACCTCCACAAACATTACATCCTCCATCTCCACCTTTAATGGTTAATTCATTGGCTTCTATAATTTCCATTTTATAAGGATCATAAGCAATAAAAAGTCCAAAGAAGTTAGGTTCTTCTAAGTCATATTTATGATTCCCATCTTTAGAAAAATAGAGTAAGTTCATATTATAATCTATATCATCACCCCAAGGAAATAAAGTTCTACAACCTCCACCACATAGATATTCCCACTCATTTAAACTAGGTAAAGAAAATCCATCATCTTTTAAATTTTCACATAGCTCATCATAAGTGATACTGTCATATAACTCTATTTCTATATCACCATTTTTAATTTTAGTAAATCTAGCAGTTTCATCTAATGTTAATCTATTATAGCCCGAGTCTTTAAAATTATTATATTCTTCAAGTAATTCAATATCAAATTTTTTCAACTCATCTAAATCACTTTTTCTCCAAGACACTATTTGTAAATTTCTTTCAACTAACATAGGTTTTATAGTAACTTCTCTCACTTTACTAAAATTATTCTTAATATACTCTTCTAAAAATTCATTAGGATTTTCTGAAAAATATCTTAATTGCTCTAAACTTTCATCAGATAAATTCTTAGGAAGTCCCTCATAACCTAATGTTATAGTATCTCCTGGAACAAAAACAAATTCACTTTCTTTATATTTAAAAATAGCAGTAAATATTGATTTTGAATATTTAGTAAAAGTTTCAAATCTTAAAACTTCCATATTATATTTTTTGGCTAAATTTTCTAAAATTTCTTTTTTCTTTTCTTCTGGTAATACTGAATAGATATTATTATATAGATTTTTCATAGTTGGTCTCCCTACACAAAATCTTTTGTTCCAATTTGTAGAAAGAAAAGACTTCCTAGTAAATTAATCAAGTATTATAAATCTTACTCTACAAAAAAAGAAGTCCAATAAAAATATATAGACTTCTTAATAGTTATCTTTAAAATTACCCTCTTACAATTTCTTCTTCTTCCTCATCATGAGAGCTTTCTCTATTCATTTCATTTAAAAAGTTTCTGTTACTAGGAATAGAACAGAAAATTTTATTTCCTACATTTACAATTTCAGCCTTAGTAATAAAAATAGCTCCTGCTATATAATCTAAAACTCTTCTTGAATCATTATCATCTAGTTGACTTAAATTCATATTAACTATTTTATCCTCTTTTATATAACCTGCACATATTACACAATCCTCAAATTTTTTAGGCTTTAAAAAAACTATATCAATATTATCTGCCATATCTTACACTCTCCTTGTAAAATTATTTATACACTTTTATATAGAATACTATTTTTATGAAATAATTTCAACTTTTATTTTTAAAATTTTATATATTTTTTAAAACAATCTCTAATATTTCATTAGCTGAAAGATTACTTGAAAAGCCAGCTGCCTTATAATGACCACCTCCACCAAATAAACTAGCCACTTCATTTACATTTATTTCATATTTACTTCTCATACTTCCCTTTATTTTTCCATCAGCTTCTTCTCTTAAAAATAATGAAACAGATGCTTCATAATAAGATAGTATCTTTTCAACAATTCCCTCAGTATCTTCCTTTTTAGCATTGTATTTTTTCATAGTTTCACTATCTAAATAATAATAGCTTAACTTTTTTTCTGGATAGAATTCAAAATTCCTAAGAGCTTCACCCATCATTTTTAAAGTTTGGTACGAATTAGAATTTAAAAAATTAGTTACTATATAATTATTATTTACTCCCATAGCGATTAAATCTGTTGCCATTTGCATAGTTCCAACTTTAACATTGCTATGAGAAAAATTTCCTGTATCATTTACTAAGCCTAGATACAATGCTTCTGCTACTGAAAGAGAAAATTTATAATTCATATATTTTATAAAATTGTAAATAATTTCAGAAGTTGAAGATGAATATGTAATTACACAATTTATATCTGCATATAAAGGATTACTCACATGGTGGTCTATATTTATTGTTATTTTACTTTCAATATTTTTTCCAGTTTCTCCTGTTCTATCTCTTGTTGCAGAATCTAAAAATATTAATAAATCACAAGAATATTTTTTATCTTTATCATAGACTTCAATTTCTTCTGAACCCTTTAAAAACTTTGTTGTATAAGGAATATTGTCTTGTAATACAAATCTAATATTTTTATCTTTATAATTTTCTTTTAAAGTAAGAAATAAACCTAATCCTGAACCAACAGCATCACCATCAGGATTTACATGAGCTGTCAATATAATATTTTGATTTTTTTCAATAATATTTTTTATCTCTTTAAATTTTTCTATAAATTCTTTCATTATATTTATATCCTTTACTTTTGACCTAATAAACCAGACATATAGTCCATTACCATAACTTCAACCATTGCTGCTGCATTTCTTCCAGATGATACCTCAAGTATTCTCTTTTTAATTGGTTTTCCTAAAACATCTTCATATAGATGAGTTGAAGGAGCAGACATATAATCACTGTTATCAACAGCTTGTAACTCAATTATCATATCCAATCTTTTTGATAATCTAACAGCACTTAATCCATATAAAGTTTTAATATCAATAACCCCTAAACCTCTTATTTCCATAAAAAATGGAAGTTCAGCAGATTTTCCAACCACATCTCCTTGTGTATCTCTATAAAATTTAACCATATCATCAGCTATCAATCTGTGTCCTCTATGTATAAGTTCAAGAGCAGTTTCACTTTTACCTATTCCACTTTTACCAGTAAGCAATACTCCAAAACCAAATAACTCAACTAAAACTCCATGTACACTAATTGTTTCAGAGAAAAACGAATCTAAATAGTTATTAAAATTAGCAACTATTTGAGAGGCTTTTTTATACGGTGCAATAGCTAAAATATGTCCACTTTTCTTAACTAAATCAAAGAAATACTCAGGTGGATTTGCATCAACTGTTAGTACTATCATAGGAATATCATAATTTAAAAATTTTTTTAAATTATTTACTCTTTCAATAGGAGGTAAATTTTCTAAAAACTTAAATTCTATCTTTGAAAAAATTTGTATACCTATATTTGAAACTTCTTCTATCAAATCAAAAAATCCTATAAGAGATAAAGAAGGACGATACACATTTGAAGATTTTATATATGTACTAGTTATTTTATCTTCTCCATATTTTATTTCTAGGTCAAATTCATTTATTAACTTTGTTACAGGCAGCCTATTCTTATCCATATTTTCTTCCCTCTCTTTCTTCTTTTTTTCTATTATCTCTTGTGATTTTGTAAGAAATTCTAATGGGGTATTATGTCCCATTCTTCTCAATCTAAATGTTAAAGCTGCTGTTTCAATTATAACTGCCAAATTTCTTCCTTTTCTAACAGGAATTATATATTTTTGTATTTTTTCTCCAACAAAATCTTGATATTCTACATCAAGTCCAAGTCTATCATAAAATTTTTTTTCATTCCATTCTTCAAGTACAATAAGTATATTTATCTTTTTTTCTATTCTGGTCGCTTTTACTCCAAAATGATCTGTTACATCAACATAGCCATCTCTAATATCTTCTAAATAGAAATGTCCAAGTCTTTCTTTTTTTTGAGCATTATAACCAACCAAATCATTTTCGCCAACACGCCGTATAATAAGATTTTTGTCTGTTATCATACGATGTCCTCTTTCAATTAACTCTATCATTACTCCCTTTCTAGCATTGGAATATCCTGTCATCAATACTCCAACACCATGAATCTCCATAAGTGAATAATTTTCATATTCCTCTTCAACAGATAAGGTTTTTGAAAGAAAAAATTTTAACTTCCTAACAGTAACAGAAGCCTTTTCATTACTAAAAAGAATATTTTTATTGTATTTCTTTGCATAATAGTAAAATTCTTCTGCTATAATAGCATCTTTTGTAAATATTAAAGCTGGAAAATCAAGTGACATATATTTAGAAATAACACTTTCTTTTCTTTCCTTAGAGAAAGTTGCAATAAATCTGGATTCTTTTAAACTACATATATTAATATATCTATTTAGTTCATCACTTTCTTTATCCAAAAAACCTACTAGCTCATATCCAATTTGATATATATTGGGTATATCAATTTTCAAATCTAAATTTCCCTCATTTAATATTTCTAAATTTAATGATTCTACTATTTCTCTAACAGTGGTATATGTATACATATTCCCTCCATATTGAGATATTAAGGTGTATAAGTTCCTTCAACCTCTCTTATCTCATTATTTAATTTTGTTTTTACTTCCTCATTAGTCAACTTTTCTACTGGTTCTTTTTTAGTCTTTATAGTTTTTATTTCTGAATCTTGTACTTCATTTTTTTGAGGTTTTTCTACTTCATCATCAATTTTATTCTCTTTTGGAGTTTCTGATTTTTTAACCTCTTTTTTCTCTTCTTTTTTAGGCTTTTCTACTTTCTTTTCTTCCTTTTTCTTTTCAACTTTTTCCTTAGTTTCTTTTTTAGCTTTCTTTTCAGCTTCATCTTTAATAACTTTTTTAGCTGTTTCTTTTCCTTCTTCTAATTTTTTAGCTTCATCAGCTTTTTTTTCTTTGTCAGACTTTGAAACTTCTTCAGTTTTAACTTCTTTCTTTTCAGTAGTAACAGCATTCACAGCTTCAGAAGCCTTTGGTTTATCCTCTACTTTTCCTTCATCTTTTGGAGTATTTTCAACTATTGTTTCTTCATCAATTTTTGGATTTTCTTCAACTATTGTTTCTTCCTTAGGTTCTTCAATTTTCTTTTCTACCTTAACTTCTTTTTTAGGACCATTATAAAAATCTCCATCTCTAATATCCATAGTTGAAGTTACTTCTTTTGAAGTATTCTCAACAATAGCTTGCTCTATTTTTTCTTGTTGTACAACTTTTTTATACATAAAAAAAACAAAAACTATAAATACAACAAAAGATAAAAAATTAAAAAATTTTGAAAAATCTATCCCTTCTTTCTTGGGTTTTGGTTTTATCTGAACTACTTTTCTTTTTGGTGTTTCCTGCTTTTTTTTATCCATTCAATCCCTCTTTTAATTTTATTAATATATAGAAAGAGCCACAGCATACAGTAAGTTTTCTTTTTTTACTTAGGGCTAAATTATATGCTTTTATTGGGTCTTCTTCATATTCAAAATCTTTTTTATTTTCAACATAATCATATAATTCCTTAGCTGTTGAAGCTCTTGGATTATCTGGTATAGAAGTTAAAATTATACAAGAAGATATTTCATTTAACTTTTTAAACATAGAAACTCTATCCTTATCTTTTAAAATAGATACTAATACAGTAACTTCATCTTTTGAAAAATGTTGTTTTACAATTTTAGTAAGTTCTTCAACACCAGCAAGATTATGAGCTCCATCAAAAATTACTAATGGATTTTTAGAATAAACTTCAAATCTGCATTGCCATACAACTTTTTTAACTGCCTCTTTTATTATATTCTCATCTATACCTAGATATTTTACAACTTCATAGGCACATAAAAAATTTTTGTATTGATAATCTCCAAAAAGAGAATATTCATATTTATTTCCATTTATAAAAATGTTAGTTGAAAAGGTGTTAAAATCTAAATTATAAGTGCTGTTCTTATATTTTTCTAAAACATTTACATATTTATTGGTAGCTTCTTCAATAGCTTTTTTAACATCAGGATTATTATCTGCAAATATTGTATAAGGACAATTTTTAATTATTCCTGCTTTTTCCTTTGCAATTTTATAGATAGTATCTCCTAAATATTCTGTATGTTCCAAGCTGACATTTGTTATGACCGACACTATATTGTCACAAATATTTGTAGCATCATATCTTCCACCCATACCTGCTTCTAAAATTACATAATCTGCTTTCATATCTTTAAAATAAGCAAACATCATAGCCGTTGTAACTTCAAAAAAAGTAGCTTGAATATTATGTTCATCTATGATTTTTTTTACTTTTTCATAGTATTTAGCAACCTCTTCATTACTGATATACTTATCATTAAAGGATATTCTTTCATTAAATTCAAGTATATGAGGTGAAGTATATTTTCCAACCTTATATCCAGCTTCTAATAAAATTCTTTCAACAGTTGTTGAAACAGAACCTTTTCCATTAGTTCCAGTTATATGTATAACCTTATATGAATTTTGTGGATTTCCTAAATATTTGCAAATTTCTTTAATATTATCTAAACCAAGTCTTATACTAAACATAGAATAAGCATACAATTCTTTAAGTAAGGCATCAATATTCATTTTTTCCTCCATTATTTCATTATTGATAAAATTCCTTCTACTATTGATTTTGAATGTTTTGCTGCTATTTTTACAAACTCATCAAAAGTCATTCCTGCTTCGTCATCTGCTTTATCAGAAATAGATCTTATAACTATAAAAGGTATATTCATCACTTCACATACATGGGCAACGGCTGCTCCTTCCATTTCAACACATTCAGCAGAAAAAATTTCTCTAAGTTTATTTACTTTTTCAGATGAAGCAACAAATTCATCTCTACTTATTATTCTTCCCTTATGTACCTTATCACTTCCAAATAATTTTGTTGCAACTGATTCTGCTAAAGTGAATAGATAAGGATCGGCTTTAAAATATGAAGATTTCATTCTAGGAATCTCTCCTAATTTATAATTTCCACCAGCAGTTACATCCATATCAGATTCCACTAAATCTGTTCCAATGACAATATCTGTCACTTTAATTTTAGGATTGACTGCTCCTGCAACACCAGTAAATATTATTTTTTCAACTTTAAATTGTGAGATTAAAAGTGTAGTAGAAATTGCTGCATTAACTTTTCCGATTCCACTTTCAACTAAAACTATATCTTTTGAACAAAGATTCCCCTTATAAAATTTTAAATTATTAATTTGTATTTCATTTATATTTGTCATTGAATTTTTTAATTCAACTATTTCTTCATCCATAGCACCAATTATCCCAATTTTCATTTTAACCTCCAAAACTCTTTTATTAACTAAAATATTATAACATATAAAAAAAATTTATAATAGAAGTCTAGCAAAATATGTTTTCAATTTTGTCAGTTCAAAAATTATTAATATAAGAATATAAGAACTTATTAATTAAGAATTTATATTTTTTCATAAAAATAACCCTCTACAGTATTTTAAAACTTTACTATAGAAGGTTATATATTTTTTATAATTTGATGTTACTATTACAATTTTACTTGACCAGAACAGATATTTTGTTACCAATTTTTTAAAGACCTATTAAGAATTTTTTTGGAATAGGGTTATAAAAATTTTTATTTCTATAACCCTATCCCTTAAATATTATTAATTTTTAAATGTACTTCTACTATCTCTTATTTTATTTATATCTTCTTTTAACTTTAACATAGTAATTACTTTTCCATCAATACCATTATATCCTACTAAGACTTTTTTATTTTCATATTCTTTTTTGGATAAATAATTTACATAGAAAAGATAGAAATCTATTTCCTCAAAATTCATATTTTTAAATATATCTAAATCTTTTATTGCTTCACTATCTCCATTAATTATATAATAATCATCTTTTTTTAAAATAAACAATTTTTCTTCATCAATTATTTTGTTTAAAATATGGTTATATCTTTCATCTAATGGAGAATTATATTTTTCAATTAAATTTTTAACTTTTTGATTAAACAATATCTTTTTTTGCTCTTCTTCTATCATTTCTTTTAATTCAGTAAAACTTCTTAAAAAATCATTATCATTATAGATATCTTTATAAGCATCTATTTCTCCACTTCCTCCATATGGAAAAGTGTATACATATATATCATATTTAGCCCCTGTTTTTAATTCTAACAAAATTCTTTCATAATGGCTAAAAAAAATAACTATATAGTGAAGAGGATTTAAATAACTTGAACTCATATTATATGAGGGTGAGAAACCTTTATCTTCAATTTTTTTTATATCCATTAATGGAATTTCTATTTTTTTTAGTAAAAGTTTTTTAAATAAAATTCTCTTATATACAAAGATATTCTTTTCACAATAACATTCTTCCTCAGATATATAATATCTTAAACAATTAACAATAGCTCTTGTGATAAAATAAAAAAAAATTGACAACATAATAAATGGGATATATAAGATTGGGTATGAAAAAAATGTATCAATTAAAAATATTACTACAAAAATATCACTAGCTATCAAAGTGATTAAAGCATACAAATATAAATCAAATGGTTGATTATTTTTTACTTTTCTCATTTTAATACATCCCTTTGTTTCATAATTTTTCTTGTTATATCTATTAATTTGCCCATTACATTTTTATCATTTACTATTTTTTCTGAATCATTAGCAATTGTTCTTATTAAAACCTTAGTAGCTTCACTTGGATTTTTCCATTCAAACACATGAACATAGCCCCCACTTCCTCCAATCTTTATTCTATTCTTAGAAAGATTTACATCAGTTCCAAAATCTGCTTTATTTCCACCTACAGATACTCCCCAATTAAATTGATATCCAAAAAGATTTACTTGTATACCAGCTCCACCTATAAATCCTTGAAACTCTTTTATAGGTTTTCCTTCATCTTCATAAGTAGCAACATCCCAGTCATAATTTGCTATTATTTTTCCTGCCTTTGTTATATTTTTAGCACTATAATCAATTCCAAGTAAGCCTTGCCCACCTACAACAATACCAAATTCTTCTTTACCAGTTATAGGGTCTTTATTATATATAAATCCCCCGTCTACTTCAACTCCTGCAGCTACTTTTGTAACACTACCTTTAACTATAAATGCTTTATAATATTCCCTTCTCTCCATAGGAATACTTTCAGCAAGTTGTCTTCCTTCTTCTCCTGTTATTACATTCTTATTATTTCTTATCGCTGCTAAGGTGTCTTCTGTTGCTTCCTTGCTTACCATACCTTTTGTTCTATCTTCTAATTTTTCTCCTGAATAATTAGCTATAGTTTGGGTTCCTGTCTTATTATCTTCCTTACTGTAATGTCCAAATTCATGTCCTAAGGCATTTAGTATTTGGTCTCTATTTGCATTTGCTAACATCTTTCTATCAAATACTACTGTATTTGTTAAGATATCTGTATAATATGGTTCATTTGGATCTGTTACATCTGTTAGTACCATCTTTATATCTGGTCCTGCATAACCTTTTGCTCTTAAGGCATCATTTAATAATTTATTCATTACTATTTTTGCCTTCTATAAAATCTTCAATTTCTTCTATAATTTTATAGCTCTCATACTCACTCATTTTATATCCAAAAGCATATATTTTATCCTCAAATTCACTTTCTTTTACTCTAAATTTTATTTTCTTCAATAAATCTGTTGGAAAAAATAAAACTGGATAATCTTTATATGTTACTTTTTCATAGTAAATTTTTCTTATATTTTCAATTTTTAATATCTTTGAATAATAACAAAAAAATAATATATATTTTTTTAAAATTAAATTATTTTCTTTTATAAGTAAAAGTTCCTTAGAAGATGCTAAAATTACTTCTGAATAAAGAAAGATAAAAAATGGAAGGCTTCCAATAACAAATTTTATTACTATTTCTAAAGACAGAATTTCTCTGAAACGAAAAATTCCTAAACTTACATATATAAGATATCAGATAATTAAAATTATAGTTTTAAGAACAAGTTCTGATATTGAGTATCTTATTATAGAATACTCATCAGTATTATTAATTTTATTTGTTACAATTTTCATAATTTTTTATTCTCCATTCTTCGTAATTATCCTTAATAGTAGTAAAAATTTCTATAATATCCTGTTTTAATTGCCCTTTTATAACTTTATAAATGTTTCCATCATTTTTTATTATTTTGATAAAAAATAGATTTCCTACTCTTTTTATCCATTTTTCACTATATTTAATTTCCTTAATTTCTGAATACAAATATAAATTTTTTTTCTTCCTTTTTTTATCTCTATTTATTTCCATACAAAATAATTTCTACTTTAGAAAAATAAGATTCTAATCTATAAAAAATACCAAAAAAATAATCCATAAATAATTATAAGTTTTATTATTATCTCTAAATAAAGCAATATATAGAAAGATAAAAATATATAGAATTATTTGAAAACTCATAACAGTATCACGTTTTCTTAATAATTCTTCATTATAAACAATGTAAGTAAAATCTTTTCTTTTAGTCACAGTTTTCATTGACAGCCTCCTAATCATAATATTCTTCTGCACGAAGTTTTTGTAGTCTCTCACATGCCTTATTAAATTCTATCATTTTATCAAATTTGTCATTATTTTCTATTATATAGTTTGATATAAATTTTATTGTTTCTAAATTTACTTCATTTTTATGATTAGGATTTATTTTTTCTAATTGCTCTTTTATATACTTTCTAACATTATTTTTTTGACCATACAGATATACTAAAATCCCCAGCAATACTTTGTTCTATTTTTTAATAATTAAATTTTATTTCTGACTTTTATAACATTTTTGAGTTTTTCTAAAATATCTTGACACTCTTCTTCTTTAACTTTATATCCAAAAGCATACATTTTATCTTCAAATTCAGTATTTTTCGCTCTGATTTTTATATTTTTTAGTAAATCACTTGGACGGTATAATTCTGAAAAACTAGGGAAACAATTTTCCCAATATATTGCTTTAATGTCATTGATAGGAATATTTACTTTTTTATAGCAAAAGAATAAACAATATTTTTTTAAAATAATATTTTCATCTGAAACTATTAAAAATTCTTTTGAATATCTTAATATTATATACAGATATGTAACAATAAAAAGTAAAAAAGTTCTATAAAAAAGTTCTAATCTAATACTTTTATTTGGGAAAAACCATGAATAATTAGCATTACCTATTTCTATATATAAAATATAGAGAATTATTGAAATAATGGAAACATAAATTATTTTATTTCCAGTAGAATACAACACTTTAAAATTTCTTCCTTTTATATTTTCTATACTAATATAACATTTTTTCATGTCTTTTCTCCTCAATTATATTTAAAAATATATTAAAAATTTCTTCTATATCTTTTTTAAATTCAGTTTTTACATAAAAAAATTTTTTTCCTTTTATTTTTATTTCTATATGGTAATAAGTACATTTATTTTTACATTTACTAAAAATTTTTAAATCTTCTATATCTGAATAAAAAATTTCAATTTTATTTTTTATTTTCTTATTTTTAAATCTTTCAATTAATATTCTGTTATTGAAAAATATAATATGAGTTTTATAAAGAAAAAATAGAGACATAAACTGTAAAATAGGAAAAAATAGGGCAAGCATAAAAAATGTATAAAAATTATTAAAATCATCTATGCTTGTTTGTATTGGTATACAAAAACCACATAATATTATAAAATAAAATAATTCCATTACCTTACTTTGTTTTAATAAAAAATCATCCTGTACTATATGTATTTCTTCATTTCTTTTTGTAATAGTAATCATTTCTTTCTCCTAATCATAATAGCCTTTTTCATGCATTTCATTAACTTTATCAATTGCATCTTTAAGGCTCATACCTCTTTTATATTTTTCTTTATTTTCCAATAAAAATTTAATTGTAGGTTTTAATGTATTAGTATTAAACTTATAACTAGAATCTGTATTTTTTAAATATTTATTAATTTCTTCTTTATTAAGGTTTTTAGACCATATAACTTTGCTATAATCTTTACTTATATGTGCTTCTTTATTGTCAAATAAACTAGTCCCTAATTCCTTCCCCATATTTATTGACTTTGTTAATGGAAAAACTGAAGAAGATAATCTAAATCCATATGTTCTTTGGTCAAAAGGAGTTTTAAAATGTACATCTCCTCCAATACACATAAAGCTTCCCCCAACAGTAGTAATCCAGCCATTCAAATCTTCTGGTTTATTGACATTTGGAAAATAAGCTGCACTCAATCCAATACCAATAGCTGGTGTTCCAGCTCCTACTCCAACATCAATTGTCTCTGCAAAATACATATTTTTAGTTACAGGATCTACTATAAATGCAAAAGATGTCCCTTCATTTATACGAAATCCCATAGCTATTGCTGCATTTTCAGAAATTAATACTGCCCAATGTTCCCTATCCTTTTCAGGTACAAGTTTAGCTTCTGCAAATTGTTGCTCTAT
>QFCO01000224.1_pt1 | contig 12238 bp, 7 predicted proteins | sample 5345991 | NCBI WGS metagenome assembly QFCO01 (sample SAMN09062262, study PRJNA434731) | Human gut metagenome, whole genome shotgun sequencing project. | isolation source: stool timepoint D shortread assembly | host: Homo sapiens | collected 2016
CTGTTACTGGTGATGGAATTTCTTCCACTGATTTGTCATTTTGTACTTCTAATAATGAATCATCTTCATTAATTGTGTCGCCCGCTTTAACGAACCATTTAACGATTTCGCCTTCGGCAATTCCTTCACCGATGTCTGGTAATTTGAATTGGAAAAATCCGCCAGCTGCTTCGGTTGTTGGTACAGCAGCAGGTTGTGCTGGTGTTTGTTCTTGTGCAGGAGCTGCTGGTGCTGCATCGTTATCTTCGTGACCAGGTGCGTCGATTTCAATTAACACGTCACCAACGTTTGCAACTGTTCCTTCTGGTACAACGATATTTTTTACAGTACCTGTTACTGGTGATGGAATTTCTTCCACTGATTTGTCATTTTGTACTTCTAATAACGTATCGTCTTCGTTGATTGTATCGCCAGGTTTTACAAACCATTTAACGATTTCGCCTTCGGCAATCCCTTCACCGATATCCGGTAATTTAAACTGATAAGCCATTTTTTAAGTCTTCCCTTCTTCGTTGGATCTGTCTATTTTCTTAGGAGCAAAACGCGGGGAAACGACTATAGTAGCTGAACATTTCATGCCTATAGCCGTAATCCACCTGTTTAATTCTTCGTTTATCTACTTCGAATAACTATTAAAATTCGACGATTTCTCTAGCTTTTGCTTCGATATCTTTCGCATTTGGTAACCAGATATTTTATGCTTGTCCGAATGGGAAGATTGTATCTGGAGCAGATACACGTCCGATTGGTGCTTCTAATGATAATACGGCACGTTCAGAAATTTCAGAAACAACCATAGCGCCAACGCCAGCTTGTTTTTGTGCTTCTTGAACGACAACCACACGGCCAGTTTTTTCAACAGAGTTAATAATTGTTTCCACATCTAAAGGAGCCACTGTACGTAAGTCAATGATTTCTGCTGAAATATTGTCTTTCGCTAAGCTATCAGCTGCTTTAATCGCTTCACGAACCATAGCACCGTAAGTGATGATTGATACGTCTGTTCCTTCACGAGTTACAGCCGCTTTATCTAAAGGCACTTCATAAGCTTCGTCTGGCACTTCCTCACGGAATGAACGGTATAATTTCATGTGCTCTAAGTAAACAACTGGATCGTTGCTACGAATAGATGAAATTAATAGTCCTTTTGCATCGTAAGGGTTTGATGGAATAACAACACGAACACCTGGTGATTGTGCGATTAATCCTTCTAAGTTATCTGAGTGAAGTTCTGGTGTATGAACACCACCACCAAATGGGGCACGAACAGTAATTGGCATATTACGAGTTCCACCCATACGGTAACGCGTACGAGCCATTTGACCAACGATTTCGTCAAATACTTCAAAAACGAAACCAAAGAATTGGATTTCAGGAACTGGACGGTAACCTTGCAAGGCAAGACCGAAAGCCAATCCACCGATACCAGATTCAGCTAAAGGTGTATCGAAGACGCGGTCTTCACCAAATTTTTCTTGTAAACCTTCAGTTGCACGGAAAACCCCACCGTTGTTACCAACGTCTTCACCGAAGATTAAGACATTTTCGTCTTTCTCTAATTCAAGAGCTAAGGCATCTGTAATTGCTTGGATCATAGTTTTTTGTGCCATTTTTATTTCGACTCCTTCGCTTCATAAAATGCAATTTGTTCTTTAATTGTTTGAGGTTGAACTTCAAACATATTTTTCAAGAAATCAGAAACTTTTTGTTTTGGCGCTTTATCCGCTTCTGCAATCGCTACTTTGATTTCTTCTTTTGTTTTTTCAATAATTTCTTCTTCTTTTGCTTCAGACCATAAGCCTTTATCTGTTAGATATTTACGGAAACGAGTCAATGGATCTTTTTGTACCCATTCGTCATCCATTTCTTTTGAACGGTAACGTGTTGGATCGTCTCCAGATAAAGTATGTGGACCATAACGATAAGTTAATGTTTCAATTAAAACTGGACCGTTTCCTGCAGCTGACCAATCGCGTGCTTCTTTTGCAATTGCGTAAACTGCTAATGGATCCATACCATCAACTTGAATACCAGGAATTCCTGCTGCAACAGCTTTTTGAGCTAAAGTTTTAGCCGCTGTTTGTTTTTCACGAGGTGTAGAAATCGCAAAACCATTGTTTTGGATAATGAAGACACCGTTTGCTTGGTAAGCACCAGCAAAGTTAATTGCTTCATAGAAGTCCCCTTGTGAAGAACCGCCGTCACCAGTATAAGTGAAGACAACATTTTCTTTTCCACGTTTTTTCAATCCTAAAGCAACACCAGCTGCTTGGATGTATTGAGCACCAATGATAATTTGTGGTGGTAATGCATTTAAATCTTCCGCGTAGTAGTTCCCTGCTACGTGACCACGAGACCATAAGAAAGCTTCTCTTAATGGTAAACCATGTTGTACTAATTGAGGTACATCACGGTAACCTGGTAGTAAGTAGTCTTCTTTTTCCATTGCAAATTGACTTGCCAATTGGCTTGCTTCTTGTCCAGCTGTTGGCGCGAAGAATCCTAAGCGTCCTTGACGGTTTAATGCAGTAGAACGTTGGTCTAACACACGAGACCAAACCATGCGTGTCATTAATTCAACTAATTCCTCATCCGATAAATCAGGTACTAAATCTTCATTCACAATTTTTCCATCTTGATCCAAGATTTGGAAAGTTGGGAAATCAGCGTCGACTTTAGCCATTAGCTCTTTAAAGTCAATAGGTTTTTGTTTCTTAGCCTTTGCCATTTTGTCACACAATCCTCTCTATTACGTTTCTTTAATTTCGATAAAAGTAAAACAGAGTGCGAAACTGTATTACTTTTTATCGACTACACTTAACAAATTATCACTAAATTCGAAAAAGCGCAAGAAAAAAACTCTAATTTCTTCATTTTTTCACAAAAGAGCAAAACCGCATGTTTTTGCGGTTTAGTGATAATTTTCACAAACAAGAAAACGGTTTCTGTTCCACACTTCTTCTGTACTATTTTTCTCCCAACTGTTATATTCTATTTTGAAAATATTATATAACAGTTCTATTAATTCGAGCCCCCTCATCCCCGAGCTGGCTAGTAATCTGATTTCCGAACTTTACGTTTTCATGAAAATTATCTTGAAAAAACCAAAAAATAAAAACCGTCAGCCGAGTAACCTACTCAGCATGCGGTTTTTTATTTTTTAGAGAACAAAGTTTTTTTCGTTAATTTTTATTTTTTTTGGCTCGTTTTTTTGCCAAATACTTTACCTTAGGTTTTATCACGAACATTCATTGCTTAAAATCACCAAATTTTCGCAAAACGAGTAATACAGCTTAGCAAATTCTTTTCTCTTTCAGTAGATTTTACTAAATCCATTCCTTGGTAATTTTAATATATAAACGTTTAGCTACTTCAACAGTTAACATGTACGCAATGATGATTCCAAAGAACCATGGCCAGTAGTTAGCCGGAAGTTTCACAAAGTCAAAAACCTCTCTTATAGGCGTTGCTACAATCAGGAAACCGAGTAAAATTGCGCCTAAACTACTTAACATCACAGGCATTGACGCACGACTTTGAATGAATGGTATTTTCCGCGTCCGGACCATATGAACAACTAACGTTTGACTAACAAGTCCCACCATAAACCAACCTGTTTGGAATAAATGTTGAGTTGCCAAACTATTGGCGCTAAACACAAACCACATGACAAGATACGTTAGAATATCGAAAATACTACTTACCGGGCCAATACATACTGTAAATTTCGCTAGTCCGTTCGTTTCCCACCGAACAGGGCTTAATAACTCTTCTTCATCGACATTATCCCAAGGAATTGTCAACTGAGCCACATCATAAATCAAATTTTGAATCAAGAGTTGTAAGGAAAGCATTGGTAGAAATGGTAAAAAGGCACTGGCTACTAAAATTGAAAAGACATTCCCAAAATTGGAACTGATGGTAATTTTAATATATTTCATCATATTGCTAAATACTTTTCGTCCTTCAATCACACCAGATTCCAGTACATTTAAACTTTTTTCCAGTAAAATAATCGAGCTAGCATCTTTAGTAATATCAGCTGCAGTATCTACTGAAATGCCCACATCAGCTTTTCGTAATGCCGGTGCATCATTAATGCCATCCCCCATAAAACCAACCGTATGACCTTTTGCTTGTAGCAATTCAATAATTTTAGATTTTTGCATCGGATTTAATTTGGCAAATAAATTAGTTTCTTCTACTTGCGCCCGCAACTCTTCATCTGTCATTGCTTCAATTTGAGAACCTAATAACACATGGGAAACTTCAATGCCTACATCTTTACAGACTTTTTTGGCGACAATGTCATTATCGCCCGTTAGCACTTTCACGTTGACACCATGTTCATGTAAGGAGCGAATAGCGCTGACGGCTGACTCTTTTGCTGGATCAAGAAAACCCATAAACCCAATCAATGTCATCTCTTTTTCATCTTCAACTGAATAAACTGCTTCTTTATGGACATCTTTTTTTACAGCTACCGCTAACACACGCATCCCTTGTTTGTTCATTTGAACATTCACTCGGCGTAGTTCTTCTCGTACAGCAGTGCTTAATGGTACAATTTCGCCATTAATTTGCGCATGCGTACACACTTCTTCCATTTCTTCCACGGCGCCTTTCGTAATCATCAATTGATGATCATCTGCATTTACGACAACCGTTAAGCGGCGTCTGGAAAAATCAAAAGGAATTTCATCAATTTTAGTGACATTTTTAAACGGCGTTTTCCATTGATGCTCTTCATAAAAATTAATAACGGCAATATCCATTAAATTTTTCCAACCTGTTTGATAAGAAGAATTTAAGTAGGCTAAATTTAGAACCTCGTCACTCAAATCACCTAATGGATTCAAATGTTGAACCAAAACTACACGATCTTCGGTAATCGTTCCAGTCTTATCTGTACAGAGCACATCCATACCACCCAAATTTTGGATAGCCGCTAATTCTTTAACAATGACTTTATGTTTCGATAAGGATAATGCACCCTTGGCTAAGTTACTCGTAACAATCATTGGCAACATTTCTGGTGTCAAACCAACTGCAACGGCAATCGCGAAGAAAAACGCTTCGCCCCAAGCACCTTTAGTTAAACCATTAATCAAGAAAACGATTGGAAACAAAATCATTACCATTCGTAATAAAAACTTACTGACTTTTGCTAAGCCTAAGTCAAAACTAGTTTTTCCTCGTTGTGTTGTAGCATTTTTAGCAATATCACCAAAAAATGTATGTTGCCCAGTTTTTAAAATAATCGCTTTTCCTTGTCCACTCAAGACATCTGTACCCATAAACACTAGGTCTTGCATATCTAATGCAGAAACCTCTGTTTGTTGACGATCCACACCTGCATCCACAAATTTTTCGACAGGCATGGATTCGCCTGTTAGCGACGATTGATTAACGAATAAATCTTTGGTCCAAATCAACACGGCATCTGCAGGAATCATGTCTCCTGTAGCTAAAGTTACAATGTCTCCTGGAACAATTTCGTCCATTGGAATTTCTTTCGTAATCCCTTCCCGTGTCACTGCAGCGGTATTTTCAATTAATTCTTTTAAATCCAAACTCGCTTTTTGAGAACGATACTCTTGTATAAAAGCAATCAAGACACTGGCTAAAATCATCACGCCCATCACGATAGCGGCTTCGAAATCTTTCGTTAAAGTTGAAACGACCATCAATAAGGCTAAGACATAGACAAACGGATCTTTGAATGCACTTAAAAATAAAATAATTGCTGGGGTTGGCTTTTGTGCAGAAACTTCGTTTGGTCCAAATTCCTCTAATCTTTTTTCGGCATCTTCATTCGAGAGTCCTTTTTCAGATGTCCGTAATTCCATCATTAATTCCCGTTCAGAAAGCAAAGCCAATTTACGTAATTCTTGATCTTTGGTTGCTTTTCTCATATCCATTGTTTTTTTGTTCATCATTTTCTTTTCCTCCAAGGTTGTGGTCACCTGCCGAAAAGAGCGCTAAAATCTTCTCCTTTCATTGGTGACTGTATTTTGTTTCTCTGTTCACTTCCAGGGTCTTCCATGACAGTCATCCTTTCTTTTTCTTATTTATACTTCCAGTGAATAATTGCTTTTTTGCCAAACACACAAAAAAGGACCTACTCAACAATAGAGTACGTCCCAAAATACCATCTTTAAATAAGATTCTCTATCGTTGAGCTTTAGCACTATAGGGCGTAGATAACATGTATCAGCTACATTATGAATAACCTTCACGATTATTCCTGTTCAACCAACTAAGGGTCTCTCGATCCTTTCGCGGCAGCAGCATTTGTCCAAATAGGAGCCTCACCTAACAATTATTCAGTTTTTATCCACTTCTTATAATAGAGGAGTTTGACATTCTTGTCAAAAGATTTATGACTTTTTTGTTATAAATAAAAAATAACTACTTTAAAATTTCCTTTATTTCTGCTTTTCGCTCAGGAATAAACCACATGACTAAAACAATCGTATCAATAATCAGGACAGCGATTGGCGCTACCAGTTTGCCCACAATCAACGCAATAATATTCAACACAATCGAAAGCGTTAATTTTGGATAGTGGCCAAACAAACGTTGTACTTCGGATTTGGGCCCATTTGCCTGAATCAATGCCCGCACCACTAGATAATAAGCAACATCAGCTCCTAATACTACTAAGCCATACAAAGCTTGTGGCGGCCAAGAAAACGGATGTTCACCCACCCAACCAGTAACAAACGGGAAAAACGTCAACGTCAAAATTAATAAATTATTCATCCAAAGGACACGTCCATCAATTTTACGGACACTTTGAAATAAATGATGATGATTGTTCCAATAAATCAATAAAGTAACAAAACTAATTAAATAAATAATGATTTTGTGTCCAGATTGAGTCAGAGCAGACCAATCTGCTTTTTCAGGAATTTTTAATTCTAAAATTAATAACGTTAAAATAATCGCAATCACTGCATCTGTAAATGCTTCTACACGTGTTTTCGGCATCATTTCCCCCTACTTTCATAAAAATTAAATAACTTACTCAAAGTAAGTATAACGCATTTCTGTAAAAATTCAATTATTTACGAAGTCTCTCGGTTGTTGAAGTTCCTAAAAACGAGTGCAAGAGCCCCACTTAAAAGTAAGCCTCTTGCACTCGTTATAGAACAAATCAGTTATTGGAATACGCCTGCCTGATAAGGTGCTAACTGCATCCGTTTCTTCACCGTAAAATCTTGATTCCCCAATAATTGTTGCCACTTTCTGCCTAGTAATTTATTCGGCAAGTCAAATTGGCACTTTTCTCCACTTAAATTGACAATCACTAACGCTGTTGCCTCAGTTGTTTTTCTTAAAAAAGCAAAAACAGACGGATGATTGGGCGCTAATAGTTCAAACTGTCCATCTGTAAAGACTGGATTTTCTTTCCGCAACGCAATTAACTTTTTATAATAATTCAACACGGATTGTGCATCCGTTTCTTGGTCAGCCACATTTATTTCTTTGAAATTGGGATGAATTGCTAACCACGGATGCCCCGAGGTGAATGAACTTGCCTCTTGACTCGTCCACTGCATAGGCGTACGCGAATGGTCCCGCGTCCAATGCGCCACTTCTTTTAATGCTTGTTTCGCATCGTAGCCACTTTCTATAAGCAAACGATAATGGTTATGAGAATCTTTAGCATCTAACTCGTCAATCTGTTGAAACGGATAATTAACCATGCCGATTTCCTGTCCTTGATAAATAAACGGTGTTCCTCGCAAGAGCAAGGCGATTGTTCCAATCGCCTTAGCAGAATGAGAGGTTTCATTGCCTAAAATTGAATTGATTCTGGGATTATCATGATTTTCTACATATAATGCATTCCAGCCTTCTGTCCCTAAATGCTTTTGCCAGCGAGCCATTACTTTTTTATAGCCTAAAATATTTAACCGTTCTTCTCCTGGCTTTCCTTCTCGAACATTGTGCTCTAATTCAAAAATCATATTCAGATAGCCCACATCATTGGTCCATTCCACCGCTTTTTTACTTGAAACGCCACTAGCTTCCCCCACTGTCATGATGTCATACTCAGCAAAAATAGCTTTCAAATCCAGCATATAGTCTTCAATCCCTTTTACATTCATAAATGGAGCCCACGGATTCGTGGTAATTTTAAAATCCCAAGGTTCTTTTTGGATATGACTAATCGCATCCAATCGGAAACCATCAATTCCCAAATCTAACCACCAGCGAATCATCGCATAAATCTCTTCACGAACTTTAGGATTTTCCCAGTTCAAATCAGGTTGCTCTTTTGCAAACACATGAAAATATGCTTGTTTTGTACCCGCGTCATACGTCCAAGTCGAGCCACCAAAAAAGCTTTGCCATTCATTCGGCATACGATCTGGTGTCGCATCGGCCCATAAATAATACTCACGATACGGATTATCTAAACTTTTTTTTGCTTCAATAAACCACGGATGTTGATCACTGGTATGATTGACTACCAGATCAAGAATAATCTTCAAACCTAATTGATGCGCTTGGTCCAAAAGTTCTTGAAAATCTTCCATCGTACCAAATTCTGGCTGAATCCCTTGATAATCCGCAATATCATAACCATTGTCAACGTTTGGCGAAGTGTAAATCGGATTTAACCATAAAAAATCGACCCCTAGTTCTTTTAAATACGGTAATTTCTCAATAATTCCCTGCAAATCACCAATGCCATCCCCGTTGCTATCTTTAAAACTCCGAGGATAAATTTGATAACCGACAGCATTTTTCCACCATTGTTCCATCTTATTGACTCACTTTCACAACAAATGCTTGCCAAGGCGCTAACGAATAGTCTGCTAAAGCAGTGACATCTGTCGGCATATTTTCAATCATTACTTGTTCTACATGAACGTCTGCAGAAAATGGCTGAACTTTGTCAGAAAAGTTCGTTACAACAAGCCAGCGTTCCTCACCATAGGTACGATAAAAACTGATCACTTCCTCCACTGTTTCCAGCAATTCAAAGTCGCCCCAAACAATTAAAGGATGTTCTTTTCTCAAACGAATCATTTCTTGGTACGTATAGAATAGTGAATTTTTATCTGCCAAAGCAGCAGCGACGTTAATCGTTTGATAATTGGAATTAACATCAATCCAAGGTGTACCAGTCGTAAAGCCCGCATTTTTTTCAGCGGTCCACTGCATAGGCCGGCGTGCATTGTCGCGACCTTTAGTATTAATTTTCAGCAAAATTTCTTCTTTAGAATATCCTTTTTCTAGATACTCATGGTACATGTTAATCGTTTCGATGTCCCGCGCTTCACGAATATCTGTAATCGGCGTATTTGTCATACCAATTTCTTCCCCTTGATAAATATAAGGTGTGCCTTTCATCATGTGCAGTAAAATAGCGAATAACTTACTACTTTCCAACCAATATTCCTGATCATTTCCCCAACGTGAAATCATTCTCGGTAAATCATGGTTATTCCAAAACAAAGAATTCCAGCCATCATTTCCTAATTCTGTTTGCCATTTTGCAAAAACCTGTTTCAACTTGGCAACTTCCATTGGCTGAAGGTCCCATTTTTCTTTACCTGGTTGTTGATCCAAGCTCATATGTTCAAACTGAAAAATCATAGATAATTCATGACGCTCTGGACTAGAGTACATTTTTGCAATCTCAGGTGTGGCCCCCCATGTTTCACCTACAGTTAACAGCTCTTTGCCGCCAAATGTCGCGGCGTTCATTTCTTGTAAATAACGATGTAAATGAGGCCCATTCGCGGTGATCTCTTCTCCTGGAATTTTACCCACTAAGTCAATTACATCTAAACGGAAACCGCCAATTCCTTTATCAATCCAAAAATTCATCATCTCGTAAACCGACTGACGCATTTGTTGGTTTTCCCAATTTAAATCTGGTTGTTTTTTACTAAACAAATGCAAATAGTATTGCCCACTCGCTTCATCAAACGTCCACGCCGAACCCGAAAAGGCAGATTTCAATCGGTTAGGCACACCGCCATCTGAAGCAGGATCAGCCCATACATAATAGTCTCGGTAGGGGTTCTCCTTGCTTTTTTTTGCTTCAATAAACCAACGATGTTCATCTGAGGTATGGTTAACCACTAAGTCCATAATAATTTCAATCTTTCGCTTTTTCGCTTCCTCAATTAGACGATCCATATCCGCCATCGTCCCAAACTCTGTCATAATCGCTTCATAATCAGAAATGTCATAACCATTGTCATCATTGGGTGATTGATAAACTGGTGATAACCAAATAGCCCCAATGCCTAACGTTTCCAAATAATCCAATTTTTCAATAATTCCTGGTAAATCTCCAATGCCATCTCCATTGCTATCCTTAAAACTGCGAGGATAAATCTGATAAACCACGACTTCTTGCCACCAATGTTTTTCCATTCTTCTTCACATTCCTTTGCTTAATTATTATGCTTCATATAAAAGAAAACCTTTTGGTAAAACCATTATCTGTTCTGAAGCAATTTCGATAGAAGAACTTAGCAAAACTTCTCGATCAGTTCTATCGATAAATTGTGTCTCTTGGCCAGTATTAAAAATCCCATAGATCGTCTGTTCCTCCAAACGACAAGCGAGTCTAATCAACCCCGTTTCAAAAGAAGTGCCTGTCCAATCGATTGTTCCACCAGAAAAAACAGCTGCATACTTTTTGCGAAGGGCAATCAATGATTTTACAAATTCCTTCAAATCCAAATCTTGCTGATTTTCCTCCCAAACCATACAACGACGACAATCAGGATCCATATCACCCGTCATACCAATTTCATCACCATAGTAAAGACAAGGGACACCTGGTTGAATATACGTAAACGCTAATACTTGGCGCATCAACTCTTTATCCTCTTTCGTTTCATGCAATAAGCGTGGTGTATCGTGGGAATCTAAAACATTAAACTGCATTTGATTCGTTTGTTGGCGATAGAGCATTAACTGGTTGTTCATTTCAGAAAGCATCTTTTCCAAGGACAGTTCTTGCTTGACAAAGTAGCCCATAATCGCATCTGTGTATGCATAATTCATCACTGCATGAAATTCGTCTCCTTGGAGCCAGCTTTGCGACGAGTGCCAAATTTCCCCTAAAATATAAAAATCTTCTTTTGCGTCATCACATGTTTGCCGGAATTTTTTCCAGAACGCATGATCCACTTCGTTTGCCACATCTAAACGCCAGGCGTCAATATCATATTCCTCAATCCAATAACGAGCAATTTCTAAAAGATAGGCTTGCACCTCTGGATTTGCTGTATTTAATTTAGGCATATGCGGAGTGAATGCAAAAGTATCATAAGTAATGTTGCTTGCTTCTTCAAAATCAGCACTTTCTTCATAGCTAGCTGGAAACTCATTTACGTGGAACCAATCGGCATAAATTGAGTCCTGGCCATTTTTTAACACATCTTGCCATTGAGGCGAAGTGTCCCCCATATGATTAAAAACGGCGTCCAACATAATCTTAATGCCCCGTCGATGACACTCTTCGACTAAACGCTTAAAGGTAGCGCCATCACCAAAAGCTGGGTCAATTTTTAAATAATCAATCGTATCATATTTGTGATTAGAAAACGCTTCAAAAATCGGGCAAAAATATAAGCCATTAACACCTAAATCTTCAATGTAATCAAGATGATCTAGCACCCCTTGCAAAAAAAAAAAAAAAAAATCTTGTCGATCTGGTCTTTTAGATCCCCACGGCAACGTCCCTTCAGGATCATTGGCGGGATCACCATTTGCAAAACGCTCTGGAAATATTTGATACCAAACCGTTTCTTTTACCCATTCAGGTGCTTTAAAACGATCGATTTCATGAAAATACGGCATCCGAAAATAATTATTCGCCATCGCTAAATACTTTTCTTCTAAAGGATAAATGCCGTGTTCGCCATAAAACGCCGTCAAGCCATCCGTCCCTACTAAAGTAAAAGCATATGAAAGGCGTTTAAATTTTGCACTTAATGCAATAAACCAGTAATCATATAACTCCGTAGATACTAACTTCTTCATAGTTAACGACTGTTGGTACCACTTTTCTTTCCCTAAAAGATAAGGATCTCCTTGCACTAATTGGACAGAGGCAATGTCGCCTTTTGCCGTACGCAAACGAATATGCATGGTTTCTTCTGTATAAAGATAAGCAAATTCACTTTCTGGACGATGGTAGATTGCAGCAGTGTTCATTTAATTCTCTCCTTTAATTGTCGCTTTTCGTGTATTTTCT
>QFCO01000235.1_pt1 | contig 11324 bp, 8 predicted proteins | sample 5345991 | NCBI WGS metagenome assembly QFCO01 (sample SAMN09062262, study PRJNA434731) | Human gut metagenome, whole genome shotgun sequencing project. | isolation source: stool timepoint D shortread assembly | host: Homo sapiens | collected 2016
TGGGACACGCGGGCCTGGTGAAACGAAATTAGAGTCGGACCGCCGCCACATTCGGAATAAAATCTTAGGCATCCGTCGTGAGTTAAAAGAAGTCACTGCTCATCGTGAACGAAGCCGCCAGAAAAGACAAAATTCAGAACTATTTCAAATTGGCTTGATTGGTTATACCAATGCTGGCAAATCAACTATTCTCAACATGTTGACAACAGCAGGAACTTATTCAGAGGATCAATTGTTTGCAACGTTAGATCCTTTAACTAAAAAATGGCAATTGCCTCAAGGCATGGAAGTTACGCTGACCGATACGGTCGGCTTCATTCAAGATTTACCAACACAACTGATTGAAGCCTTTCAGTCGACATTGGAAGAAAGTCGGACGATGGATTTACTGCTCCATGTGGTGGATGCAAGTGCGCCAGATCGTTTACAACATGAACGCACAGTTCAAACATTGATTAAAGAATTAGCATTGGAAAATATTCCATGCTTGACGGTTTATAATAAAAGAGATCAAGTGGACAGCAAAGAATTTGTCCCAACCTTATTTCCCAATGTATTGATCTCAACTAAAATTTCTGAAGATAAAGAACGACTGGTTCAAGCTATCCGTGCCCAAATGATGGAATTACTCGAGCCTTATCAATTAGAAATTAGCCCAACTGACGGACAAATATTAAGTGAACTTCGCCGGATGACACTAATGATTTCAGAAGAATATGCTGAAAATGAAAATCGGTATATCGTGAAAGGCTTTGCGAAAAAAGAGTCTAAATGGTTGGCTGAATCCGAAAAAGAATAAAAAATGGTAAGTTGATTAGAAATGATTTGTAAAAACAAATCATTTCTATTTTTTTGGTTAGCAGGAGAAAATCAGCCATGAAAAGATGGAAAAGTCCATATTTATCAGGTTTTTTGTTTTATGTTAGAAAATCTAACATAAGTTCTTGACAATTTGTCATTCTATTGTTATTCTAAGAAATAACTAAGAGAGGAGGATGGAGATGAGAGAAAAAGAGTTACGCCGTTCCATGTCAGTTTTTCCAATTGGTACAGTTATGAAACTAACGGATTTGACCGCTCGACAAATTCGCTACTATGAAGAACAGGGATTGATTCATCCAGAACGTAGTGAGGGCAACCGACGCATGTATTCTTTAAATGATATTGATGTTTTGTTAGAAATTAAAGATTATTTATCTGATGGATTGAACATGGCAGGGATTAAGCGTGTGTATGAAATGAAATTAGAGGAACAAAAAAACACCGCCGAGGCAACTCGTCCGTTAACCGATGCAGATGTTCGTCAGATTTTATACGACGAAATCCTTTCGCAAGGAGGACTTACTCAGCAAAATCCGTTCCAATCGAATGTACCAAGGCTTTAACGTTTCAGCAGCCAATAAAAATGAAGGATGGGGATCAGACCGATGACAAGAAAAGCCAAAACGGCAGAAGAGATTAAACATATTGCAGAAGAAGAAAACGTACGTTTTTTACGACTAATGTTTACCGACATTATGGGAACAATTAAAAATGTTGAAGTTCCTGTGAGTCAGCTAGATAAAGTATTAGATAATAAAATGATGTTTGATGGGTCATCCATCGAAGGGTTCGTTCGTATCGAAGAAAGTGACATGTATTTATACCCTGATCTATCTACATGGATGATTTTTCCGTGGGAAAGCGACCATGGAAAAGTTGCGCGCTTAATTTGTGATATTTACAATCCTGATGGTACCCCTTTTGCCGGAGATCCCCGCGGTAATTTAAAACGCGCCTTAGCAGATATGAAAGAATTAGGCTTTACTTCTTTTAACTTAGGACCAGAACCAGAATTTTTCCTATTTAAATTAGATGAGAATGGTGAAATTACCACTGACTTGAATGATAAAGGTGGCTATTTTGATTTTGCGCCAACCGATTTAGGTGAAAATTGTCGCCGTGATATTGTTTTAGAGTTAGAAAGTTTAGGCTTTGAAGTGGAAGCTTCGCATCATGAAGTAGCACCTGGTCAACATGAAATTGACTTTAAATATGCTGATGTAGTTGATGCTTGTGACAATATTCAAACGTTCAAATTAGTTGTGAAAACTATTGCGCGCAAACATGGCTTGCACGCAACATTTATGCCAAAACCTTTGTTTGGAATTAATGGTTCTGGTATGCACTGCAATATGTCATTATTTAATGAAGAAGGTAATGTTTTTTATGACGAGTCAGGAGAGATGGGCTTAAGTCAAACTGCGTATCATTTCTTAGGTGGTTTATTAAAACATGCCCGTGCCTATACTGCGGTATGTAACCCAACAGTGAACTCTTATAAACGCTTGGTACCAGGTTATGAAGCACCTGTTTATGTAGCTTGGAGCGGCAGAAATCGTTCACCACTCATTCGAGTTCCTGAATCTCGTGGTTTATCGACTCGTTTAGAGTTACGTTCTGTCGATCCTTCAGCGAATCCGTATTTAACAATGGCAGTCTTATTACAAGCAGGTTTGGATGGTATCCGTAATGAACTTACGCCACCGCCAGCGGTTGATCGTAACATTTATGTGATGAATGAGGAAGAACGTCAACATGCACAAATTGAAGATTTGCCATCAACCTTACACAATGCCATCAAAGAATTACGTAAAGATCAAGTAATGATTGATGCATTAGGTCGTCATATTTTTGCCAATTTTGTAGAAGCGAAACGAATGGAATGGGCAGCCTTCCGTCAAACCGTTTCTGAATGGGAAAGAGAACAATATTTGGAGTTGTACTAAAAGCTGTTACTTTTAATAATCTTAATGTTTAGAAAGAGGGAGATAAGTCGAAACGCTTATCTCCCTCTTTCATTTTTTAGTTTGTGAACGAATAGATAATTTCTATTTCACAAAATAAAGTAATTTTAATTCAGTGAAATAGTTTGTTTATAGGGGGAAAAGGGGGTTTTTCTCAATTTCTCTTTTATTTTTAAGCAAAAAAATTGACAAAATCTTTCATAATTTGTGAAATTCCGCTATAATAAACAAGAATATGCGTGCAACTATTCTATTTTTTAGATATAAAGGATGAGAAAAACATGCGGAAAATGAAAACAATGGATGGAAATGCTGCAGCAGCTTATATTTCCTACGCCTTTACAGAATTAGCAGCCATTTATCCAATAACACCAAGTTCAACGATGGCTGAGCTTGTTGATCAGTGGTCGGCCGAAGGTAAGAAAAATATCTTTGGTCAACCTGTGAAAGTAGTTGAAATGCAATCGGAAGCTGGTGCTGCCGGCGTGGTCCATGGCTCTTTAAAAACAGGCGCGCTTACCACGACCTATACGGCTTAACAAGGGTTACTTTTGATGATTCCTAATATGTACAAAATAGCTGGAGAACTATTACCATCTGTTTTTCATGTGGCGAGCCGAGCTTTAACCACGAATGCTTTAAATATTTTTGGTGATCAAGGAGACGTAATGGCCGCACGCCAAACAGGCTTTGCTATGTTGTCAGAAAGCAGTGTGCAAGAAGTGATGGATTTGGCACCAGTGGCTCACTTGGCTTCGATTGAAGCGAGTGTTCCATTTATGAACTTTTTTGATGGCTTTAGAACAAGTCATGAAATTCAAAAAGTGGCAGTTCTTGACTATGAAGAATTAGCACCCTTAGTAAATCAAGAGAAATTAGCCGAATTCCGTCGTCGGAGCATGAATCCGAATCACCCTTCCGTTAGCGGAATGAACCAAAATCCAGATATTCACTTTCAACAACGAGAAACAATAAATCCTTATTATGAAAAATTACCTAGTATTGTTCAAAAATATATGACAGAAATTAACCGGTTACGGGGAACTAATTATGATTTGGTGACGTATTATGGCGCAGAAGATGCAGAAGAAGTGATCGTTACAATGGGTTCAGTTGCGCAAACAATTGAACAGACGGTTGATTATTTACAAGAACAAGGAAGAAAAGTTGGCTTTCTTAATGTCCATCTTTATCGGCCATTTCCAGTTGAAACATTTCTCGAAAAAATACCACAATCAGTTAAAGCAATTGCTGTTTTGGATCGGACGAAAGAGCCCGGTGCTGGTGGCGAACCGTTATTATTGGATGTCCAAAGTGCGATGTATGAAGCGGACATTCGCCCAACAATTATTGGTGGGCGCTATGGTTTAGGTTCTAAAGATGTGCTGCCAAATCAGATTGTTGCGGTTTTTGATGAATTAATGAAAGAACGTTCTGCCATGAAGAAGCGTTTTACAATTGGGATTGATGATGATTTAACTTATACTTCATTAGAAGTTGGCAAACCACTTGATTTGACGAATCCGAAAACCTATCAAGCTAAATTTTGGGGCTTTGGTTCTGATGGCACAGTAGGGGCGAACAAGTCAGCAATTAAGATTATCGGTGATCATACAGACAAGTATGCGCAAGGATTTTTCTATTATGATTCAAAAAAATCAGGCGGGTTGACCGTTTCTCATTTACGTTTTGGCGAGACGCCTATTCGTTCAACGTACCTCATTGAACATTCTGATTTTGTAGCCTGTCATACAGCCGCTTATTTGCATACCTATGATTTAGTAAAAGGGTTAAAAAAAGGCGGGACTTTCCTCTTAAATACCATTTGGAATGATGAACAACTAGCACGATTTTTACCAAATCAATTAAAACGGTATCTAGCTGAAAATGAGATTCAGTTTTATACAATCAATGCAGTGAAATTAGCTAGTGAAGTCGGACTAGGCGGGCGAATTAATACCGCAATGGAAACAGCTTTCTTCAAATTAGCGGAAATCATGCCTTTTGAGCAAGTGTTACCAATTTTAAAAGACGAAGCATTGAAAAGTTATGGTCATAAGTCCATGAAAGTTGTCGAAAAAAATATTCAAGCAATCGATAAGACCGTTGAATTGTTGCATCAGGTACCTGTTCCAGCAGAGTGGAGAACGCTTGAAGTTCAACCGCGAAAACGTTCAGAAAATGTTAGTGATTTTGTTCATGAAATTGTTGAACCGATTAATCGTCAAGAAGGGAATGCGTTATCTGTTGCGACACTAGCGAAAAATGGGATGACAGATGGGCGGATGCCTTTGGGAACTGCGGCAGTTGAAAAACGTGGAGTTGCATTAGAAGTACCTGAGTGGATTAGCGATCGGTGTACTATGTGTAATGAGTGTGCCTTTGTATGTCCTCATGCGGCGATACGACCATTCTTAGCCGATGAAGAAGAAATGACTGAAGCGCCAGAAGGATTCATTGTGCGTGATCTACGTGGTGCCGACGGCTTGAAATATCGTATCCAAGTCTCAGTCAAAGATTGTACTGGCTGTGGACTTTGTGTTGAAGCTTGTCCAGCTAAAGGCAAAGCTTTAGTAATGAAACCTTATGAAGAAGAAAAAGAGCAGGCTATGAATTGGGCGTTTGCTATGACGTTACGTCAAAAGGAAAACCCAGCAAAACCGAATACTGTTTTAGGTTCGCAATTTAATAAACCTTTATTAGAGTTTTCTGGTGCTTGTTCTGGTTGCGGCGAAACGCCTTATGTTAAATTATTGACGCAAATGTTTGGTGACCGAATGCTGATTGCTAATGCAACAGGTTGCTCATCGATTTGGGGTGCTGCAGCGGGTGTGACACCATACACTACTAATGAACAAGGACAAGGTCCAGCTTGGTCAAATTCTCTTTTAGAGGATAATGCCGAGTTTGGTTACGGCATGTTGTTAGCAACGCAAGCTCGTCGCGAACGTTTAGCTAGTAAAATGACCAAAGCTTTTTCTGTAGCCAGTGACTCGTTGCGTCTATTGATGGAAGATTGGATAGCACATCTGTCAGAAAGTGAAGGTACGCAACAACGTGCAGCTAAATTACGTGCAGCTTTGCTTGAAGAAAAAACGAATCAACCTTTATTGGAATCAATTTATGACGATCAAGATCTTTTTGTCAAACCAAGTCAGTGGATGATTGGTGGGGACGGCTGGGCCTACGATATTGGCTACGGCGGGATTGACCACGTGTTAGCCAGTGGCGCGGATGTAAATATGTTAGTTCTAGATAATGAAGTCTATTCCAACACAGGTGGCCAAACTTCCAAAGCAACTCCTGCATCAGCGATTGCGAAATTTGCTGCCAGTGGGAAGTATGCCTCTAAAAAAGATTTAGGGATGATGGCAATGACTTATGAAAATGTCTATGTCGCTCAAATTGCCTCAGGTGCAAACCAAATGCAGACGATTAAAGCTTTTGAAGAAGCAGAAAAGTTCCCTGGACCATCGATTATTATTGCTTATACGCCATGTATTACACATGGTTTAGCGGGTGGGATGAGTCAAACGTTGAAAGAAGCGAAAGACGCGGTTCATTCAGGTTACTGGTCTTTATATCGCTATAATCCATTATTGCGAGAAAAAGGCAAAGAACCAATGACATTGGATTTCAAAAAACCAGATTTTTCATTAATGAAAGAGTTTATGCGCCAACAAGTTCGCTTTGCATCCTTAGAATCTAGTCAACCAGATACAGCGGAATTGTTATTTAATAAAACAATTAATGATGCTAAGAGACGGTTCTATAATTATGCTCGTTTAGCTGGTCAAGAAGAAAAAATTCGAGCAAAACTTGAAAAACAAAGTGAACCAGAAATAAATGCGCCAGAGAACGAGAAGCCACGAGTGAAAAAAGAACGCGTAGTTGATCCGGAAGCGGAAGCAAGAAGGGCTGCCCGTCGCGCTGAACGAGCAGCCAAGAGAAAACAACGTGGGCAAGATTAAATAGAAATCAAAAAAACGTGTCTGAGCTTTTTGCTTAGACACGTTTTTTAGTTAGAAATGCGATTTTTTGATGAAAATTTCAAGTTATTTGAAAAAGTTCCTAAATTTTTTTGATGTTTCCGCTTGCGTTCTGTGATGAAAGAAAATAATGTGGTATACTTGTTAGGAAATCTTGAGAGAGAAGTGAGGGGTATGATGTCGTTTCAATTGAATCAATTATTAGATTTGAATTATTGGCAGCAAGTCATCTCAACGGATTTCTTATCTAAGGATTTTGTTATCAATATCATAGATATCCTAGTCGTATGGTACCTCGTTTACAAATTAATCATGCTTGTTCGTGGAACAAAAGCAGTCCAACTATTAAAAGGTGTCGCTGTTTTTATCATTATCCGCATTCTAAGTGAGATAATTGGTCTACATACATTATCTTGGTTAATGAATCAAGTCATCATGTATGGTGTAATCGCCGCGGTTGTTATTTTTCAACCAGAAGTGCGAAGAGGGCTGGAACATCTAGGGAGAAGTTCGTTTTTCCGCCCGAATAAAGGTGCGCAACAAGAAGATGAGCGTATTATTCAGGCCTTTGACAAAGCCATTCAGTACATGTCAAAACGGAAAATTGGTGCTTTGATAACCATTGAACGCAATACTGGTTTAGATGAATACATTGAGACAGGTATTGATTTGGATGCTGATATTACTGGTGAATTACTGATTAATATTTTCATTCCAAATACACCACTACATGATGGTGCAGTGATTATCAAAAATGAAAAAATTGCTGTTGCTAGTGCGTATTTACCGCTATCAGAAAGCAATTTAATTCCAAAAGAATTTGGAACGCGCCATAGAGCCGCAGTCGGTATCAGTGAAGTCAGTGACGCCATTACGATTGTTGTTTCTGAAGAAACTGGTGACGTTAGTTTGACGTTGAACAATGAATTAATTCCTGGACTAACGCAAGAAGAGTATTTAACAATTTTGCGTAAGGAGTTAATTTCGGAATCATCGGAAGATAAAAAAAGTGCTTTGCAGCATTTTATCGATGATGTAACAAAGGGGGTTAAACGCAAATGAGAAAAGCCTCCCAAAAAAGCTGGTTTAATGGTTTGCTTTCATTGCTGTTTGCATTGTTGTTATTTTTTAATGCCAATGCAACAGGCAATAATCCCTCCAATTCAGGTTCAAGCCAAACGTATAGTGAGACATTGAATAATATTCCGGTCCAAGTCCAATACGATAAAGACAAATATTATGTCTCTGGATTTGAAGAGAGTGTAAATGTTCATTTACGTAGTGCGAACCGCATTCAATTAAACATGGAATCAAATGCTGACACACGAAATTTCCAAGTGGTCGCAGACTTAACCAAATTGCCATTAGGGACTTCGGAAGTACCCTTGACAGTGCGGGGACTAAGTTCAGCTGTTACAGCTGAAATTGAACCGAAAACAGTGACTGTAACGATTGAAAAGAGAGTAACAAAAAAATTCGATGTAGAAGCACAACTTTCTGATAACATTGAAAAAGAAGGCTACAAAGTAAAAAATATTTCTGTAGATCCAAAAACCGTAGAAGTAACAACTGGAGAAGAAACAGCGAAAGCAATTGACAAAGTGATTGCGCCAGTCTCAAGTGCCAAACAAACAATTGATACGATTAAACAAACGGTAAATGTCCAAGCGCTAGATGCCAAAGGTCAAGTCCTAAGTATCGAAAATCCAGCACCACAAGTCAAAGTAACAGTAGGCTTAACTGCGCCAACAAAAGATGTACCACTGAATGTTAGTATGACAGGTACGCCACCAGCTGGGATCGCTCATTACAATTATAGTTTATCAACGTACCAAGTTAGGGTCAGTGGTCCGCAATCAATTTTAGATACGCTAGAATCAATTGAGGTACCGGTAGACATTTCTGATATTCGCAAAGAAACAAAACAATCAGTGACTATTCCCGTTGATGGAGAATACGTAGTTACACCAGATGAGGTTGACGTTTCTTTGAGCCCCGTGTACAATCAACAACAGTCATCAAATACAAATGAAACTTCAGGGGAACCTGCAAGTTCAACAACGGTTGGCTCAGGTAGCCAAGCAGTACAACCAAGTACATCCAGTCAAGTAGAATCAAATACTTCTGAAACAACAAGTGAGGGATCAACAGTAGAAAGTACAACTGCTGGTTCAACTGAAAATACAGAGAAACAAGCGACTAAGGAGAATCAAAATGGGTAAATATTTTGGAACAGATGGTGTAAGAGGAATTGCAAATAAGGAGTTAACACCTGAATTAGCTTTTAAATTAGGACGTTACGGTGGTTATGTGTTGAGTCAACATGAAGATAGTTCAAGAAAACCTCGTGTTCTCGTAGGCCGCGATACACGTATTTCAGGTGAGATGTTGGAACAAGCATTGATTGCTGGATTATTATCAGTCGGAATTGAAGTTTTCCAATTAGGGGTGATTTCAACACCTGGTGTAGCATATCTTACTCGTTTACAAAAAGCATCCGCTGGCGTAATGATTTCAGCTTCACATAATCCTGCGGAAGACAATGGGATTAAGTTTTTTGGGGCAGATGGCTTCAAATTAGTAGACGATCAGGAAGCAGAAATTGAAGCATTGTTAGACGCAGAAGAAGACACCTTACCAAGACCTTCTGCAGAAGGCTTAGGCTCATTAGATGAATTTCCAGAAGGCTTACTAAAATATTCGCAATTTTTAGTTCAAAGTATTCCTGGCGATTTAGCAGATATGACTGTTTGTTTAGATGCGGCCAACGGAGCAACTGCAACAGCAGTCAATCGTGTCTTCGCGGATTTAGAGACAGATTTCTATACAATGGGAACAAGTCCTAATGGATTGAATATCAATGATGGTGTGGGTTCCACTCATCCTGAAGCTTTGGCAGAAATGGTTGTTGAAAAAGGCGCGGATGCTGGTTTGGCTTTCGATGGCGACGGCGATAGAATTATTGCGGTCGATGAATTAGGACGAATTATCGATGGTGATAAAATCATGTATATTTGTGCCAAGTATTTAGCTGAGAAAAAACGTTTGAAAAAAGATACAATCGTTACAACGGTGATGAGTAATCTAGGTTTCCATAAAGCTGTAGAAGAAATTGGCTTAAAAGATGTGGTAACGCAAGTGGGTGATCGCTATGTTGTAGAAGAAATGCGTAAAAATGATTACAATTTTGGTTGCGAACAATCTGGTCACATGATCTTTTTAGATTACAACACAACAGGTGATGGCATGCTTTCAGGGATTCAATTGTTGAATGTTATGAAGCAAACGGGCAAAAAATTATCTGAATTAGCGGATGAAGTGACGATTTATCCACAAAAATTAGTCAATATTCGTGTCACAGATAAAAATGGTGCAATGGAAGTTCCGGCAATCAAAGCAGTTGTCGAACAAGCAGAAGCAGAAATGAATGGCGAAGGTCGTATTTTAGTTCGTCCTTCTGGAACAGAACCATTGTTACGTGTGATGGCTGAAGCGCCAACACAAGAAAAAGTTGATTATTACGTTGATAAAATTGCCGAAGTAGTACGTGCAGAAATCGGCGTTGAATAAGAACCAATTAGAAACCAGACACTTAATGCTAGCTTGCGTTAAGTGTCTGGTTTCTTTGTTGGAAATCAAAAAAAGAAAATAGCTAATAAGCTCCGTCTATCATTGACATAGAGCGGTTAAAAGGGTACTATTTTAGAAGTAAGATGCACCGCGTATCTTCTTTTTTTATTTGATAAAATCAAGAAGGGAGCGGCTGTAAATCAATGGAGTTATAGAATGGAGGAGCGAAATGAAAGAAAAAATGTCCGTCAAGACAATTGTAGCAATTGGAATTGGCTCTGCAGTTTTTGTTATTTTAGGTCGATTCGTTGTAATTCCAACTGGGATTCCTAATACGAACTTAGAAACGTCGTATCCATTTCTTGCTTTAATGTCAGTTGTTTTTGGACCAGTAGCTGGAGGGCTAATTGGTTTGATTGGTCACACATTAAAAGATTTTACCACGTATGGTAGCGCTTGGTGGAGCTGGATTATTTGTTCAGGAATTATTGGTATTATTTTTGGCTTCGCTGGTCGTAAAATGGATCTTCAACATGGTGAATTTACAACAAATGACATGGTGCGTTTCAATATTTTCCAAGCCTTTGGTAATATCGTCGTTTGGGGCTTAATCGCGCCTAGTTTGGATATTTTGATTTATAGTGAACCCGCAAGTAAAGTGTTTACACAAGGAGTATTCGCGACTGTTTCAAATATTGTCGCTGTGGGGATTATTGGAACATTGTTGATGAAAGCTTATGCATCAACAAGAACAAAGAAAGGCAGTTTATCAAAAGATTAAGAAACTGTCGAAATAATTTAAATGGTTAAGGGTCTGCCCTAGTAATTACTTTGCTAATGCTCAGACCCTTTCTTTTATGGAGAAACTGAGGTGAGGCCGAATGAAAAAACCAATCATTACTTTTAATAATTTTTCCTTTCAATATCATAGCCAATCTGAACCAACATTAAAGGGGATTCAATTAACCATCTATGAAGG
>QFCO01000244.1_pt1 | contig 10598 bp, 10 predicted proteins | sample 5345991 | NCBI WGS metagenome assembly QFCO01 (sample SAMN09062262, study PRJNA434731) | Human gut metagenome, whole genome shotgun sequencing project. | isolation source: stool timepoint D shortread assembly | host: Homo sapiens | collected 2016
GTGTCTATTATGCGAACTAGATGCGAGCCGATCTTGAAATTTTCTTCTATCCTATCTCTAGTTGTGCCCGCTTCGTCGCTAACGATCGCTCTTTCGTATGCCAAAAATGAGTTTAAGATAGAGCTTTTGCCCACATTTGGCTTGCCAACGATTGCGATCTTAAAGCCATCTATCAGCCCCCTTCTTTGCTCGCTAAGAGTGGCTATTCGCTCTAATTTCTCACTATTTTTTAAAAGCATATCTTTTGTCTGCTCTAGCAAATTTGCAGGCAGATCATCATCAGCATAGTCAATCATCGTCTCAACAAAGGCAAGAGTTTTGACCACTTCGCCCCTGATCTCGCCTACAAATTTACTAAGATCGCCTTGCATCTGGCGGGTCAAAATTTTAGCTGCGATCTCACTTTTTGAAGTGATAAGCCCTTGCATCGCCTCGGCCTTGGCTAGATCCATCTTGCCATTTAAAAATGCCCGCTTGCTAAACTCGCCAGGCATAGCAAGCCTTGCACCAGCCCTTATTAGCTCATTTAAAATTCTCTCGCTCACCATCACGCCACCATGAGTTTGAAACTCGACGATATCCTCGCCAGTAAAGCTTGCTGGAGCCTTAAAATATATAACGATGCCCTCGTCTAAAATTTCATCATCAAGGGAGTAAATTTTGGCTAGTTTTGCGTATCTTGGCTCTAAATTTGAAAGTTTAAGAAGTTTTAAAGAGATGGCCAGGGCGTCCTTGCCGCTAAGCCTTACGATAGAAACTGAGCCGATGCCATAAGCTGTGGCAAGGGCTGCGATAGTTTCACTCATTTTTTAAAAAAGTCATTTACGACGACAAATTTGCCGTCATTGCCACTTTTTATGCCGACATATTTATCTGGGAATTTCTCGCGAAGTTTCTCAAGCGCGATCTTGACCAAAACCCCATCAAGTGGCTTAGTTTGGGCTCTACCGCTATTTTGCACACGCTCGATCACGCCATTTAGATATTGATCCATCATCGCTTCTTGATTTTGCAAAAATTGCGCGATCTCAAGGCGGATAGCGAGGTTGTATTTTGAATTTAGCCAGTTATATAGCATATAAGAGATCGCTTTATACCTATAGCCCTCTTTGCCGATAAGCAGCGCCGCGTCAGCACCGTCTAGCTCGATAAGCACGGTCTCATCGTTAAATTTGCTAACTTCTACCTTATCTATCTCAAAGCAGCTTGCTTTAAAAAGACGCGTCATACCCTCTTTTATCTCAGGTAAAATTTTATAAAAGTCGATTACAACTTTCTCTTTTTTCTCTTTTGGCAAAGCTTGAGGTGCGCTCTCTTCATCAGTTTGGTTGAAATTTTCGATGATTGATGTATCTAGGATATTTTTAGGAGCACTTTTACTAGCTTGTGGCTCTTTTACTACTTTAGTCTCTTTTTGCTCTTTTGGCTCATCAAGTCTTTTTATGACATATCCTGGCTCTTCAGCCTCTTTTTCACTCTTTTCAGCAAAGGCATCTTTTGCGAGAGCTGAGTTTTTTTCACTCAAATTTGGCTTTTCATTTTTATGCTCTTTTTGCTCAGACTTAGCCTCATTTTTCTCATCTTTATGCTTTTTAGGATTTCGCTTTTTATCATTATGATCGTGTTTTTTACTCTGTTTTTTCTCTTCTTTTACACTCTCATTCTCATCACTTTTTTTAGCAAAATTTCTATCATTTTTTGGTTTATGCTGTGGTTTTGGCTGATTTTCTAAATTTGCCTCAATGATCGCTGTCTTTTTAAAAAATCCAAAAATTCCACCACTTGGATGTTGCAAGACCTTTATATCAAGCTCAGTGACCGAGCAGTTAAGCTGCTCGGCTGCCTTTTGAAATGCCTCTTGGAGAGTATTTGCTTCTATTTTCATTGAGCCTTTACCTCCGCAGCTTTTTTATGTTTTTCAAAAAGTTTATTTACAAAGACTTGTTGAACGACTGAACAAACGTTATTTACAAACCAGTAAAGTGTAAGACCTGCTGGGAATGTCACAAAGAAAAATGTAAAGATCAAAGGCAAGAATTTCATAACCTTTTCTTGCATAGGATCGGTAAATGTCGTTGGTGTAAGTTTTTGTTGTAAAAACATCGTTAGACCCATCAAGATAGGTAGTACAAAGTATGGATCCATCACTGAAAGATCGTGTATCCAAAGTATCCAAGGAGCGCCTTTTAGCTCGATCGCATTTAGTAAAACGCGGTAGATCGCAAAAAATACCGGAATTTGAAGCAAGATCGGCAAGCAGCCACCCATCGGGTTTGCGCCATGTTTTTTGTATAGCTCCATCATATGGACTTGCATCTTTTGCTTATCATCTTTATATTTTGTTTGGATCTCTTTTACCTTTGGAGCAAGCTCTTTTAGCTTATTCATCGATAGCATGCCCTTATAAGTAAGCGGGAACAAAACTATCCTTATAACAAGCGTTAGCACAACTATCGCCCAACCCCAGTTGCCAATGTAGTTATGTAAGAAATTTAAGAATGCAAACATCGGCTTTGCTATAAATGTAAACCAACCATACTCGATAACGTCATTTAGCCTCTCATCCATCGAGCTTAAAATTTTATGCTCTTTTGGTCCGATGTAAGCGCCTAGTTTTAGACTATCGTTTGCCTTTACAAAGACGATAGGATTGTTATTTGCATCTTTATCCACAACGGCTTCAAATGGCTTATCAAATGAGTAAAATAGCGCTGTGTAGTATCTATCAGATGCGGCTGCTATAGTTGTGTTTGCATAGTTTTTAACCTCTTTTGCATCGCCATCTTCTATGATATTTAGGCTATCGTCTGTATTTCTAAGCATGACACCATGAACTGTGTAGCTATCTATCGCGATATTTGGTCTAAAGCCAGGAGTGATAAAATAATCAACACTTTTACTTAAATTTACTTCAACCTCATAATGACCATTTGGATAAAATTTGATATTTTTTATGACTGTAACGCCGTCTAAATTTTGAGTAAGTTTTATAGTTTTAGGCTCACTGCTAGCATCTACCTCACTAGCGTCACTACTATATGCAACCTTAAAAGCATCAGTATTTAAAGTGCTATCGTTAAATCTAAGCTCAAGCGGCAGTGGATTTTGTGAAACAAGCTCGATTTTGTTACCATCTTCTGTTTTGTACTTATCTTCGGTGAGATAAAACTTCGCAATCCTGCCTAGCTTATCTATCTTTGCTTCATAGCTTTGACCTTTGATGGTAGCGATTATCTCGTTTGAAGCTAAATTTTCATTTGATTTTGGAGTATCGTTGGCAGAGGCTGGAGCTTTGCTTTGATCCATTGTTTGAGAGATCGTTGTCTGGTTTTGCTCTAGCGGAGCTCTTTTTGGCATAAAAAAATCATATACTATAAAAAATACGATAGACAAAAGTGCTGCAAGAAGCAGTCTTTTTTGCATAGACATCTGTTCCATTTAATTTTTTTCCTTTAATTTATCTAATACTTTTACGACATAAAATTTACTATTTTGACAAGGGATAAACCAGAAATTTACATTTTTGGTATCGCTTTTTTGAAATATAAAACATGAGTTAAATTTTTTGCGGATGATTGGGTAGTTGATACCGCCTTTGAAAAATTGATTGCATCTTAAAATTCGCATAAATGTTGCAAAAAAAGCAGAGAAAAAGCTATTTGTTTGAAATTCCCAAATGGCGTATTGTGAGCAAGTCGGATAGTAGCGACAGCTTTTTGGCAGAAGTATGGAAATATATTTTTGATAAAAAGCGATAAATTTAATCGCAAATTTTTTCATTTTAGACATCCCATTTTTTTTGTAGACCAGCTCAAATTTTTACAAATTTTGTCAAATGAAATTTCTGTAATTCCATTTTTTGCGACCATAATGTAAGTGCCATCTTTTAGCTCATTAGAAATAGAAAAAAAAGCAGCTCTTAAAAGCCTCTTTGCTCTATTTCTAACTACTGCTTTTCCCACTTTTTTGCTAGCAACAACTGCTAATTTTTTTTCAATTGTAGGCTTATAAAAAACTACGCAAGCGTCGCAGTGCCATTTGCTGGCCTCTTTATAAACCTGAGAAAATTCTCTCGAGTCACTTAGTGACTCAAAACCAGCTAAGCAGCCAATCTTTTTCTACCTTTAGCACGTCTAGCGTTGATAACCTTGCGGCCATTTTTAGTTTTCATTCTTAAACGAAAGCCGTGAGTGCGTTTTTTAGGGGTTTTATGAGGTTGATAAGTCCTTTTCATTTCTATCCTTAAAGTTAATATAAAAAGTGGGATTTTATCAAAGCAATACTTAAATTCCTTTGAATAAATCAGTCCGAAAAAACTATAATTTAAACTTTAAGTAAATCAAGTTATAATCCAAAAATGAAATTTCATAAAAATAAAGATCTCTTAGAAAAATTACTTTTTTTAAAAGCGATCGGTTACAATTTTATAGATGAAAATTTTCTTAATTTAAGCAAATATCAAGATTATAACAGCATAGACGAGCTAAATAGTGAGATAAAAAAGTGCTCTCTTTGCTTTTTGAGAAACAGTTCAAAGTGCGTTTCTACTGGCTTTGGTGATAAAAATAGCAAGATAATGTTTGTCTTACTTTGCAAAAAAGATGATTATTTTGAAGGCACAAGTGGTAAAATTTTGCAAAATGCTATAAACAATGGCTTAAATTTAGAAAAAGATAGTATTTATATAAGCTTGCTTTTGCGCTGTGAAATTTCAAATAGTGACGCGAAAAATCCAGCACTAAAGAGCTCGTTTGAGCTTTGTAGGCCATATCTTTTAGAAGAGATAAGACTTATTAAGCCCAAAATAATCATCACTTTAGGAGAGCAAGCTTTCATGCATCTTTATCCAAATTTGCTCTCAAAGGGTGGATTTTCAAGTATAAGAGGAAGCATTTTAAAAGATAATGATAGGTTTATAATGCCAACTTTTTCACCAGAGTGGATCAGCAAAAACCCAAGTTTTGAAGAAAATTTTATAGATGATTTGAAAAAAATCAAGGGAGTGGTATGAAAAGATTTTTTCTTTTTTTAGTTATATTTGTAAGCCTTTTTGCAGCGCAAAATGAAATTTCAGCCGAGATGCAAGACGAGATCACAGAGGCAAAATTTGAAAGCAACATCACTAAAAATCAAAGCCTCTCAAGCATACCACCAGCAAAGATCACTTACATAAATTTAGAGCCAGAATTTTGTGATAGCTCTTGCTTAAATGAGCTTATTAAGAGCGATATGCTAGCTAGTTTTATGGCGAGATTTGAGCCAGCAAAGATAGATGATAAGGCACTTTTAGACCTTTATACTTCGCTTGGCGGAGAGATGTTTTTAAAGCTTGCACAAAGCGAAAAGATAGCAATCATCATCCCTCAAAAGATTATAAAATCATACGCAAATGTCGTATCAAACGCCATCATGAGCTATATCTTAAAGCAAGATGCAAATGTCGAAGTGAAATTTATAAATAGCAGCGACGAGAGTTTGTCTAGTCTTCAAAATGCGCTTCAAAACGCTAGAAACGAAGGTTTTATCTACTTTATAGCAGCCCTTACTCAAAATGGCGCAAACATAGCAAATTCTCTAATCTTGCCAAACGAACTCATCTATATCCCAAGCGTTCATAGCTCTTTTGTGACAGCTCCAAAGCCAAATTTGATCTTTGGTGGAGTTGATTACAAAGCGCAAATTTCAGCCCTGCTTGCTTTTGCTAACGAAAAAATAGTCGCCTTTGACGATGGCAGCGCGCTAGCACAAAAGTTAAATGAGTATGTACGTATGCAAAGTAACGACTACTACGAGAGCTCGATCACTGGCAAAGATATAAATTTAAATGATACTTTAAGTAAAAAGTCTAAATTTGATAACGCAAGCGTCTTTTTAAACATCCCAATCGTAAAAGCTTCTCTTGTGGCAACGCAGATGAGGGGCTTTGAGATAAAGCCTTATGCGCTTTTAAGCACGCAGATAAATTTCTTGCCAAATATCTTTAGCGCTATCACGCAAAGAGATAGGCAAAACCTCTTTGTGGCAAATTCGCTAAATTCGCTTGATGAGAGATTTTTAGGGCTTGGAGATCTTTTTGGAGTTGATTTTAGATACTCACAGATAGGCTACTCAAGTGCCTTGGGAGTGGAGTATATCTATACAAATTTCATAAACAAAAGTGCCAGCAAAATTTTTATAGAGAGAGTTGAGGGCTCACAAGTTTTATATGATGTGAAAATTTATGATACAAAAAGCGATCACTTTAATGAGATAAATTCGCAGGAGCAAAATAGCACAAGCGGAATTTAGCAGTTTTACTTGCTAAAATTTAACCCCATTTATAAAAGCTTTCATGCTCTCATCTATCTTTGCTAACCTGCCATCTTTCATAAAAGCTAGCGTGATAGTCGCTTTAAAGAGCATTTTTTCGGCATCTTTTTCTTCAAATTTATAAATTTCTTGCTCTAAAACAAGGCTTGCCTTTTTAAGCTCTATGAGCTTTGTTTTTACAAAAACCTCATCACCAAGCACAGCTGACGCGAGAAATTTAGCTTCAAGTGCCAAAACGACAAAGTATCCGCTCTCTTTTGTGAAATTTAGCCCAGCTTCAAAAAACGCTTCGCTTCTGGCTCGCTCGCAATATTTAATATAATTTGTATGATAGACAATGCCGCCTGCATCGGTATCTTCGTAATAAATTCTTATCTTCACTGCAAAGCTCCTTTAAATTTTCATTTGCTCTTGCTAGGCTTGACTTTAGCGCCTCTAGTTATCGTAAGTGATTGATCATAAAACAAGGTAAGCACCACCGAAACGCCCACACCAAGCGCTAACGAAACCGTCGTAGTCGTGATAGCATTATCAAAAAATATGATCAAATACTCGTTTTTCTTAGCGATACTTGTCTCATTCAAAAATGAAAAAAGTGCCAAAATGCCTTTATACGCAAAAACTCCTGGCACCATCGGCAAAAGCGCTGGAAATGCGATGATCTCAGCTGGCACCTTTAGCCGTTTGGCAAAGAGCATGCCTAAAATTCCGCTCATAAAAGAGACGATGAGCGTTGCGACACTGATGTTAAAAAATCCCATCTGCATGATCCAAAAGCGGCTAGCATGCGCAAATGCAGCGAGCAAGGCACAAAATATGAGAGTTCTTTTTGGAGGCGAGCTAGCATAGGCAAAGCCAAGTCCAGCCACCGCAGCAAAGCCAGCATCTACAAGCGTTTCACTTAAAAGCTCAAACATTTAATATCTCCGCGCTGCTAAGCGTTAGCGTGATATAGACGCCAACAGCCATGCAAAGTATGAGGATGCCCGTGCTTATGGCTCTACTGATGCCAACAAGGGTGTTGTCGTTTAGGATGTCAAAGACTGAATTTATGAGAAAAACGCCAGGCATCATAAAGAGCACAGACGAGCCTATCGCCACGTCGCTTGTGTGCGTAAGTCCGTAAGATACGCCAAGATAGGCGATAAATGAGACGACAAAGGATGTCAGAACGTATTGGATTTTTAAATTTACACCCATTTTTGCAAGGGCAAATTTAAGAGTGTAGCCAACAAGTGTTGCAAAAAATATGCAAACAACTGAGCCAGCATCGCCTCCAAAAAGTCTGCAAAATGCCGCATTTGCAAGGCTTATCAAGATAAGCGAGCTAGCAAATTTATTCGCACCAACACTCATCACACTATCAAAACTCTCTTTAGCTTCATCTAAGCTCAAGCCCTCATCTAAAATTTGCCAGCTAAGCGATGATAGCTCAGAAATTCTGTTAAAACTCACCTGCCCTAACGGGATCTTTCTCACATAAGTTCGGCGCAGGGAGTTGTCAGCCGAGTCCATCACACTAATGGTAAAATATTTCACGAAAATGGTCACGCTAACGTCGTATCCGTAGTGATTAGCTATGCGGTCGACGCACTTTTCTACGCGCGCAGTGTATGTTCCAGCACTCACCATTGCTGTCGCATATTCGGCTAAAAAATTCGTTAAGATTTGGATATCAGGCTTGGCGTTCATCTTGACTGATCTTAAATTTCACAAAAAACAAAATGAGTTGCAAAACAAGCATCACTTTCATCACATATTCGCTTGCGCTATGCATCTTGACAAACTCCGCTGTCTGCGTAGCCTCTGCGCCAAGGCCCTGAGCCTGCACGATAAATGATGTAAAGATAAAGACAAAGCTTAGCGCTAGGGCCAAGTTTAAAAACGAGAGCATAAATGTGCTAAATTTTAGTGAAAATGCAAGCTTTTTTCTTAGATCAAAGAGCTCGCTAACTGCCACAAATGCGCTTACAAATAGCAAAACATAGTTAAATTTTAAAAATATCTTTGTCATCATCTGCCCGCTCATAAAATGCGTCAGCACCCCCTCGCCTATGATGCTTTGTGGGAAAAATATGACTGGTGCGACCAAAATTCCAAGCGTTAGCTCAGTGCCGATCACCGCTGCTAATAGTAAAAAATAGATACTTTTCAATCTCTCTCCTTTATAGTTTTAATCTCGCGCAAAAGCCCCTGTCAAAGCCCGCTAAGTCCTTGTAAAAAGCGCTTTTATAGCCATTAAATTTTAGCGCCATCTCCATGCTCGCTTTTTGATCATAGCCCATTTCGCAGACGATATTTTTTATGTCGCGATTTCTAGCGATAAGAATGATGTTTTTTAAAATTTCATCTCCGACTTCGCCGCCAAATAGCGCCTCATGCGGCTCGTTTATCACAAATTTATCAAGCTTATAGTCTCGCGCGATATAAGGCGGGTTTGAGACCAAGATGTCGATATCGCCTGAAATTTCATCGATATATGAGCACTTTACAAAGTCGATCTTCTCGCTTACATTAAATTTAAGCGCATTTTTTTTAGCCAAATTTAGAGCCTCTTCATTTATATCGGTGGCTACTATTTTAGCGTTTGTTTTAAGGGCAAGCATGACACTTATTATCCCGCTGCCAGTGCCGATCTCAGCGATCTTTGGCGCTTTATAAGTACCTGCGATCTCTAGCACTTTATCAACTAAAATTTCAGTCTCAGGGCGCGGTATCAAAACGCCACTTTCTACCTCAAACTCCAGCCCATAAAAGCCAGCCTTGCCGGTAATGTACTCAAGCGGTTCGTAGTTTTCATAGCGTTTTACAAGGGCAAAGTAGCCGCTCTCATCAAATTCGCTCTTTTGGTTTAAAAATATCCACTCGATGCTCACACCAAGGTAGCTCATGAGCAAAATTTTAGCCACTCTACTCGAGTTATCACAAAGTGGCTTTAGCCTTAAATTTGCCTCTTTAAGCGCCTCTTCAACTCTCATTTTCTAGCTCATTTATCCGCTCAAAAAGGCTTGGGTGCGAATGATAGACAAATGAGTAAAGCCAGTGCGACTTTGGAAACGCTTTGTTTTCGCTGCCAAGCTTGGTTAGGGCGTTTATCATGTCGGTTTTGTTTGAAATTTCTTTTGAAAACCTATCTGCGCCAAATTCATTTTTACGGCTAAAATATGAGATGATCGGCGAAAAAAGAAAGCTAAAAATAGGCGAGAAAAGCACCAAAAAAATGATGATACTAGCGCCGTTTTGCCCAAGCCCTATCGCCTCGTAAGCGCTTGCGCCAACGTTTCCAAAGATAAAAAATAGACAAAAGAGCATAACCGCACTTAGCGCAATCATTTTTAGGATATCTTTATGCTTAAAGTGCCCAAGCTCGTGACCCAAAACCGCCACGATCTCTTCGGTGCTTAGCTTTTTTATCAGTGTATCAAAAAGCACCACTCGCTTTGTCGCTCCAAGTCCGCCAAAATAGGCGTTTAAGCGGTTGTCACGCTTGCTAGCGTCTATGGTAAAGACGCCACTACTTTTAAAGCCACATTTTTCAAGCAAGCCCTCTATCTTGCCCTTTAACTCGCCATCTTCAAGCGGTGACATCTTGTTAAAAATAGGCGCGATGAGTGTTGGGTATATCAAATTTATAATTAAAGCGACGCCAAAACTTAGCAAAAACGCCCAAAACCACCAAAAATCGCCAAGAAAATTTATACATAAAAGCACGAGCCAGACGAAGGCCGAGCCAAAAACTAGCATAAGAGCCAGCGACTTTATAGTGTCAAGCAAAAATATCTTTGCGTTCATATTTGAAAAGCCAAGCTTTTTATCTTTGACAAAGCTTTCATAGATGCTTAGTGGCAGATCAAGCAGCGACGAGATCAGCAAAAAGCTCATCACAAAGAGGATGTTTTCAGATGTGCTGCCCTCTTTTAGGCAAGCGTCTGAGAGCATTTTTAGCCCAAAGCTTATCCACGCAAAGAAGATAACGGCGTGGTAGATGAGGCTAAAAATTTCAAATTTTTGATTTGTCACGGCTGCAACTGCGGCGTTTTTGTACTCGCTCGCTTCAAGCACGACAGGCTCTTTTTTAGCTTCAGCCCTTACAAAGCCGATCTGTAAATTCGCCAAAAAAAGCTTAATAATCACATAAAAAATATAGATAAATAAAAGTGTATAAAACATATTCTCCCTTAAATTTCATAAAGACTAAAGCAGCCATAGTCCGTTCTAACTGCGAGCTTGCCATCTATAAATTTAGCCTCGCAGCTCTTTACGACATGATCTAGCGTAAATTCCGCCAT
>QFCO01000245.1_pt1 | contig 10507 bp, 11 predicted proteins | sample 5345991 | NCBI WGS metagenome assembly QFCO01 (sample SAMN09062262, study PRJNA434731) | Human gut metagenome, whole genome shotgun sequencing project. | isolation source: stool timepoint D shortread assembly | host: Homo sapiens | collected 2016
ATCGGTAGGGTCTCAGAGCCAAAGAGCGTGGCGGTAAAAAATGCGATGCATATCAAGAAAAAAGAAAAAGTGATGCACATCGTTAGCGACGTCTATGGCAAGTGCGCTAGGGAGCTTAACCTTTTTGACGTGCTAGCTAGCATCTTCCCAGCTGGCACGCTAAGCGGTGCGCCAAAAATCAGAGCGATGCAGATAATTAATGAGCTTGAAATTTTTGAGCGAAATATCTATGGTGGAGGCATTGGATTTTTGCATTTTAATGGCGACGCTCAGGTGGCGATCCTCATCCGCTCAGCTATCTTTGTGCCAGCCAAAAACGGCTTTAGCGACGTCTTTGTCGGAGCTGGAGCTGGCATAGTCTATGACTCAAAGAGCGAGAAAGAGTATGCTGAAATTTGCCACAAACGAGCCAGCGTGGTAAATGTATTTAAAAACAGTGCAAAAGAGGTTTAAATTTACAAATCAGGAGTTTTTATGCCAGGACAAAATTTGATCCTAGCCATAACGATTTTTGTTTTTATATGTGCATGCTTTATGGCATATAGTGGCTACAAAAAGAATTTACAGAAGAAAGATAGATAAACTTAAATTTGCAATGTAGCAAATCAACCCACAAGGGTAAATTTACGTTGTTTGGCTTTAAAAAGAATAACTAATGCCAAGATAAATTTATCCTATCTAATGATCCTATTTTTGTAGGTGCGCTAAACGTTGGTAAGATGAAATTTTGCTTTGATGATCGCATCCAAACAAATGTGGTGGCAAATTTTACGCTGATTTATGAGTATGAAAAAATACACATCAAAAATGGCGAGCGTCTGGGAATTTCGAGCTTGGCTCAACTGTTGTCATACTTAGTGAAAAAGATGCGACCTAGTACAATCTCTTTGAAAACAAAGAGCTTAAATTTACTGAAGCGATAGGACTTATAAAATAATACTCTAAGCATATGTGTAAATTTTTATATATCCATTATAATATGAATTATAGTCTTCAAAATATTATAGGTATGAAGGCTTGTAAAAGATGATGAGCGTATTATTTTATCTACCAAAATTTCTCTAGGATTAAGATTTGATTGGTTTATCTGTAAGCTGGTATTTGTTTTTACTAAGTTGATAGCTTTTACATCATTTAAATATATTAATAAGATATAAGATTACGACTTATCGTATTTTTTAAAACTTGTTATAAAAAATTTAAATGTGCCGCAACCCAAGGCTTAAATATTTTATCTATAAATTTTAGCTATTTAGCCCAAAAAGGGCTAAATTTAGACATTAAACCTAAAGTGCATCACGTCGCCATCTTGCACGATGTAGTCTTTGCCCTCAAGTCTCATCTTGCCAGCCTCTTTGGCTCCGTTTTCGCCACCATGTGCGATGTAGTCATCATAGCTTATCACTTCAGCTCTGATAAAGCCCCTCTCAAAGTCGTTGTGAATGACGCTTGCTGCTTTTGGCGCTTTCCAGCCCTTTGTGATCGTCCAAGCCCTTACTTCCACGACGCCAGCGGTGAAATAGCTTATCAAATTTAGCTTAGCAAAAGACGTTTTGATGATCTTTTCAAGGCCGCTCTCACTCGTGCCAAGAGATGCCAAAAACTCGTGAGCTTCCTCGTCGCTTAGACCAATTAGCTCCTCTTCTACTTTGGCGCAAAGCTTGATCACCTCGTGGTCTGAGGCCTTAGCGTACTCTTTTAGCGCTTTTACGAATTTATTATCTTCGCTAAGTCCTTCTTCATCAACATTTGCGCCATAAACTACCTCTTTTGCACTTAGAAGTCTTAGCTCTTTGTTTAGCGCCAAAAATGCCTCGCTATCTCTTTGCTCAAAGCTACTTGCACTTTTGCCTTCATTTAGGTGAGCAAGGAGTAAATTTGCTATCTCAAGCGCCTCTTTAGCACCTTTTGCGTTTGCTTTTGCCTCTCTTGTGAGCTTTTCTATCTTTTTATTTAACTGCTCGATGTCAGCTAGTATCAGCTCAGTTTGGATGATCTCGATGTCTCTTACTGGATCGACGCTACCCTCGACATGGGTGATGTTTTCATCTTCAAAGCAGCGAACGATGTGTAAGATAAGCTCGGTTTCTCTGATATTTGATAAAAATTTATTGCCAAGTCCCTCGCCAGAGCTAGCCCCTTTTACAAGACCTGCGATATCGACAAATTCGATGGTTGAGTATTGAATTTTATTAGGACTAACTATCTTTGCAAGCTCGTTTAGGCGCTTATCAGGCACTGGTACGATGGCTTTATTGGGCTCGATGGTGCAAAACGGATAGTTCGCACTTTCTGCGTTTTGCGCCTTTGTAAGTGCGTTAAATGTTGTTGATTTGCCCACATTTGGTAGGCCTACTATTCCAACTGAAAGTCCCATCAATTCTCCTTGCTAAGTGCTTGTAAAAAGTATAAATTCATCCTAACACCCACTCCACTCGCACCTGCTTGGTTGTATCCCCAAGCCTTTTCGCGGTATGCTGGACCTGCGATATCAAGGTGTAGCCACTTATCTTTATACTCATCTTTGATAAATTTGGCTAGAAACATGCCAGCTGTGATCGCGCCGCCATATCTGCTTGAGGCGCAGTTGCTAACGTCTGCGATCTGGCTTTTGATAAGCTCGCTAAGATAAGGGTTAAAATCAAGTGTAGTCGCTAGCTCGCCGCTATCTTTTATCTTGTTTTTAAACTCGTTTTTTAGGCTCTCGCTGTTGCCCATGATGCCTGTTGTGTATTCTCCAAGCCCCACGACGCAAGCGCCAGTTAAGGTTGCCATGTCGATTAAGATGTCTGGCTTAAAGTCTTGTGCATAGCTTAGGCAATCAGCCAAGACCAAACGTCCCTCTGCGTCGGTGTTTCTAACCTCTATGCTAACGCCGCTTCTTGAAATTAGCACGTCGTCTGGCTTATAGGCGTTGCCACCGATCATATTTTCGGTTGCGCCTAAAATGGCGTGAATTTCAAATGGTAAATTTAGCTCCGCTGCACCTTTTATGATGCCAAGAGCTGCTGCTGCGCCGCTTTTGTCTGATTTCATAGTGAGCATATAATCAGCAGGCTTTAAGCTAAGGCCACCGCTATCGTATGTTAGGCCTTTGCCGACAAAAATGATGCGTTTTTTAGACTTTTTAGGCTTATAGGTTAGGTGGATGAGCCTTGGTTTATGCACGCTTGCGCGATTTACCGCCAAAAATGCGTTCATATTCTCTTTAGCTAGAAATTTCTCGTCATAGACCTCGCACTTTATGCTGGCGATGTTTTTGGCTAAATTTAAAGCATCTTGCGCCATCTTTTGCGGTGTGTAAATTTCTGGGATTTCATTTACGATATCTTTTGTGAAATTTGTAGCGCTTGCTATTATCTCCGCCTCTTTAAAGCCCTCGTTTGCTGCCTTTAGATCGACCTTTTTGCCAGCAAATTCTTCAGTTGAAAAGATGATCTCTTTTAGGGTGTATTTATCTTTTTTCTCTTTATATTTGTTAAATTCGTAGCTTCCAAGTAAAAAGCCCTCAGCTAGCGCTTCAAAGCTTAGTTTTTGGCACTCTGCGACGTAAGAAGCTAGCTTTATGCTCTTAATGTTTAGTGACTTTAGTGCGTTATAAGCTTTAGCGGCTGCAACCCTAAGCTCGTCAAGATCAAGCTTAGAAAGTGGCACGTAAGCCCTCTTTGCCTCGCTTAGGATGAGAATGCTATCGCCTTTGTAATTGTTAAATTTAATAGCCTCTTTATCGCCTATAAATTTATGTTTTAACTCCTTATCTACTACGAAAATTAGTTCAATATCAGCTTTTATATCTTTTAATTTTTTATCAACTATTTGAAACTGCATGTCTTCTATCTCTCCTTTCGTTTAAAATTTTATTTTCGATGCGCTTAAATGTATAGATCAAAAGCCCCATAAATATGGCAACCACTGGGATAGCGACATACCAGTGCTCTTTTGCCTTTTGAAGCAGCACCAATATATGCTTGCCAAGTATCCAAGCAGGTATGGTGGTGATCGCCGCCCAGCACCAAGCGCTGATTAAATTTATAAAGGCGTATTTTTTAGCGTCATAGCCGGTAAGCCCTATGCAAAGCGGTATGATGACACGAAAGCCATACATATAGCGTTGTAAAAAGATGATCGGCCAGCCGTATTTTTTCAGCATTATATGCGCCACTGCAAATTTTCTCCGCTGCGTGTGAAGCCTTTTTGCGATGTATTTTTTATTGTAACGGCCAAGGTAGAAGTAAATTTGATCTCCCACAAAGCCTCCAAGTCCAGCCACAAAGATAGCAAGCGCGATGTGCATGTGCGTGGTGTGAGCGAGAATTCCAGCCATTATTAAGGCCATCTCGCCCTCCATGATACACCAGACAAAAAGTATGATGTAGCCGTACTCTTTAAGCAGTTCTATAAAAAACTCTTCCATTCTAAACCTCTAAAACGCTGTAAATTTTAGTAAGCGACTTTAGCTTTTCGCTACCTTTCAGATCGACTAGATCTATGAGAAAGCACGCTTCTACGCAGGTTGCGTTAGTTTGATTGATAAGCTCAACTGAAGCCTTTGCAGTGCCTCCAGTCGCGATGAGATCATCCATCAAAAGCACTCTTGCACCCGCTTTTTCTCCAAAAGCATCGATGTGAATTTGCACTTCATCGACGCCGTACTCTAGGCTATACTTTTGAGAAAGCGTGATAAAAGGCAGTTTTTTTGGCTTGCGAATAGGTACAAAAGGCAGCCTTAATCTTGCTGCAAGCGCCGCGCCAAAGATAAAGCCACGAGACTCGATGCCAGCGATGTAATCAATCTTTGCGTCCTCATATCTAGCCACCAAATGATCTATCAAAAAGTTAAATGCCTCTTTGTTATTTAGTAGCGTCGTGATGTCACGAAAGACTATGCCAGGCTTTGGAAAATCGTTTATGCAGCGAATAGAGTTTAGTAAAAATTCTTTGCCTTTTTGATCTAAAATTTTCATAAATTTCCTTAAATTTGAGGTTATAGTAGCGCTTCTATCTTGCCTTCAAGCTCGCGGATGCGTTGTCTTAGCTTGTCGTTTTCTAGGCGGTACTGTGAATTTCTTGTGCGAAGTGAGGTTACGTCGTTTTTGGTTTTGTTTAGCTCGTCTGTCAAGATGTCGATGTTGCCTAGACTTCGTTGGAGTTGGATCTGAAATTTTCTTATGACGACCTCGGTATCTTGGAGGTTATTTTTCATAAAATCTTTTGTCGCACGCTCTTTTTTGAGAAGCGTTTTGAAGTAAAAAACCATGACGGTTAGGTAGATCGCAGCACAAACAAGAGCGGTAAAAACGATCCACTCGCCTATCATTTGCCTGCCTCAAGCTCGATTTTTTCGACTCTTCTTTCGTGTCTGCCACCTGCAAACTCAGTCTTTAAAAAGGCTTCAGCCGCTGATATAGCCACGCCTGCACCGATAACTCTTGCGCCAAAAGCGATGACATTTGCGTCGTTGTGCTCTCTGGCAAGCCTTGCGGTAAATTCATCGTGGCAAAGGGCGCATCTTACGTTTTCATGCCTGTTTGCGGCGATCGAGATGCCTATGCCTGTGCCACAAACTAGCACGCCGTAGCAGTTAGGCTCAAGCTTGCTCGCTAACAAATGCGCATAATCAGGGTAATCAACGCTATTTTTATCGTTTGTACCAAGATCAACCACTTCGTATCCAAGCCCTTTAATAGCCTCTTTAAGCTCGTTTTTTAGCTCAAAACCAGCGTGATCGCTAGCTAAGAAAACTTTGTCTATCTTCATGAAAAGTCCGTTAAATTTTTTGTTGATTATAGTCAAAGTTGCATTAAAATAAAATTTTACTCTCAGCCAAAATGAAGCTATAATTTACCAAAAATTTAAAGGAGAAAATGTGAAAAAAGCGCTCTTTTTAGTGGCTTCTACGCTAGCCTTTGCAAATGAAAATCTAATAGAGATCTACACAGATCAAACCATCATCACTCAAAAATTTAGCGACGCAAATAGCTCTTTTAGCGCCTTTGTGCCAGAGGGTGTGCAGAGTGAGAACATCACTATAAATGGGGATTGTGACGCGAATGCTTATCTAAAAAAGATCAGCGAAGAAAATAGTCCAAGTTACATAAAATGGAAGCAAGAAGTTGCAAATTTAAACAATAAGCTTGAGGCGCTAAATGCAAGAGGCAGGTTTATAGAACAAGCTTTGGTAGGAGAAGATAAAAGTAACGACGTGACAAAAAGAGCTGATGAGTTTTATAAATTTAGCCTAGAAAATATCGAGAAAATTTCAGCTGCTAAAAGTGAGCTTGAAGCGCTTAAAGAAAATGAGCCAAAGAGCGAGATGGCTGGATTTTTGCAGCTTGATATGAAATTTACTTGCGACCCAAAAGAGGCGATGCTTTCATATATGGATGATGAGGCGCCAAAGACGCTAAATGAAATTTATGCAGATACAAAAAACAAAAATATCTTAATAAAACAAGAAATTTTGCTCACCAACCCATTTGCCAGCGATGTTAAAAATTTAAAGCTCGCTATCTATCCGACCAGATACCAAAAGGCGCTTGCTCCAAGCAAGTTTTACCCTTGGTATGAGGAGAGCGAGGCGGAGGCTGATGGTTACGACGTTTCAAAAAATATGCTAAGAGCTGCGAAAGTCACTGCTGAGGTCGCTGATATGCGTGTGCAAAGAGATGAAAATGAGTTTGCCAAAATTTGGAAGATAGATGGGATAAATTTAGCAAAAGGCGAGAGCAAATATATAACTTACGACACGCAAAAAATGGATGCAAATTTTAGCGTTTTTGCTGATTTTTACGGCTCACTAAAGGCATATAACGTAGCTAGCTTTAAGCTAAATGATGATCTAACGCCAGCTAAAACGCAGTTTTACGTTAATGGTGTGAGTGTTGGCAGTCCAAGCGAGTTTGAGATGAAAGCTAAAGATGAGCCCACTCAGCTATTTTTGGGGCAAAACGAGCTAATCGAGCTTAAAAAAGAGCGCTTAAATAAATTTAAAAAGAGCTCGCTTCTTGGCAAAGAGCGCATAAGCGAAGAGGGCTATGAGATAAGTGTCAAAAATAATTCAAGTAAAAGTGTCGATGTCACTTTGGTGGAGCGTGTGCCAGTATCTGCCGACGAGGCGGTAAAGGTCGAGATAAAGGGCTTTGATAAAAAAGATATCAGCAAAGATGGCAAGGTGGAGCTTAAATTTAGCCTTGCACCAAAAGAGGAATTTAAAAAAGAGTACTCTTATAAGATCACAAAGCCAAAAATTTAGAGCAAATTTGCTCTAAATTTAGCCATTTATAAAGGAGCTTGCGATATCTAAAACGTATCTTGTCGGATAAAAGATAGTATCTTTTAAAGGCGAGACGAGGATGATGATAAGGATGACAAAGCCGTATCGCGAGATGCCCTCAAGCTTTTCAGCCAGTGCGTGAAAGCCAAAATTTCTAAGCGCATACTCGAGCGCGTGAAAGCCATCAAGTGGCGGGATCGGATAGAGGTTGAAGATGGCTAGCATCAAATTTAAAAGCGCAAGCGTAAATAAAAACTGAAGTAAAATTTCAAAGGTTTCTATATTTAATAAAGCCTTTAGCACAAAAAGCGACAAGATGCCTAAGATGACGTTGTAGCAGATGCCAGCTAGACTTACGTAGATAGCTGCCTTGTAGCCGCCATTTCGCACGACTGTGTAGGTATTTACAGGCACTGGTTTTGCCCAGCCAAACATCATACCAGTGCTTAGGTAAAGTACCAGCGGTACGACGATAGTGCCAACTGGGTCGATGTGTTTTATAGGATTTACGCTAAGCCTGCCAAGGTTTTTTGCAGTGTTGTCGCCAAATTTATAAGCGACATATCCGTGAGCGATCTCGTGACCGACGATAGCGATTATTAAAGAGATGACGATAGTGGCGACTTTAACTATATCTATGTTATCAATGAAGCCCATCTACTTCGCCTTCTTTTAGAGCTTTGTTAGTGAAAAATTCGTCATTTTCTATCGTATCTACAAAGCGTCCGATACGCTCCCAGCGCACATTGTAGTTATTGTCCCAGCTAAAATATATAAACCAAGGCTCTCCGACTATGTCCTTGTAAGTCACGCTTCCCCAAAAACGGCTATCATTTGAGTGATCGCGGTTGTCACCTATCATGAAGTACTCATCCTTTGGCACTTTTACGTAAAATGCGTTAAAGTTAAAATTTGGATTTTGCGGTAGTGAGCTAATGAGCGCTGGCTTCATAAAAACACTATCTTTGTTTGTATTTAGCATGAAAATCATCTGCTCAAATAAATTTACATTTTCATCGTAGTGGATGCCGCTAAATCTATATGGCTCTTTTATGAAAAGCTTACCATCAAGCTCGGCTATATCGTTACATGAGTAGCCAAATTTACTCTCTTTACCATTTAAATTTTCACGGCAGTTTGCCTTTATAAAATCATCTCCCTCTTTTGGACGCAAATACAAGGCTTTTTCGGTAAATACTATCTCATCTTCGCTCGTAGCAAAGCAGCGTTTTACAAAGTGGGTCTTTTCATCTTTTGGATAACGAAAGACGACTATATCGCCTCTTGCCGGACCATCACCTGTTATAAGATGTCCATTGTCATTTAGCTCGGGTAAAATTTTTACCTCAAGCCATGGAATTCTTGGTGTTGGTATGCCATAAACAAATTTTTTTGCAAATAAAAAATCACCAACCAAAAGCGTATTTTTCATCGAACCAGACGGGATCACAAAGGCTTGAGCTACAAAGAAAATGACAAGCAAAACGATGATAACCGTGCCTGTCCAGCTCGAGCAAAAGTCATAAAATTTAGTAAAAGCTCTCTTCATTATCTCACTCTTTAATTTTTAGCTATCTTTGCTTGTGCAGCAAGGATTGTGTTGTTTAAAAGCATGGCTATGGTCATCGGACCAACGCCGCCAGGAACAGGCGTGATATATGAGCATTTTGGTGCGACCTCGTCAAAATCCACATCGCCCACAAGCGTGCCATCATCAAGTCTGTTTATGCCCACATCAACGACTACTGCGCCATCTTTTACCATATCAGCCTTTAAGAAAAATGGCTTGCCAATGGCTGCAACGATGAGGTCAGCATTTTTGCAAATTTCTTTTAAATTTTTAGTCTTGCTGTGCGTCACAGTAACCGTTGCAGATGCATTTAGGAGTAAATTTGCCATAGGTTTGCCAACGATGTTGCTTCTGCCGATCACCACTGCATTTAGCCCAGCCACTTCTATGCCATACTCTTTTAAAATCTCCATCACGCCAAGTGGTGTGCAAGGCACGAAGCCATCAAGTCCGCTAACAAGTTTGCCAACATTTACAGCGTGAAAGCCATCTACATCTTTTCGTGGATCGATCGCTGCGAGCACGACGTTTGTATCGATGTGCTTTGGTAGTGGCAATTGAACCAAGATGCCATGGATGCTATCGTCTAAATTTAGCACGTTTATAAGCGCAAGTAGCTCGTTTTGGGTTGTATTTTCACTTAGACGGTGAGCCACGCTTTTTATGCCGTATTCGTTGCAGGCTTTCTCTTTGGCTCTAACGTATGTTTGAGATGCCTTATCTTCGCCGACCAAAACGACGGCTAAGGTTGGCTCGACACCAAATTTCTTTAGCTCATCAGCTCTTACTTTTACGCTTTCTTTGACCTTTAAAGATACGGCTTTTCCGTCTAAAATTTTCATATTCGATCCTTACTTAAAAGCTTTTTTAATCACAAGGGTGGTATCATACCTAAAAATAAATTAAATTTTTAAAAGAGAGGTTTATGAGGTCTGTTTTTTTGATTTTGCTTTTTTGCGTGGCGATTTTTGGTGCTGATTTTATCACAAAGACCGAGTACGCCAAGATGCTCTATCTAAATCCACGTGGCATAGGCTGTGATAAATGTCACGGCGCAAAGGGCGAGGGCAGCCTAATCTCTAAATATAAGCACTTTGACAAAAAAGCAAACAAAACGGTCGATGACGAGCTTAGAGCGCCAAAGATAAATGATATAGATTTTGAAAGCTTTAAAGCAGCTCTTACAAAGCCAAAGGGCGTCATGCCAAGCTACTTTTTGACAGATGAGGAGACGACAATCCTTTATGAATACATCACAAATCAGATGAAACCTACTGCAAAATCGGCAAAAGTAGCACCTAAAAATTTAGCTAAGCCAGCCACGCCTGCTGCTACGCAAAAACAGCCAGAACCTGCCAAAGCTGCCCCAAGCGCACAAACTGCAGAGCCAGCCGCCGCGCAGGCACCAAAGACACCAGCAAAGCCAGCAACAAATCAAAAAGATAATCAAAAGACAAATTTAAAAACACAAAATCAAAAGGATAAAAAATGACAAATAAAGAGGCATTTAGTGAAGCTAAAAAATATATCCCAGGTGGCGTAAATTCGCCTGTTCGTGCATTTGGCAGCGTTGGAGGCGAGCCTGTGATGATAGATCATGCTAGGGGTGCTTATCTATACGACGTCGAGGGCAAAAAGTACCTTGACTTCATCCAAAGCTGGGG
>QFCO01000251.1_pt1 | contig 10377 bp, 10 predicted proteins | sample 5345991 | NCBI WGS metagenome assembly QFCO01 (sample SAMN09062262, study PRJNA434731) | Human gut metagenome, whole genome shotgun sequencing project. | isolation source: stool timepoint D shortread assembly | host: Homo sapiens | collected 2016
CAGATGAAGAGGCTATAAAAGAGCTAAAAGAGTGCGAATTTTTAATAGCCTGTGACGTGGATAATCCACTTTACGGACAAAAGGGCGCTGCCTACGTCTATGCCCCACAAAAGGGTGCAAATGGTCGTATGGTAAAACAGCTTGATGATGGACTAAAGCACTTTGCAAGCCTTGTAAAAGAGAAAAATGGCACTAAATTTCACACGCAAAAGGGCGCTGGAGCAGCTGGCGGACTTGGCTTTGCTTTTGTCGCTTTTTTGGGCGCAAAGCTTAGGCCTGGCATCGAGATCATCACGCAGACAATAGCGCTTGAAGATGAGATAAAAAAGGCCGATCTTGTCATCACTGGTGAGGGTCGTATGGACTTTCAAAGCACCATGGGCAAGACCCCAACAGGCGTGGCAAAGCTAGCTAAGAGGCATCATAAGCCAGTCATCGCGCTTGCTGGAAGTGTGCAAAGGTGTGCCAAAGACTGCCATAAGCACGGCATCGACGCATATTTTTGCATACTAAATGAGCCAATGAGTCTTGAAGAAGCCATGCGAAAAGATAATGCCCTTAGAAATTTAAAGATGACCGCCGAGCAAGTCATCCGCCTTTATATGCTAAACCACAAAGCATAAATTTAAAAAAGATAGAAGCTAAATTTCTATCTTTTTCTCCTCAAAATTTAACTTCAAATTTTACTCACAAAGTGCTACAAAAATTCTCAAAATTTAATACATTTTGCAAAAAGATAAAATAAACTTTAGAAAAAAAATTTACTATGTTAAAATAAGAAAAACTTCTAAAAAGAAAGGAGAATTTCTTATGCAACAGACCCTAAACTCTCGTCGCAGTTTCATCACAGCTGCAGGACTGTTTTTCGCTACGACTGCACTAAAGGCAGCACCAAAGGACTTTAGTGGTAGTGGCGTTCGCTACGGCATGGCGATAGATCTAACAAGATGTGTTGGCTGTCAGTCATGTACTATGAGCTGTATGTTGGAAAACGACGTTCAGCCAGGTGCTTTTAGGACCATCGTTTCTGAGTACGAGGCAAAGGATAAAAGCGGTAAAATGGCGGTCATTGCGTCACTTCCAAGACTTTGCAATCACTGCAACAAACCAGCCTGTATCGACGTTTGTCCAACAGGAGCAAGCTATCAAAGAAGCAACGGCATCGTAAAGATCGACACAAAAGAGTGCATAGGCTGTGCGCTTTGTGTGGAGGCCTGTCCATATCACGCAAGATATCTTAGCTTGCATACCTACAAGGCCGATAAATGCACCTTCTGCGACCATAGACTAAGAGCGGGACTTCAGCCAGCATGCGTAGAGAGCTGTGTGGGCGGTAGCCGTATAATAGGCGATCTTAACGATCCTAACTCAAATATCAGAAAATTTCTAGCCACACACGAGACTATGGTCATAGATAGCCCTAAAAATACAAATCCACAGGTGTTCTACCACGGCGTTAGCGAAATTTTGGCTAAAAACGATAAGAAACTCGAGCTTGATAATGGATACAAAAAGGTTATCAGCTGGAGCGAAGAGATAGCACAGTAAAAGGAGATAAGCAATGCAAAGAAGAGAATTTTTAAAAAGATCAGCCGTACTCTCAACACTAACTGCAAGCGCTGTGCTAGCAGATGGCGAAAAAGACGACTACAAACCGCAGTCAAACTCGCTAGAGCCTGAATTTAGCGTAAAAGATGGCAAAATTTCACTCAACGACGGACATAGCGTTGTCTTTTCTATGTGTCACGGCTGTACAACGAAGTGTGGCATAAGACTTCACGTAGATGATAAAAACGACCGAGTTTTAAGATGTAGCGGCAACCCATACCACCCACTCTCAAACATACACTGGGCAAATTTTGACACATCGATAAACGACGCTTTGCTTGCCACAACACTAAGCGGCGAAGATGAAAAGCGAGCCACGGTTTGCGCTAGAGGAGCGATATTGCCCGAGATGATAGACTCGCCTGCAAGGATACTAACTCCACTAAAAAGAGTTGGCAAAAGGGGCGAGGGCAAGTGGGAGAGCATAAGTTTTGAACAGTTAGTAGAAGAGGTCGTAGAGGGTGGAGATCTCTTTGGCGAGGGGCACGTGGATGGGCTAAGAGCGATATATAGTGACGAGCTAATAGACAGCGAAAATCCAGAATACGGCACCAAACGCAATCAATTTTTAAGCTTTTACCTATATGACGGACGCTCAGACATCGTTGATCGCTTTGTCAAAAAGTCATTTGGCACTATCAATCACTACTCACACGGCGGAATTTGCGGTGGTGGCTTTAGGGTCGGTGGTAAGATCACGCACAACTCAAAGGGCTTTGCGCACACAAAACCAGACTATGAAAACTCTAAATTTGTTATCTACTGGGGCACTTCGCCGTCAAATGGTGGCAACCCTTTCCAAAAACAGGCAAAAATGCTCTCTTACGCAAGAGGCACAAGAGATGACTTTAGCTACGCAGTGGTAGACCCAAGCGTTACAAATGCTGTAAAATACGCCTCTTCAGACAGAGGCCGCTGGATAGCGATAAAGCCAGGCACCGACTCAGCTTTAGCCATGGCGATGATACGCTGGATCATAGAAAATGAAAAATACGCTACAAACTACCTTATCCAGCCAAATTTAGACCAAGCAAAACTTGCAGGCGAGATACACTGGTGCAACGCCACACATCTGGTCATCACCGAAAAAGGCCACAAAGACTACGGTAAATTTGCACTTATTGATAACGAGTGGCAGGTCTGCTCGCAAGATGGCAAGATACAAAGCTACAAGGTAAATGAACCAGCCAAGCTCTACTACAAAGGCAAAATTTTAATAGACGGCAAAAAAGTTGAGGTAAAAAGCTCAATGCAGCTTTTAAAAGAGTCAGCTTATAAGCACAGCTTAGATGAGTACTCAAAAATTTGCGGTGTTAGCGTTGAAGATATCATCTGGCTTTGCGAAAATTTCACCAAAAATGGCAGACAGGTGAGCACAAACGTGCATGGCGGTATGATGCATACGCAAGCTGGTATGACTACTTATGCGATCCTTTGTCTAAATACGCTAATGGGCACTTATGGCTATAAAGGCGGCAACGTCAATGCAAGTGCCGGCACACACGAGTTTTTAAAGGGCAGATATGACCTTGAGAGCTTTGAGGGTGCTTATAAGCCAAATGGTCTAAATTTATCAAGATCAGGCAAATACTACGAAACGAGATCTGAGTATAAGCGCAAAGTAGCAGCTGGCGGCAGCGGCTATCCATCAACTCAGCCATGGTATCCTATCTCTATGCCACTTATAAATGAAACGCTCACGAGCCACAAGGCTGGCTATCCATACAAAGTAAAAGTTTTCATAAACTACATGGCAAACGTACTTTACGGCCAAGCAGGACTTGAAAGAGCGGTTTTAGACGCACTAAAAGATAGTAAAAATTTACCACTTTTTGTGGGTATCGACGCCTTTATGAACGAGACAAACGCCTATGCTGACTACATTGTGCCAGACGGGGTAAATTTAGAAAACTGGGCACTTCCAAACTCTCTTTGGGGAACGATCGCTAAAACTTCAGTCGTGCGCTATCCAGCCGTTGGCTCAAAGCAAGCAAAGGATAAAAACGGCGGCGTGATCGACGTTGAGGCATTTTATATAGCCGTGGCAAAGAGGCTTGGACTAAAAGGCTTTGGCAAAAATGCCTTCAAAGATAAAGACGGAAATTTCATGGACCTTGATGTAAAAGAGCAGTATTATGCGGCTGCACTAGCAAATTTAGCCTTTGACGGCGAGGGTGTGAAAGATATAAGCGACGAGGACAAAAAGCTTAGTAAGATATCAAGAGTGATGACAAAGCTTGATCCTTATCTAAAAGACGAAGAGAAGCCAAAAGTAGCGCACGTGCTAGCAAAAGGCGGCAGATATGATAGCTACGAGAGCGCATACAAGGGCGATAAAGCAACCGTAAAAGTGCCAGCGCCTACGCCAGCTTCGATCTACTATGAGCCACTTGGCGGACACAGACACTCGGTAACGGGCGAATATATGCCAGGAGTGCCAAGTCTGATGTTGCTCTGAGTTGAAATACACAGTAAGCTCAAGAAAGTCAAATATCCAGCACTTCTACACATTTGTTAGCCCAAGGCTAAGAGCTGTCCATCCTAGCAACTTCATAAGGATGGCGCCAGATGTAGCGAGCGAGCAGGGCATTCGCTCAGGCGATAAGGTCAAAGTGACTACGCCTTATGGTGCGCAAGTTGGCGAGGCGTTTGTAACTGACGGCGTTGCTAGCGGAGTTATCAGCATAGAGCATGGATTTGGCCATGATGAGTTTGGCATAAGAACGCACATCGTCGATGGAAAGCCAGCTTTTGGGATAGCAAATTTAGAAAAAGGGGTCAATCACAACAAACTTGGACTTCTTGATCCAAAAAGAAATGGCGAATTTAGCCTAAATGACTGGCTGGTTGGTACTTGCGCTAGACAAGCACTTCCTGCAAAGATAAGAAAGATAGGCTAGTTTGATAAATTTGGCGAGCAGAGTAAAATTTGCTTGCCAAATTCATTTTCATGCAGTTTTTTGCTATTGTGGCGTAAATTTATATGCAGTGCAAGCTTTTAGGCTACTTGCAAGCTAAAAATTCTCACATATTTATAGGGCTTCATAGTTAAATTTAATGTTTTAAATTTGCTGGGTTAAATTTAATATCATCTGAAGCGTGCTAGCTGCTCCTTCAAGCAGCGTTTTAAATTTGTATGGGTTAAATTAATATAGCTAGTTTGCTCTATCTTTAAGCGCTCTAGTTTGCCAAGTCCTCAGCTACTTTTGCAGCGAGCTTTAGCTTGTCACTATCAAAGTGCGTGTAAATTCACGAGGTATTTAAGCTAGCGTGCCTAAAAGCTTTTTGCACTAGTTTAAGCCTTTTTGGTTACGACCAAGAGAAATTAAAAATATCAGGCTTAAATTTAAATATAAAAACTATAAAAGCTTAAGCACATATCCATTTTCAGCGGTTTCAAGCTTATATTTATGCATCTTGTCAAGCTCTAAAACCACTCTGAAATACTTATCGTGCCAGCCGATTATGACGTTTTTAAATGTCTCATTTTCAAGCTTTAAATTTCTAGTTTTAAAGCTTCTTGGAGGTTTTGCAAAGTCAAGTACGATCTTGTTTTTTTCATATGCAAAGTGTTTTAAATTTTTAGCTTTTGTGATGATATTTAGCTCTTTTTCATGCGCTAAAAAGCTGATAAACCCTAAAAATTTAACCTCTTTTTCGCTGCTTTTTGCCTCTTGAACAGGCTTTGTGGTAGGCTCAATTTTTACTTCGACTACCTTTTGCTCAGGTTTAGCTGGCTCTTTTGCTTTTTTTGTGCCAAGGTCGATCACCACGACGTTTGGAGTTGGCACGTCTGAGGTTTTATTTCTATCTTTGTTTAAAATTTTAGTCTCATTTTTTTCTATTATAACTGGCGTGCTAACCTTTTGAGCTGGCACCTCTGCCATCGTGACAGAAACGTCTAGCTTTTTGGCTGCGACTGGTTCTGGATTTTTCATCTTGCTTAGGGCAAATTCATCGTTCCAGTCGATAGTTTTGTTTATGTCAGTTAGTCTTTTTTCTTTTATGCTGCCGTCATTTGCTCTATATCTTATGGTGACATCAAGCAAAAGCATCGCATCGCTTGGAAATTTAAACGAGAGCGAGTTGAAGCTGTCATATTTTTCTACGACGTTTGTCGTCATAACGCTTGTGTTTAGCTCGCTAATAGGCATAAATGGGTTTTCTCTGGCGCATAAGCTCGCAGTCAAGATAGATAAAACTAACCAAATTTTCTTCATCGTTCCTACTTTTTATTAGAGTCTGGCTCAAGGCCTTGTAGTTCAAAATAGTCTTTTTGCAGACGTGCATTCATCTTTTTTAAAATTTCCACGTCTTCGCTAAGCCTCTCTTTTTTGCTCTGAAGGCTTAGCATCACGTCAAGTGAGCGTTTGCCAAACATCATGTTGCCAACGTAAAAGGCAAACATAGCCACGCAAATGGTGGCTATGACGTAGCGTAATGTCGGCCGAACAAATTTTATGATTTTATGAAATATGCCATCTTCTTTGCCATATTCATCTAAAATTTCGCTCAAATATTATCCCCTAAAAACTCACCCGCCTCAAGCTCGATCTCGAGCAAGCGGTTGTATTTCGCGTTGCGTTCGCTTCTTGAAGTAGCACCCGTCTTTATCTCGCCAGTGTTTAGAGCGACTGCGAAGTCAGCGATAAACGCATCTTCGCTCTCGCCGCTTCTGTGGCTCATTATGCAGCGGTAGCCGTTTCTTTGAGCAAGGCGGACAGTCTGCATAGTTTGCGTGACTGAGCCTATTTGATTTGGTTTGATTAAGATCGCATTTGCGATATTTTTCTCGATGCCTTCGCGTAAAATTTTCTCATTTGTGACAAAAAGATCGTCGCCAACTAGCTGCACCTTGCTGCCAAGCCTTTTTGTAAGCTCAGCCCAGCCGCTCCAGTCATCCTCGCTAAGGCCATCTTCGATAGAGAATATCGGATATTTTTCACAAAGTTTTTCGTAGTAGCTAATAAGCTCGGCGCTGCTAAATTTCTTGCCTTCAAGCTCGTATTTGCCGTCTTTGTAAAGCTCGCTTGAAGCGACGTCAAGGGCTAGCTTTATCTGGCTGCCTAGCTCATATCCAGCCTCTTTTACAGCTTGTGATATGAGCTTTAGCGGCTCTTCGTTGTCTTTTAAATTTGGAGCAAAGCCGCCCTCGTCGCCGACAGCAGTGCTGTGTCCAGCTGCGTTTAGGATAGATTTTAGCTTGTGATAAATTTCAGTCGCAGCTCTTAGCGCCTCGCTAAATGTATAAATTCTTGAAAATCAACGCTGTTATTTGCGTGTGCGCCACCATTTATGATGTTAAACATCGGTACTGGCAAGATGCTAGCGTTTGCACCACCAAGGTAGCGATAAAGCGGGATATTTAGGCTCTTTGCAGCTGCGCGAGCTACCGCCATAGATACGCCAAGGACTGCGTTTGCGCCTAAATTTGAGTAGTTGTGCGTGCCATCAAGCTCAAGCATCTCCGCATCGACCGCCTTTTGATTGTAGGCATCAAGTCCTATCACTGCTTCTGCGATCTTTTCATTTACGTTTGAAACAGCCTTTAAAACGCCTTTGCCAGCATATCTATCGTCTTTGTCGCGAAGCTCGAGCGCCTCACGCTTGCCAGTGCTTGCGCCGCTTGGTACGATCGCGCTTGCCTCGGTTCCGTCGCTTAGTCTAACTGTCGCACGAACTGTTGGGTTGCCTCTGCTGTCTAAAACCTCGTGAGCTTCTACATCTTCAATAAATACCATTATTCATCTCCTGCTTCGTTTGTGTCGTCGTCTTCGTCTTTTGCGCCGCTGCTTATTAGGTGATCTATCCCCATTGAGCCTTTGATCGCCGCTACTATCTCATCAGAAATTTCTGGGTGCTCTTTTAGGTAGGCTTTGGCGTTTTCTCTGCCTTGACCTAGTTTTTCGGCCTTGTAGCTAAACCACGCGCCTGATTTGTCGATGATGTCGAGCTTTACGCCATAGTCGATGATCTCGCCCTCTTTGCTCACACCCTCGCCAAACATGATGTCAAATTCAGCCACTTTAAATGGAGGTGCCACCTTGTTTTTAACGACTTTTGCTTTTGTGCGGTTGCCGATAGGCTCGTCGTTTTGTTTAAGTGTGGCTATCTTTCTAACATCTATTCTTACAGATGAGTAAAATTTAAGCGCATTACCGCCAGTTGTGGTCTCTGGCGTGCCATATCCCATCATACCGATCTTCATACGAATTTGGTTGATGAAGATAACAGTTGTCTTCATTTTGCTTAAAATTCCAGTTAGCTTTCTAAGCGCCTGACTCATTAGTCTTGCTTGCAGACCAACATGCTGATCGCCCATATCGCCGTCTATCTCGCTCTTTGGAGTAAGAGCTGCGACGCTATCAACTACGATAAGATCGATCGCACCGCTTCTTGCGAGCGTCTCAACGATCTCAAGTGCCTGCTCGCCAAAGTCAGGCTGAGAGACGTAGAGGTTGTCAGTATTTACGCCTAAATTTGAAGCGTATTTTACGTCTAGTGCGTGCTCTGCATCGACAAATGCACAAATTCCACCAGCTTTTTGCTCTTCATCGATGATGTGAAGTGTGAGCGTGGTCTTACCAGAGCTCTCTGGTCCGTAGATCTCGATGATCCTGCCTTTTGGAACGCCGCCTATACCAAGAGCCAGATCAAGCCCTAGCGAGCCAGTCGGTATCGACTCGATAGCCTCAACCTCTTTGTCGCCAAGTCTTAAAAGCGTGCCTTTGCCAAAAGCTTTATCGATCTGCTTTAGAGCAAGCTCGAGCGCCTTTTTCTTGTCCGCTTCACTCTCTGGGATAGCTATCTTTTTGTCACTATCTTTTTCTTTTGCCATTTTTTACCTTATAGTTGAAATTTGGCTTGATTTTATCTAAAAAGAGATGAATTTTACTTGATTTACTCGCAAATTATAATATTTTCGCCAAGCAGTGCAGCGCTATCAATAAGAGCAAAAAGCTGCTCTTTTTCAAACAAAAATCCATAAATTTGATCTTCGTTTTTTAGTATCGCAAGCTTAAATGGCTCCACAAGCGAGCTCGCGCAAAGGTTTAAAAAAGCTTCATCGATAATGTTTTGTGAAATTTGGGGTTTGGTTTTGAAATTCTCATCTTTTATAAAAGAGAGAAATTCCTCTTGTGAGGTAGATTTATTAAATTTAAAAATTAGTTTTTCTTTTAAGGCTTCAGCCAAAATTTCATCAAATTTAACTAGGTCGATGTGATCTTTTACGCCTAAAATTCTGGCAAAATTTAGCAAGTTTTTGTCATAACTAGCCACATTTTTCTCATGCTCGCTTTGCGCCCTTTTAGCCCTATAAATGGCGTAAAACCCGATAGCTATAAACAAAAGTGAAAGGGTAAAAACTTCGCTCAAAAACTCACTCATCATCATCCTTATAAAATGCAAACTTCAGTCTTAAGCTCTACGCCAAATTTCTCTAAAACTCTAGCTCTAGCCAAATTTATAAGGCTAGTGGCGTCCTCAAAGCTTGCGTGGTTAAAATTTATCAAAAAATTTGCGTGCTCTTCGCTAAATTTCGCTCCGCCGATCGCGTATCCTCTTAGTCCAACTGCCTCTAGCAATGCCCCTGCAAAGTGCCCTTCTGGATTTACAAAGCAGCTGCCAAAGCTAGCGCCTTTTGGTTGATTTGCTCTTTTTGCGCTTATGGCATCAGATATGCTCGCATCAAAGCCACTTTGAAGCTCAAATTTAGCCCCTAAAATGGCCTCATCTATGCCGCTGTGGCGGTAGCTAAAGCTTATCTCCTCTTTGCGCACCCAGCCACGAGCCAGACGCACATGCGTGAGATTGTCGCTTATGCTAAATTTAAGCAGTCCAGCGTTCATTTTTATAAGTCCGCCAAGTGTGCCAGGGATATTTTTTAAAAACTCAAGGTGAGCTATGTTGTTTTGCTTGCAGAAGTTGTAAATTTTAGCTGATTTTGTCGCAGCGCCTATCTCAAGGCAAATTTTTTCATCACAAAATTCTAAATTTATGTAGTCAAAGCTCTTGCCAAGCATCGCCATTTTTGGGGGATTTGGCGAGACAAGAAGGTTATTGCCTCCGCCTATCATCACGGCGCCTAAAAACTCGGCCGAATTTAGATCTTCAAGGCTATCAACCTCGAAAATTTCATGCACGCCACCTATCCTAACGGAGGTAAATTTAGAAAAATCAACAAGCCTCGTCACTGGATAAATTCCGGTATAAAATCAAGCATGCGAGTGGTAAATTCAACCATCATCGAGATCATCCAAGGCATTAAAAATATGATGACAACGACGACTAGCAAGATCTTTGGCACGAAGCTTAGCGTGGTTTCGTTTATCTGCGTGGTCGCTTGAAAGATGGAGATGATAAGACCGGCGATGAGTCCGCTTAGCAGCATCGGAAGGCTGATATAAAGGGCGATCTTAAAGGTTTCAACTCCAAGCGAGACAAGCGTGCTTTGCATCAGCTAAACCTTACTTCGTTGTATTCAGTTGGGATTAGGTAGTCGTTTATGTCGATTGGCTTTTCAAAAAAGCCTTTGTCATAGCCTATTTGATAGAGCTTATTTAGCGCTTTTAGCTGCGTTTCGTTCATGCTTATTGACTCGTCATTTGCGTATAAATTTAGATATGTTTTAAGCTCGTCTTTGCCAACTCTTATTAAATTTCGCTCCATTAGCATGTGAGATAAAAATGGCTTGTGCGAAGTGGCGATCCTAACGGCCTCGCTAAGCACTCTTTCGCATTCAATCGCGTCAGTTATCGGTAGGCTTCG
>QFCO01000253.1_pt1 | contig 10301 bp, 9 predicted proteins | sample 5345991 | NCBI WGS metagenome assembly QFCO01 (sample SAMN09062262, study PRJNA434731) | Human gut metagenome, whole genome shotgun sequencing project. | isolation source: stool timepoint D shortread assembly | host: Homo sapiens | collected 2016
TCTTCTTCTGAATAACCTATTTCTCTTAAATTCTTTTTATTTTTATATTTGCTTGAAGGGAATATATGATCTTGGTGAAACTTATTTTTTAAATCTATGGCTGGAAAAATTACCGATAAAAGTGTGAAAGAGTACTTTCCAATTTTTGTATCTAGTAAATAATCAATGTCTTCATCCGTTAGGATTAAAGATTTGTTTGTATCTCTAACTTTAAGAAGTTTTGACAATGGGAACCCTTCGGATAAATCCTGCATATTTTCTCTCATTTTAAGTAATATTGAGTCTGGAGTTCCTCCAAAGATTCTTTTTAACAAAGAAATCTGAACAAAATATTTTATTTTATTCCTATCATTTAAGTATCTATCAGCTTCTAAATAGTTATTTGGGCAATCAATTTTGTATAGGTAATAAACAACAGGGATGATTACACTATTAGCAATTAAAGTATCTCCATTAAACCCAAAATTTGAAAGTAAATTCACTGCTAAAGATATTGCTTTTTTTGTCTTTTCCCAGTTAGTTTCGATTAGGTTTGTGGTTTGTTTGTCAAAATTGGAAGCTCTAAATTTAATATTCTTTTTATCAGTTAAAACTAAAGCAGCCTTTAAAATATTATCTTTGTTAAAATTGAAACCGTTTCCTATCATATTTAGTTCATCAACTAATGAATAAATTTCTTCTCGAGCATTCAGATTTTGCCATTTAGCAGTCGCTAAAGAAAGCAAAAGGTCAGAATAAGTTAGCGTAGTACCACCGCTATTCATTCTGATAAAGATATCTAAAACCTTATCAATTTCTTGTGAGTTTTCTTCATAATATGCCAATATATCTTTTTCCATCATTTGATGTAAAGTTCCTAAAGAATTCATAATATAACTTGTTTTTTCAACGGATTCATTAGGAAAATTTTTCCGATAAAGCTCTTGATATCTAGCAATCACAGTAAACATTTCACCTACTTCAAATTGCAAAATATCGGAGACAGGGTACCAAAGAGTATCTTCGGTAAAATCTTCTGCTTCCTCATTAGTTAAAAATCTAAAATCAAATTGAACATCTTTGTTGGTATCTAAATTTGGAGAAACGATATTTAAATAAAGCTGTCTCGAAGGATAAGCATTGTCATTATTTTTCCATGCTCCTTTTATTTTGTAGCTGTAGGTACCTTTCAAAGCTATATAGATAGATGTTATTCTTTGTTGCCCATCTAGTATTGCTGTAACACTATCTTTATGTGAAATATTGATTTTTGTATTATGTCTAGCATCTCTTTGATGGTATTCTTTTAATATGTTATAAAATTCATATTTATTTATATTTTCATTTTGGACGTTCCAAAATAAGAACGAGCCGATGGGATATCCTTTCATAATGGAATCGAATAATCTTTCAATTTGTTCTGGTTTCCATACAAATTCTCTTTGAAGCGCAGGTAGTACATATTCATTGTTATCTATTTTCTTAATTAAATTTTTTATAGTGAAATTTACGTAACCCATTTTGAGAATCTCCTTTGACATTATTTAATTAATTTTACCACATAAAATACAAAAATATTGAATCTATTTTTATTATACAAATTTGTTATCTGGATTCTATAAGGTAATATAAATCGAAATTTCTACAGGTTTATCCATTAGAATATCTATTCATAAATATGAAATAATTACAATGGAGATTCATTTTAGAAAAAGTGGATATCCATGTGAAGCTAATCGAATCAAGTATAATTTAAATAAATTGAAATTATTCAGCAGAAAATTGGTTCGTTATGTAAAAGATTACCTTTTTAATAATGTTTTCTTGAAAGTATTCACCAAATTTTGATTATTAGTTGATACCTTTTTCTATTTTCTTTATGATTTTTCTCAAAAGTCCGAGTTCAGTCCAACTCCCAAGAAAATAAGGAACTTACTAAATCGTTGATTTAACAACGTTTAGCAAGTTCCTTTTTAATGGAGACGGCGGGAGTCGAACCCGCGTCCAAACATATTGCCACTTAAATCTCTACGTTCATAGACACTCATTTAAAGGTTCGCTTTACAGCGTGCCGAGTGACAGGCATTCTGTATTGCTAGTCTGGTAAGCTCTTCTAAATTTTACAGACGGAAAAATTTAGCGTATCCCACTTCGATTAGGACCCTGACCCGAGCACATGGGCGATGCCGGGAGGATCTTCGCTAGCTGGTTTTTAGGCAGCTAAAGCGAAAGAATTGTTTTCGTTTTTAGCAGTTATATTTAACTGTAACGTTTTAACGTAGCCGTAACCTACGAAACGCAATTCAAGCTCAACTATGCCTGTCGAATCCGTAACGCCCCCGAAATAACATAAGTATCCCTTGATACTTATCAAAGTATAGCATAAATTCCTTGTTTTTTCAAAGAGTAGGATAACACTCTGTTAGATATTCATAAAAAGAGGAAGGATGGACCGTAACTCAGTTCATCCATCCTCTTTTTATGAAAGTGTGTGGGTATGTTTTGTAATCCATTGTTGCAAACGGATATTCAACCAAAAACCATAAATTCCTAAAGTAATTATAGTTAATAAAAGCCATTTAATCCAATGACCGAATAATTGCATAGCTGTACCGTCAAAATAAAGGCGTTTACCATCAATAACGGTATGCTTGATTTTCCAGTTGTACATCATACAAATTCCCCAAGGTGCGCAAATGCCTAATGTAAAGACAGTAATCAAGGTTGCTAAAATTGAAGTCCCGATATACGTGGCTAAACCACCGTCAAAATATGAATTTTTCATTCTTTTCCTCCTTATCTCATAAACTTTATTATAACAAGAATAAATGGCCGGGGAAACAAAATGAGGATGAAATAAGTATTTTTATTCATTATTGGTTCGAAATATGTTATTTATGCAACTCAAACTTGGCAGCATTAGATATTTTGTAACAAATGTTATCTAATGTAACTACCATAATAAAACGTTTTCCTTAGGAAGTGAATTAGAAATTTAAAAAAAAGGCTACTTAAATGAGCATTAATATTGTACGAGACATATCTTTTTGCTATTGTCAACTTCTGAAAAAGACCACTAAGTGGAAAAAATAAGAGAAAAGAAGGGTGAATAATTTTTTATGACAAAAAGTGTAAAATTTTTAGTGTTACTGTTGGTAATGATTCTACCAATTGCGGGGGCGTTATTGATTGGTCCAATTTCGTTTGGCGCCGAATTGAGCAAAAGTCCAATCGTTGACAAAGTAGAATTGGATCATACTACTTTATATCAAGGAGAGATGACCTCCATTAAAGTATCTTTTAGTGACAAAGAAAATCAGAAAATAAAACCTGGAGATACTATTACTTTAACTTTACCAAATGCATTAGTTGGAATGACCGAGAACGATGGCTCACCACGAAAAATCAATTTAAATGGTTTAGGGGAAGTTTTTATCTATAAAGATCATGTTGTAGCAACATTTAATGAAAAAGTTGAATCTTTACATAATGTGAATGGGCATTTTTCTTTCGGGATTAAAACGCTTATCACCAATAGTTCGCAACCGAACGTGATAGAAACGGATTTCGGAACAGCAACGGCGACTCAACGTTTGACGATTGAAGGAGTGACTAACACAGAGACTGGCCAAATTGAGCGAGACTATCCGTTTTTTTATAAAGTAGGCGATTTGGCTGGAGAGTCAAATCAAGTACGTTGGTTTTTAAATGTGAACCTCAATAAATCCGATGTCACAGAAGATATTTCAATTGCGGATCGACAAGGAAGTGGTCAACAATTAAATAAAGAGAGTTTTACATTTGATATTGTGAATGACAAAGAAACTAAATATATTTCACTTGCCGAGTTTGAGCAACAAGGTTATGGCAAAATTGACTTTGTGACAGATAACGACTTTAATTTACGTTTTTATCAGGATAAAGCACGCTTTACTTCCTTTATCGTCCGTTACACTTCGACAATCACAGAAGCAGGCCAACATCAAGCAACATTTGAAAATAGTTATGACATCAATTATCAACTAAACAATCAAGACGCAACGAATGAAAAAAATACATCACAGGTTAAAAATGTTTTTGTAGAAGGCGAGGCAAGCGGTAATCAAAATGTGGAAATGCCAACAGAAGAAAGTCTAGACATTCCTTTAGAGACAATAGATGAATGGGAACCAAAGACACCTACTTCGGAACAGGCAACAGAAACAAGTGAAAAGACAGGCGCAACAGAAACTGCAGAAAGCAGCCAACCAGAAGTTCATGTCTCTCCAACAGAAGAAGAGAATCCAGATGAAAGTGAAACACTAGGCACGATTGCACCAATCCTACCTGAAAAACCAAGCGTAACAACTGAAGAGAATGGTATAACGGAAACTGCAGAAAGCAGCCAGCCAGAAGTTCATGTCTCACCAACAAAAGAAATTACTACAACTGAGAAAAAACAGCCATCCACAGAAACAACTGTGGAGAAAAATAAAAATGTTACATTAAAAAATCAACCACAAATACTAAACGCTCCATTAAATACATTGAAAAATGAAGGAAGACCACAGTTGGCTCCACAACTGCTTAGTGAACCAATTCAAAAATTAAATGAAGCAAACGGGCAACGAGAACTTCCCGAAACAGGCACAACAAAAACACCGTTTATGCTAATAGCAGGAATACTGGCAAGTACATTTGCCGTTTTAGGTGTAAGTTATCTACAAATCAGAAAGAATTAACAATAGAAAAGCCATCCAGCTTTCGCTGGGGGGCTTTTCTATTTTCTGGAGATAAATTGCTGATAGGCGCCAATCAAAAACTATGCTACAGTAAGGTATATAATGCTCGAAAAGGAGGGAGTAAATGACTAAAAAAATATGGTCGCACTTTCAGAAAAGCTTCACTTGGTACATTTTGATTGGTGTGATTGTTTCATTATGTAGTGCTTTAGCAATTTATTTTTTTCAACAGTTGTTAGATCATTATCAAAAAAGTTTCCAACTAGGGTTGTTAGTAGCGTATGGAACGACAATTATTTTAATTCCGCTATTGTCTTACTGTGAACAGAAACCGAAAGCTTACTTAACTAATGGCATCTATTTCTATTTGAAGAAATTAAGTTTAATAAAAATGAGCAAGATTTCCTATGAAGAATATCTAAAACTGGGAGCTGGAGCTTTACTACAAAAAGTAGAAGTTGGTGCAGCAGCTGGGAGAAATATCCACTTGAATTTTTATGGACGCTTATTTCGAGAGCTAATTCCAGAGACGTTATTTAATTTGTTTTTCATAGCATTGATTGATAAAAAATTACTGCCAGCAATTCTAATTGGTTATGTGATTGTATTTATTTTAACCAAAATACTTTTGAAAACGCTACAAAAAATGAAAGAAAAAACACTTATTTCTGAAGAAGCAATGAATGCTACTTTGATACGAGGGATGACAGAACTAGTAACTTTTAGAATTAATCGAAAATATAAAAAAGAGATTGAAAATTACGCGTTAATGGCAGAGGAAAATAGTCAAAATATAACAAAAATGACTATGATCCATGAATTTTTCTTTGGCTTTTTTGCCTTGTTAGTCGCACTTATCAAAGTAAGCATTGTCGTACTTAGTTTTACTAACGTTGTGACATTGAGTTTAGGTGGACTTGTAGCGATAGTGATGTATATCGATCGAATTTATACGCCGATAGCCATATTTAATGTTTTATTTGTTCAATATAATTTGGATAAAGTAGCCTATCAGCGCTTGGAAGATTTTTATAAAAAAGAAGATGATCCTGACTTAGCGGTTCCTGGCAAAGCGTTACCTGAAATTCAAACAATTTCATTAAAATAGGTGTGTTTTAGCGTAGATAGTCAAACGATTATATCCCAACAAAATCGACAATTTTCAATGAACAAAACCTATGGCTTGATTGGAAAAAGTGGGACAGGCAAATCTACCCTGATTAAATTGATTTTAGGATTATTGAAGCCGACAGAGGGGACAGTTTATGTGAATCAATTTCCTCTAACACAATTCAATTTGGAAGATTATTATGAAAAAGTTTTTTATTTATCTCAAGATGTGCCAATATTTCAAGGAACGTTGAAAGAAAATATTGTATTTAATCAAGAAATTTCTGATGAACAAGTAATTGAAGCTATGTATCGTTTTCAGTTGGGGGAACTTTATGAACGGTTACCGGAAAGTTTAAACACTATTGTGAGTGAAAAAGGAATGAATTTTTCTGGTGGTGAAAAACAACGGATTGCTTTCACACGCTTAGCATTTACACAAGCAGAGATCCTTATTTTAGATGAGGCGACTTCTGCATTGGACGAAAAGACCGAAGAAAAAGTGTTACAAGAAGTACAAAAATTTACCCACAATAAGTTGACTATTTTGGTTACTCATCGACCTAAAACCCTGCGATTTGTAGATGAAATTATTGATTTAAATGAGTGAACTTGTTAGCTCTTTGGCGCTTCTTTTGCTACACTTTTTATAAGAATTGAGAGAAAGGGGCAATTGTTGATGAATAATAATGAGCAAGAATTAGCGGAATTTTGGGATGAATTTGCAGAAGAATATGAAGAAATTCAACAAGAATCGCCATTTCCAATTGCTCGAGAATTACGTGATTTCTTGGTCCAAGAAGGCATTTTTCCGTGTCAGACATTTCTGGATATCGCAGGTGGGACGGGACGATACTTACCTTTTTTTCAAGAGCAAGTCACGGAGTATACGCTAGCCGATATTTCTCAGAGAATGTTGGAGATTGCGGAAGCAAAAGCACAAAGCAACGTTGTTTTTCTTCACCAAAGCCAAGAAAGACTGATTGAGACTGGGAAAAAATTTCAAGTCGTTTTTTCAGCCATGAATCCTGCTTTGGATACGCCGGAAAAAGTTAATGCATTGTGCCAATTAAGTGAGGAATGGTGTCTTATATTTCGGCTAGTGTAAGAGCAAGATTCGTTATTTTCTCCTTTTGAGCAAGAGAGCAACCCGCAGTTAAATTGGATGGCAAAATACAAAGCATTTCTAAAAAAAGAACAGCGACCCTTTTTCACAAAAAAATTTTTCTTTGAAGCATCAGAAACTATTTCAAAAGACTTTTTCCGCAGCTATTTTGAAGAACAATGGTCAGTTCCAATTTTAGAACAACGCGTACAAGAAATTTTTGGTTCTCATGAAATTAAGCAAAATCAGCGTACCATTATTTATGAATTAATTGTTATTCCATGTAAAAAAACAACCAGCGATGACTAATTATCGCTGGTTGTTTTTCGGTTATTTAATTGTGCGAAAGCTTTTTCTGGAATCTCTTTTTTATCAATTTTGACAGGAGATTGGATGATTCTTTTTTTACTAATGGTTGCTTCTATGTAAGCATTTGGTTCCAAAGGTTGAGGATTTTTGTCTGTCCGTTCGTAATCCATGACTTGTGTTTTTCCATTACTTTTAACAAAAGTTAGTCGATAGTGTAAAGAATATTGGCCATCTATGCTTTTTTGATTGTCATCTACTGTTTGTTTTCGTTCAGGAATTTCTAGAGGAACTTGTGCATAGGCTTTTTCACCCTTATATGTATCTGCATAATAACGATAGCCTGTATAACCACCAACAATCAATACGCCAATCAATAAAATAGCGCCGATTTTTTTCATTTTTTCTCCTCCTAACAATTTACAAAAATAGCATAGCAAAAGAAGAAGGAGATGGAACATCGAAAAAACGAACAGTTGTCTTACAAAACTGTTCGTTTTTTTGGTCTATTTAGCTTTCATCAGAGAGTAGAAAGGAATCATTTTTCTTACGATAACTAAAGAAAATAACAAAGTACAGTAGGCCTGTTAAAAGAGTGACGCCTAACGAATTTGTAAATAAGATGCCAATAAAGATGAGGCCTAAAATGATTAAAGCAAGGAGATTAATACTTTTTTCAAAGAGAGATCCTCGTTTTAAAGAAAGAACAAACGCCGCAGCGCTAATTAAAATCCAAATTAGCAAGACAGTGTAAGAGAGAGAACCGGCTAAGTAACCAAATAATTCATCGCCAACAAAATAAGAAAGAATAACGCCCAGATATAAAACACTGGCGCAGAAGAAAACTGAACGTTGAGGTACTTGGTGCTTGTTTAAAACCGCAAGTTTACTCATGGGTCCTTTTTTATCTTTTAAGCGAAAATATAAAAGGCGAGAAGAGGCGTATACCCCAGAATTAATAGAAGAAAACAAGGCTAAAATAATCACAAAATTTACGATGTCAGCAGCAAAAGGAATATTCATTTTTTCAAAAACCATAACAAATGGGCTCACCGTTGTGCCTGCTAAGGTATTCCAAGGGAAAATAATCAAAAGTAAGAATAATGGAATGATATAGAAGGAAATAATCCGTCCCATCACACCACGAATCGCTTTAGGAATGGCTTTTTTAGGATCATCTGCTTCACTGACAGTGATCGCGATTAATTCTGAACCGCCATAAGAATAAATAACTACTAATAAAGAATTAACTATACCTTTCATGCCATGTGGGGCGAAGCCACCATGATCGGTGATACTTTGTAAAGTAGGGAAGACACCACTGCCTAGCATTTGTTGTCCCACCAGATAAACACCAAAAATAATTAACAAAATGATGACACTAATTTTAGCAAACGCCAACCAATATTCTGTTTCTGCAAATAAACGAACCGAGTAAAGATTAATGAGCGTCGTTAAAATAGCTAAAATAAAAACAAAAAACCAAGCAGGAATATTAGGAAACCAAAGTTGTAAAAAGGAAGCTGCGGCAACCGCTTCTGCGATAATATTAATTGTCCACATGGAATAATAAACCCAATCAATAAAGTCAGCAGAATGTGCACCTAAAAATGGTCGAACTAAGCCAGACAAACCATGATGTGTGTCTCCGCCATCTAAAACAAGTTTTCCTAAACCACTCATGACGATGAAGAGAACAGCACCGCCAATTAGAAAGGCGATTAAAACAGAAGGACCGGCAATACCAATTGCTTCGCCACTTCCTTTAAAAAGACCTGCGCCAATCGCTCCCCCTAAGGCTAACATCGTAATGTGGCGCGAGCTTAATTGTTTTTTTAAGGTTGTTTGTTGTGTTTCACTCATAGGATTCTCCTTTAATTGAAAAAAAATAATATGAAAATAACTTTCTTTATTATATACAATTTTCTGACAATTACAACTATTCTGTCAATGAAAATGAAAAAATAAGTGAAAAATATTATGAAAATAAAAAAATTGAGCAATTTAAGTGATTAAAATCGCTCAATTTTTTTATTAATTTTTATTTTTTAATAGAGTCATAATTGTTAATGGAACAGTAATGACTACATAGCCGATGATACTAGCCACTACTAAATAAGCTATAGGACTCGAGAAATTAAATAAGTCCGTTAAAAGTATTGCGACAATCATTGAAATAGCATAACAAATGAATAATTGAATAAACCGCATAGCAAACAAAAAATCACCTCTTCCTAATTAGTTAAAGTCTCTTTTCAATCATTTAGTATACACCTGAAAAGAAGAATAAACTATCATTAATTAAAAGAAAAAGTGAAACCACTAGCGGATTTTTTGTTCAGCTGATTATCTTAAGAATTAGAAAATGGGACATAAGTCATTTCGACTTATGTCCCATTTTTATTTATGACGTTGGCTTCGTGTAAATTGAGAAGTCTCGTCCTCTCTAGTGGTTGGTTGTTGTGTTCGTTGTACGGCTTGCTTTTCCGGCTCGCTCTTTTTTGCAACATCAGTCACAACATTTGGCTTCTGAGAAGGGGGAACGGTTGTTTTTTTGTTTAAAGTTGGCGTAGTTCTTTTTGTTTCTTTCTTTTGTTTCTTTTTATTATTTTTATCATTTCCAGTGACTGTCAAATAGATAATCAGAAAAATCATTAGGATCGTTGCAACAATTAATAGAATAAACATGTTAAATGAAATGAACATGCATGGCCCTCGTTTCTCGTTTTTTCTTAGTTTACCAAAATTTCAAAATTTCGTCACTCTTTTCTTCAGAAAAAACGAATTTCAAAGGGGTTAAAAGAAACTTTTATAAAAAAGCCTCCTTTTTTGTGTGAAAATGCACAAAATTTCTGGAATCGTTTGCTGTTAAAACCAGATACTGGTAAAATAATTATTGTATAAGAATCATTTTAAAAAACGATTTTTGTTACAAATAACGTATTTGTTGAAAAGGCACTGTGAAGTAGTTAGAGACGACAGCCAAGTGACTTTTAATGACAGCCGCCCAATTAATTTCATGGAGCCTTTTCGTAGAAAACGAGGAGGTTATTTTGCGTGAAAGTGAGTATATTTTCGAC
>QFCO01000255.1_pt1 | contig 10162 bp, 7 predicted proteins | sample 5345991 | NCBI WGS metagenome assembly QFCO01 (sample SAMN09062262, study PRJNA434731) | Human gut metagenome, whole genome shotgun sequencing project. | isolation source: stool timepoint D shortread assembly | host: Homo sapiens | collected 2016
GTCATATACATTTAGCGGCGCTGTTGCTGGGGTGAGGACTGAGGAGCAAGAGCAAAAAAATAAGACCAAAAATGCAAAAACGCTAAATTTAGAAATCATAAATCCTTTTGTAATTTCAAAAAGTTTATAGAAAATGGGCTAAAATTTATCTAAATCTGCTAAAATAACGCACACGGAGGATAAAGTAATCTGGTGATGCTCACGGGCTTCAAACCCGATGACTGGGCGGTTGACCGTCTGGTGGGGAGTTCGATTCTCTCATCCTCTCGCCACTTTTACTTCTTTTAATTTCTACTTTTTAAATGATTTGTTTTTATGATTTTAGGCGTAGCTAGCTAGTAAATTTTAAAAATAATGGTCGCAAATTTAAACCATGGTCTTTAAATTTAAAGTTTAAATTTTTATATCCAAAACATGAGGCTCGTCCGCCACATCATCATCTATGCCACCATCATCCAAGCTTATCTCACTCTCGCTTTTTGCATTTTGCTCTTCATGTTCAAATTCGCCAGCCTCCTGCTCGTTTTTCTGGCGCTCGTGCTCTTTTTCAGGGTCTATTTTGTATGACTCCTCCATCGGACGCACCTCTTTGATCTCCTCATTTTGCTGGGTAGCTAGCTCAGATGCCATTAGCGCTTGCATGTCAAAGCGTGCTTGCTGATTTGCATGCACCTGCGAGACGACTGGGGCGTTTTGGTTGATGAAGTTGGTGTTTCCTAAAGGTGTTACCGCCATTTTTAGCCTTTATTTATGATGATCGTTTTGTAGTTTGTGTAAGTGACGTTTGCGCCATTTTCACGCCTTAAATTTTCGCGTTTGGTGTAGTCCACCTCGTATCTGCCAGCCCCTTTTACGCTAAATTCCACGCAAAATTTAGCAGCCATTTCTAGCACGTCCTCTGGCACTTTGCTCTTGTTCGTTTTTATGATGACGTGAGCGCTTGGGGCGTCTTTTAGATGAAGCCAGATGTCATCTTTTTTGGCGAGATCAAGCAAATTTATATTGCCTTTTTCATTTCTGCCAACTAAAATTTTAAACTCTCTAACATAGAAAATTTCAGCATTTTCGCTCACATCTTTTATCTGGCGCTCTCTTTGTTTTGCCTTGTTTTTTGGACTTAAAATTTCAAGCTCGTAAGCACTTTTTGCCTCTTTTAAAAGCGACTTTAGCCCTTCTAAAAACTCGATCTTTTCACTTAAATTTCTCTTTTCTATTTCCACACCAAGGGCTTTTGCACGAAGTTTTTTTGATCTTGAGTAAAATTCATTTGCGCTATTTTTTGGCGTGTCGTTAAGAGTTAGTTTTATCTCATTGCCGTCAAAATCATTAAGAGAAATTTCTCTCTCATAGCCCTTAAAATTTGCCAAATTTGCAAGTAAGAGCGTGCCGTAGTTTGCAAACTCCTCGCTCTTTTTCATAAGCTCATCTTTATCTTCAAGCGAGTTTAAAATTTCACTCATACTATCTATCTTTTTTTGCACACTAGCAAGCTTTGCCTCTTTTAAGCTAGCTATCCTAGCCTCGTTTATCCTAGCTGTTTCACTTCTAAAAAAGGCCTCAAAGTCCGTTATCGGCTCGCACGGCTTTTCTTTTATAGCGATGGCTGGCAGCTCTTTTAAAACCTCGCCAGTTTCTATCTTGCGGTAGCTATTGTCGATATGTCTTAGCGCCTCGATGATAACGCTATTTTCATCAGTTATCACAGCGTTTGTAAAGCGGCCAGTAAATTCAAGATAAAGGATAAAATTTTCGCTTTTATATGAGCCACTTTGTGTGCAGGTAAATTTTAAAATTCTATTGTTTTTTAGGCACTCGACGCTTTTTATATGTGAGGCGTTAAAGCGCTTTTTTAGGACGTTATCAAAGGGTGCTTGATAAATTTTCGCCTCTTTTAGCTCATCATCTTTATAGACCGCTGAGTTTGACTTATTTAGATCAAAAATGATCTTTTCGCCGCTAAATTCGATAAGTATAGCCATGTCGCTTACGCGCTTTGCTTGGCTGATCTTTTTAAATTTTGATAGATAATCTGCTATTTGAACTAAATGTGCGTACTTCATACGGGGATTATATCAGAAATGTTGCAAAAATGTTTTAACAAAGCGTCCTAGCTAGCTTGCTAGGACAAAAGTTAAAATTTGTTTTTAGCCACCTCTTTTACGATCTGATCAGCGATCTCATCGACCTCGTTTGTGGCATTGTTTGTTTGATTTGCCACTTCAAGATTTTCTTTTGTTAGATTATCGATGTCAGCAACTAGCGTGTTTATCTGAGCGATCGCTATGGTTTGCTCGTTTATCGCCGCACTCATATCATCGATGTTTTGCGTTAGGATATTTGCATTTGCTTCGATCTCGCCAAGGCTTTTTTGCGTGCGCTCGGCTAAATTTCTAACCTCATCAGCCACAACCGCAAAGCCTCTGCCATGCTCTCCCGCACGTGCTGCTTCAATGGCGGCATTAAGGGCTAGTAAATTTGTCTGATCGGCGATGTCGTGGATTATGGTGATGATATTTTTTATCTCCTCAGACTGCCTTTTGACATCATCAGATCTTGCATTTACCTGCCTCATAGACGCGCTCATTTGCTCAACCGCAGCCGCACCCTCAGAGAGCGATGTAGCACTCTTGTTTGCTTTAGTCGTTAGCTCTTGCATGTAGCCTTTTAGCGCCTTTGCGCGGTCTTCTAGCAGTTTTGCGACATCTTCATTATTTTTTAGCATCTGCGCGATCTTATCGCCAAGTGCGTCGATGCCTTTTGCGATGACGCCCTCGTCGTTTATCCTAGCGGTAAAGTCATTTTTAAAGTAAATTTCTAGCGCTTTTAAGATATCGTGCTCATTTGAAGCGATATTTGTCTTTAGTGAGTCACGTAGATCGCCAAATGCTTCTTTTAGTTTTAGCAGAGCTTGGCTATTTGTCGTCGCTTCAAGCGTCGCTCTAAAGTCGCCACCTTTTATCTTGCTTACAAATTCTTGCGTTTTGGCTAAAAACTCGCGCTCGTTATTTAAATTCTCTTTTGTGCTCTCGATGTTTTCGTTGATGATACTAGCCATAACGCCTAGCTCGTCGCTTGTTTTTAGCTTGATAGGCTCGACGTTTGAAGTTTTGTTGTTTATAAATTTAAAGACTTCGATTAGCCCATTTTGTATCGTTAAAACCGGTCTTAAGAAGTATCTAACGACCACGATGATGGCGATGATGACTGAGATCAAAAATAGGCTAAACATCAAAATTTGCTTATTTGAAGCGCTTTTTATCTCAGCTACAAACTCATCAGCATCAGCCACTATACAGACGTTCCAGCCTGTTAGCTTTTGTTTTTGGCAGTAGATCACATTTCTCATGCCGTTATAGAAAAATAGCGAGACCTTGTCACCATCTATGCTGTTTTTCATATTTTCTTTGATGAGATTTTTGTAGGTTTCATCTTCTTTTGAGACCAAATTTATATCAGGATGAACTATCACTTTGCCGTTATCATCGGCGATCATGATGTTTGAAGTTTTGGTTGTTTTTATCTCTAAAAGCTCTTCGCTAAGGCCGTTTAAGAAGATATTTGCGCCGATTACCGCTACAAGCTTGTGGTTGCTATCAAAGATAGGAGCGTAGGCCGTGATGGTTAAATTCTTTGTCGTGACATCTATGTATGGCTCTGAAAATCCAGGCTTGCCGCTGCTGCTAGCACCTTGAAACCAAGCCCTCGTGCGACCATCAAAATTTGGTATCAAAAATGGCTGATTGTTTTTCAAAAGATCAGTCTTTATGACGTTGCCGTTATCCGCATAGCCCACAAATAGCGCGTCAAATGGCGAAATGATAAAAGCGCCTTTTAGCGCCTCGGTTATATCGTCCCTGCTGGCGTAGGTCTTTTTATCCTCTAGCTCTTTTGCGAAGGTTTGCACCATGTGAAGTCTTAACTTTAAAAACTCATCGACAAAATACATCGTCGATTTTAGCCCAGTTTTACGCACATTGTTGTAAGACTGAATTTTTTCCGATTTGGAATTTGAGTAGTTTATGCTAAAAAATATGCCTATGCCTATTAGCATCCAAGCTGTCAGCAAAAAGGCTATCTTGTTAGACAAGCTAGAAAAAAGTCTTTTCATCTTAAATCCTTTTAAAATTTTCGGCGTATTTTATAATAAAAGTTAAACAATATCTCTTAATTTTTATTTTTAAGAAAAAATGGCAAAAAGTAGCTAAATAACGCTTGTTATGATAAATTTTGCTAAATTTTATTAATTTAATTATCCAAAGTAATAAACAGAGTATTTTAGGGATTAAGAATGAAATTTAAGGCTAAATTTGACATTTAATTTATTTTAGTTGCTTAAATTATAATTTTAAAATATATAAAAAAGAAAATGCTATCTTGCAAATCTTATCTGTCCAAATTTTTAGCATAAATTTTTTGTCAAATTTATAGTGATTTAAAGCGCTGGCTAAATATCTTTTTATACAAATTTCGTTAAAATCGCCTCAAAATTTAAAGGAAATTTATGAAACAAACTATCACCGAGAAAATATTTTCAGATCACGTTGGCAAAGAGGTAAGCGCAGGAGAGATCATCGAGAGCAAGATCGATATGATCATAGGCAACGACATCACGACGCCTATTTCGATCAAGCAGTTTGAGCGAAGTGGCGCTAAAAAGCTAGCTAACCCAGACGGCTTTGCCATCGTGATGGACCACTACATCCCGACAAAGGACATCCTAAGCGCAAATCAAGCCAAAATTTCACGTGAATTTGCCTACAAACACGACCTTAAAAACTATTTTGACGAAAAAGATATGGGTATCGAGCACGCGATTTTGCCTGAAAAAGGGCTAGTCATCCCAGGCGACGTCATCATCGGCGCAGACAGTCACACCTGTACGCATGGCGCTCTTGGAGCATTTAGCACTGGCATGGGTAGCACCGACCTAGCTTATGCGATGATCACTGGCAAAAACTGGTTTAAAGTGCCTGAGAGTATCAAAGTCGTTTTTAAAGGCAAGCTTGATAAGCACGTCTATGGCAAGGATCTCATCCTTGAGATCATCCGCCAAATAGGCGTTGATGGCGCACTTTACAAGGCGCTTGAGTTTAGCGGTGAGGTGATAGATAGCCTTAGCATGGATGATAGATTTTCAATGTGCAACATGGCTATCGAAGCTGGCGCAAAGAGCGGTATCATCGCGGTTGATGAGATCACAAAAGAGTTTTTAAAAGATAAAAATTTACGCGATAAACCAAAATTTTTCTACTCAGACGAGGGCGCAAAATATGACAAAATTTTAGAGATCGATGTCACAAACCTTGATCCAGTCATCGCATATCCATTTTTGCCAAGCAACGGCAAGAGCGTAAGACAGGCGGTTCGCGACGATCTAGCTATCGATCAAGCATTTATCGGCTCATGCACAAATGGCCGTCTAAGCGACCTTCGCATCGCAGCGCAAATCCTAAAAGGCAAAAAAGTAGCCCGCAAAACAAGGCTCATCATCACTCCAGCGACGCAAAAGATCGCAAGAGCTGCTGAAAAAGAGGGGCTAATCGACATTTTCATAGAAGCTGGCGCAGTTGTGAGCAATCCAACATGCGGTGCTTGTCTTGGCGGATATATGGGCATTTTGGGCGCAAATGAGCGCTGTATCTCAACGACAAATAGAAATTTCGTCGGTCGTATGGGGGATAGGACGAGTGAAATTTATCTGGCTAACTCGGCTGTTGTGGCGGCTTCAGCGATAGCTGGTAAAATCGCCGATCCAAGGGACTTATAGGCGTTAGCTTTTAAGTATCTTTGAATGAGTTAGAAATTTTCACACTTCGATAAACTACGTGTTTTATCTTGTGTGAAAATTTCTTCACAACATCCAAATCTATCTTAAAATCTTGCCGCTAAATTTTAAAATAAAATTCGATCTAGTAATCGGCATATTCTTACATTAAATATTGAGATGAAATTTCTAAAAATTTTAAACACATCTCGCGATACTTTGCCTTACGTTTTTGACAAAATTTGACTATTTTTTATTTAGCATCTAATTTTATTTGTGAAATATCAAAGAAATTTGAAGAGTTTGTATAAAATAAATTTAACCGACAAATCCAGCTATTTTTGCAAATTTACCGGTTTTTAGCGCATTAAAACGCTGTTATAGTTGCCAAAAGTCCAAAGATTATGCCTGGGAAGTTTGCAGCAGAAAGTGGATAGTCTTTTTTAGCTTTTAGCAAGCCGTAACTTGTCTAGATCGTGCAGTTTATCGCAGCCGCTAGTGGCTGGATAAAAGGCGTTTTGTTGCCATCAAGGTTGCCCATTATTTGTGGGATATATGAAAAGTACATAACAACCGATAAACACGTACCTATCCAACCTAAAATTTGTAAATTTCTTTCACTCACGTGATCTCCTTTAAAAGCAAGCTTGTTATTTTCTAGTTTTATGATTAGCGAGGTAAAAATTATTTTATCTGCTAGAAAGCAACCCTTGCTTTAGCAAAATGCTTTTTTACAAATTTAAGGCAAAGCTTTTATTAAGTGATAATAAATTTAAAACAAGATGAGTTAGAAAATTTGGTTATACTTTTGTAATTTTTTGAAATTTAAAAGGATAAAAATGCAAACTTGCGTCATTTTAGCAGGGGGCAAGAGCTCGCGCATGGGGCAGGATAAGACCTTGTTGCCATTTGGGGGATTTGAAACGCTCACGCACTATCAGGTTGCTAAATTTAGCAAAGTCTTTGATGAGGTTTTTGTAAGCTCTAAATTTGAGAAATTTAACCCGCCACTAAAGCTCATAAAAGATGAGAGCAGTGAGGATTATTCGCCGATGTTAGCGCTCTACTGCGTGCTAAAAAGCTTTGATCACAGCGTCTTTATCATCCCAGCTGATATGCCGTTTTTTGATCTTGTAAGCCTTGGCGAGATGGCTAAATTTAAAGATGAATTTGAGATGGTCGTGGCTGGTGATGATGAGCATATACACTCGCTTTGTGGCTTTTTTAGCCCAAATTTAGCCCCATTAGCCAAAGAGCTTTATCTAAAAAATGAGCATAAAATAGGTCTTTTAAGAAAAAATTGCAAGCTTAAGGTGGTAAATTTTGAAAATAAAGAGCAGTTTTTTAACGTAAATTTCCCAGAAGAGTACAAAATAGCAAATGAAAAGATGAAAAATGAGTAAATTTACATTGCTTTTAAGCCTTAGTCTTACATTTTTGATGGCAAGCAGGACGGATGACTTTAAAAGGGCGCAGGAGCTTGAGCAAAGTGGCGATATAAGGGCTGCGATGCAAATTTATAAAGAGCTAGCCAAAAGCTCTTTAGGCGAGCAAGAAGCGGTGCAAAATGCGCAGGCAAGCGAGCCAGCACCAAGTGATGCGAAGCTAAAGCAGGCTGATCTTTTAAGAGACAAAAGCGATAAAAATTTACAAAATGCTCTTGGCATCGAGCTTTATAAATTTAACTACCTTTTGCCAGTAACTTACGCTAAAACTATCCCAGATGATGGGCGAAAGAGCGTTGAGACGAAGTTTCAAATAAGCCTTGCAAAGCCGCTATTTTACGATGTTTTTGGTCTTAGAGAGAGCCTTGTGGCAGCATATACGCAAACTTCTTGGTGGCAGATAACAAAAACCTCAGCGCCGTTTCGTGAGACAAACTATCAGCCTGAAATTTTCTTAAATTTCGCCTCTCCAAAGTACCTAGAGCAAATAGGCGTGAAAAACCTAAAATTTGGACTTTTGCATGAGTCAAACGGACGAGATGGCACCAACTCAAGAAGCTGGAACAGAGCCTACGTGCAAGGCGATCTTGTCTATGGAAATTTAACCATTTCGCCAAGAGTTTGGAGCGTGATCGGCGAAAAGAACGACAATAAAGAAATTTTAAACTACATCGGACACGGAGATCTAAGGCTTAGCTACAACCTAAACGACCACATCTTTAGCCTAATGCTAAGAAATAACTTACATTTTGATAAAACAAATAAAGGCGCGGCCGAGCTTTCATATATGTTTCCGATATTTTCAAGCGGCGTTTATGGCTATTTGCAGTATTTTACAGGATATGGCGAGAGTTTGATTGACTATGATAGACACACTGACAAGGTTGGTCTTGGCTTTGTTATTTTAAAATAGCCTTAAAAATTTAATCTTATAAAGTGGCTAAATTTGTGCAGATGAAGTAAATTTTAGATAAATAACGAAAAAAATTTAACTAATAGAAAAACTTAAAAATATTAGAAAAAATATAAGCAAATTTTGCTAAAATCACTGGCAAAATCTCACAATAAAGGAGTTTTTATGAGCGGTATAGCTTTGATTGTCTGTTTTGTTATAGCAATCATCCTTATGATCGTTATGATCTCAAAGCTCAAGGTGCATCCATTTTTGGCACTTATGAGCATTTCTTTGGTGCTAGCAATCGTCGCAGGTATCGATCTATCCAAGATCCCAGCGATGATAGGTGTTGGTTTTAGTGGCACATTTAAGAGCATCGGCATCGTCATCATCTTTGGAACGATCATCGGCACAGTGCTTGAAAAAACGGGAGCTGCGCTAAAGCTAGCAGACATGGTCGTAAAGCTAGTCGGACAGAGGCGCCCTGAGCTTGCCATGCTTATAATGGGCTGGGTTGTTGGCATACCAGTATTTTGCGATAGCGGTTTTGTCGTTTTAAACTCTATCCGCGAGGCACTTTATAAGAAAATTTCAGCAAGCCCAGTTGCTATGTCAGTAGCACTTAGCGGCGGTCTATATGCTTCTCACGTCTTCATCCCACCAACTCCTGGCCCGATAGCTGCTGCTGGCACACTTGGCCTTGGAGGAAATTTACTTCTTGTCATCATCATGGGCACAGTGGTTTCAGTGCCTGTTTTGGTAGCTGTTTATTTCTTTTCAAAAAGTATCGCTAAAAGCGTAACTATCAGCGACAAAGAGGCTGATGCTACGATAACAGCTAGCTACGAGGAGCTTTTAAAGAAATTTGGCAAATTGCCTTGCGGATTTTTAAGCCTTGCTCCTATCATCATGCCTATCATCTTCATGGCGGTTGGCTCTGTGATAGATGTTTTGGCAAAACAAGGCATGCTTGATAAAGCCGCACTCTTGCCAAAGATATTTTTATTTTTAGGTAATCCTATCATCGCCCTTGCGATCGGCGTGATCTTTTGCGTATTTTTACTAGCTGAAACTAAAAAGATGAGAGAATTTGACCATATAACAAACGAATCATTAAAGATCGCTGGTCCAATACTTTTTATCACCGCAGCTGGCGGCGTTTTGGGCAACGTCATTACCGAGGCTGGCTTTGTAAATTTCATCAAAGAAAATGCCTCAACCATAAAAGCGATAGGAATTTTCTTCCCATTCATCATCTCAGCCGTGCTAAAAACCGCTCAAGGAAGCTCGACTGTGGCTATCATCACGACAGCCTCTATCATGGGCGCATTTAGCGCTGATAACTCGCTCATGCACACACTTGGCTTTACGAGCGAAATTTCAGCCGCACTTTGCGTCATGGCGATAGCATCAGGTGCTATGTGCGTATCTCACGCAAACGACAGCTACTTCTGGGTCGTGACAAACTTTAGTAAGATGACCGCAGATCAAGGTTACCGCACACAAACTGCGATGACATTTATCATGGGCGTTGTTGGTATGATCAGCGTTTATATTTTATCTTTGGTGCTTTTATGAGAATTTTGGTTGCGATAGATTCATTAAAAGGCTCGCTAAGCTCGCTTGAAGCGGGCCTTGCTATAAAAGAGGCGCTTGAGGATTTTTGTGACGTCGTCGTAAAGCCAGTCGCTGACGGCGGCGAGGGCAGCGTGGAGGCTATGGCTGACGCGCTTGATGCTAAATTTATAGATACCATCGTCAAAAACCCACTTGGCACTGAAATTTTAGCTAGATATGCTCTAAAAGATGACCTTGCCATACTTGAGATGTCAAGCGCTTCTGGGCTTACTCTTATAAATCCTGATGAGAGAAATCCTATGAAAACTAGCACATTTGGCTTTGGTCAGATGATAAAAGATGCCATTAGTAAGGGTGCTAGGAAATTTATCATAGGCATTGGCGGAAGTGCGACAAATGATGCTGGCATAGGTATGCTAAGTGCTCTTGGGTTTAAATTTTATGACAAAAATGGCTCTTTGCTTGAGGGTAAAGGCGAGG
>QFCO01000261.1_pt1 | contig 9893 bp, 9 predicted proteins | sample 5345991 | NCBI WGS metagenome assembly QFCO01 (sample SAMN09062262, study PRJNA434731) | Human gut metagenome, whole genome shotgun sequencing project. | isolation source: stool timepoint D shortread assembly | host: Homo sapiens | collected 2016
ATGCGGAGCAGAAATTTTCCATTGTTAGCTCTTGCGTATAAATAATTATAAAGAGCTGTCCTAAGTCCGCCTATATGTAGGTATCCAGTAGGCGACGGAGCAAATCTAGTAACTATCATTTTGTGCCTTATTTTTATGTTATAATTGCCCAAAATTATATTTACTAAATACTTAAACAAAGGTTTCATTATGAAAAAATTGCTCTTTTTGGCTGCTGGCGTGTTAAGTGCCTTAAATTTATATTCAGCTCAGATGATAAACGGCATCGCAGCTATCGTGGAGAACGAGCCTATCACGCTTTACGAGGTTTATAGCTTGAAGGAACAGCTAAAGACAACAGAGCAGGACGCTTTAAATTTGCTTATCAGAGATAGGCTTGAAGATGCGCAGATAAAAAACTTAAATTTAAGCGTTACACCTTTTGAGCTAAACGACAGGATCGAGGCGATCGCAAAGCAAAATGGCATGACAAATTCGCAGTTTAGAAGCTCTATCCAAGCTCAGGGCATGGACTTTTTGGACTTTAAAAACAACCTAGAGCACAAGATGCTTCAAGAAAAACTTTATAAAAGCATAGCTGCTGAGGCTGGCAAAAATATAAATGAGCAAAAAGCAAAGGCATATTTTGACGCTAATCCTGATAAATTTAAGGTCTTTAGCACTGCTAGAGTCGTAGTTTATAGAGCAAAAGACCCCAATCTACTTGAAGCTCAAAAGACAAGTCCAAAGCTACTAGACGGCGTGCAAACGCAAGAGGTCAGTTTGGACTATCAAAGCATAGATCCAAGACTTGCTGCGATCATCTCAAGCACAAATAACGGCGACTACACACAGCCTTTGCAAGGACCTGATAGCTTTGATATGTTTTTAGTAAAAGAGAAGATCGGCTCATACACACCAAGCTTTGCTGATGTAAAAGATAACGTTATAAACGAGCTTTATCAAGGCGAGCAAGAAAAATTAATGAGTGATTACTTCGAAAAACTCCGCGCAAAAGCAAAAATTCAAATCCTAAGATAACTTCAAATTTAGCCACTTTGGTGGCTAAATTTCTCTAAAATTTAAATTTAAAATTTATAAGTAAAAACCTGCAAAAACAGCCAAATTTAATTATGCTTTTTTGGAGAAAAAACCAACTCGGACAGCGTAGATATGAGGGGGGGGGTTGCTACAGCATAAAGAGCAAAAGGTATGATGCCAGCTCCTGAGCTTGCAAGCACGAAGTTATGACTTATAGCAGCACCTGCGCCCATGCCTAAAACAAAAAGAGCTGAGCATCAAAGCCAAATTTGTATTGATTTAGCACTAAATTTGTGATGCTTGCAAAAAGGACGATAGAGACGATGCCATAAAACATCGAAAAGTCACGCTCAAAAATTTTGCTGATAGCGCCCACTGAGCAAAATTTACTTCTTTGCATAAATGCGCCATTTTCGCCAAGTTTTAGACCAAAGATAAGTGCCAGTAAAAGCAAAATAGCGATGATCAGTGGTAAAAACCCTATCGCCTTTGCAGTGGTTTCGCTCTCAGGCAAAATGTAGCCGTTTTTGAAAATTTATTCTAAAAAACGCTAGAAGTGGCGTTTAAATTTAACTATTTAACGACAAATGAGACTAGTGAAAATTTTCTATAAGGTCTTTAAAAACTTCATAAAGTTTATTTATTTCATCAACGCTAACTCGTTCGTTTTTGGCGTGTATGCGATCGTTTATGACGCCAAATTCTATCGCATCTACGCCAAATTCAGCAAAATGCCTAGCATCGCTCGTACCGCCCTTTGTGTTTAAAAGTGGCGTAACACCAGTGATCTTTGTAATAGATGCCATTAAATTTTTTACGATCTTGCTATCTTTGTTGGTTAAAAATCTCTTCGAGCTTTGCTTTATGCTAAGCTCGTAGCTAAGCCCATCTAAAACGCTTCTAAGATAGCTCTCAACGTCATTTACATCGGTTAAATTTGAGTTTCTAACGTTAAACATTATGCTAAGCTCACTTGGCGTGACGTTGCAAACCTGCATGCCACCACGAATGTCCGTCACCACGATCTTGCTTGTGCTAAAAAACTCGCTCCCTCCGTCCATATCATGGTCAGCTATCTTGCTTAAAAGTGGAGCTATTAAATTTACTGGATTTACGCATTTTTCTGGGTATGCCACGTGGCCTTGAACGCCCTTTATTACGATCTTACCATTTATCGAGCCACGTCTGCCGACCTTTATGCTATCGCCAAATTTCTTATCACAAGTTGGCTCAGCCACGACGCAAAATTTGGGCAGATCCCCTATCTCACGCAGATATTCAAGCGCTAAAGGCGTGCCATAAGTGCCATCGCCCTCTTCGTCACTTGTTAAGATGAGACTTAGCTTACCATCAAATTTTGCATCTTTAGCAGCACAAACAAAGGCAGCCACGCCGCTTTTCATATCCTGCGCACCCCTTGCGTAGATGTAGCCATCTTTTTCTAGCGGGGTAAATGGCTCGCTATCCCAGCCATCGCCTGGTGGCACGACATCAACGTGTCCTGCAAAAGCTAGATGTTCGCCATCTCCATAAATTTTAGAAAGTATGAGATTTTTTGTGCCGTTTTTTTCTATAAATTTAGCCTCAAAATCAGGTAAAAATTTAGCGATAAACTCCAAGCTGCCTGCATCATCTGGCGTGATAGAGCGAAAGCTTAAAAGCTCTTTTAAAAAGCTAACTACCACTAAAACGCCTTTTTAGAAGGAATTCCCAAGTAAAATCCCTGGAATTCGTCGATGCCTATCTCCTTACAGACGTTAAAGATTTCTTTAGAATGAACATACTCTGCGATCGTTTTTATGCCAAGATCCTTTGCAAATGCCACGATCGCGCTTGCGATGGCGTATGAGTCTTTATTGATATCGATATCTTTGATGATAGAGCCATCGATCTTCACGTAGTCTGGCTTGATCTTTATGATGTAAGAGAAATTTGAGTAACCAGAACCAAAGTCGTCGATCGCTATCATAGCGCCCATGCTCTTTGCACGCTCAACAAAGACTGAGACGCGCTCAGCACTCTTTAGCTCCTCGTCTTCGACTATCTCAAAGACTATCCTGCCAGCGACATTGTGCTTGTTTAGCAAATTTAAAACAAGTGCGCTAACGTCGCCATCTATCATATCTCGGCTGCTTAAATTTATAGAAAGAACCAAATTTGGATCTTCAGTGAGGTGCTCAAAGCACTTTTTAATGAGCTGTTTTTCAAGGTCTGCATAACGCTTGATACGCTTTGAGATATCCAAAAATACGCTTGGCGAGATGACGTCGTCGCGGTCTAAAATTCTTATTAAGCATTCATATTTTATAGGGATCTTTTTCTCGTCAAATATCGGCTGAAAATACGGCACGATGTTGTCGTTTATCGTAGCGTTTTGGATCAGCTTTGAGCGCTCGATCTGATTTGCGTATTCATCTTTTTGACTTAGCCCTTTAAAGTAGCAAACATAGTCTTTATCAAGCGTCTTGGCTGATTTTAACGCGATGGTCGCCTTTCTTAAAGTCTGATCGCTATCAAGCGCAAAGCCTATGGTGTTGTGAATTTCTATATCATCGACCTCTACGCCATTTTCATCTTTTATGTTAAGCATCCTGCCTTTAAAGATATCTAGTAAATTTTCAGCTAGCTCCTCGTATCTGTCGATAAAGTCGTTATTATCTTCGACCAAAGCAAATCTGTCTGCCTCGATACAATAAGCCTTCATATTCTCATTTTTTGCAAATTCTTTGATGAGATTTGCCATCTGTTTTAGTATCTGATCGCACACGTATTTGCCGTAGTAGTCGTTCATCTTGCCAAAATCATCGATATCCATAAGTATCACTTTTGGATATTTATACTCGCTCACATCTTTTATGAGTGCTGCCTTGTTAAAAAGCCCAGTCATCGGATCGATATATAGCTTCTCTTGTAGCTGGGCGATCTTAGTAGTGCTCTCTTCTTTTACTTTTAGATAGTCAAATTTGATGTTTAGATACTTAAATACAAACCAAAGACAGACCGCAAGCCCTAAAAATAGACCAATCGAGCTTAAGATCAAAGTGACAGCCATGTTTTTCATCAGCCACTGAAAATAAAATGGGTCGCTAGTGCCAGTTATCCTTTGATCTATATGCGCTTTAAAGCCTAAAATATAGTCATTCACGGCGACAAACATACATACTTTGGCGCTATTTTCTGGCAAAATTTCAGCCCAGAAATAATCCTTTTGAAAATCATGCGAGTAGATGTCGCCACAGCTCTTGTCTTCGTAGTCTTTACCAACGAGGCTTTTTTCTGAAGAGGCCTCTATCTTAAAGCCGTTTTTGCCATTTTCTTTTAGTAAAAAGACATCGCCAAAAGTGTTATCGGTTATATAATTTTGAAAATCTATAATGTTAAATTTACTTATATTTTTAAGATAATTTACATATTGATGTGTTAGATACTGGGTCTTTTTTTTGAGGTCAAAGTTGTTTGTAGAGAGTGCGTTATTGTATTTATACGAATAGACGATTAAATTTTCAGTTAAGAAAAATGCAAAAAGCAAAACCACGACCAAAGTGACAGTTTTAACCATACTAAAGTGCTTTTTTTGCGATTCGTCACCTGGCATAAAGTTTAAACTTCCTTTCTTAAATTTAAATTTTTCTACTGGATTATATCCAAGCTAAATAAAAAATTTCTTTCATTTTTTAATTAAAAATTTAGCTCAAAGCTTAACGATCTTTGCACCGTATCCGCCTTGATTTGCCGGTGCATCGTGAAATTCTTTCACGCTTGGATGCTCTTTTAAGAAATTTTTAACAGCAAAGGCGAGCTTGCCAGTGCCAATGCCGTGAAATACGCTAACCTCGTCAAACCCCATAACAAGACTATCTGAGATAAATTTATCAAGCTTAGCTATCGCCTCGTCAGCTCTCATGCCGTGTAGATCAAGCGAGAGCGAGGCCGTTTTTGGCTTATCTACGCTTAAACTTACGCCACCTTTTTTAGGCAAGACTACTTCGTTGCCATTTTTTCTTAAAAGCTCGAGTGGCACGCGCAAATTTATGCCATTTGACTCGATCATCGCGTCATTTTTAGAGATGCTTAAAACCGTGCCTTTTATATTTTCATACTTCACTCTATCGCCTACTTTTAGGCTCTCACGCTCAGTTTTTTTAGGCTTAACGATGGCGGCTTTTTTCTCATTTGCCACGTTTAGCGCCCTTTGCTTGTCTTTTATCTCCTTGAAATTTATAACAGCTTTTGCCGCATTTATCGCTTCATAATACTCTTTTTCAAGGCGCGAAATAGTCGCATTTAGCTTGATCTCATTTTTCTCTTTTAGCTCTTTTTGCTCCTCAAGCAAGCGCTCCAGCCGCTCCTCTTTTGCCGTGACCTCTTTTATCCCCTCATCAAGCTTGGTTTGTAAATTTAGCGTCTTTGTGATGATCTCGTTTAAATTCTCTTTATCTTCGCCATAAATTTTCTTTGCCTGCGCCACTAAATTTTGAGATATGCCGTATCTTGCCGCCGTTTCAAAGGCATAAGACTTGCCGATCGTGCCCTTTAAAAACTCAAATTTAGGCCTTTGAGCCGCCTCGTCGTAAAGTGCCGCCACTAGCTCAACCTCTGGATTTTTAGCTAGCAACATCGCAAGGCGCTTGTGGTGGGTCGTGATGATCATTTTGATATCTTGAGTGATGAGGCGCTCTATCATGACGCCATACAAGCTCGCAGCCTCCTCAAAGTCGGTGCCAAGCTCGATCTCGTCGATGCCGATGATGATCGATTTTTTAGTAAAAAGCTTTGCAAAATGCACCATCCTGCCAGCAAAGGTCGAGATGTCGTTTTTCACGCTTTGCGGATCTTCTATGATCGCGTCAAATTCTTTAAAAGAGCCGATCGTTGAGCGGTTTGCGTCGATACGCATAGGCAAAAGATACTTTGCAAGTAGCGTGGCTGAGATGATCGATTTTAAAAGCATAGACTTACCGCCAGCATTTACGCCGGTTATTAAAAGCACCTTTTTGCTAAAATCCACACTCACGCTCTTTGGGTTTTTTAGTGCTGGATGGGCAAATTTCTCAAGCTTAATAACGTGCGAGCTATTTGGCAAAACAAACTCATAGTCACGCGATCTAGCCAAATTTACACGAGCCTGGTATGCGTCAAACTGATCAAAAGCATTATTTATAAATTTCAAAAAGAGCAGGCTCTTGCTCATCTGCAGGCTAAATTTCTTGCAGTGCTCAAAAATGATCTCCTCTTTTCTATCAAGCAGCTCGCTTTGCTCCTTTTTTAAGCGCTCGGTGCTTGCAGGTGCGACGTAGAAGTAGCCTCCTGAGCTTCTAGCGATCACGGTGCCTTTTAGGGCGTGATTAAAGCCGCCACGCACCAAAAGTGCCTCTTGCGAGTTGATGTAGTGCGTCTGGGTATCGACTAGATAGGGCGTGATGTGCTTTGAGTAGATGAGCTTTTTAAGCTCGGCATCGATCTGGCGCTTTTTCTCGCTAAATGCCTGCTTTATCGCCTGAAATCTCTCATCCACGCTGTCGCTAAACTCGCCGTTTTCATCAAAGCTGTTTGCCATCTGGCTCATCGCTTCAGGGATTTCAACCTTTGCGATCCACTCGCCAAGCCTGCCTTCAAATTTTTGCTTTTTTAGATATGAAAAATACTTAATGATCTTTGCAAACTCGTAAATTTCGCTGATGTGAAGCACTGCTTGCTTGCTAAGTCTCATAAGCGCGTCATCAAGCTCTTTTATCTCATCAGGCGCCTTAAAATCATACTTTGAAAGCTCGCTAATGTTTTCGAAGTGAATTTTGCTGTCGCCTTGTAAAAATAGCGGTTTTTGCCTTGCTAAAAAGGAGTTAAATTTATCCAGATACTCGCCCAGATCGAGCTTTAAAAATATCTCTTCAGTCATTGCTCACAACTTTTTATAGGCACGATGAGGCCTGAGAGATCGCTAAATTCTCGTTTTGGCAAAAATGACGCCGTGCCAAATTCGTAGTTAAATTTCTCAGCGCTTACGTTGTATTCGCCACATTTTAGTGTTTTGCCTTGTTTAAAGTCAGTCACTAGCTTTGAGATGGCGTCCTCGTTTTTTGATAAATTCTCTTCATAAAAATAGACACAAACAAGGATCGCTACAAGCACTGCGCTAACGAGCGCTTTTATGCTTTTGCTGATCTTTTCATCTTTTATCGCCCAGATCGCTCCAAAAAGCAGCATCACGCCGGCGATTATTATCAAATTTCTTACCATTTTACGCCTTTATACTTTGCGATGAGCTCCTTGTAAAGCTCAGCATGAGGCTTGATCTTTTCTAAAATTTCAGCTCTAACCTCGCTGATATCTTGCTTTTCAACCAGCAAGCAAACGGCCAGATACGGGGCATTTGGCAGCATATCTTTTATCTGAGCACTATTTAGCTTTTGTGACCTTGCAAGGGCTATTAAAATATCTTTTTTGCCTAAATTTATAAGGCTAGAAATTTCATCCTCGCTTAGCTCTTTTTCTTTTATCTCTTTTAAAATTTCATTTTCATCTTGAGGCTTGAAAGTGCTTATATACATTAGTAGCCGCCTCTTAGCTGCACACTGATATCGCCTGCTCCAAAGCCAACTACGATGCCGTCACTTAGGCGGTTTTTCACGCCAAATTCATCTGTAAATTCTATCCCCTCTTCAACCCTCTCAACCTTGTCTGTAAAGATCGGGTTATACTCGCTAAATTCACTCTTCATATCAACTTCGATCGGATTTTCTCCGGCTGCATAAACTGGCAAGATGACAAGCTCATCAACGCCCTTAAAGCACTCTTTAAAGCCAGGTAAATTTGTGCTAAGTCTTGTGTAGCGGTGTGGCTGAAATATCGCTGTGACGCTCTTTATGCCTAAAATTTTGGCGTATTCAAAGACTGATTTTAGTGTCGCTTTTATCTCGGTTGGATGGTGCGCGTAGTCGTCGATTAGGACGAAATTTTTATTTGCACTAAGTATGTCAAAACGCTTTTTGATGCCTTTAAAATTTAGTAAATTTTCTCTTATGTCTTTAAGTGGCGTCTCATGCATCGCAGCAAGGATAGCCAAAGATGCGTCTATGGCGATGTGCTCACCCATGCCAAAGGCTTCAAATTTGCCTAAATTTTTAAGGTTAAAGCTGGTGTATGGCTGATAGTCTCTTACAACCATCGTAAGCTCGGTGATATCACTGCTTGGATAAAGTCTGATCGCATCAAGCTTAAGCGTGCTTAAAAACTCGTCCTCAGCGTTTATCACCCTAACTTTTGCGCGCTCCAAAAAGCCCTTGTAGGCTGCGTAAAATTTAGCTAGATCATAGTCGTAGTGCTCCATGTGCTCTGGCTCTGCGTTGGTGACGATGGCTAGATATGGGTTTGAGTTTAGAAAGCTTGAATCGCTCTCATCAGCCTCAAATACGACGTTGTCGCTTTTGGCATAGCGCATATTTGAGCCAAACTGCTTTGATATGGCGCCGATGATGACTGAGCCCTCAATAAGGCTTGCTAGCATCGCTGAAGTAGTACTCTTGCCGTGCGCGCCAGCAACTGCAAAGACGCACTTATCTTCAAGCACATAGGGCAAAATTTCTTTTCTTGAAAAGCACTTTATGCCCTTTCTTCTAGCCTCCACTAGCTCGATGTTGTCCTCTTTTATCGCGGCTGAATAGACCACGAAGTCTTGGTCTTTTATCGCCTCTTTGCAGTGCGGCGTGATGACCTCGATGCCTTCATTTTGAAGCTCAAGCGTCGTCTTGCTCTCTTTGATGTCGCTGCCGCTTATCTTGTGGCCTTTTTCGTGTAAAAATCTAGCGATGGCTGAGATGCCGATGCCGCCGATGCCTATGAAATGGACTTTTCTGATCTCGTTGTTTAGCTCTTGCAAATTTTATCCTTAAGTTTTTCGTGATTTTAACAAAAACTACTAAATTTAAGGCTGAAAAATGGCTTTTATTTGCTTAAGCTAAAGCTTTCATCTATCAGGTCAAAAACGGTTTTTTGCGAGATTTTGGAGTTTAAATTTACGCTTATCCAGTGCTTTTTATTCATGTGATATGCTTTAAAAATTTGATCTTCATCAACTAGCACCATGGCTAGATCTGGGCTACATTTTAGATTTAAAACCTCTATCATCTCGTTACTTTCAAGGCCAAGCTTGCTTGCACTTAGCTGCATAAGCAGCGCAAACCACTTCTTATTTTTCTTGTGACGAAAGACGCTAAAATTTGGATATTTTGGAAAAAGTTGCTCGCCAAAAACATCAAATTTCTCTTTTATATATTTTTCAATCTCAATTCGTTTCAAATTTCACTCCGAAATTCCTTTGCAAAAGCACTCATTTTCGTGATCATCGATGACACCAACGCCTTGTAACGAGTAGATGATCACAGCACCTACAAATTTAAAGCCGCGCTTTTTCATATCTTTTGAGATGCGCTTAGAGAGCTCGCTACTTGCTGGCATATCGTTGGCACTTTTTATGTAATTTATCACGCGCTTGCCATTTGTAAATTTATAGATGTAGTTATAAAACGAGCCAAACTCGGCGCAAAGCTCTAAAAAAGCCTTGGCATTTTTTGACAGGGAGTAAATTTTAAGGCGGTTTTTGATCGCTCTATCATCGCTTAAAAGGCTTTGAAGCTTTGCCTCGTCATAGCTAGCGATCTTTTTTGCGTCAAAGCCGTCTAAAATTTGAGCAAGCCCAGCTCTTTTTCGTAGCACGTAGTCCCAGCTAAGGCCTGCTTGAAAGCCCTCTAAAATGAGCATTTCAAAGAATTTCTTATCATCTTTGACCGCTCTGCCCCACTCATAGTCATGATAGCTCTTGCTAAACTCGCTCTTTTTGGCCCAGGCGCAGCGTTTCATCTTTTAAATTTAGCCTC
>QFCO01000264.1_pt1 | contig 9742 bp, 7 predicted proteins | sample 5345991 | NCBI WGS metagenome assembly QFCO01 (sample SAMN09062262, study PRJNA434731) | Human gut metagenome, whole genome shotgun sequencing project. | isolation source: stool timepoint D shortread assembly | host: Homo sapiens | collected 2016
GCTATATCGCTAAAAACGTGCTAAATCGCTTCCGACAAAACAACGGCTACAAAGAGGGCAGCTATAAGAAAATTTGGAACGGACGCGAAGATAACGAAGTGATGAGCGAAATTTTATCAAATGGCGTTAGCACGATAGATGAAATTTACGCCGCACTTGAGCGTGAGTACAAAAAGGTAAAATGATAAATCTTCTTCGCCTTGGCTTTAAAGATTTTTTTACAGCCAAATTTATAACGCTATCGATCTTGCCGCTTTTTCTTAGCATTTGTAGCCTTGCGTGGCTTACGATCTGGGGAGGTGGCGAGATATTTGACCTTTTAAGCGATGGCGCTAAAAACGAAAATTTCGCCTTTTTGGAGACAAACTCGACGCTATCTTTTATAGCTATTAAAATTTTAAGTTTTAGCGCTACAAAGTGGATAGTTAGCATACTTTTTTACGTTTTAAGCACCTTTTTAACGATCATCATTAGCATCGTGATCGCTCTAATCGTAGCTGGCTTTTTAACGCCAGTTGTGGCCAAAGAGATAAACAAAAGGCACTACAACTACGTGCTTAAAAGTGAGGCTAGCACGGCTAGAGTGCTAAAGGTGATGATGGTTGAGATCATGAAATTTCTTGGGATCTTGCTCGTTTGCTTGCCACTTTTGTTTGTGCCATTTGTAAATTTTTTCATCATCAACGTGCCGTTTTTTTACATCTACTATAAGCTTTTACTAATAGACGTTGGCTCAAATACGCTTGATAGCGATAAATTTGAGCTAGCACTGCTTGAAGGTGGCGGGGTTAAATTTGTAGTTTTTACACTTTTGTTTTACGTTATCTCGCTTGTACCGCTTGTGGGATTATTTTTTCAGCTTTATTTTGTGATAGTCTTGTCGCACCTCTTTTATCAAAGAGAGGCGCTAGTTAAAATTTAGAGCTAAAAAGCTCTAAATTTAAGCGTAGTAAGATACTTTTTTGCTCTCATCAAGCAAGGTATCAAATAGCCTTTTTGTCGCACTTAGTAGGTTTTTATTAGCATCATTTTTAGCTAAAAGTTCGTCAAACATCTTTAGCATATTATCATTTATGAAATTTTTGTGATCCAGATCTTTTGCGTCAGGCAACATCTGCTTGATCTTGTTTGAAAGCTCGCTTATGCTTTGGCTGCTACCTGCGATCTTGTCGCCCTCTTTGACATTTTTCATAAACTCATCAACCTGTGGGCGAATTTGCTTCATCGCCTCTTCGATCTCTTTCATATCTTGCTCGTCTATGCCGTTGCCTTTATAGGCAAACTCATAGCCGTATTCGTGCGTAAGGGTTAGACTTTTTTGGCTTGAAGTGCCATTTTTCTGGCTAGAAAACTCTAAGTTTTTGTTGTCATACATAGAAAAGCTTATCTCATCGCCTGAGCTAGTCTTCATCGAAAAGCTCATATTGTTGTAGCTTCCTTGAGAGTAAAAATTTGTTTGCATTTTTAAATCCTTTTGAAGCTAAATCGGCAAATTTTTAATTTCATAAAGCAAAATTTTGTAAAATGCGTCAAAAAAGGACGGGCGATGTGTTGTTTTGGGACTAGGATCTTTTTGCTGATGCTTATCACTGTTTTAAGCTTCGTTTTTGCTAAGCTTTGCCCTGTTTTGCCAGTCGTTGGCTACTACTTGATACTTGCAAATTTGCTTGCCATTTTGATGTTTTCACTATTTTTTAAAGGGCTTTTGCCAAGCTTTGTAAAGGTAAATGCGATCCACTATTTTTCGCTAATTGGTGGCTTTTTTGGGGCATTTTTAACAATGCTTGCTTTTAAAAAGGTTGCAAAAGATAAATTTACTCTAATAGAGCTCATTATTTTTACGCTTTGGGTGCTGATAATCGCCGTAGTCATCTTTAAATTTCAAACCATTCTTGACATTTTTAGGGGAATTTAGATGGATGAGAGGATAGTTAAATTTCTAAAAAAGATGCATCTTGCAAGCGTTTGCGCCATCGATGATGATGGACAGCCTTACGCTTTTAGCGCGTTTTACGCCTTTGATGAGGTAAATTTTTGCCTTTTGCTAGCTAGCTGCGATGAGAGCTCTCATGTTAAATTTTTAAAAAACTCAAAGCTCGTTGCTGGCACCATCGCTCTTGATACGAAGATCGTTGGCAAGATAGAGGGTGTGCAGTTTCAAGGAGCGATGAGTGAGGCTAGCACAAGTGAGCGAGAAATTTACTTTAAAAGATTTTTTTACGCAAAAGCGATGGATCCAAAAATTTGGTCTATAAGCCTTGAAAAGGTTAAATTTACGAGTAACACTCTAGGTTTTGGCAAGAAAATTTTTTGGCAAAAGTAGCTAAAAATCGCATAATATTTTCGTGTTAGCTTAAAAGATACTCTTTCTTATGGCGTTCAGAATAACGCTTTTATGAAACGAAAGGTACATGTACCATATAAAAATTTTTTTTAAAATTTTTTACACAAAAGTTACACAAAATGCCTTTTTTAGGGGGAATTTTAAAAATATTAAAGTGTGATAAAAGAGTATTAAATAACTAAAAATAAACTTAAATTTACCCAAATTTTACTTAATATCCCCAGCCTCACTCTTATTATATAATCGCCGAAAAAATTATTAAGGAGAGTTTTATGGCTAAAGAAGCGGGTGTAGTAAAATCGCTAAGTGGCAAGGCGGTCGCAGTTGATCAAAACGGAAACGAGAGAGAGCTAAAAGTTGGCGACATCGTTTATATGGGTGAGAGTGTCAAAACTAGCGATGCAGCCGACAAAGTAACTATTGTTGCAAATAACGGCAAAGAGCTAACTGTACTAGGTAGTGACACGCTTTCTTTAAATCCAAATACGATAGGTGCTGAGGGCTTAGCTGATATAAGCGCTTTGCAAAATGCTATTTTAAATGGCGGTGATCTAACAAAACTTGAGGAGACTGCTGCTGGTGGTAATGCTGCTGCTGGTGGTGGAGATGGCGTTAGCCTTGGCGAAGCTAGATTTGCTGAGGGCGGTCACTACTCTAACATCAATGAAACTTATAGAAATTTAACCGATACAAATAGAGCTTTTGCTTCATACGATAGCCCAATAGGTGGTTACAATGATGGAAATAGCGGCGATGATACTATAATTCCAGGTGCACCGCTTGTAACTTTCGTAAACGATACTAACAATGACGGCACTTTAAGTAGAGTTGAGCATGGAAACGATACAGATATAAATACGTCTAAAGTTCTTATCACAGTGCCAAATGATGGCACAGTTAGAGCTGGCGATGTGCTAAATGTCACTGTAACTGACCCAAATGGCGTTCAAACAACAACTAATATCGTTATAACTCCAAATATCATAGCTAATGGCTACCCGCTTGACGCTCCAGTTGAGAAAAATAAGACTTCAAAAGTTGAAGCAACTATTACAAATTTCCAAGGAAATGAGAGTGAAAAAGGAGAAGACTCTGTTAAGGTAATACCTGAGGTTATCAACCCGCCAGTAGTTGAATTTACAAATGACGGTGATGGCAACCACACTTTAAATAGAGCTGAGCATGCAAACGATCCTGATCCAAGCAAGACAAAAGTAGTTATAAAAGTACCAAACGACGCAAACCCAGGCGATAAACTAGTTATCGAGGTGACAAACCCAGATGGCTCAAAAACTCCACTTCCACCAGTTGTTATCACTCCAGAGATCATTAGAGATGGCCACCCTATCGAAGTTCCTGTTGAAAGAGATAAGAAGACAACAGTCGATGCTAAGATCGTTGATAAACATGGAGATGAGAGCACAACTGGAACAAATCACGTAACTCCTATCGAAGTTCCAGAGGCTCCAACTGTTAAATTTACAGAAGATATCGCGGGCGACGACGGACTTTTAACTTATACTGAAAATAATAATGATACAAAACAAAATGTAACACCAGTTTTAATCACCGTACCAAGTGACGCAAAAGTAGGCGATACACTAAATATCACTATCACAAAACCAGACGGTACAACTGAAAATAGAGCTATACCAATCGATCAAAATATAATAGACAATGGCTATACAATACCAGATGTACCAGTTGGAAGTACAGATGGTACGACAAACTATACAAATGCAAATGGTGATGTTATACCAAATGTACCAAATGAGACTCCAAAAACCTCAAAAGTAGAGGCTTTCATAACTGATCAGCACGGACAAAATAGCCAAACAGCAAGCGATACTACGACTCCAGATACAAGACCAGTACTAATCTTCACAGAAGATCTAAACAACGACACTGGCCTTGGCGAGAGCGAAAACAAACAAGATGGCAACAACAGAAGCACAACAGTAGAGATAACTCTTCCAAAAGATGTAGCTGTTGGTGATAAAGTAGTTATCACATATACTGATCCGGTAAGAATTTTTGACGATCCTAATGCAAAACTTACAAAAGAGGTGATCCTTGATCAAGATATGGTAGATAACCTTAAAGTAAAAACAAACCTTCCTATATTCCCAGATGTAAACGTAAAAGCAACTGCACACGTTGAGACACCAGCTGGCGTTCAAAAGAGCCCAGAGTCATATGAAGATAGAGTATGGGTTGTACCAAGAAACGTATCTATCGAGCTTATAGAGCAAAAATCTACAATTGAAATCACAAGAAATGAGAGTATGGGCGAGCACAAAGTAAACGTGACTACTGCTAGGATCACTCTACCAAATAAGATCGATGATGGCGATAAGCTTGAGCTTACAGTAAATGAGCACTCTAAACCTCAATATAAGAGAATTTTCACTATCCATATGGATGAAAAAGGCATGGTTACAAAGGTGACAGAGGATACAGACGGCGGTAAAGAATTCCCAGTTACTGCAACTAGCTTCCACACATTTACTATCGACGTGCCTGGCTTTGAGCTAAGACATGGAGAAAATACTAAGATACATGCTCATGTTGAAAACCATACAAGAAACGCTCGTCAGTGGGACGCTGAGGCAAATGCTAGCTTAGAGCACGTAAAAGCACCTGTTGTTAGCTTTGATGAGGCAAAAGGCTCAAAATCTATGAGTAGAGAAAAATCACTAAGTGATAATGACGAATACAGCACAACAGTAACTATCAAAATTCCTAAAAACGCAGTTGATGGCGATAAGATAGAGGTTAAGATCACTGAGCCACAACTTGACGGTACAACAAAAGATAGAACGGTTAAATTTGATATCCATAAAAATGGCTCAACATTTACAGTGACTGATGAAAATGGCAACGATGTGCCAGTATCGGATAATGGATTTAAGATCACTGGTGTTGGTACTTTAACTAATGCAAAAACTGTAGTTACAGCTACTATCATCGATACAGACGGCATCCAAAGTGCTAGCGGTGCAAATAGTGTAACAGTAGCTGGCATAGATGATGCTGGAATTTACTTTGGTGAAGACGAAGACTTAAATACATCTATCACAAGAGATGAGAGCTCAAAAGATGGCGAGCTACGCCAAACTTCACTTGTTATAAAAGTGCCAAACAATGTTGTAACTGGCGATAAGATGACACTAGAGGTTACAAGTGATGGCGTGACTACAACTAAAGAATTTACTATCACAAAAAATGGAACCAATATAACTCTAACAGGTGCTAATGGCGAAACTATTGTTGCTGATGCTAGCAATAAAGTGACAATCCCTGGTGTAGAGATCAAAGAAGATAAGCAAGCAGACGCAAAAGCTACATTTACAGATAGCAAGGGCTTTGCAAACAATGAGGTAGTAAACGAGGCTACACTTGAAGCACTTCATGATGATATGAGTATCACATTTGCAGAAGATACAAATTTTGATGGAATTTTAAATCACGGCGAAGCAATAAGCGACGGAGATGTAAATTCTACAAAAGCTACTATCAAACTACCAAGCAACGTTGTTGACGGTGACATACTAAAAGTTAGCGTAGATGGCCAACCTGAGGTAGCGTATACTATCAATAAAGACGCTAGTGGCAACATCACAATAAACGGACTAACTGTTGTTGGCAACAAAGCTGTTGAGTATAAGCTAGATCTTACAGAAGATCATACTACAACTATAAAAGCGACAGTTTCAGATAAAACCGGTGTTGATAAAGTTGGCACAGTAAGCGACATCTTACTTGACGCACAAGGCGGCGGAGCTGGTACTGCGCTAAGAGTGCTAATCGATGAGGATAAAGACAGAAATGGCAAGCTAAGTAGAGATGAGGCAAATTCTGATGGCAATATCAATGTAACTTCAGCAACTGTAACTCTACCAAGCAGCCTAAACGCTGGTGAAAATTTTGTAATAACAGTAAATGGCACACCAACTACATATAAAGTCTCAACTAAAACTGGTAGCGTTTTAACTATAGAAGATGCAAGTGGAAATAGCGTGACTCTACAACCAGGAAACGTACTAAAAATTCCTAATATCCCAATAAGTGTTGGCAACCCAGCTAAGGTAGAATTTACATCTGCTAACAGCGGTTCAAAAGCAGCAGAGGCTGAGCTAGAAGCTATAAAAGGCAACGAAGTAAAAGTATCTTTTGACGAAGATAACGCTAGTAGAGATGGCGGTCTAAGCAGAAATGAGGCCGTTTCGGATTTATCCCTAAAACAAACAACAATGAGTGTTAAGATCCCTTACAATGTTATTGATGGAGATAAGGTAGCAGTAGTTGCAACTGATACAGTAACCGGAAATAAGATAGAAAAAACTTATGTTATCAGTAAAGATGCTAGCGGTAGAATATTTGCAACAGACGAAAATGGTGTAATTGCTGAGGCTGAAAACAATACTATTAAGGTTAAAAACGTACCTATGTCACCAGGCGGCACGACTGAGGCAAAAGCTACACTTACAAGTAAAGATGGCGAAGTTGCAGAAGATAGTGGTCAGTTAAAGCTAGCTAAGCTAAGCGCGGCAGGTCTAAACGTATCTTATCTTTCTGATACAAATGATGACGGTAAGATCGATAGAAGCGAAGCTGATAGTCAAACAACAAAAGTTGCCGTTACGCTTCCAGGTAGCGTCATAACAAGTGATAGCCTAAAAGTGACTATTGATAATCCAGATGGTACACAAGATGTGAAAACCTATAGTATCGAAAAGAGCATAACTGGCGTAGTAACTCTAACAGATACAGTAACTCACGCTCAAACTGTGCTTGATGGCAGTACGCTAGTGCTTGATAACGTAGCGATCGCAGCTGGCACACCATCAAGGGTAACTGCAGAGCTTAGCGATCAAACAGGAGAGCGCGTAGAAGTATCTGATGAAGCACAAATTAGTACAAATGGTATAAGAGGTGTTTGGTTTAGAGAAGATGAAAATAGAGATGGCAACTTAACTAAATATGAAAACTCTATAGATGGCAACAGAGGTACGACCAAACTAAGAGTATATCTTGATGATGACGCTAAAGAGGGCGACACTGTAGAGCTAACATATACAGATCCTTTCAACCCAGGTGCAACTACCACAAAGAGTGTAAGGTTAACAGCTGAAGATATTAGCAAGGGTGAGATAAAAGATGGCATGACAGTTGATATAGATACAAGAACAGCGCACGATGTAACAGCCACCATCAATCTTGTAACACCAGGCGGAGTTAAAGGCAAAGTTACTACCACACCGCTTAGAATTGAGCACGAAGCTGAAAGCGATACAGTCGCATTTAACGCAAACTCGGAGAGAATGTACGGCGGCGATGGCAATGATACGCTTGTGTTTAACAACACTGCAGTTATTGACTTTGGCAGCATAGCTGATCTAAACAAAAAGGTCGATAGCTTTGAAAATATCCAGCTCAAAGGCAACTCTGAGATCAAATTTGACGCTAAAGACATCTTTGCGATCACTGATGATATTAGCACAGTTCTTAAGATCAAGGGTGACGCGACAAGCAAGGTCGATATCAATGGCAAGTGGCATGAAGACGCTTCAGTACACGCTGATGCCGGCTTTAAAGGCTACACAAGCAACGACACAGTTAATAACCAAACCCTTCACATCCAGATCGAAGATAAGATCCAAACAGACCTATAATCCCCCCAAAAGTGAGTGCGCACCAAGCACTCACTTTACAAATTTCCAAAATTTATACTATTTTTTAAGCCTTATTTTATTAAATTTAGCTTTTTTAAAAAGGAGAAAAAATGAAAAATTTAATAGCCATCGTTGTGGTCATCGCAGCACTTGTTTTTGGCGCTTTCAAATACGCAAATTCATTTGTAGTGCTTGATGAAAACACCAACGAGAAGTGGTCTCAGGTGCTAAATCAATACAAAAGAAGAGCCGATCTAGTGCCAAATTTAGTTGAAACTGTAAAGGGCTACGCAGCTCACGAGCAAAAGGTCTTTGAAGATGTGGCAAATGCAAGAAGCAAGAGCATGCAAGTAAGCATCGACGCAAGCAGTCTTAGTGACGAGGCAAAGGTTAAAGAATTTATGGCAGCTCAAGGTCAGCTAGGTTCTGCGCTTGGTAGGCTAATGGCAGTTAGCGAGAGCTACCCAGAGCTAAAAGCAAATCAAAATTTCCTCTCACTTCAAAGCCAGCTTGAAGGCACAGAAAACCGCATAAGCGTAGCAAGGCGCGACTACATTGAGGCTGTAAAAGAGTACAACGTAGCTCTTAGAAGCTTTCCAGGTAAATTTATAGCCAGCATCTTTCATCCAGAGATGAAGCCAAAGCAAGGCATCGAAGTTAGCAGCGAAGATATGAAAAACCCAAAAGTTTCGTTTGAGAAATAATGAAAAAAATCATTAGCCTTTTGATCTTTGCATTTAGCTTTTGTTTTGCTCTAAATTTCAATGAGCAGATCAATGATGAGGCTCATATTTTTTCACAAAATGAAAGAGATGAGCTTTTAAGCTTAGTGCAAAATTTCGAGCAAAACAGCACCACGCAAATCGCCATAGTGACTTTAAATTCGCTTGAAAATAAGAGCATAGAAGAGCTATCGCTAGAAATAGCTAGAGGCTACAAACTAGGTCAAAAAAAAGATAGCAACGGCGTGCTTTTGGTGGTAGCTCCAAATGAGAAAAAGGTCCGCATCGAGGTTGGATACGGACTTGAAGGGGTGCTAACTGACGCCATCTCAAGCCAGATCATAAATAGCGTGATGATACCTGAGTTTAAAAATGGCAAGATGAACGAAGGCGTGAAAGATGGCGTTTTGGCGATCATAAAAGTGGCTAGCGGCGAGGAATTTAATAGCAAAACTAGCCTTAGCGACTTGCCTTTTGGCGTATTTGCCTTTTTTGCTGGCATGCTCTCTTGTTTTGTCTCTGTGATCTTTGGCAAATTTTTTATGCGAACTGGCTTTAGTACGTGCTTTGCTGGGCTTGTATCAACCGCACTTGAGCAGGGATTTGGCGTGCAAAACTACCTTATCATTTTTGGCGTTTTTGCCTTTATATTTGTGGTATTTTTTCTAATATTAAAAGACGTTTTTAAGAGAAATAGCCAAGGTGGCTCTTTGCCAATGGGCTTTAGACGAGGTGGTTCAGACTCAAATGGCGGCGGCGGTCGCTCAAGCGGCAGAGGAGGCGGCTTTAGTGGCGGTGGCGGTGGTTTTGGCGGCGGCGGAGCTAGCGGCAGCTGGTGAAATTTGCCTGCTTTAGAAGTAAATTTATTATTTTGCAAATTTTAAAATTTGCTAGAGTTTTAGACTGCATGCGGCGCAAAGCGCTATCGCATGCCACTTCTAACGTCGTCGGAGTTAGGGGATCGTTAAGGGGGAAGAGAGCGACTTCGTAATTCAAGCCTC
>QFCO01000265.1_pt1 | contig 9739 bp, 10 predicted proteins | sample 5345991 | NCBI WGS metagenome assembly QFCO01 (sample SAMN09062262, study PRJNA434731) | Human gut metagenome, whole genome shotgun sequencing project. | isolation source: stool timepoint D shortread assembly | host: Homo sapiens | collected 2016
CGATGAGTGACGCTAGATATGCGTTTGACTGGAACAAGCAGTTTGAGCTTAGCTTTGATCCAAAAAAGGCTAGAGAGCTTCACGATGAGAGCTTGCCAGAAGATGCGTTTAAGAGCGCTCATTTTTGTTCGATGTGCGGACCAAAATTTTGTGCATATAAAATTTCAAAAGATCTAGAAAAAGGAGAAAAATGTTAAATAAAGAAGAGGTCTTAAATAGACTAAAAGGTGTCATATATCCGGGATTTGAGAAGGATATAGTTAGCTTTGGCTTTGTGAAAAACATTGAGATCGGCGAGAAAATTTTAATAGAAGTCGAGATCGTTAGCTCAAGCCCAGAGGTGGCAAACGAGCTAAAAACAGACATCAAACGTGTCATGGGCTCAAACGAGTACGTGCTAAATTTGATCCAGCCAAAGATACCTGAGGAGAAAAGTAACACTCAAAGTGGCAAAAATATCGCGCCTCAAGTTAAAAATTTCGTAATGGTAAGCTCTGGAAAAGGCGGCGTTGGTAAATCAACCACAACGCTAAATTTAGCCATCTCAATGGCAAAACTAGGCAAAAAAGTGGGCATCTTAGACGCTGACATCTACGGACCAAACATCCCAAGGATGCTTGGCGAAGTAAATACCCAGCCACAAGTCGTTGGCAACAAGCTAAAACCGATACTTAGCCATGGCGTGGAGATGATGAGTATGGGCGTTTTGATGGAGGAGGGCATGAGCCTTATCTGGCGTGGCTCGATGATCATGAAAGCGATCGAGCAGCTGCTAAGAGACGTGCTTTGGAGCGAGCTTGATGTATTGTTTCTTGATATGCCTCCAGGAACGGGCGACGCGCAGCTAACTCTAGCTCAAAGTGTGCCAGTAACAGCAGGTGTATGCGTCACAACGCCACAAGTGGTAGCACTTGATGATAGCAAGCGTGCGCTTGATATGTTTGAGAAGCTCCACATCCCAATCGCTGGCGTCATCGAAAATATGAGCGGTTTTATCTGCCCAGATAACGGCAAAGAGTACGATATATTTGGCAAAGGCACGACTGAAGAGGTAGCAAAGGCTTACAATACTCAAATTTTGGCTGAAATTCCTATCGAGCCAGCTGTTAGAGTGTGTGGCGATAATGGCAAGCCAGTTAGCTTTTATGAGCCAAACTCAGTCACTGCAAAACGCTATGAGAGCGCAGCTGCAAGGCTTTGGGAGATAATAGAAAATATAAATAACGGCGGCGGGGCTGATAACTCAGCGATCCAGCCAGTAAATGACGGCAAGAGTGCTTGCTCGAAGTAAATTTACAAAAGATAAAATTTAGAGCAAATTTTAAAATTTGCCAGTTTAAATTTGGCTACCAAAATTTGACTTTGCTTGTTGCAGGGTTTAAATTTTGTAGCCAAAATGCAATCATTAAAAAAATTTAACAGGAGAAAAGATGAAAGCGATCGTAACCGTAGTCGGAAAAGATAGAGTTGGCATCGTTGCTGGCGTCTCAGCAAAGCTTAGCGAGCTAGGGCTAAACATAGATGATATAAGCCAGACTATTTTGAGTGACTTTTTCACGATGATGGCGGTGGTTTCAAGCGATGAAAATAAGGACTTTACAGCCTTAAGAGCGGAGCTAGATAAGCTTGGAGAGAGCCTAAAAGTAAAGATAAATATCCAAAGCTCAGCCATTTTTGATGCGATGCACAAAATTTAAGGACAAAATATGGATATCAAAAACGTAACCGAAACTATCTCGATGATCGAGGAGCAAAATTTTGACATCAGAACGATCACGATGGGCATTAGTTTGCTTGATTGCATCGACCCTGACATTAATAAAGCCTGCGACAAAATTTACGCAAAAATCACCACTAAAGCCAAAGACCTAGTTAGAGTGGGCAACGAAATTTCTGCCGAGCTAGGCATACCAATCGTCAATAAAAGAGTGAGCGTGACGCCTATCTCGATAATCGGCGCCGCAACGGATGCAAAAGACTACGTGATGATCGCAAAGACGCTTGATAGGGCGGCTATTGAAGTTGGTATTGATTTTATAGGTGGTTTTTCGGCTTTAGCTCAAAAGGGCTATCAAAAGGGCGATGAAATTTTGATAAATTCTATCCCGCAAGCACTCGCACAAACCGCAAAAGTGTGCTCAAGCGTCAATGTCGGCTCAACAAAAAGTGGCATAAATATGAGCGCGGTGCGTGACATGGGACGCATCATAAAAGAGACGGCGGCGGCATCAGAGATGGGCTGTGCGAAGCTTGTTGTCTTTGCAAACGCAGTCGAGGACAATCCTTTCATGGCTGGTGCATTTCACGGCGTGGGCGAGGCTGACGTGGTGATAAATGTCGGCGTTTCAGGCCCAGGCGTCGTAAAAAGAGCGCTTGAAAAGGTGCGTGGCGAGAGCTTTGACGTGGTGGCTGAGACTGTGAAAAAGACGGCATTTAAGATCACTCGTATCGGTCAGTTAGTCGGTCAAATGGCGAGCGAGCGCCTTGGGGTTAAATTTGGCATCGTTGATCTCTCTCTTGCTCCAACGCCTGCTGTGGGCGACTCGGTGGCTCGCGTGCTTGAGGAGATGGGGCTTGAGGCTGTCGGTACGCATGGCACGACTGCTGCACTAGCTCTGCTAAATGACGCGGTTAAAAAAGGTGGCGTCATGGCGTGCAATCAAGTGGGCGGCTTAAGCGGTGCGTTTATCCCAGTCTCAGAGGATGAGGGCATGATAGCTGCGGTGCGCGCGGGATCGCTAAATTTAGAAAAACTTGAGGCGATGACAGCGATATGCTCAGTTGGACTTGATATGATCGCCATACCTGCGGATACGCCAAGCGAGAGTATAGCTGCGATGATCGCTGATGAGGCGGCTATCGGCGTGATAAATCAAAAAACAACGGCCGTTCGTATCATACCTTTGGGTAAGGAGGGCGATATGATCGAGTTTGGCGGCCTTTTAGGAAGAGCGCCTGTGATGAAGATAAATAAGGCCTCAAGTGCCGACTTTATCGCTCGTGGCGGACAAATTCCAGCTCCAATTCATAGTTTTAAAAACTAATATTCAAAGTCCGCTTTAAATTTGCGGACTTTACATGATTTATTTTAATCGTTTAAAAACAATTAATTTTTGAGTTTTTTGTTATAATTCTACTTTTTATAAATTACGATATATAAAGGATTTTTTATGTCACGTGCACGAAGAGATAGAGTTGGTGAAGCGGCTGATACTTCGGCTCCAGTAGTTATGTTGCTTATTTTGTTTTTTCTCTCGCCCATAATATTACTGATAGAGCTTTATCTTCAAAATAAAATATTAAAAATAAAGTGGCGTATAAAAGATATCGTATGGGCATTAAATTCAACATACTCATTTTGGGTTCTTGTTATTGGTGTAGTTGCAATTTGCATATTTAAAATATTCGATAGATATGAGCCTATTATTTATGATTATATCCCATTGATAGTGGTGATCTTGCTCTTGGCACCGCACTTCTACTTTTCATTTAAATATAAAAGTAAATTTAATAGATTTGCTAGATTAAAAGCAATAAAAAGAAGGATGGAATTGCGTGAAAAAGCAGACATTATTATAAAAAAAGAAAAAGAAGAAGATAGGCTAAGAAGAGAAATTAATAAAACTGCTCGTTAGAAAGTTTTATATAATTTTGCTTCTTGTGTTGCTTAAAAAACAGAGTTTATCTCTTAAATTTATCCTAATCTTTTCAACTGCTTTTAGTTAAAATAATAAAAATTTTAAACCAAGGAGCTAAAATGAAAATTTTATCACTGCTTACGGTGCTACTTTTTGGAGCGGTATGTGGCTTTGCAAATGACGGCAAAGTAAGAAGTATCGACATCTACGTCACGCCTTACTACTCAGCAAATGCAGGCAAGGTGGAGTATGTCAAGGTCTATGACAAGATAGATGAGCTTTTAAAAAGTGGCAAAGAAGAGGACTTCAAAAAGGCTGAAAAGATCGTGCAAGACGCCCCACAAATGGTCTCTCCGATAACTCTTTTTGTCCTCTCAGCTCGCGCTTATGATCTTGGACTTCGCGATGATGCGGTATTTTGGTTTTATGCGGCAAAAAACCGCGCGATCTTGCTAAGAGGCGTTATAGACATGGAGAGCGAGAAATTTACTGACGTGGTGGCTGCGATAGGGGCGTTTATGAAGCTTGTTGGCGACGTGGTCAATCCTTATGCATTTTGCGATATCAAAAAGCAACAAGAGATCGCTGATAAAGCGCTTGAATGGACTAAGAAAAATGCCTATGAAGCGATGTTTTCGCCAGAATTTAGCTCGCCTCACGAAGATAGAAAAGCAGCCCTTGCAAAAGGCATAGAAAAGCTAGAAGCGCGCAATAAAAAGGAGAAAGATTATTTTTTAGACAAAGACAATCTTGCTAACTTCAAAGCTATGCGCAAGCAAAATGGCACTGATGAGAAATTTTGCTTCTAAGTAGCGAGAAAAACTGAAAAATTGCTTGTAAATTTAGCTTTTGCTTTATGCTAAAAGGGCAAATTTACAAGCTATCTCCATTTTAGATGATAAATTTTAGCTCACTACAAATTTGCTTAAATTTGGCTCTTTTTACAAGAGTAGCAAAACTACAAAAAATGAGAATGAAAAATGACTTTGAAATTTGGCGAACTTAAAAAAGTTGCAACAGATGATGGCTTTATCTGGTATGCGGAGACTGGGCTAAAAAGTGCAATTTTTGGGCAGGTAGCGTTTTGCCTCGTTAGCACAGACATGGCAGACGTAGATGATGAGACTACTTTGCTAGCAGAAAAAATCGCCCAAGATATCGACCGATACATAAAAGAGTCGCTTGTCTTTTTAAAAGATGAACTTAGGCGAGGGCGCTTTTTGAGCAAGGACGAGCTTAGCTTGCTTGACGTGCCAGTTTGCGAACTGCCATTTAGCTCGCCGCAATGCACCTTTTATGCGCATGACAAGCAGTGGCTGATGAGATTTGCTGAGGGCGAGCTTGATATCTGCGAGCCTTATGGTATAGGGGTGATCTTTGAGGGTGAAAGGCCGCTTTGTTTAGAAAATTTAGAGCTTAGCAGTGAGTGCTAAACGATTAAGCTTTTAAATTTACGCATTAAAAGCTAGTTAAGATTTTCAAGCCTTGCAAAAAAATGATGAAAATTTTTGTTTTTAGGTATTGGCTGCGATCAAGAGGCGCTAGAGTTTTTTAAATGATTAAATTTTGCTTCTTTAGGTTTTGCGCCCAAAACAGCAAATTTATAAGCTAAGCGCTGCAGCAGTCGCTTGGATCTTTTTCTTTTGTGATCCTGGCTCTTAGGTCGTGGCGGATGATCTCTATCGACCAAAACCAGACCATGTGACCTACAAACTCAGAGACATACTCATACCAAGGAAGTGTCCAAAGTGGCGGAGTGAGGCCAAGAAGCGGCAGTGAGATGCCGTGAACTGCGATAGTTGCTAAGATACCAGCCATCACGCCTTGCCACATCGTGATCTTTGGATATTTCTCAGCCACGACGCAGTAGCCAACGGCAAAGACGACTGAAAATATGATATGCGTTAGCATCACGTAGTTAAATGCATGCCCCGCAAACTCGTAGATAGCGGCGTTTGGATCGGCGATACCGACATAATCTCTTAAGAACACATAAGGGGGATTTAGAAAATTTCTCGAGCAGTCGATCGCATCAGCCGCTCTGATGGCACTTTCTGGTCCGCAAGCTGCGTTAAACATATCCATATGGCTTCTTGGCGGAAGTGGCACTTCTGCGCCCCACTTGACAAAAGCTGAAACTACGCCAGCGACGAGGCCGATCAACGCAGCTAAGGCAAATTTTGGTTTGGTAGCTAAATTTGACATTTTGTCTCCTTGTAAAATTTGAGGCATTTTATTTCTTATGATAAGGTTAATCATTATTATAATTTATAAATTTATCAAAGCTCAAATGCTTTAAAATCATAAAATTTTTAGCCATTTTTGGCTAGACTAAGAAAAAATTTAAAGGAGAATAGATGTCTAAAGAGTTCAAAGACGCAAACGAATTTAAGGAATTTTTTTAATAATTTAGAAAAAAAGATGGTTACAAAGATCCAGTTGCTTTTGGCATCGCAAGAGTCGATCGCGGACAAAAAAATAGCGATAAAATTTTGCAAGCAAGTTACGCCGTTGTAAATTATAAAGAGAGCTTTTTAAGCGCAGCTGCTTTTATCTACGCCTTGCAAAAGTGCGATGTTGAGGTTGATTTTGGTGCATCCGAGTTCGTGACTGATCTCACGCCAAAGGTAGTAAAAAAGGCTAGCAAGCTCTTTAGTGTCTTTGAAAAAGATATAAAATCGCATAAAAACGTAGAGAATTTACACGCTGTGAAGATGGCGTTTGAGGACGATCTTGAACTAAATGAGAATAAATTTAAACTTGTATTTTTATTTGAAGACGCAAAGCCACTTAGCGTGGAGGCCGTCTATCTCAAGCTCTACTTGATCTCGCTTGGCAAGGTCGCACCTAGAACGATCGTGCTTGATGGAGCCTTTGGAGTGCTACCAAATGTCGCATGGACTAGCCAAAATATCCCAATCGAGCTTGAGTGGCTAAGAGAAAATGAAATTTCGCTAAAGATGTTTGGCGAGTATCCAGCGATCGTGAGCGTGGATAAATTCCCAAGATTTTTAAGTCACATCATCCCAGCTGATAACACGAGAATTTTAGACGCTGCTAAAGTCCGCATGGGCGCTGCTGTGCATCCTGGTACAGTCGTCATGCCAGGGGCTGCTTATATCAACTTTAACGCAGGCACGACTGGTGGCGTTATGGTTGAGGGCAGGGTTAGTAGCTCTGTTGTCGTGGGCGAGGGAAGCGACGTTGGCGGGGGTGCAAGCATACTTGGCGTGCTAAGCGGCACGAACGGCAACCCTGTAAGCATCGGCAAACACTGCTTGCTTGGCGCAAACTCAGTTACTGGCGTGCCACTGGGCGATAACTGCATCGTGGATGCTGGCATAGCGGTGCTCGAGGGCACAAAGGTCTATATCTCGGCCAGCGAGCGCGAAAAGCTAGCTAAGCTAAATCCAGAGTTTAAATTTGAAGCTGAAATTTACAAAGCGCTTGAGCTTGGCGGGCTAAACGGACTTCATTTTAGGCAAAATAGCCAAACAGGTCAGATCACTGCAAGTGCGAGCAAAAGGGCGATCAAGCTAAATGAGGCACTTCATTAAAAGGAGCTAGCATGAAAGTTGGCATTTTGATGTTTGACAAGATAAATTTGTTAAGCTTTGCCAAAATTTATGATTTTTTGCATAAATTTGAAGGTTTTAACATCAAAACCTACGCCCTAAAGCCTGAGATAGTCGATGAATTTGGCGTCAGGCTTCATCCTGAAATTTACGCTGAGAGCCTTTACGGCGTGGATATCTTGGTCGTTCCAGATGGCGTTGGAGCGCTTGGGCTAAGGTATGATGAGATATTTTTAAGCTGGATAAAAAGCTCAGCGAGCGCGAAATTTAAGATCGGCTTTGACCTTGGCGTGCTCATCCTTGGCGGGGCTGGATTTTTAGAAGACAGAGAGGCCTGCATAAGGGGCGGATACAAAAACGCGCTGAGTGGCTACTGCGAGGTAAATGACGCTAAGATGTGCGAGAGCAGGGGTGTGATAAGCGTTAGCGAATTTGATGACGAGATCAAAGAGCAGCTCGCAAAAATCCTAAGTAAAGATAAAATTTAAGGGCTTTGGCTCTTAAATTTTGATAGAAATTTTATCTTTTTAATGAGCTTATGGCTTGTTTTATGGCGCTATTTACCGCTTCTAAATGCCACTTTATCCACGCTGTGAAGTCAAAGTTTAAATTATTTTCAAGCTTTGTTGTCCGCTCTAAAATTTCATAATAATCTTTTTTATTTGCATAAATAACGCTGGCGATAGAAAATAGCTCAATGCTCTCACCAGCCAAGCAGTAGTGCGCCAAAGCCCTTGCCATGCGGCCATTGCCGTCATCATAATGATGGATGATCACAAACCAAAGGTGTGCTAAGGCACTTTTTACATATGCATTTTCGTGATTTTTATCGATAAAATTTAAAAAATTTCATCCTCTACGCGCTCTGCCGGCAAGGCTTCGTAGTGGATTTGCACATTTTTTGAAGGACCTGAGACGACGTTCATCTTATCATCTCTAAATTTAGCTCTTTTTATCTTGTAAATTTTGCTATGGTTATATTCAAACAAGGCATTATGTCAGCCATATAGTCGCTCGAAGTTCATAGGAGCTTTGTTGAAATTTGCATCAAGTATTAGCAAGACTTGATCATCACTATGTCTAGTCGCATGAGTGTCGGATAGCCAGTCAAAATTTTCATATAGTCTCTTTTTTACCGATGAGCGAAGGCTTGATCTTTTTAGCCTCTCGCCCTCTATGAGAGATGAACTTATTATTTCATCTTCAAGCGCACTAATTTGCGCCTTTAAAAGATCGTTTCTGCTGGTCTTGCTTGTTATCTATTTTAAAATTTCGTGATTTTGCTCTAGCTTATTTGCAAGGGTGTCTATTACACTTTTATCAAAAGAAAAATTTGGGTAGTTAGGATGTTGCCATATCCAAAGGTTTTGCATCAAAATTCTTTAAAAATTATGGCTTTTGTGCCTATCTATAAGGTCTTCTATACTCTCTTCTAGCGTCATTGTAGCCACGTCTATAGCCACGCTCAAAACCATCATCATAGTCATCGTCGTTGTAGTAGCCTCCGCGGTAACCACGCTGAAATCTATCAAATCTTTCGTACTCATTTTGATAGTATGGGCGGTAGTTAGGCGGATATGGCGCATAGTTTGGATCAACAGGATAGTAGCCACTCATGCGGCAACTATCCTCATCAAAATCTTTCAATCCAAAACGAAATTTATATCCGTCTATCTTTTTACTAAGGGCGTCGTAGTTTCTTGTATCGCCATAAAATTTAGCCATTTCTCTTTCGTTTATAAGTTTGCAAAGCCCGATCTCTATCTTTTTAGTATAGTTTGTAGCTAGCAACATCGTAAATGTACAAAACAAAATGGCTATAAATTTCATCTTAGTCTCCTATTTTTATATTTCCGCCTTTGCCAAGACCACCTTTTACATTTTGGACTTTATAGTCTTTTAGCGCGACTATAAGTTGGTTCATCGCGTCCATAAAGGCATTTACGATCATCCTGCCCTCTGGTGTCTTTGTGTAGCCACCAAGTCCAGCGCTCACACGTGAAAATGAATTTGAGCCCATGCCAAAGAAGTCAAAGTTGCTATCACTGCCGACTGCACCAGCGATCTGTACGCCTGAGCGGTTGTCTATGAGAAGCAAAGATGTTTGTGTTTCGCTCTTTGAAAAGCCTCCGCTTACCTTGCCAGCAACGTTGCCAAAGACAGCGCCTACAAGTCCGCTGATACCGCCAGTATCCTCTTTGCTAAATGTGATCTCTGGCTGCATGGTATAATCAGCCGCTACGACTTGACCTTTGTGAAATTTAGAGCCTTTTCTTAGCTCGCCACTAGCTTCAAGTGCGCGCTCTTGCATCATATTATCCATACTTCTGCCACGCTCTACGATGACGAAGCAGCCAGTTTGCTGAGCTAAGATCCTTAGCACCGGCACTGTTGAGCCAAGCTGATAATCTCTAGTTAGATATGAGTACCATGAGCTACTTTGATCCTCGTAAAAAGACAATGTTCCTAGCGTTTGGCTGCAACGCTCGATTTTTGTGTTGGCATTTTTGGCTGTATCTCCTGCTG
>QFCO01000267.1_pt1 | contig 9674 bp, 7 predicted proteins | sample 5345991 | NCBI WGS metagenome assembly QFCO01 (sample SAMN09062262, study PRJNA434731) | Human gut metagenome, whole genome shotgun sequencing project. | isolation source: stool timepoint D shortread assembly | host: Homo sapiens | collected 2016
GGCTTAAATTTACTTCGCTCCGTGCCAAAGTAGGCGGTTTTTGCCTAACTTTGTGTCGATACTCTCTTTTATAATGGAGCAGATATACTCTTTTGAAAGCCCTATGGCCTCCTCTAAGCTCTTGCCCTTTGCAAGGTAGCAAGCAAGCGCCGTTGAGAAAGTGCAACCAGTCCCACTCATCACAAGCGGGCTAGCAAGCGGAGTTTTGAAATTTTGCAGTGAGCCATCTTTTCTATAAAGCGTATCTATGCTACTATCCTCGCTTACATGCTTTTTCACGATGATATCGCAAGGCAGATCTTTGAAATTCCCTCCAAAAAGGACATTTGCCTCGTCTAAATTTGGCGTAGCGACAGTGGCAAGCGCCATTAACTCTTTTAGCTTCTCTACTGCACTATCTTTTATGAGTTTGTGGCCGCTCTTTGAGACGCAGACTGGATCAAGCACGATCTTGCACTTTTGAGTGAGTAAAAACTCATGCACCACGTCCATTATCTCCTCGCTAAAGAGCATGCCGATCTTTATGGCATCAAAGCTAAATTCCTCCGCAAGCGTGCTAAGCTGGTCTTTAACAAAGCTAGGTTCAAGACAAACTACACTTTTTATCGCGTCTGTGGTCTCAGCAACAAGCGAAGTGACTGCCGTTGCGCTATAGCAGTTTAGCCTAGCGCATGTCTTTATATCAGCCTGAAGCCCTGCTGTGCCGCTATTGCAAGAGCCTGCGATGATTAAAATTTTCTTCATCGTTTTCCTTTTGTAAATTTTGGCTTATTATAAGAGATGTTAGTTAAATTTGAGTTTTTAAAAAGATTTGAGCCAAGCGGCTCAAATTTATGAAAGTTTGTTTAGATCGTTATCGATCTCGATATATATCGTAGTTGCGCCAAAATTTGCATGCTCGTAAGAGTTATCTACTTTTAGCTCGTTTGAGTCAGATAAAATCTCATCATTTGCGCTATGTTTCTCTGCTAAATTTTCACTACTCTCAAGGCTATTTGAGCCATTTTCAGCCTCATTTGGCTGCGCTTTTGCAAACATATCTTCTACTTTTTCATTCATCTGATCAAGTATCTCAGCGTAGTTTTCTCCAAGAAGCGCTCTAAAAAGTGCATCAGTATCGATGCTATTTTCGGCGCTTGTATCAGCACTTACCACGCTACTATCAAGCCATATCGTGTCATATCCATTTAGTGATATATCGCTACCATCCACTGCAGTGATAGTCACGCTAGCACTTTGGCTCTCACCCTTTATACTCTCTCCTATATAAACCTCATCATCTATGTTTAGAACTCTTACACGGTCGTTTTTATCTATCGCTATAACATCAGATGTGACGCTTTTTACCTTGCCGGCTACAGCTGCCATCTTTATTCCTTACTTTTATTTTTGATTTATTCTAGTGTTTTTTATTAAATTTGTATATTGTACTTTGGTACAAAGATGGTTTTAGAGGCGTTTTTTGGGAGTAAAATAGAAATTTAAAAAAAAAGAAATTTGGGCTAAAAAGCCCAAATTTTATACAAGTTGTTTGTTTATGTCGTTATCGACGTCTATATAGATAGTTGTTGGAGTAGCTGAGCTTGTTTGACCCTCATATCTTGTATATCCAGATTCGACACCATTTTGATCTGCAGTTTTAGTAAATCCTTTTAATGAAACGCTATCATTGTTATCACCACTTATTTTTAAGATAGTATTTACATCATCAGTGATGCTAAATACATTATCCGCTTTTAAATTTAGTAGCTTAACAGCTTGGTTGTCATTGCCATGCTCATCCATGCCAAGTTGGATCTCTTCAAAACTCTTGATCGCGTTATTCAAGCCTTTGTTGTCTATCTTATCAAAGTCGATAGTGCCATCCTTTGCCACTGGACGCATGATAAGCGTATCTGTACCAGTACCGCCATCCAAGCTTTGAGATAGAGCTGCTCTTGGATTATCAAAGGTAAATACAACCTTGTCATTACCAGCGCCAGCATTTACTAGATCGCCTTTGTTCATGCCAGTATAGCCACTTCTGCCAGCGTCTATGTAGTCGTTGCCACTTCCTGTGGTTATGACGTCATTGTTGTCTCCAGTGATGATTACGTTGTTGCCATTGCCTGTGCGAATTTCATTTTCACCGCGTCCTGCGTGTATGATGTTATCGCCATTTCCAACATTGATGATGTCATTGCCTTCACTTGTTGTGATGACATTGTTATTGTTGTTATTTTCTGCATCCACCCTTGTGTTTTTAGCGATATCAGAAATTTGTAGATAGACATCACTTGCTTTTACTTCTCCGTTAAATACCGCTTCAAATTTTCCGTTTTCATCAAGCTTTACAGAATCTGCAGCTATGATGTGTCCATTTGCATCCCTTAAAGTGATGCTATCTTTTAGAGCTATACCTTTTACCGCCTCTTCAAAGTGTTGTTTTAGTGTATAGCTTGCACCAACTCCATTTTCACTTAAATTTCCACTCCATGTGGTTTTATTTGTAGCTGCATCGTAGTGTAAATTTGAGTCATTTATCGTTGCAGCTGTTGCATCGATCGTAAATTTAATAGAGTTGTGAAGCAAATTATCTCCACCTTGATATTTACCATCGATAGAAATTTTATAAACGCCATCAGCCATCTTGCCAGCGGCATCAAGTCTGTTGTTATAGCCTGTAAGTCTATTGTAGTGATCAGGCGTTACATTGCCTATTGGTTTTTCTATCGCTTGAGATAATAGCTCTTTTGAAACACCTTTATCAACGTTAGTTGCTACAAATCTAACATCACCAGTGCCCCATGCTATGCCTCTTCCGCTATTTAAAAACTCACTTACAGTTTGATTGTCGCTAGCATTGCCAGCTGTTGCATCTTCTGGGATCACAGCTCTTAGGTATGGGATAGCGTCGTTTGAAACGATCCTTGAGCCATCAGCTCTAAAGCCACTCTCACTCATATCCATAGTGCCCCACAACTTCTCAGCTGAGCGGTTATTTGCGTTCGTAGTTGTATCGTTGCCGTTTTCAAACTGAGTCATAGTTGGAACTAAAATTTCATTTACATGAGTATATTTTGTACCAGCTTTATCAGTCATCTCAACTTCGATCTTATCGCCTAGTTTTATCTTGTGATCGTACTCAAAGCTTAGCACACCATTGGTTGGTTTAGTTGTGCCAACAGAGATTACGTTAGTATTTCCATCAGCTGTTACGATTTTTATACTCTAGATCTTATCGCCATCCTCATAGTTTTTGAGGTTAAAATTGATCGTATGGTGTTGCCCATCTTCATCATTTTCGATGATCTTGATGTTTTCTATAGTAACTGGTGTCTTATCAACTACAAATTCGCTAACTATCGTGCTCTTGTCGCCATTTGCAAAGACAGCAGTTGCTTTAATGTTATAGCTACCATCATCCAAATTATCAGATGTGACTTCAAATTTACCATTTGCAAATTCGCTTTGGCTAAGCTCTTTTGTAAAGACTTCGTGTCCATTTTTATCAAGCACAGTGATGATCGCTTTAGTTGCGCTACTATCTATGCTACCTGTAAATGTCGGAGTTTTGTCGCTTAGCACTGGTAATGGCGCGTTGGTTGAAAATTTATCAGTTTGAGCGATGTCGTCAGTTGTAAATTTATAATATTTAGTTGCGTCATTTATGCCTGTATTTGTATTTGCACTTACATTACTTGCGTCATTATCTATAGCGTCTATTAGGCCTGTCGCGACATTTAGCTTAGCTGATGTTGCCTGCGCCTCGTTGCCTACAAGGTCGCTAACCTTAGCTGTGTATGTAGCTTTTGGATCGCTTGTTTTAAACTCAACTTCATATTTGCCATCTACCACTTTAGCTGTATGGCTCTCGCCGGTGCTTGATGTCACAGTTACGATCTGTCCGTCTTCTACATTATCCACAGTTCCTGTGATCTTTTGAGTGACTTTATAGACATTTCTTGTTACTGTATCTACATAGCTGTCAAAGTCGGTTGAATTTAGTTTTATGCCACTTGCCTCTGAGCCAAGTATGCTCTCAAGTCCGCCATCTTTTGAAACTGTTAGTTTTAACTTGCCCCAAAAGATATAGTTTGCGTAGCTCATATCAAAGTCATAGTATCCTGCTTTATCAACGTGTAAAGTTGTAACTGTGGCTCTATTTCCCGAGTGGATAGTGTCATAATCAACCATAGTAACGCCATCAACCTTAAATCTTACGCTATCATCAGTGCCTTTTGCGTCAAATTTATAATCCCCTGGCTCAAGATACATAGTGCCTTTTAAGGAGCATCTCTTACGATATGAATATCGCTACCTTTTGCGTTGTCGATAAAGTACTCAAGCGCTTTGAAATTTGGAGCTACCCACTCATTATTTGGAGTTACTACATTACCATCAAGATCGACCGTGCCTATCTTATTATGAGAGCCATCTAGTCCTGAGACTGTTCCAGCATCGCTATCAACATTATCTCTATCACCGCCTTTACCTTGTTGGAAATTTAGCTCTTTTGCTTTAAAGCTTGCCCAAGGCTTAGTGTTGTTCATATAGTATTCGACAAAGTCATTTTGCTTCATACCGTTATGAGCGTATGTTGTATTATTAAAAGCATAAGGTCTTAGCTCAGTACCTCTTACGCCTTCTTCATAGATGTGGTTAAACCAGAAATTTCCTTTTAGTCCGCTACTCATCTCAGACTCTTTTACAAGGCTCATCTCTGTTTCAACGTTTATAGTGATCTTTGCAACTGTATCAAGTACGAAGCTACCAGTATCGGTTGCAGTATTGCCGTCTCTTCCAGTTGCTACTATTTTTACTTCATAATCGCCATCATGGCTACCATTTACGCTTAACTCATTAGTTGTAAATTTAAATTTACCATCAGCATAGTCGCTTGGATTTAGAGTTTTTGTAAAGACTTCGTGTCCGTCCTTGTCAAGCACGCTAACAACAGCTCTTACAGCAGTAGGCTCAACTATGCCACTTATAGTTGGAGTAGCGTCATTTGTGCGAGGTACGCTTGGCGCATCTAAGCTATAATCCCCAGTTATAGTGCCAAAATCATCAGTTAAAGTTTTGATATCAACACTGATTGGAGGTATGACTGGCGCAACAGGAGTTGCATTGCCTGCGTCATTACCATCGTTGTAGCCGCCGATTGAGTTTTCTGGAGTTTGAAAGACTCTGTTTGAATCAGGTAAATTTCTATAATCATCAGTAATGTTTGAGTAGTGACCGCCCTCTTCAAAGCTTGCTGCACCTAAGCTTACGCCGTCTCCACCAGCGTTGCCACCTTGGTTACCGCCAGCTGCAGTCTCTTCAAGATCAGTGATGTTTGCACCATCAAGAAGTGCTTTTTGTATAGCGCTTACATCAGCTACGCTATCGTCGCCAAAGCTCTCGTTGTGAGCTACGCTCTTGTCTAAATTTAGGGTATCTTTTCCGATGATCGCGATATCTTTGCCATCGTTTGCAGTTATGACTACTTTTGAGTCAAAATCAGTTGTCTGTATAGTCTCACCAAGAAAAATTTCATCACCTACTTTTAACACTCTTTGTGTGCCATCCTTTGCAGTTGCGATTACATTTGCTCCTTGTGAGATGCTTTTTATAACGCCTATCCTTGTTGCCATTTTACTTCCTTATCTAAAATTTTGAACGTATTTTAATATCTTGAAAGAGCTTTGTCTATTGTACTATGGTACTAAAATTTGAAATTTTGTAAGAATTTGCCCTAGTTTTGGGAGACTAGGGCATGAAATTTAAGAGTGTAAGACTATTTCGTCTTTTATCTCGATGGTAAATGTCGTGCCATTAGACGTAGCTGAGTACTCTGTATATCCTTCAGAATTTACCCCGCCTTTGCTAAAGGCTGACATATCTACTTGATCGCCTGCTTCGCCGTCTATCCTAAGGGTGCGGTTAGTGCCGTTGCCATTTGTGATATTTAGTACGTCATTTATAGTTAAATTTAGTGCTACATTGTTTTCACTGCCACCAAGAGTAATTTTCTCAAAGCCAGCTACCTTGCTAAAGTCGATATTTCCAGCAAGGTCTAGCGTATCAGTGCCTGCTCCACCTTGGATAATGATGCCACCACGTTCTAAATGGCCAGGTCCACCTCTAAAAGACATAGCATCGTCATTAACAACTGCATCTTTTCCTATGTGTATGATGTCGTTGCCACTACCTATATCGATAGCACTTACGCCAGGGCTATACATACCGCCCCCTGCTTTTTCTAGACCGCCATTTAAATTTACAACGTCATTACCATCACCCATTTCTATACCAGCATTTTTAAGCACAGCACCCTTGTCGATATTTAGTGTATCGTCTCCTGCACCCATTCTTACGCCAACATAGTGGCTAACTAGGTTATTATCGCTACTCGTATAAGTACCACCAAGTGTAGTGCCTGCACCAAATGTTATAGTATCGTTGCCATCAGCAGTATCTATGCTTAAGCCACCAGATTTGTTTTCGCCATTAAAATTTATGGTGTCATTGCCCTTTCCGGTATCTATATCGGCATAGCTTGAAGCGTCAGCCTTGCTTAGAATATTACCACCATTTAAATTTATCGTATCGTCGCCGTCTCCATATCTTAGGCCAACCCTATTTGTAGCGGTTAAATTTGATATGTTTGCAACTGATGAGACACTGCTAAATGAACCAATACTAGCCTGATCTACTGTAATATCATCTATAACGATATCTTTAGATGAAAAGTAGTTAGCGCCCCCAGTATATGATCCGCCTTTTACTTCAAGATGATCTTGTGCATTAGCTGTAACGTGATCTCCTATGATATTAGTAAGTTTGACATTTTGCACGCCAAGATTGACGTCTGCGGCTGTATTTACGCCAAAATTTATCTCTACATTTCTAAATGTAGAGTCTGAAAATTCTACATTACTAGTTTCGCCAGCTTTTGTGTAGCTAGTTGCAGTATCCAAGCGAACATCTTCTAAGGTCACATGACTTCCCTTGGCGGTATTTTCTCCAGCGTTCATATTTATAAACACTTTTTCAACTTTTACGCCATCTTTGAAATTTAGAGTATCGTCGCCATCACCCATAGAAACAGTGTTTTTATTTCTCCAGTCAGAGCCTATGCCGGTAATATTTGCATTTATATTTAGCTCATTAGTACCTGAGGCATCATGTGCGTTATAGTTTGGATCATTTGTTGTTGCACCAAGATTAATTGAAGCTTTGTTCATGGTTAGATCAGCATTGATATTTACCACATCATCGCCACTATAAAGATCTATACTTGTACTATTAGCATTTGAGCCACTATTTGCTGTACCGCTAATAGTAACCTCTTTATCAAAATTTACCACGTCATTGCCAGAGCCGGTATTTAAGTGTAAATTCTCTAAATTTGCTTTTATGCTAACTGTATCATCACCATCATTTGTGTTTAAATTTGTATGGTTTGCGATATTGCCTTTGATATCTTTATTTAGCTCGATGTTGTCGTCATTATCTATTATTTTGCCTTCAGCCATATTTGCATTAGTTGTTGGTAGCAGATAGGTACTGCTTGGTGTGACACTTAATTTCACACCCTCTTTAAATACAGCAAAATTATCAACAATATCAGTTTTTTGTACGTTGTCGATAGTCATGCCTTGAGGGCCAGTGTTCTCACCCTCGTTTTGGTTGTGATGTAGTGGGCCTTTTGTAGTGTCTTGTCCGTCGTCGTCAAGCACCTTTATCCTTACTTGCACTTTTGAGATATCTTCTATATTTACGCCAGTTATCGTGTAGCCTGATAGTGGCTGAAATGTCACTCCATTGTCAGTCGAGTACTCAACCACGTTTGAATAATCCTCTCCTCTAGTGCCGCCAAGGAAATTTAAACCTAGATCTGTGGTCTCGCCACTTGGGCTTACCGGAGTGCCTGATAGACCTAGTTTATAAACAAGGTAGTGTCCGCCCTCGCCGTTTGCTCCTGCGCCACTCTCTCTTACCTCGCTAGTAGCAGGATCGATGCTAGTAGTGATCTCTACTGCGCCAGGGCGAGGAGTGATGACTGGAGGATTAGCAGGTGAAGGGGTGCCTGGAGTTACAGTGACGCCAGGAGTGCTTGGAGTACTCGGAGTTGGTGGCGTTACTGGAGTGCTTGGTGTGACAGGCGTAGCTGGTGAGATAGGAGTTGTCGTATCTGCATCTGTGCCTGCATCGTTATAGCCACCTATCGAGTTTTCTGGAGTTTGAAAAGCTCTATTTGCGTCGGTTAAATTTCTATAGTTTTCATTGATATTTGAGTAGTGTCCGCCCTCAGCAAAGCTAGCAGCTCCCAAACTCACACCATCTCCAGTAGCATTGCCACCTGCTGGGTTGCCACCAGCTGCAGTCTCTTCAAGGTCTGTGATGTTTGCACCGTTTAGTAAGGCTTTTTGGATAGAGGCTATCTCTGGGTTGTCACTAAGTGCATTTGCCTCTTTATCTAGGCTCAGACTTTCGCCATTTTGCAAGCTGACCTCTTTGCCGTCGTTTGCTGCGATCACTGCTTTTGCAGAGCCATTAGCCTTTATCGTTTCGCCTTCAAAAATGCTATCGCCCACCTTCAAGACTCTTTCGTTGCCACTTTTATCAACAGCTACGATTTCACCGCCTAGGATATTTTTGATAACGCCTAAATTTTGCATCTTAGTGCCTCCCTTTGGATTTTATTGATCTATATCAAGATTTTAGCTAAGAAAAAAATTTAGTTATATTGTACTTTGGTACAATACCCTTAAGAAAAGCCTAAGTTTAGGGGTTAATAATGTGTAAATTTTTTATAAATGTGTGAAAATTTTTATATTTATCTATATAAATTTTAAAATTTTAAGTTTTTGTTCATCAAAATGGTATAGCAGTTGATAAAATAACCCAAAAATGTCACAAATTTTTTTTCATTTTAAACGCATAAATTCTTAATCAAGCAAGCCTTTATCTAGCCTTATTACCACTAAATTTAGCCTTTTTATATCAAAATGTTTTTTATTTATAACTATCATAAATTTATCTCCACTTGTGACATAAATTTTCTTAAGTTTATCTATCAAATTTTGCAAATTTTCATCTCTTTTTCTATAAATTTTAGCTAGTAGTGACATAAATTTATCACTACTTTTAAAATATTATTAGATAAAAAAATTAATTTTGCTATTTTGAATTTATGCTTTTTAGCACTCAGCTACTAAGATATACCCACTCTCGCTGATGTTTTTAAATTTCACGCCAAGCTCGCGTTTTAGGCGCAGCACGACGTTTTGTATCGCAGCCTTGCTTACTTCAGTGCTCTCATAGACAAATTCCTCTATCATCTCATAAGTCACGAGCTTGTTTAGATTGTAAGCAAATAGCCAAAATATCTTATTTTGCAAAAAGCTAAGGTATAGCTCGCTGCCGTTTTTATAAATTTTCTCTTTTTTTAAATTTATGCTCACCTCATCACTTAGGCGCACTAGCTTCTCATCTCGCTCAAAGCTTAGGCTTATTAGCATTGATCTAAGATCCTTTATATCGATAGGTTTTTTCAAAAACAAGGTCGCCCCCTGCTCATAACTCTTTATCAAATTTTCATCGCTGTCATACGAGGTAAATACGATAAATTTCTGATGAGGCTTTAGCTTTTTTATCTCATTCATCATCTCAAAGCCATTAAGCACGGGCATGTGGATGTCGCT